>Ga0180438_10001368_pt1 | contig 43443 bp, 25 predicted proteins | sample SS_ome_12_FD_132455 | JGI IMG/M metagenome (GOLD analysis project Ga0180438, IMG submission 132455) | Hypersaline lake sediment archaeal communities from the Salton Sea, California, USA - SS_3_D_2 metaG | ecosystem: Environmental > Aquatic > Non-marine Saline and Alkaline > Hypersaline >...
CGGCACCCGGCTGGCGTGGCGTACAGCGGTGGGCTTGACGACGCGCCTCACGGCGTAGACCTACTTGAACGGCGGCCGGTTACTGGCGAACTGGTAGAGGGAAGCTAGACGGCAGGGCAATCAATCCAAGTTGCATTGACGAAGCCGCCTGGCTGTGCTAGAATAGGCCCATGGCGCACAATTCAGCGGAGCATCTGCAAGAGAGACTGGACGCCCTGCCGACCAAGCCGGGCGTCTATCTCATGAAGGACCAAGAGGGCCACGTCTTGTACGTGGGCAAGGCGGTGAACCTGCGGGCGCGCGTGCGCTCCTACTTTCACGCCTCGGCGGGTCACTCGCCCAAGATCGAGCGCCTGGTGGCGGCCATCGCCGACATCGACTTTATCGTCACCGCATCCGAACTGGAGGCGCTGATCCTCGAGAGCAACCTGATCAAGCGCCATAGACCCAAGTACAACGTCCGGCTCAAGGATGACAAGCGCTATCCCTACGTCAAGATCACCTGGCAGGAGAACTTTCCCCGGGTACTCATCGTGCGGCGCATGGAGCGGGATGGGGCACGCTATTTTGGTCCCTTTACCGCCGCCTGGGCCGTACAGCAGACGCTGCACACCCTGCGCCGCGTCTTTCCCTATCTCACCTGCAATCGCACCATCACAGGCCAGGACGAGCGGGCCTGCCTCTACCTGGACATTGGCCTCTGCCTGGGGCCCTGCGTGGGCGCCTCGAGCGGTGAGGAGTACCGGGCCATGATCGACGATCTGTGCCGCTTCCTGGAGGGCAAGGCGGACGAGATCGTGGCTGACCTGGAGGCCAGGATGCAGGCCGCCTCGGAGCAGTGGGATTTTGAGCAGGCCGCCGTCTACCGCGACCAATTGGATGCCATCCACCGGGTCATCGAGCGACAGAAGATCGTGTCGGCGGCCATGGCTGACCAGGATGTCGTCGCCTTTGCCCGCGCCGACGGCGACGCCTGCGTGCAGGTTTTCTTTATCCGGCATGGTCGTCTCATCGGCCGGGAATACTTTGTCCTCGACGGCACGGCCGAGGAGGCAGATGCCGAGATCGTGGCCTCCTTTGTCAAGCAGTTCTACGACGAGGCGGCCTATGTGCCGCCCGAGATCCTGCTGCCCCACGAGATCGACGAGGCCCTCGTCATCCAGGAGTGGCTGCGCAGCCGCAGAGGGCACAAGGTGGTGCTCAAGGTGCCGCGCCGGGGACTCAAGCGGGACCTGGTCGAGATGGCTGCCGAAAATGCCGCCGAGACGCTGAGCCATCTGCGTGCCCAGTGGCTGGCGGACGAGGGAAAACAGGCGACAGCGCTGGCCGAGCTGCAGGATCACCTGGGCCTGGAGACACCGCCGAACCGCATCGAATGTTACGACATTTCGACTACCCAGGGCACAGCCACTACCGGCTCGATGGTGGTCTTTGTCAAGGGGGTGCCGCGCAAGAGTGACTACCGCCGCTTCAAGATCCGCACGGTCGAGGGGAGCGATGACTATGGCAGCATGCGCGAGATGCTGCGCCGCCGTTTCCGGCGGGTGACCGAGCCACAGACCGACAGTGAGTCTGCCAACTTGCAGCCGGGGGCAAAAAAGTCATCCTGGGACCTGATGCCCGACCTGCTGGTGGTCGATGGCGGCAAGGGCCAGCTCAACGTGGCGCTGGAGGTGCTCGACGAGTACGGCCTGCGCGACCAAGTGCCCGCGGTGGGCCTGGCCAAGCAGGAGGAAGAGATCTACCTTGCGGACCGGCCGGGGCCGGTCAGGCTGCCCCGCACTTCGGAGGGGTTGTATCTCATGCAGCGCATCCGCGACGAGGCCCACCGCTTTGCCATTACCTACCACCGCCGCCTGCGGACCAAGCAGACCATTGTCTCCCAACTGGACGGTGTGCCGGGCATCGGCCCCAAGCGGCGCTCGGCCTTGCTGAAGCACCTTGGATCCATCGAGGCCATTCGCGCGGCCAGTGTCGACGAGCTGGCCGCCGTGCCGGGCATGACGCGCAAGGCCGCTGAACAGCTCAAGGGGAGTTTGTAGGAGAGGAATCCCCCCTCAGCCGGCCTCTCTCCCGAGGGGGAGAGGGGAGTGGCAGTTACTCTTCAAAGAGCTCGACGATCTGCTGGATCAGGTCCTCGACTGCCTGCTCGAGCGCTGCAAGGAAGCTGTCGAGTTCACCGGACGTCGATTCTGGGCTGGTTACGTCCTCAGGATCTGGTACATCCACAGGTGGAGCCTCCCCCTCGCGGATCTCGTAGGCGGTGCCATCCAGCACGACGATCACGTGGTTGCCCAGGGCAAAGTAGCGGCCCCACTCGGGCCGGGTGGCGATCAGGGCGAAATAGTCGTCCCCGCCAAAGCTCACCGGCACAGCCTCCATCCTGTCGGGATCGAAGGTGGTGTCGGTCCACACGCCCTCGTGCAGGACAAAGGTCTTGTCGCCGACGTACTTGACCGGGCTGATCTCGTAGCCGTATTCGTCGGTCTCACCCCCTCCCATTCCTGGGGCGAATGCCGCTGGCGCTTCTGCCTCCGAGAGCACCTTTTCTCCGGCGCTCCGCTCCACGGCCTCCGCACCCGTCCAGGCGGGTGGTGAGGCTGTGGCCTGGGCCTGTACCTCCTGGGCGATATCCGCCCGGCCCTCCTCGCGCAGGGCCAGCTCGGTTTCTTCGACCAGGAACGAGGTGTAGGGTGTGATGATGCCGTAGCGGATGGAGAGGTCCACGACCTCGTCGATCAGCTCCCGCTCCTCACCGTGGAGCCGGATCTGCTCCAACAGATAGCCGATCTTGCGCGTGGCCCACAACCGGCCGATAAACTCCTCGCCGCCCTGCCGGTGGAAGGTCATGCCATTGTAGCGGAAGCTCTGCGGGAGTCCGTTCACCTCCCCGCTGAGCGTGATGGTTGTGTCGCCGCCGTCGCGGTAACGCCCCACGACCACCAACTGTGTGCCGGCAAAGAGGTCGGGCAGGGGGAAGGGATAGATGTCCTCCACGTCGATCCCTCCGAAATCGATCTCGATGTCGGCCAGCAGGGGCGTGCTGACCTTGGCATAGAAGGTTGACACCTTCTCGTCGATCTCTTCCTCGGGACGAACGTAGCCACTGGCTCCTTTGTGATTGCGGGCGATGGTGTCCAGCAAGAAGGTGTTCACGTCGTAGCCGACGCCAAAGGGAAAGATGCGCACATTCTCCGGGGCGGTGTCGCTCACGTTGTCGACGATGCGGTCGGCGTCTACCTCGCCGACGGTGGGCAGGCCGTCGGTGAGAAAGATGATGATGGTTGGCCGTTCTTGGTCCGCCAGGGACAGCGCCTCCAGGAGGGCGCGGTTGATGTCGGTGGAGCCCGTGGCTTCCAGCCGGTCCACAAAGTCGCGGGCCTCGCCCCGCTCGTCGGCGGGCACCAGGCTCCGGGCGTAGTGGCGCGTGCTGGTGCTGAAGGCAATGACGCTGAAGCGGTCCTCGTCGTGGAGGTTGTCCAGCACAAAGTTGAGCGCATCCCTGGCCTGTTCGATCTTTTCTCCGCGCATCGAGCCCGAGACGTCGAGGACCAAGATCACATCCTTGGCGATCACCTGCTCAGTGTCGATCTCGACCTTGGGCGCGGCCAGCAGCACGAAAAAGCCCTCGCCCCGCGAATCGGGTTGGTAGCTCAGCAGGTTCACGCCCACATCCTCGGGTGAGACGGTATAATAGAGCACAAAATCGCGGTCCGGCTTGACGTCGTATTCCTCGTAGCCGACCAGCGCCTCGTAGTCATCGTCCCGCACAATGTCCACCTCGTGGCTGGGGCTGTAGATGGCTTTCAACGGCTCCTGGCTGCGGATCGTGACTTGGACCGTCACCTCCTCTAGCGGGCGGGGTGAGAATTTTTCGGTGTTCAGGGGGTAGACATACTCGACCAGGCCGTTGTCCATCTCTAGTACCTGGCTGTATTCCAGCTCGATGCGCCGCTCACCGCCGGCAGGGATGGGATAGATGCTGGCCTGGAAGGCGTCGCGGCCCACGTACTCGAGCAGGGCCGGATCGCGCCGGCGCCGCACAATGTCCTCATAGATGCGGCGCGCCTCATCCCGCTCCAGGACCTGCCCCTCCAGCTTTTCGCCGTCCACCCACATGGAGAACTCGCTGATGGTTGCCTCTTCGGGCAGGGGAAAGATGTAGGTGCCCTCCACCTCGAAGCGTGCCTCGTTGACAAATACCTGGTCCACGTGGGTGGTTGCTACCTGGTCCTCGATGGTGACCGTCACCCGGTGGTACTTGATGGTCAGGTAGGGCACATCCACGATGGGCACGTCGGGGGGCGGGTCGGGGATGATGATCCCATCGGCCTGGGCCGGGACCGACGGGACCAGCAACAGGGCCAGGAGCACCAGGGCTCCGCACATCACTTGGATTCTTCTGCCGTTCATCGCCTCACTCCTCCTCATTACATCTCTCGGGGTCTCACCTACAAGACGCAACAGGGACACGGAAAGTTCCATTGCCCCAGAGGACAAAAAAAGACCTGGCAGGTGTCCATAGGACCTGCCAGGCCTTCAGCAAGAAGTGGTTCTCAGAAGTTCTTGAGCACGATGGGCAAAAAGTACCGGCCGTGCAGCTCGCTGATAACGATGGTGTGGGTGTCGGTCACCATGGCTCCGTAGCAATTGGTGGCGGCCACGAACAGGGTGTGGGTGCCCACATCCAGGTAGCGGACGGTCATGGAGGAGGTGTCACCGTTGGCCCACAGATAGTCGATGGGGGGGGTGGCCGAGGCCGGCTCGTAGCTGGTGGTAAAGGTGTAGGTGCCGGTGAATCCGCTGGTGGGACCCTGGATGGTGATCGAGGTGAGATCCTCGCAGGGCAGGCCGACTGCGACGGCGTCGACCACGGTGACTGTGTCGGCGAAGCCGCAGCCATCCCTGGCGGTCAGCGTGACGGTGTAGGTGCCTGTCGTCACGTAGGCGTGCGACACCGCCGGGCCGCTGCCGGTGTTGCCGTCGCCAAAGTCCCAATCCCAGGCGACGAGGGGTCCTCCATCCGTCGTCGAGGTGTCAGTGAAGGCGACGGTCTCTCCCGGCAGGATATGGTGGGGTGCGTAGTCGAAATCGGCGTCAATGCTCGGGGCGGACAGGTTGGTGATCAGGGGCGTTCCCCAGGGACTGGCCACACCCTGGCTGCTGGTGACCACCCGGTACCACTGGTTGGTCACGCTGGTCAGGCAGGTGCTCAGGGCAAAAGTGACCTGGGCCGAGCCGCCGCCGGACGGGATATTGGGCACCGTCCAATACACCTTGCCAGCCGAGTGGCTTCCGCCCCACAGGTAGTTGGCACCCAGCGGCACGGCGTCGCTGATGACGACATTGGTGCCGGGGCCGGGGCCGGTGTTGACCACCGAGAGTGTGTAGGTCATGGGCGCGCCCATGATAGGATTGGCCGAGGCCACTTTGCTGATGGTGAACTGCGGCGGATAGACCTCGTCAAAGCCGATGTCCCAGCTCGCGCCCAGGGGGCGTGCTTCGTCGTCAAAGTCGTCGGGAGGGATGCCCGGACCAACTCCGGTGCCCATGTCGATGCACGGTGAGCCCGCGCGCAGGTGGAAAAAGGCCGGCAGGTTGCCGCTGAGGACGAACATCGGAGGCGCCACGATGTCGTTGGGCGGGCGCGGCAGGCCGCTGGCCGCATAGTCCGGGCCGCAACCGGCAGCGAGACAGGCATTGTTCCACACGTCGTTATAGTCGGCTGCTCCCACGGCCCAGAACACACCACCGCCATCACCCATGGCCATGTTGTTGACGACAATGTTGTTAAAGAAGGCGCCACCCTGGAGGTACGTGCCTCCTCCATTGGCCGTGGTGCCGTTGTGCACGATGGTGTTGTTGTGGAGGAAGGCTGGTGGGGCAGCGGAGTAGATGCCCCCGCCGCCGGGGAAGGGCGCCACCGGATCGTCGGCGTGGTTTTCGTGCAGCAGGTTGTTGGTCACGGTGACCGGGTTGTTGGCGAACAGGCAGATGCCCCCGCCAGCAGCCCCATTGCCATTGCCCAGGACCAGGTTGTTATGGATGACGTTGTCTTCGAACTTGTTCGCGATGGCATTACCGGACATGCCGATGCCCCCGCCGCAGCAGATGCTGTTGGGTCCGTTGCAGATGTTGTCGTTGGCGACGATCGCCGAGTCCTGGATGACGGCGCGGGTCCAGCTCTCATCGTAGAAGCCGACGCCGGCCCCAAATCCAGAGCCAAGGTCCGCCAGCAACGAGTTGGTCAACACTCTGCTGTCACGGATGACGGGCCTCACAGGGGTTGGCGTCAACGCTTGGCCGATGGAGACGCCGCCGCCGTAGGCGTTCGCGACGAAGGCGTGGGCGCTGTTCAGGTAGATGCGGGTGCCGGCCTGGATCGCGCCGTTGGAATTGTCCAGGTTCACGCCGCCACCAAAGGCACGTTGGTCGGCGATGACCTGGTTGTCGTGGATCCGGCAGTGGTCGATGACCGGGTCGGCAGAGAGGACGTTCATGCCCCCGCCGGCGGCATCCTGGCTGGGGTTGAGAGCCAGGTTGTTGTACAACTCGCAGTCCTGGAAGAAGCTGGGGCCCGCGGGGAACTCGATCTGGACCCCGCCGCCCTCGGCCCAGGCTGCACCAGGGCCCGCCACAACCTGATTGCCATAGATGTCGGTGTTGATGACCTGGTGTGCACCGTCATAGATGGCCATCCCGGCGCCCCAGGCGTTGCCCACGCCAGGCATGTGGCAGTTGTGGCGCAGGGTGGAGTCGGTGATGGCGAGTGGGTTGGTGGTGTTGATCTCTACGGCGTGGACCCCATATTCGACCAGGGCCTTGTCCAGGTAGCCGTTGCTGCCGGGGTGAAAGTAGATGCCGACCCAGTCGGCACAGGCGGGCGCCGCGCTCGCCGAGGTAAAGGTGACAGGGCCGTTGACCTGCAAGGTGCCATAGATCAAGAACTCGATGCGGGCGGGATCAACGCCCACGTTGGCCGCGTCTGTGGTGGCTATCAGGACGGTGGTGTTGGGTACGATCTCGAGGATGTCGGCGGCGTTGATCAGGACGTCGGCGGTGACATTGACGACGCCCGGGCCCCAGACGACTTCGGGGGATGGCTGACGGGTGACCGTGCTGCTGGCCACAGTTGCCGGGGCGGCAACCAGCAGCAGGATGACAACCGTGGCAAATGCTCCAAGGAAGAACGAAAGCGCCAGCGCTCGTTTGAGATTCACGGTACTGCACTCCTTTCCCTATGCGGGCCGCTACCGGCCCCGGTTGTAAACGAGCCACAACATCAAGGGGCTTGGCCTTCCTATGACAGGGTTCACCTCCTTCCTTTCCGGTGCTTCACACCGGTCTACACTGACGGATCTATTAACGCCATACAACCTAACCCAGTATTCGGTGCAGACCTCGCTCGACCCCCCGTCCCCGGGGGCGGATCCGGCCCCGAGGGCGGGCCGGGAGCAATTTCGCACCGGAAACCAACCTACGGCATGTTCCGCACGATGATGGGCAGGTACACCCGGAAGATACAGTTGGCCTGGACTTCTACCGTGTCGCTGTAGGTGTCGGTGCAGCTACAGGCATTGGTGGTCGTGAGGGTAACTGTGTAGGTGCCGGTCAGGCTGTATTGCCAGGTTGGGTCTGCCTGGGTGCTGTCCGGCAGGCCGTCTCCATCCAAATCCCAACTGTAGGACAGGGGGCCGGTGCCGCTGCTGTGGTTGCGGAAAGCGACGGGCCTGTCCACGCAGGCCGGGGTGAGCCAGGTAAAGGCGGCGGTGGGATCATCCGCCTCGCAGCCGGTCTGGAAGATGAAAGGCGCACGGCGCCAGAGGGTGCCGGCCCAGAGGAGGGCGCTGGTGTTGGTGATCGTCTCGCAGGAGCCGGCGGTGACCTCGACAACCAAGTCGATGATCTTGGGCCCGAAGGGTGACACATCGACTGACCAGGTGACGGTCCTGGAGGCCGGGTCATAGCTGCCCGGTGGATTGGAGGAGACGTATTCGAGACCCGAGGGCAGCACGTCCGAGATCACCGCGCCCAGAGCCACCACGTTGCCGATGCCGATGGTGTGCATGCTGAAGGTGATCTGGTCGCCGGGAGCGGGGGGCGTTGTGAACGTGGCCCCCTTGTGAAGCAGCGGGTCCAGGAAGAGGTGGTAGTCCTCCGTCTCGCCCAGGTCGTAGCCCATGGCCGGACCACGACCGTCGTAGGGCACGGGGGCCGGCATGTCGGCGATGCTGATGCGCAGCCACGACTCAAAGGGCAGGTCCTGGTGGACGGTGATATCCGCGACAAAGGGTGGTGTGACCAGCCGGTTCAGGCCGGGGTATAGCGCAGGCACCTGGTCCTGGACGATCCACTCAGGGGCCGGAATGCCCCCCGGGCAGGTGAGGGTGTCGTCCCAGTCGCCGTCGCGGTTCATGTCCAGCCAGGCGTTGACGTAGCGCGTGATCGGGCTGGTCGAGGCCACGGTCACCGTGTAGGGCAAGGTGAGCTGCATGCAGTCTGCCAGCCTGATCCGCGGCCCCAGCCCGTCGTCGCCCAGGGGGATCATGATGCTGTCCTGGTCGGCGATGCCCGGAAGGACGTGCGTGGGGCTGATGTTGCGGGTCATGTCCTGGTCGGGCAGTTGGTCGGCCTGCAGCTCGCCGGTGGTCGCCAGCCCCAGCCAGGAATCCACAAAGGTGAAATGATGGCGGGGTCCCGGCGTCGCCGGCGGCCCCCAATAGACCGTGGGGTAGTTGGCCTGGACGTGGGGCAGGGATCCCATGGCCGGGTAGGCGGTCATCGGCCAGCCATAGCTGTTAAAGCTATCAGGCGCGTCGCCCAGATCGGCTTCAGTCTGGGAGCAGGAGGCCTGCTGAACGGTGACCATCACGTCGAAGGGGGGGGAGGGCAGGATGTTCAACACGTCCAGGCAGGAATCGGTGGAGCAGGCGACATCGTACCAACTCCCGCTCTCGGGGTTGACGGGGGCGTGCCCGTACCACTGCCAGGCGGTGTTGTTTGTGCTGCCAGGGAAGGGGTCGCCAGCGTCACCCAAATCGACGGCGAACTCTAACTCGTCGAGCCCGTCGGCCTGCTCCAGGGCAACCAGGTAGTGGCTGCCGGTGCAGGTTCCAAAACAATGGGGGAAGGTGGGCATGGAAAGACACTCCAGGTTGTTGTCGGGCCCACCGTAGAAGGACCACATGCCCTCGTCGACGTGCCAGATCAAGAGCCCGTTGCCGGGCAGCCAAAAGTCGTACCCGCCCGACAGTTGCTGGCGGTTCTCCAGCAAAAAGTACTCCTGTACTTGCAACCCCGTGCTCTTGAGCTTCATCACCGACCCCGGCAGGCTCTCCACCGGGATCATCAGGGTCTGGACAGGATTCAGGTTCATAAAGTAGGTGTCGAATCCCATGACGATGCGGCTCCAGGCGTCGGGCCAGGAAGGGGAGCTGCCATCGGAGCCCCAGCCGCCGCTATTGGGGCCGTTCCAGGAGCCGAAAGACATCAGGCTCCAGTAGCCCACGCCGTTGGAGGAATAGTCCACGTCGTATAGGTCGGGCAGGTGCCAGAAGCCATGGCCCATCTCGTGGCAAAAGACACCGATGGTCATGTCACTCGCCGCCGGCGTCACCGTCTGCCAGTACTCGGGCATGACGACATAGTCGGCGATGGTCACGCCGTCGTAGGTGCGGGGGTAGGCCAGGGTCCAGGAGTGGGACCAGATATCCCCCGTGCTTCCGGTGAACTCGGCGCCAGGACCGGCGTGGATGAGCATGATCGGTTCCATGTTGCCGTCGCCATCGTTGTCATAGTGGGAGAAATCCACGACGCTGTTGACGGCGTCCACCACGTCCTCGGCCAGCTTCTGGCAGTTGTTGGGATAAGTGCCCCAGCAGTACTGGTTGTTGGTGTAGTAGCTGTAGTTGTTGGGCGCGCGCACCCAGCCCAGGCTGCTGGGGAGATCTACGGTGACGATGTCGACCTGGCCGTAGGACACCTCGGCGTAGTAGTCACGCACTGAGCCGAGCCCGCTCACCGGTGGGGCAAAGATGAGGGAGTCGAAAAAACTGGCGGTGACGGTGCTGACATTGTCGCTAAAATCTACGACGACAGCCAGGGCGTTGATGGTTCCCGTCAGTTGGGAAGGGTGAGCGGCGGACTGGTTGATCCCCTTGCGCTGGAAGAAGGCAGGGTCGGTCAGGAAGGGAGGCAGGCTTCTACCCTGTTGCTGCCATTCGCGCAGCTTTTGGGGGTGGGGGGGCATGGCCTGTGGGGCTCCCTGTGGAGAAGCAAGACCCGGAATCGCCCCAAACAGGACGGGCAGAACCAGGACCACCAGTGCGACAAAGGCTACGATCTGGGCGTACCGGCTACGATGCATCATCACACCTCCTTGGGATGAGTCCGCGTACATGGGAACAGCTCAATGCAAGGGGAATGGTCTAGAGGAACCTGTCTTGTGAAAGTCGTGCCTGCCAGGAGCCTTGCAGGATCATTATATCATGCAAAGAGGGAAAAGTCAACGAGCCTTGTCGTGGACCGGAGCCAGGCCAACAGGCGTTTGAATCCCATGGGCTTGCTCAGGAATGCATTGGCCCCACAGCGCATAGCTTGTTCCTGGATGGAGGGATCCGGGCTGACCGAGAAGAACACGATCGGGATCTGGGACTCCTGCCGCAGTTTCCGGCAGATCTCCAGACCGTCGATGCGTGGCAGACGGACGTCCATCAACACCAAGTCGAAGGAGCGGTCAGCAAAGCGTGCCATCGCCTGCCCCCCATCCCTCGCCGGTTCGACCTGGTGCCCTTCGAAGCGCAAGAGGTGGACCAGAAGTGAGCGAACGGAATCGTTGTCGTCAACTAGCAGGATGCGAGCCATAATGGTCCCTTTCGTCCATCTCACGCCGAGAAGCAGGCTGCACGATCATCATAGATCGTCCCTCTGCGACGGTTTTGCGCCACCTTCTTTCCTATCTTGCAGATCCAAGTCCTGGGCCGCGTGCTTTCATCCCCTTTAGGGGCATTCGCTGAGGATTATCCTATTATAGCAGCTTTGTTACATTTGCTTCATCCTCCCTGGGGACGATACAGGGGAGTAAGTTACTCCCCCTCATGGGCTAGGCCCCTCTACCCCGGAGAGCTAATCCTCTCGCACCTGCAGGCCCTGCCCTGCCCTTTCCTGTGCTTTTGCAGGAACTCTGCCTTTTGGGTATAATGATGGTTGCCAGTGGTTCGCACCTGTATTGAGAAGGAGTTTGCACCCATGCCGCAACCTGAACATCTCGACCCATCCGCCTTTGCCGCCGATGGTGGCCCCCTGGGCGTCCTGCTCATCCACGGCTTTACCGGCTCGGTGGCCGAGACCCGGCCCATGGGGGAGTACCTGGCCCGACGCGGCATGACGGTCCGTTGCCCGTTGTTGCCCGGCCACGGCACGACAGCCCAGGAACTGACCCGCATCGAGTGGCAGGCCTGGGCCGACGTGGTCGAATCGACGTGGGCCGATCTGCAGCACCGTTGTGCTGCTGTGTTCGTGGGGGGGCTGTCCATGGGGGCTTTGCTGACCCTGTGGCTTGGCGCCGAGCACGCCGGGATCGCCGGGCTGATCGCCATGTCCCCCGCAGTCAAATTCACAAACAGGCTGGCGCCGCTGACCGTTGGCCTCCGCCGCCTGGTCAAGTACTATCCCTTTGGGGGCATCGGGGACGAGGACCTGGGGGATCCGGAGGGGATCTACCGCATCTGGTGCTATGACGAGCTGCCTTTGTGGGGTGCTGGGGAAGTCTATCTTTTGCAGCGGCACGTGAACCGGGCGCTGCCCCAGATCCAGCAACCGATCCTGATCTTCCAGGGGCGGCGTGACGCCCAGCTCGTACCCCAAGCCGCCGAGCTACTCTACGACCAGGTGGGTTCCCGTGACAAGACGCTGGTCTGGCTGGAGAACTCGGGACACAACCTGTTGGTCGACGGTGAACGCGAGTCGGTCTGGGCGCAGAGCTATGCCTGGATGATGCGGGTGGCAGGCAGCGAGTAGCAGGCAACAAGATGGATGGTGTGAGATTCTGCCCCAGGTGCGGTGTGCCGTTGGTCACAGAAGTCGTGGACGAGCGCCCGCGGCAGGTGTGCCCTGACTGTGGGTGGGTGCACTGGCGCAATGCCAAGCCGTGTGCCGGGGCCTTGGTGGTCCGCAACGGCAAGGTGCTCCTTGTGCGCCGGGTCATCGAACCCTTCCTGGGCTACTGGGATATCCCTGGCGGGTTCTGCGAGGCGGACGAGCATCCTGCCGAGGCCGCCATCCGCGAGACGCGGGAGGAGACCGGCCTGGAGATCGAGTTGACCGGGCTGCTGGGTCTTTGGATGGATACCTACGAGGGGAGTACGACACTGAACGTCTATTACCTGGCCCGCCCGCTGAGCCGTCGCATCCAGGTAGGCAGCGACGCCGACGGTGCGGCCTGGTTTGCCCCCAGGGCGCTTCCTGCCAAGATCGCCTTTGCCAACGGGCGAAAGGCCCTGGCTGCCTGGGCGACGGGCGATCCCACACCGCTGCACCTGCGGGGGAGGTATGGGCATGGCCCCTAGCCCCCAAGCCGTCATCTTTGACTTTGGCGGGGTCATGGCCCAGTTCTACCGTCCGGACAGGTTCCGGCTCCTGGAAACTCGCCTGGGCCTGGATGGGGGGCGCCTGCCCGAGATCTTGTGGCGTTCTCCCGAGTGGCGCCAGGCCGAGATCGGGGCGATCACCGATGGCGAATACTGGCGGCGGATTGCCCCCAGGTTGGGCCTCCACACACCTGAGGCCATCCGCGGTCTCCAGGAGGCGCTGTTCGGCGATGTCGAGGTCGATGGGCGCATGGTCGCTCTGGTCCGAGGCTTGCGAGGCCGGGTTCGTACGGGGCTGCTGAGCAACGCCTCGGATGTGTGGTCGCGGCTGATGCACGAGCGCTATCACCTGGATGGGCTGTTCGACGTGGAGGTCATCTCGGCGCTGGTGGGCCTGGCCAAGCCCGACCCTGCCATCTACCGGTTGGCCCTGGGCTGGTTGGGCACGCCCCCAGATGCGACGGTTTTCGTCGACGACTATGCGCCGAACGTGGAGGCCGCGGCGACGCAGGGCATCCAGGGCATCCACTTTGCCGGTTACGAGGCCCTGGTGCCGGCGTTGGAGGCGCTGTGGGTGGCGTTGACCTGAGGGGACTGTCTCCAGCACCGGCCTGAAAGATCCGGTCCTGGGGGAGCGATGGGCTGGGCCGTAGGGGTGGCTATCTCCTGATGCCAATAAGAGAAGCGCCAGGCCACTGGCCGCTGGCAAGAAATGCGCTGTCGTATTGCATCGATATTCCACCCAAGCCGTATCTTTTTCCGAGATCCGTCGGTATTCTAGGTGTAAGGCCACAGATCAAGAAACAGGTCTGAGGTCAAAGTCTCCCGGCAAGGGTGCGCTTGACCAGCCAGGGTCAAGCGAGCCACGCCGGATGGGGATCAGAGCGATGGGCGCTCTTTGCTGACAGACATTGTGGCTCGTAGCCCGCGCGCTGCAAAAGTGTGGCGGGCTTTTGTGTTACTACAGGGAGATGATCGTCAAGGGTGGCGCAGGCGTGCGGCTAGCCGGCTGGGGTGAGGGCACAATGATCCTCTGCGGTTGACCCTCAGCCTGGAATGTGCTATCATATGGTACCAAAGTACTACCCGACCCGCATCCTTTTCTGGAATTCAGCGGTATTCTTGGTGGAAGGTTATGGCTCGAATCGAAGCGCCTTTTGATTCTGCCGAGGCTCACACACAACGTATTCACACTGCTTGCCCTGACCCTTTTACGGACAGGGATGCCACCTGCTGCCGCCCCGAATTCAAGGAGGGCGGCGTCTTTTTTTGGGCTGATATTTCGAGAGAAAACGAGAGGAGTCCTTGATGAATGGAATGCATTCTCGACGATCCCTGGTCCTGTTGACGGTGATCTTGGTCCTGTCATCCATGCTGGTCGCACGCCCGCTGACCCACACCCCTGTCCGTGCCGACCATACGCCCGATCCAAGCAGTGTCACCATCGCCGGTAGCCTCCAAAGCGAACTGGGCTGTCCAGGCGATTGGCAGCCGGACTGCGCCGCTACCCATCTTGCCTTCGACGCTGAGGACGACGTGTGGCAGGGCAGCTTTAACGTGCCGGCGGGCAGCTATGAGTACAAAGCAGCCCTCAACGACTCCTGGGACGAGAACTATGGCGCCAATGCTACCCCCAACGGCCCGAACATCCCCCTCAGCTTGGTCGATCCGGCCGACGTCAAGTTCTACTATGACCACAAGTCTCACTGGATCACCGACAACGTCAACTCGGTCATCGCCACCGTGCCCGGCAGCTTCCAGAGCGAGTTGGGCTGCGCTGGCGACTGGGACCCCGGCTGTCTGCGCTCCTGGCTGCAGGACGCCGACGGCGATGGCATGTACAGCTTTACCACCACGGCCATCCCAGCGGGCGACTATGAGGCCAAGGTGACCATCAATGAGAGCTGGGACGAGAACTATGGCGCTGGCGGCATACCCGGCGGAGACAACATCCTGTTCACCGTCCCGGACGGTGCGACGGTCGATTTTGTCTACGACCCGGTGAGCCATATCATGACCATCGACGTCGCAGCCGCTGGCCCCGGCTACACCGTTGCCCTGGTCGGTAGTCTGCAGAGCGAACTGGGTTGCGCCGGCGACTGGGACCCGGCCTGCGCCGCCACCGAGCTGGGCTACGATGGCGACGACGATGTCTGGCAGGGGGTGTTCCCCGTCCCAGCGGGCGACTGGGAGTACAAGGTTGCCCTCAACGATTCCTGGGACGAGAACTATGGCGCCAATGCTACTCCCAACGGCTCGAACATCCTCCTCAGCTTGGTCGATCCGGCCGACGTCAAGTTCTACTATGACCACAAGAGCCATTGGGTCACCGACAACGTCAACTCGGTGATTGCCACCGCGGCTGGCAGCTTTCAATCCGAGCTCGGCTGCCCTGACGACTGGCAACCTTGGTGCCTGCGCTCCTGGCTCCAGGATATCGACGGGGACGGCGTCTACGTCTTCCAGACCAGCGCCATTCCACCCGGCGGGTATGAGTTCAAGGTCGCGCTATACGAAGCTTGGGACACATCCTATCCTGGCGCCAACGTGCCTTTCTCCGTCTCGAATGCTGGCGATATCGTCCAGTTTTCCTATGACATCAGCGACAACAGCGTAGACATCACTGTCACACCGGCGGGTGGTGGCGAGGTGCCGCCAGAGATTGCGGCGCTCGTGACCGCCCCTGCGCGCAACCCCATCCAGGATGATGTCTTTTACTTTGTCATGCCCGACCGCTTTTCGAACGGCAGCAATGGCAACGACACGGGCGGAATCCCGGGCGACCGGCTGGATCACGGTTTCGATCCCACCGACAAGGGCTTCTTCCATGGTGGTGACCTAACGGGCCTGACTTCCGAGCTGGACTACCTGGCCGACATGGGCATTACATCCATCTGGATGACACCCGTCTTTAAGAACAACCCCGTGCAGGGTTCTGGTGTCGACGCTTCTGCTGGTTACCACGGCTACTGGTACGTGGACATGACCCAGTTCGATCCCCACTTTGGCACCAATACCGAGCTGGAGACGCTGATCGCCGAGGCTCACGGCCGCGGCATCAAGGTCTTTTTCGACATCATTACCAACCACACGGCCGACGTCCTGACCTACCAGGAAGGCACCTTCACCTACCGCAACAAGACCGACTACCCGTACCGTGATTCCGACGGGACACCCTTTGACGACAGGGACTATGTGGGTGGCGACGCCTTCCCGTCGCTCGATCCTGCTATCAGCTTCCCCTACACGCCGGCGTTCAGCGATCCGGCCGATGCAACCCTGAAGGTCCCGGCCTGGCTCAACGACCCCATCTACTACCACAACCGGGGGAACTCGACCTTCAGCGGCGAGAACTCGCTGTACGGCGACTTTTACGGCCTGGACGACCTGTGGACCGAACACCCGGACGTGGTCGATGGCATGATCCAGATCTACAAGGACTGGATCACCAACTATGACATTGATGGCTTCCGCGTGGACACGGTCAAGCACGTCAACCTGGAGTTTTGGCAGCAGTTCGTCCCTGAGATCCTGGCCCATGCCGCAGCCGTGGGCAGGGAGGACTTTTTCATCTTTGGCGAGGTCTTTAGCGGCAACGAAGTGCTACTCAGTCATTACACCAGCCGCGCCGAATTCCCGGCGGTGCTCGACTTCAAGTTCCAGGGGCAGGTGCGCAGCTACGCGTCTGCAGGCGGTCCCTCAGATAGCCTGCGCGATCTCTTTGCACAGGACGACTACTTTACCGACGCTGATTCCAATGTCTATGCCCTGCCCACCTTCATCGGCAACCACGATGTTGGCCGCTTTGGGTGGTTCCTGGACGTGGACAACGGCGTGCTACCCGACCCGGAGAAGGTAGCCCGCTCGCAATTGGCCCACGCGCTGATGTACTTTGCCCGCGGCGTGCCCGTCATCTACTACGGCGACGAGCAGGGCTTTACCGGCGATGGCGGCGACAAGGACGCCCGGCAGGACATGTTCCCGTCTCAGGTCCCGGGCTACAACGACGACGATCTGATGGGCACAGACGCCACGACCGCTGACGACAACTTTGACCCGAGCCACCCACTCTACAACAGCTTTGCGGACTATGCGGCCATCTACCAGGCGCACCAGGCCCTGCGCACGGGCGCCCAGCTACATCGTTACAGCCAGGGCTCGGCCGGCATCTATGCCTTCAGCCGCATCGACCGCGACGAGCAGGTAGAGTACTTCCTTGCCTTCAACAACGACAACAGCGCCCAGAGTGCCTCATTTGGCACCGACAGCCCGAACACCTCCTTCACGGCGGTCTATCCTGCTGGCGCCCCGGCCATCGCCAGCGACGCCAGCGGTCAGGTGACGGTGGAAGTGCCCGCTTTGAGCTTTGTCATCTACAGGGCCGACGCACTGCTGCCCGCCAGCACGGCCGCGCCTGGTATTGTCTTTAACACCCTGAGCGACGACCAGGTGGTTGAACTCGAGACCCAGGTACTCGATGGGAACGATGTGCAGGACCGTATCGAGGTTGGCGTGTCATTGACTGGGGACCGCTATGCCGAGGTTACCTTTGCTGTGCGCAAGAGCGGTACCAGTGACTATACGGTGATCGGCGTGGACGACAACGCACCCTACCGGGTGTTCTTCCCGCTAGAAGACCTGCCTGGTGGCTTCGATGAAGGCGACGCACTGGACTTTGTGGCCATCGTCAGCGACCTGAACGGCAATCTGAACTACGCCGAGGTGACCGGCATCCAGCCTGTCCTGGTGCAACCGGGCGGTCCTGTCGGCACCGCTCCATACGCCGTCATCCACTACTTCCGGGCCGACGGTGACTATGGCGACCACACCACCGGCGATTTCAACGATTACTGGGGGCTGCATCTGTGGGGCGACATTGAAGAGACGATCGATTGGACCAACCCCAAGCCGTTCCTGGGCGAGGACGAGTACGGACGCTTTGCCTGGGTAAAGCTGGCGCCCGGCGCAGAGAACGTCGGCTTTATCGTGCACCGTGGCAACGCCAAGGATGGCACCGACGCAGACCGCTTCTTCAACCCCAGCCTCACGCCGGAGATCTGGCTCAAGAACGATGACGCCAATACGTACACCTCACAGGCCGATGCCCAGGGCTTCGTCACCATCCACTACCACCGGGCGGACGGTGATTACACCGGCTGGGGTCTGCACCTGTGGGGCGACGCCATCGATCCTTCGGAAGCCACCACCTGGGATAATCCCAAGCTGCCCACCGGCTTTGACGATTATGGCGCTTACTGGAACGTTCTAGTCGTGGACGTCTCACAACCGGTGAACTTTATCATCCACCGCGGTGAGGACAAAGACCCCGGTCCGGATGAGAGTTTCATCCCCCAGCAGGTCCCGACCGCATGGAAGCAGTCTGGCGACGAAACGATCTATCCCACCCGGGCTGCTGCTGAAAACTTTGCCAGGATCCACTATCACCGGGCAGATGGCGATTATGGCGATCCCACCAGCCCTGACTTTAACGACTTCTGGGGGTTGCACGTTTGGACTGGGGCACTGACCCCGAACCCATCGTGGCAAGAACCCGTTCGCCCAGCCGGTTTCGACATCTATGGCCCTTTCTTTGAGGTGGCGTTGCAGCAAGATGCGACGGAATTGGCCTACATCATCCACCGTGGCGAAACCAAGGATCCCGGCCCCGACCAGTTCCTGGTGCTGGACGAATACGGCTACGAGGTCTGGCAGCTCGAAGGTGTGGGGCCTGACCCCGATAAGCCCCACTACGTGTTGCCGATCGTTGGGGTCGGCGCTGCGCCCGGTGACCTGAGCAGACAGAAGGCCTATTGGGTGAGCGAGGACCGCATCGCCTGGGCCATCGCCGGCGACCCCGCCGCCGACTACCGGCTGTACTATGCCCCGGACGGGGGGATGCAGCTCGACGAGGTCGACATCAGCGGCGGCAGCTACATTGAGCTGGCCCTGGCGCCCTCCTTCCCGGCTGGCGTCGACGGGTTCCGCCACCTGGCGGGGATGCCGACGCTCAGGATCGCGCCAGACGACCTGGCGATGGTGCCCGACATCCTCAGGGGCCAGATCGCTGTGCTGGCGGTCAAGGACGGCGCGCGCGTCGACGCCACCGGGCTGCAGATCCCCGGCGTCCTCGACAGTCTCTACACCTACGATGGCGACTTGGGCGTGAGCTGGGACGGCGATGTACCTACCATCCGGGTCTGGGCGCCCACCGCCAAGTCGGTCACCTTCCACCTGTTTGAGGACTCGGATCCGGCGACGACGAGCAGCGCTGCACCGATGATGTTGGACCCGGCCACCGGCGTATGGAGCATCAGCGGGGATCCGAGTTGGAAGAACAAATTCTACCTGTTCGAGGTCGAAGTCTATGTCCATTCGACCGGGCAGGTAGAGCACAACATGGTCACCGACCCCTACTCCTTCAGCCTGGCCATGAACAGCACCCGCAGCCAGATCGTCGATCTGAATGACCCGGCGCTGAAACCGGCTGATTGGGATATGCTGGAAAAGCCTACGCTGCCCGCGCCGGAGGACATCAGTATCTACGAGATCCACGTGCGCGACTTTAGCGTCAATGATCCCTCGGTGCCGGAAGAGCTGAAAGGCACGTACAAGGCCTTCACGCTGGAGGACACCTATGGGGTGAACCATCTCAAGGCGCTGCAGGCCGCCGGGCTCAGCCACCTGCACCTGCTGCCTGCCTTTGACATCGCCACCATCAACGAGAACAAGGCCGAGTGGCAAGCGCCTGATTGGGCCCAACTGGCCACCTATCCGCCAGATTCGGACCAGCAGCAGGCAGAGGTCACCCTATATGAGAACTTGGACGGCTTTAACTGGGGCTATGACCCCTTCCACTACACCACGCCCGAAGGAAGCTATTGCACCAACCCGGACGGCGCAGCCCGCATCGTGGAGTTCCGCGAGATGGTGCAGGCCTTGAACCAGATGGGCCTGCGCGTGGTCATGGACGTGGTCTACAACCACACCAACGCCGCCGGCCAGGCCGAGAAATCGGTCCTGGATCGCATCGTGCCCGGCTACTACCACCGTCTGAACGACCAGGGCCAGGTGGAGACGAGCACTTGCTGTCCCAACACCGCCAGCGAGCACCACATGATGGAAAAGCTCATGGTTGACTCGCTGCTCACCTGGGCCACGCAATACAAGATCGATGCCTTCCGCTTCGACCTGATGGGCCATCACTCGCTGGCCAACATGCTCGAGGTGCGGGCCGATCTGGACGCCCTGACGCCGGCCGGCGACGGGGTCGATGGGTCCAGCATCTACCTCTATGGCGAGGGCTGGAACTTTGGGGAGGTGGCGGACGACGCGCGCTTTGTCCAGGCTACCCAGCTCAACCTGGGCGGCAGCGGCATCGGTTCCTTCAGTGACCGTCTGCGCGACGCCGTGCGTGGTGGCGGGCCCTTTGACAGCGGCCAGGACCTGGTCCGGCGGCAGGGCTTTGCCAACGGCCTGTTCTATGATCTGAACGATCTGAACACCACGCCGGAGCCCGCTCCAGAGCCGGCCTCGGTGACCATCCCTGGCAGCCTCCAGGATGAGCTGGGTTGTTCTGGCGATTGGCAAGCCGACTGTGCGGCCACGCACCTGACCTACGACCCTGATGACACGGTCTGGCAGGGGATCTTTACGGTCCCGGCCGGGAGCTGGGAGTACAAGGCCGCGCTCAACGACTCGTGGGATGAGAACTATGGGGCCAATGCCGAGCGCAACGGACCGAACATTCCACTGAACCTGGGTGCCGATACCGATGTCAAGTTCTACTACTCGCACGCAACCCACTGGATCATCGACGACGTCAACGCCGTGATCGCGACGGTACCGGGCAGCTTCCAGGATGAGCTCGGCTGCCCCGGGGACTGGCAACCCGACTGCTTGCGCTCCTGGTTGCAGGACCCCGATGGCGATGGTATCTACAGCTTTGCCTCCAGCGAGATCCCACCGGGGAGTTACGAAGCCAAGGTGGCTATCAACGAGGGCTGGGATGAGAATTATGGCGCTGGCGGCCAGCAGAACGGCCCGAACATCCCCTTCAGCGTCGAGCCTGGTCAGACCGTCCTCTTTAGCTACGATCCGGTGAGCCATGTGCTCACGATCTCCTACAGCGCTTCGGACCAGTTGGCCACCCTGCTGCTGCTCACCGACCAGATCCGCGTGGGCATGGCAGGGAACCTGGCGGACTACCAGTTCGTCGACCGCAATGGCGATCTGGTCACCGGCAAAGACGTCGATTACAATGGCCAACCCGCCGGTTACACCGCGGATCCACAAGAGGACATCACCTACATCTCCAAGCACGACAACCAGACCCTGTACGACAACAACACCTACAAGACGCCTGTCGATACCAGCATGGCCGACCGGGTGCGCATCCAGAACGTGGGCCTGAGCACAGTCTTGCTGGGGCAGGGGGTGCCCTTCATGCACGCCGGCAGTGACCTGCTCCGGTCCAAATCCTTCGACCGCGACAGCTATAACTCGGGCGACTGGTTCAACAAGCTGGACTTTGCCTACCAGTCCAACAACTATGGCGTGGGCCTGCCGGTGGCGGGCAAGAACCAGGAGAACTGGCCCATCATGCAGCCGCTGCTGGCCGACCCCGCGCTCAAGCCTGGGCCGTCCGACATCCAGTTCAGCGCCGCGTTGTACCAGGAACTGCTGCAGATGCGCTACAGCTCCCCATTGTTCCGCCTGCAGACCGCCGATGATGTTCAAATGCGGGTGGCTTTCCACAACACCGGACCCGACCAGATGCCGGGCCTGGTCGTGATGAGCCTCTCGGACTTGGTCGAGCCGGACCTGGATCGCGGCCACGAGCTGTTCGTCGTCCTGATCAACGCCAACGACGAGGCGCAATCCATCACCGTGCCGGACTTGGCCGGAAAGGAACTGGTCCTGCATCTGGTACAAGTGACTTCGGTTGATGAGGTCGTCAAGACATCGGCTTTTGACAGTGCAAGCGGTACCTTTACGGTGCCGGGCCGCACCACGGCCGTCTTTGAGTTCGCGCCACAGGAGATGATCAGGTCGCTAATCAAAGAGATCGAGGCCCTGGTCGCGGCTGGAAGCCTGAACCAAGGTCAAGGCAACGCGCTGATCGTCAAGCTGGAGCAGGCGATCGACCGCCTAGACAAGGGCAAGCCGGATACGGCTCTGAACGTGCTGAACGCCTTTGCCAACGAGGTGGATGCCTTTGTGAGCTCCGGCGTTCTGACGCCCGAAGAGGGGCAGGGTCTGCTCGACGCAGTCAATGCCATCGTCTACCAGATCCAGGTCCGCATCTAGCCCTGGTAGGTTTGTGGCAACGGCTTCTTCCGCGCTTTCTGTCCGGAGCGCAAAGGGGTAAGGGGACAGGGTCCGGCGCTGCCTTCCCAGGCAGCGCCGGACGACTCAACCGTAGAATGGATGGCTTTCACGTTGGGACGAGAGGGGGTGATCAGGAGAGAGCGTAATTGCGGCACAGTTCTTTGATGCTGGCACCAAAACGATCAGTGGAAGGAGAAAATGGCATGAACAACAGAAGAATCACACGCGTGGCCACAGGCTTCTTGATCCTGTTCCTGTTGGTGGGCCTGATACCGCCCTTGGGCCTTTTGGCGCAAGGTACCTCGACCGCTGTCTTTGTCAATGAGCTTCACTACGACAATACCGGTACAGACACTGGCGAGGGGATCGAGGTGGCAGGCCCAGCGGGGACGGACCTGACCGGATGGAGCATCGTGCTGTACAATGGCAACGGTGGCGCTCCATATGACACTATCAGCCTGGGCGGCTCCATCCCCGACCAACAGAATGGCTACGGCACTCTCTGGTTTGCCCGGGCTGGTATCCAGAATGGCTCTCCGGACGGTTTTGCCCTTGTGGATTCTGGTGGTGCAGTCGTGCAGTTCCTGAGCTACGAAGGCACCTTCACCGCTGTGGGTGGGCCGGCCGATGGCATGACCAGCACCGACATTGGCGTGTCTGAACCCTATGATACACCGGTCGGCCATTCGCTGCAGTTGGCTGGGACGGGCACGGCCTATGAAGATTTCGCGTGGAGAGACCCTGCCCCGCACACGAATGATGCTGTCAACAACGACCAGACTTTTGGGACGGCAGCCAGCGGTGTGCCATTTACCAATGAGCTGCACTATGACAATGCCGGAACCGACACTGAGGAGGGGATCGAGGTGGCGGGTCCAGCAGGGACAGACCTGAGCGGATGGAGCATCGTGCTGTACAATGGCAACGGTGGTGCCCCGTATAACACGATCGCCCTGAGCGGCTCCATCCCCGACCAACAGAATGGCTACGGCACCCTCTGGTTCTACCAGGCCGGCATCCAGAACGGCTCTCCGGACGGCTTTGCCCTGGTAGATCCTGGTAACACGGTTGTGCAGTTCCTGAGCTACGAAGGCACCTTCACCGCCGTAGGTGGGCCGGCCGATGGCATGACCAGCACCGACATTGGTGTGTCTGAACCCAGTGATACACCGGTTGGCTATTCGCTGCAGTTGGCTGGGAGTGGCACAGCCTATGAAGATTTCGCGTGGCGCCCCCCGGCGTCAGGCACATACGGCAACGTTAACAACGACCAGACATTCGGAGAGGTAGCCAACGCCCCGGTGATCGTGAATTGTGGCGGCACCCTCTACGTCGACCAGACCTTCAGCGCCTATCGTGACGTGACCGCCTCTGACGCGGACGGGACCGTGGTCAACATGGAGATCACCGTAAGTCCCGCTTCGGACGCGATCACCCTCGAGAGCTTCCAGCCTGCCCCAGGGGTAGGCGGCGAGGCCAGTGCCACTGTCACTGTGGGGCCGGGTGTAGAGGCGGGCACCTTCACCGTCGAGGTCACCGCCACCAACGACGATGCCACGCCGCAGAGTGGTTCCTGCACTTTTGACGTGGTTGTCAATCCGTTCCTGACCATCGGCGAGGTGCAGGGCGTCGTCAGTGACACCGACGATGGGATGGCGCACCGCTCGCCCTATGCGCCCTCGAGCGGCAATGGCTATGGCGATTACGTCGTTGTGCAAGGCGTGATCTATGCCAAGACCCTCCAACGCTCCAGCAGCGGCGGATCCTACTATGGCTTCTTTGTCCAGAACACCGCTGCCACCGCGGATGGTGATCCCTGGACGTCCGATGGGATCTTTGTCTTCCATGGCGAATACAGCACGTTGCGCATCAATGGGGGAGGCTACTACACGCCACAGGTAGGCGACGAAGTGATCCTGCGCGGTCCAGTCGTCGAGTACTATAACCTGACCCAGCTCTCCAATCCCTACCTGTTGGAGCTTGTGCGCCCTGGCGTCATTCTGGACGATGAGGTGCCGGCCTTCGAGACCGATCCTTCAAGCGACCTGGCTGAAGCCAACCGTTACTGGGAACGCCGCGAGGGTATGCGGGCCCAGGTCCCGGCCGGCAGCATCGTCCTCAACGGGCGCGACGTTTTTGCCAGCTCTGCCGACTCGGAAGTGTGGCTGGCGCGCGGTGACAGCGTTATCGCCCAGCGGACCGAGCCTTACGAGCGGCGTTCCTTCCGCGATGCACACCCGCTGGACGATCTTCCTGGCGATTTTGACAACGGCAACGGCTACCGCATCCTGATGGGTGGCCTGGGCGTCAAAGCTGCCTCGAACGACAACACCACGCTGCTCACCCCGGCGCGCACTTTCGATACGCTGAACAACGCACCGATCGGCGGCGTGTACTTTTCCTACAGCAAGTACCAGATCCAGGTCGAGCAGCAGCCTGAGCTGGCGCCTGGCGTCGACCCGGCCCTGAATGCACCACCGCAGGCCTTCGATCGCACCCAGGAGTACAGCGTCGTCACCTTCAACGTCGAGAACCTGTATGACTACTACGACGATCCCTTCGATGGTTGCGACTTCCCTGGCAACTCCGGCTGCCCCGGGGTGTATCCGCCGTTCGACTATGTGCCGCCTAGCGATGCTGCTTACCAGGCGCGCCTGCTCGAGATCGCCCAGCAGATCGTCTTCGATCTGCATAGCCCGGACATCATCATGACCCAGGAAGCCGAAGATCAGGATGTCTGTACAGTGGTAGACGCAATCTATGGCTGCGGCACGACAGACAATGCCGATGGCAAGCCGGACACCCTGCAGGAACTGGCTACTGTTATCGCCAGCATCGGCGGCCCGCAATACGATGCAGCCTACGACCGTGACGGGGCTGACGATCGGGGTATCGTCTCAGCCTACCTGTACAGGACCGACCGTGTTGAACTGCTACCTGCCCAAGCTGACAACCCCGTGCTGGGTGGCAATCCACAGGTGGTCTATCCCACGGAGCCCTTGCCCTATAACACAGACGTGCAGAACCCCAAGGTTCTGAACGCCGTGCTGCCGGACTATGCCCAGCCTGGCGCCGATGGTGTCAACGTATTCACCCGCCCGCCCCAGGTCGGTCTATTCCGCGTGTGGCGTGATGGCATGGGGGCAAGCGTCTTCACGGATGTGTACGTGTCGGATAATCACTTCAGCAGCGGGCCGGACGGTCGCGTCGCCCAGCGCACCGAGCAGGCTATCTACAATGCCGCCATCGTCGCTGCGCTGCAACAGGCTGATCCCGAGGTATACGTGTCGGTGGGCGGTGACCTGAACGTCTACCCGCGCCCTGACGATCCCTTCCCACCTCCTGGAACAAGCGACCAGCTCGCTGCGCTCTACAACCAGGGCATGACCAACCTGTGGGACATTCTGGTCGCTGGGGCGCCTGCCAGTGCCTATGGCTACGTCTACCAGGGACAGGCCCAGACACTGGACCAGATCTTTGTCGCCCCGCCCTGGCTGGACGAACTGGAACACGTATGGTCCGCGCACATCAACAGCGATTGGCCGGCCGACTATGGCGGCGATGGCCCGCGCGGCACGAGCGACCATGACCCGGTGGTGGGAGGCTATAAGCTGCTACCGACGCTGGATCGCTTGGAAATGCTGGTGCTCTACTATGACGGCAGCGGCGACATCACGGGCAACAACACAACTCGCCAACTGCTCGATCGGCTGGACCGTGCCCAACGGTTCCTGGAAAATGGCCAGCAGCAGGCCTATGAGGACCAGATGTGGGCTTTCATCAGCCAGATATGGGACAAGACACCGAGGTTCATCACTGAGCCCGCAGCCAACGCCCTGGTACAGGAAGCTACCTTGTTGTTGACCCTTCCTTGAGGTGCTGCGGTTAGATAGTGAACGGCCTTCCGGCCATGCGGCCGGTGAGGCGTGAGGGACTGGTAGAATGCTGGGGTCAGGGGTGGAGGTTTATCTCTGACCCCAGCAAACGTGGCTAGAGCGACGCCAGTTATGTCCGGCTGTTCTATCCCACCACCAGCGTCGCATAATAGAACACGACCGGCGCCACGAACAGCAGGCTATCGATGCGGTCGAACATGCCGCCGTGACCAGGAATGAGCGCGCTGAAATCCTTGACGCCCATTTGCCGCTTGACCATCGACTTGGCCAGATCGCCGAACGGCGCCACTGTGGCCACCAGCGCGCCCAGGATCAAGCCATGAACCCAGGGCAGGTCCACCAGCCAATAGCCCAGCAGCACTGTAGTCACTACGCCGCCGATCCAGCCACCGATCGTGCCCTCCCAGGTCTTTTTGGGGCTGAGGTAGGGGCAGCAGGGGTGTTTGCCGATGGCTTTGCCCACGAAATAGGCGGCCGAGTCGTTGATCCAGGTCACCAGGAACATCAGGATCAGCCAGCGCGTGCCGATGCCCAGGCCGAACGGAGACGAGAGGTCTCGCAGTTGGACAAAGTGGCTGATCAGCCAGCCCAGCCACAGGGAGGCGCCCAGGGTCAGCGCCCAGCTCTGGGTGGGGTATCCCTTCGGGGGGCGTAGCAACTGGGCAATCAGCGTGCCCAACACCGCTGCCGTCAGCACCAGTCCCAGGAGGTTCAGGTCGGGGAAACGGGCGATGGCGAGCAGCGCGGCGATGACAAGCGCACTGGCTGCCAGGCTTGGCCGGTATCCGGCTTGTTCCATCAACTGAAACAGTTCGTAGGCCGACCGCACCGCCACCACGAGCAGTGCTGCCGCCAGAATCCAGCCTCCCGCGTAGGTTAGCCCGGCCACCAGAGGGATCAGTACTACTGCGCTCAACACCCTTGTTCGAAGCATTGTTCCAAGCCCTAACCTTTGTTTGTCTTCCGGCTAGCCCTCGTCCAGGTCCACATCCCTGGATTCCCCGTAGGGCAAGTCATAGTCGTCCTTGATTCCGCCAAAGCGGCGATCACGTTGGCCAAAGGCCACCAGGGCCTCGTATAGCTCTTCCCGGCCAAAGTCGGGCCAGAACGTGGGCGTCACATAGTACTCGCTGTAGGCTGACTGCCACAGCATAAACCCGCTGGTGCGCAGCTCTCCGCCGGTGCGGATGATCAGGTCGGGGTCGGGTTGCCCGGCGGTGTACATGTGACGCGACAGCAATTCCTCGTCCACTTGCTCGGGCGGGATGCCTTCGCGCACAATACGCCGCACGGCCTGCACGATTTCGGCCCGACCACCGTAGTCGAACCCTACGTTGAGGGTGATGCGGTCGTTGTTTTTGGTGAGCTCGATGGCGTCGAGGACTTGTTTCTGCAAACGCTCGGGGAGGCGGTCCAGCCGTCCAATATGGCGCAGCTTGACGCCCTGTTTGTGCAGTTCCCCCAACTCTCGCTGGATCATGCGCTCCAAGATACGAAGCAAGCCCCTGACCTCCATCTCTGGGCGAGTCCAGTTCTCCGTAGAAAAGGCCCAGATGGTCAAGTACTCGATCCCGAACTCGACGCAGGCCTCCAGGACGGGCCGGATGTTCTCGGTGCCAGCCCGATGGCCAGCCAGGCGCGGCAGGCCACGCGCCTTGGCCCAGCGGCCATTGCCATCCATGATGATGGCCACGTGGCGGGACGCATGTTCCAGTTGCTGTACCTCTGTCATTCCTTCCTTCACTCCTTCCCGTCCCCGATAGCAAAAGGGGTTGAGGCCACCTTGAGACGACGCCCTCAACCCCTTCCCTTGTAGATACTGTCCGGCTAGATCCCTGGGCTAGTGCATCGCGCCCAACCAGGTCCCAGGCTGAGGGCTCGCTACCGAACCCCGGTCGCGCCTGACCGGCTAGATCTCCATAACCTCGTCTTCTTTGCGTTTGCCTATCTCGTCGATCTTGACGATGAACTCGTCGGTCAGTTCCTGGACTTTGTCCTTGCCGCGGTAGAAATCGTCCTCCGAGATCATCTTTTCCTTTTCGAAATCCTTGAGGTCCTGGAGGGCATCGCGCCGCAGGTTTCGCACTGCGACCCGGCCTTCTTCAACCCGCCTGGATACGACCTTGACGAGCTCTCTGCGCCGCTCCTCGGTCAGCCGGGGAATGCTCAACCGGATCAATTTCCCGTCGCTCATGGGCGTCAGCCCCAGGTCTGATTTGAGGATAGCGCGCTCGATGTCGTCCAGTGCGGCCGGATCCCAGGGCCGGATGACCAGCAATCGGGGTTCTGGTGCGGCGATGCTGGCCATCTGGTTGAGTGGCGTAGCGGTGCCATAATACTCCACAGGCAGTTTCTCTACCAGCGCTGGCGATGCCCGGCCGGTCCGGATCGCCATGAGGTCGTCCTGCAATGCCGCCACCGATTTCTCCATGCGCTGACCTAGTTCGTCCAATACCTCGTCAATCATGGCTTCCTCCATTTGGTTCGAGGTTCGATCTTGCGTTGGGCGCTCGGTGTTCTCGGACGGCTAGCTCCAGATGCCGAATCTCGAACAGGCCACTCAATGGCTAATAGTCGTGCCCACAGGCTCGCCCAGTATCGCTTTCTCCAGAGCGCCTGGCTGCCAGAGGTCCAGCACTACGATGGGGAGATGGTTGTCCATGCAAAGGGAGATGGCGGTCGAGTCGAGCACCCGAATGCGCATGTTCAGGGCTTCGATATAGGTCAGGTGCTCAAAGCGTCTGGCCTGGGGGTTGATCAGCGGATCCTCCTCATACACTCCGTCTACCTTGGTGGCTTTGATGAGCAGGTCGGCGTCAATCTCCATGGCCCGTAGGGCGGCTGCGGTATCGGTGGTGAAATAGGGATTGCCCGTTCCTGCGCCAAGGATCAACACCCGGCCCTTTTCCAGGTGCCGGATGGCTCGCAGCCGAATGTACGGTTCAGAGACCGCTCGCATTTCGATGGCCGTCTGTACCCGGGGCGTGATCCCGATCCGCTCCAGGGCGTCGGCCAGGGCCAGCGCATTCATCACTGTGGCGATCATGCCCATGTGATCGGCAGTGGCCCGTTCCATGCCATATTCCAGACCGGTCTGCCCTCGCCAGATATTCCCCGCTCCCAAGACCACGGCAACCTCGATGTCGAGGTCCTTGACCTGCTTGATCTTGGAGGCCACCTGGGCGGCCATGCCGGGATCGATACCGAATCCCTGGGGGCCAGCCAGGGCCTCGCCCCCCAGTTTGAGCAGAACGCGCCTGTAGCTGATCGTTCCCACTCCAGTCTCCTAGCGTCTACTTGCTACGTACGGCAGATTGGGGCTGCTGCGGTCTCCAAGAGTGGACCAGTCCCAACGGATAAAAATCGGTGGCTGTTTAGCCACCGATTTCGAATCGGACGAAGCGCCGGACAACGATGTTCTCACCCAGCAGGGCATTCCTCTGCTGGACCAACTCCTGGACCGTAATCGCAGTGTCTTTGATAAAGGGCTGCTCCATGAGGCAGATTTCTTCGTAGAACTTGCTGAGCTTGCCCTCCACGACCCGGTCGATGATGTGATCGGGTTTGCCCGAGTCCGCCATCTGAGCGCGATAGATTGCCTTTTCCTCTTCCAAGAGCTGGTCCGGTACATCCTCTCGTGTAAGGTAGACCGGTTTGGCTGCTACCACCTGCATGGCCAGGTCGTGGGCCAGCTCCTGGAATTGGTCGGTGTTTGCTACAAAGTCGGTCTCGCAGTTCACTTCGACCAGGGCGGCGACCCTGCTGCCGGCGTGGATATAGGAGCCAATGAGCCCTTCTTTGGCCTCACGCTCAGCCCGCTTGGCGGCTGCGGCCATCCCTTTCTCCCGCAGGTATACGGTGGCTTTTTCGAAATCGCCGTTGTTGGCCTCTAGCGCCTGTTTGCAGTCCAGGACGCCTGCCCCGGTTGCCTCCCGGAGCTCTTTGACCATTTGTGCTGTGATGGTTACCACGTCTGATGTCCTCCCCTAATCCACGTCCTCGTCTTCGTCGTCTTCCTCTTCAAACTCGAACTCACCCGAGCGCAGCTTGGCCAAGGTAGCAGCCCCCAGGTACATCTCGTCTTCTTGCACATCTTCGTCGGCCTGCACCGCCTGCCGGATCTGCAACCCTTCCTCGACTGCGTCAGCGATGTGATTGACGATGAGCTTGATGGCACGGATGGCGTCATCGTTGGACGGGATGACCAGATCGATGGGGTCCGGGTCGCAGTTGGTATCCACCATGGCGATCACGGGGATATCCAGGATGTTGGCCTCTTTGACCGAGATTGCCTCGCGGCGCACATCCACCACAAGCAGCATTTCGGGGATGCGGTTCATGTTTTTCAGACCGCCCAGCCGCCGGTTCAGTTTTTCGATCAACTGTTCGAGCTTCAGGGCCTCCTTTTTGGGCAACCGCTCGAGATCACCCGTGTCCCTGCGCTGTTCCAGTTCCAGCAGATGACTGATGCGCTGCCGGATGGTCTGCCAGTTGGTCAGTGTGCCTCCCAACCAGCGTTCGTTCACGTACGGCATCCCACAGCGCTGAGCAGCATCGGCCAGATTCTCTTGCGCCTGCTTCTTGGTGCCCACGAACACGATGACCCCTCCGTCTGCCACCGTATCGCGAACCAGATTATAAGCTTGTTCCAGGCGGACAATGGTCTGCTGCAGGTCTAGAATGTGGATGCCGTTCCGCTCGGTAAAGATGAACGGCTTCATCTTGGGATCCCACCGCTGCGTGCGGTGCCCAAAGTGCACCCCTGCTTCCAGGAGCGATTTCATGGTGATATTGGACACGATTTCCTCCTACTGTTGTTTTTCATCCACTCCCTTCGTTCCGGTTGGGGACCGGTGCGTTGCGGCGCCGGCACACCCCGTGCGGTCCAGGAGTGTGTGCAATGCTTTCACCGAGCGCAAAGTATAGCATAGACCAGTACAATAGGCAAATCATCTGGCTGACAAGGGCTGGACCGGTGTGTTTCAGAATCTTTGGCGCGTTGCCTGGGGCGTGTAGGCCGGCCCTGGGATGAGACCTCGAGCGGAAACAACTGGGGCACGCCTGCTGGACAGCTCCAAATACAAGATGTAGTGAATAAGACCAGAAGTGCACAACGACGATTTCGCTGGAGCATGGGCACTATCCAAAGATCTGAGGTGTAACCGGCTAGAATAGCTGCTTGGGACTAGGACCCAATGGACCCCAGGTGACCGAAATTTCATCCCCAGGGCTCATTGCAATCAAACAACGGATAGGTTATAGTATGGTATGAAAGTGTGTGGCTGCCGGGGCTTTCAACCTGGGGCCATGCTGTACTGAGAGGAGGTCCAGCCGGTGGGAAGGGAACTCGCCCATCCCCCTCCAGACGAACAAGTGACCGAGCGCATCGCAAGTCTGTGGCAAGAGGCGGAAGCTGCTGTGCAGGATGGGGAGCCCGTCCGTGCACGAAGGTATCTCCGCTGGATCTTGACCGTCTGCCCAGATGATGAAGAAGCCTGGTTGCTGCTGGCCCGCCTGGCTCCCAGCCAACGGGAGCGGCTAGCCTGCCTGGAGAAGGCGTATTCCTTCCACCCTGACAGCAACCGGGTCCAGATCGCCCTGCGTCGCTCCCGTACAGAACAATTGGAGTCGGCAGTGGGCGAGCTCCGCCCCAAAAGTGCGGTGATAGGCTGCCTGCCCGATGAACGGTGTGTCCCTGATGAGGAGAGCGAGGACGAAGAAGATGACCAGTGGCTTGACCCTGGAACTGCAGCGCTGGGAGAGCCTTCGCGCAGGAAAGGAGCGGGCCGCATCTTTTCGTCGTTGAACCGGACCGCGCCGGTCTGGCTGTCGCTGTTGGTGCCGCTGGTGGTCTATGTGCTCACTGCCTGCTCGACCGTCTACAATCTGGACAGCGCCGAGTTCTCGGCTGCCGTATACGTGCTGGGCATCGTGCGGGCTACGGGCTATCCCCTGTATCTGCTGCTGGGCAAACTGTTTACGGTGCTGCTTCCGGTTGGTGATGTGGCCTTTCGCTTGAACATCATGTCGGCGGTGTGCGCAGCCGGCACTATCGGCGTGCTCTATTCTATCCTGTTGCACCTCACGCGACAGCGAGCGACGGCTCTGGCTGCCTCTCTGCTTTTTGCTTTCTCTTATTATTTCTGGTCACAGGCGGTCGTTGCTGAAGTGTATGCACTCCATACTCTTCTGGCGGCAGGGTTGCTGTGGCTGCTATTGCGCTGGGAAGAGACGCGGGCTGACGGTTTGCTGGCTGCGTTTGGTTTGTTGTATGGGCTGAGCTTTGGCAACCACGTGAGCACCATTCTGCTGGCGCCTGCCTTTGTCCTCTTTCTCCTGGCCGTGGCCGGGAGGGCGCTGTTTCATCCCAAACGATTGCTGTTCGTGGCAGGCCCTTTTGTGGTGGGGCTGGGTATCTATCTGTACCTTCCGTTACGCTACCTGGCAGCGCCGACCTTTAACTATGCGGGTGCCTATGACGCGCTGGGAAATTTCGTGCCTCTGGATATGACCCGGCCAGGCAACCTCTGGTGGCTGGTCTCGGGCCGGGGATTCCAGGAGTTGATGTTCGACTACAGACTAGCCGAACTCGTTGAGGAGGTGGGGGATGCAGCCTACCGGTTGTGGGGTAACTTTTTGGGAATCGGGCTCGTGCCGGGCCTCTTGGGGGCGTGGGCCCAAGGCAGGCGCCGGCCGCGTCACTTGCTCCTGTTCGGTCTTGTCTTTGGGGCCAACATGGTCTTTTTCATCAACTACCGGGTCGTGGACAAGGCCACCATGTTCGGCGTGGCCTACCTGGTCTGGGCAGTCTGGGTCGGAGAGGGTCTTGCCTGGCTGGTGCGTTGGGTCCAGGAGCGACGCCACGGTGATGCCCGCCGGCCGTCTGCCGGGGGGCGAGTGCCCGCCAGCAGTCCTGCAAAGACCGGCAGTCGTTCGCCGACCGGCAGCTCATCACTACCTGGCAGCCATTCGCCGGCCTGGACCTGGGGATTGGTCCTTCTGGCCGTAGTGGCACTGGTGGTCAACTGGCCCCTGGTCAACGTTCGCACAGATACCCGGGCTCGCGATCGTGCCGAAGTTGCCCTTGCGCTGGCTCGCCCGGGTGCGATCATCTTTGGCTGGTGGACTTCGGCGCCGCCGATGCACTATCTCCAGACCGTTGAGGAGCGGCGGCCCGACGTGCTGGTCATCAATCGTTTTCTCATCGGGGCTCGAGAGATGTATTCCCTCATTGACAGATCGCTCGGACAGCGGGCGGTATACGTGATGGAGTTGGACGAAGGATTGGTCACCAAATATCGAGCAGAAGCCGTAGGCCCAATGTTTGAGTTGAGGCCGCGTACACTGGCAGGGGTGGGGCATGAAAACTGATTGGGATAACAAGGCCAAAAGAGGCATCAGGATCGCGGGGGCAATCGCCCTCAGCTTGTTGGGGCTCGCTCTGCTGCCGGTCCTGGCGCTGCCGTACGGCGGGCTGGACTGGCTGATCTATGCGCCAGCCTACAAGGAGTCGCAGCCGGTTCCGACACCCGTGCCCACCGAGGCACTTCCCACGATCCCCTGTGCTGAGCTGCCTTTGCCGGGCGAGCCGCTGGCGGCCCTGGTCAACGGCCAGGGGATCAGCCTGCAGGCCTATGAGCGAGAATTGGCCCAGCTACTCGGTGCACTGGCAGCAGCAGGCGAGGATCTGGAGAGTGAGGCGTTTCGGGCGCAACTCCCGGCCATCCGGAGCCAGGTTCTGGACCTGCTGATCGACAACGTGCTGGTACAACAGGCAGCGGTCGAGGCAGGCATCACGGTCACTGACGACGAGGTCCAAGAGCGTGTGGCAGAAGTCGTGGAGCAAGGGGGTGGCCTCACGGCTTTCGAGGCCTGGCTGGAAGAAACCGGGCAATCCTGGGAAGAGTTTGGCCGCGACATGTGCCAAGACATCCTGCACCAAAAGATGCTCGACCACGTTACTGTCGAGATCAGCAGTACCCTGGATATGGTCTGGGCACGACAGATTGTCGTGGGGACCTCGGACGAGGCTGTAGCTGTCCTCACCCGGCTGGCGTCGGGGGAATCTTTCGAGGACGTGGCACGGGAGGTTTCCCTGGACGAGGCGACGCGAGATCAAGGGGGTGACCTGGGATGGGTGCCCCGGGGATTGGGCTGGCTTCCGATGGAGGTGGAGGAAGCGGCCTTTGCTGGAAGACCAGGTCAGGTTCAAGGTCCGCTGGAGGTGGACGGGGTCTTTGTCATCGTCCAGACCGTCGAGGTCCGGGTCGGTTACGCGCTGGATCCTGAGACCTGGGAAGCGGTGCGGGCGACCACGTTCCAGTTATGGTTGCAGGAGCGCCGGGAAGCGTCAGAGATTGTGATCTTGGTCGATTTCGAGGCGGAGATGGAATGAAAAAAGGGGCCGCGGCCCGGCGTGCGCGCCAAACCGCGGCCCTGGATTGTTAGACACTGGCGGCGACCTCTTCTCCGAATCCCAACAAGGCCTGGACCCCTTTTTCGTCAGGGCTTTCGGCGTAGACACGCAGTACCGGTTCGGTCCCCGAGGGACGAATGAGCAGCCAACTGTCGTCCTGTAGATTGTATTTCACCCCGTCCAGGGTACTAACCCCTTGAACAGGAATACCCCCAATGCTTGGCGGCGCACCGTCGACCAAGCGGGTCACCATCTGCCCTTTGACCACAGGGTGGCGCAGGCGTAGGTCTCTGCGCGCGTAGCAGGCTGGGCCGGCTGCCTGCTGAATCTCGGCGATCAACTCGTGGAGAGGCACCCCTGCGTCGGCCATGATCTCCAGCAATAGCAGGCCCATCAGCACACCGTCTCCCTCGGGGATGTGTCCCTTGATGCTCAGGCCTCCCGATTCCTCCCCGCCGATCAGGACGTCCCCCTGGAGCATCTGGTCGGCGATGTAATTAAAGCCAACGGGCGTCTCCGTCAGGCTCACACCATACTTGGCAGCGAGGCGGTTGATCATCATCGTCGTGGACACTGTTTTGACCACTGCGCCTGTCCAGCCCCGCTTTTCCACCAGGTAGCGCAGGGCCAGGGCGAATATGTGGTGGGGATCCACAAAGTTGCCCAGGGCATCCATCGCACCGAGTCGGTCGGCATCGCCGTCGGTGGCCAAGCCTACGTCGGCATGGTGGGCCTGGATGGCGGCCACCACGGCGTTCATGTACCTGGCAATGGGCTCGGGATGGATGCCACCAAAGCCGGGGTTCATCTCTCCCCGGATCTCGCGTACGTGGCAACGGGTGCGAGCCAGCATTTCGGAGATGCACCCCCGGCCCGAGCCGTACATGGCGTCGGCGACCACTCGAAGTTCACCGTTTGAAATCACATCCAGGTCTACCAGGCTGCCCAGGTGTTCGTAATAGGCCCACACCGGGTCAAAGCGGCGGATGAGATCTTGGTCCAGTGCGCGGTGGTAGTCCATGATGTTGGGCCCCCGGGCCTGGGCCTCAGCCTCCTCCAGGTAGTGCTCCACCCGGCGTGCTTGCTGCGGCGAGGCTGCCCCTCCGTACGACGCCTTGAGCTTGAGGCCGTTATAGCGGGGTGGGTTGTGGCTGGCGGTGATCATGATGCCTGCTGCCGCCTGCTTTTCCAGCACGCTGTAGGAAATGGCAGGGGTAGGTGCGTCAGCCCGGGTCAGCCAGGCCACGATGCCATTGCCCGCCATCACACGCGCCACTTCGGTGGCATACCGGTCCGACAGAAACCTGGTGTCAAAGCCGATGATCACTTCTGGATCGCGGCCATTCCCACCTTCGTTCCGGACATAGTCGGCGATGGCCTGCGCCACCAGCCGCAGGTTGTTGTAGGTGAAGGTATCCGAGATGACGGCCCGCCAGCCGTCAGTGCCGAATCGTATGGCCATACTCCAGTGTCACCCTCCTCTCGTGGTCTTCCAGTTTCCTACTTTTCTGCTTTTCCACTCTTCCCTCACTGCACCTTCTCAACCGCCTCGGCTGCTGCCTCTTCAGGTGCAGCCGCGCCGGACAGGACGTCCTCAACCGCCTCCTGTAGCGCAGCGGCCACTTGCGTGTAGTTGGTCAGGGCGGGGCGGGGTTGGGCCGCTGTGAGCAGTTGCTGCAGAAAGCGCGTATAGCCGTCCGTTTGGTCCCACAGCGCCAAAGCAGCCTGCCGCGTGGGCGCATAGTTCGCGGCCTGGTTCCAGGCAGCGCTGGTCTCAGGTGACATCAACTGCGACAGGAACTCGGCGGCCAGGGACTGGCGGGCGGGATCGGACGTGACCAGCGCGATAGCCCACCCCCGGCCGATCGATGCGCCGGGACCGTTGATGGCAGGGATCGGCGCTGCAGCCGAGTTCAGTGCGAGGTCGCGCTCCATCAGGTAGCCATGGGTGCTGACGTGGCTCAGGGCAGCATTCCCGTCCAGGTAGTCGCGCCAGCTATCGTCGGTGCTCTGCAATTCCAAGATCTCTGGGGGAAAGATGCCCTGCGAGGTCCCGTCCTGGTAGAACTGCAGCACCGCCGCCAGACTCCCTTCGTCCAGGAAGGGTTCTCCCTCTCCCGGCTGTCCGCGCACGGCCAGGTATTGGATCAAGAAATCATCGTTGACCAGCCCGGCCTGCCCTCCAGCCGGAAAGAGGTACGGTCCCGGATTGCTTAGCACACCTGGCCAGGAACTGGGGTGCACGGTCATTCTGCCGGTATTGTAGACCAGGTGATCCAGGTCGGCCCAATACTGCAATCCGTACAACCTTCCATCGAAGGAGCCTGCTTGCCGGGCAAAAGCGTACAGATCGCCGACCAGATCCGGCGGGATCAAGTCATCCAGGGGCTGCGCCAGTCCTCCCTCCACTGCCGCGTCCAGTTCGTCTACATCCATGATCACCAGGTCGGGCAGCAGCTCCGGTACGACGGCTGAGGTGGTCAGCAAGTAGTCGAGGATGCCCCCCTTGCCGTACGGCTTTTTGAGCACAAACTGGATGCGGACGTCGGGACGGCTTGCCTCGAAAGCCGCGACCTGCTGGGCCAGAACCCGGCCCTGGGTGACGGTCTGCGTGGGCGAAAAGGCCTCGGTCGTCCACATGGTCAGCGTGATCACCGATGGCACTGGGGGCGTTTCCCCGGTGGCTGCGCTGGTGGGCCGGGCTGGCGGCGGGGTGTCGGTTGGTACAGCGGGTGCTGACGTAGGTTGGACCTGCGCCAGGTCGCAGCCTGCCAGCAGAGCGGCGATGCTGAACAGCAACAGCACGACGACCAGCGAAAGCCAAGACCACTTGGGAACGTACATGACACTTACCGCCGGACGGTCTGCTCGCGACCAGGGCCAACCGAGATGCAGGAGGCCGGGATGCCCAGCAGAGCCTCGATGCGTGCCACATAGTCGTGGGCTTGCTGCGGCAGGTCGTCAAAGGTGCGGGCTCCTGTGATATCCTTGCCCCAGCCGGGCAGGGTCTCGTACACGGGCCGGCAACGGGCCAGCACGGTGAGGTCGGTGGGGAAGGCTTCGATGCGCCGGCCGTCCAGCTCGTAGGCCACGCAGAGCTGGATCTCATCGAACCGGGAGAGGATGTCCAGCTTGGTGATCGCCATTTCCGTCAGGCTATTGATCCGAAGGGCATGCTGTAGTGTCACTACGTCGAGCCAGCCGCAGCGCCGGGGCCGGCCGGTCGTCGTACCAAATTCGTCCCACGGCTGGGCACCCGAACCTCGCAATCGCTCGCCCAACTCGCCGGTCAGCTCAGTGGGCATGGGGCCCGCGCCAACGCGGGTTTGGTAGGCTTTGACTACTCCCACCACGCGCTGGATGTGTTGGGGGCCGATGCCCAGGCCAACCATCAACCCGCCGATGGTCGGGTTAGAGCTGGTCACGTATGGGTAGGAACCGTGGTCCAGGTCGAGCAGGGTGCCCTGGGCCCCTTCCCCCAGGATGCGCTTGCGAGAGCGCAGGGCCTGGGCGATCTCCTCCGAGACGTCGGACACGTAGGGCGCCAGGCGCTTGGCATAGCCCAGGTACTCCTCGACGATGGCCTGAACATCCAGGGGTGGCTGGTCGTAGATCCGTTCCAGGATGATATTCTTGGCCTCGGCCTGCTCCCGGATGCGCCGGGCAAAGTCCTCCGGCGGGTGGAGCATTTCCTGGGCGCGGATGCCACTTCGGGCAGCCTTGTCGGTGTAGGCAGGGCCGATGCCCCGCTTGGTGGTACCGATGGCGGCGCCACCCCGCGCTGCCTCAGCCGCGCCATCCAGGGCGATGTGGTAGGGCATGATCAAGTGTGCGCGGCCACTGAGTCTAAGCCGCTCGGGCGACAAGTCTACACCGCGCGCTATCAGACCATCCATCTCGGCCAGGAGCTTCTTGGGGTTGACCACCATCCCTCCACCCAGTAGGCAGGTGACACGCGGGTACAGGATGCCTGAGGGGATCAGGTGCAGGGCAAACCGCTCGGTACCGACCGTTACCGTGTGGCCGGCATTGTCGCCGCCGGCAAAGCGGGCTACCACGTCCGCCTCGGCGGCCAGAAGGTCGGTGATCTTGCCTTTTCCCTCGTCCCCCCATTGGGCGCCGAGGATCACAGTAATCGGCATGGTTGTCTCCTTTCTATCACGGGCGCAGGTCCCGGACGTCCTCTTCCTCGTTGTCGTGGATCTCGTTACCTTCCAATTCTGGTTTGGCATCCTCCCCGATCAACAAGCCGACAGTGTTGCCCGATACTTTGTTCCCCCGCGCCACGCCTCCCTCGCTGCCACCGTAGACGATGCCATAGGCGTTCTCGCTGCAGGCATTGCCCTCCAGTACCGGCCGGGCCTCGTTACCCACACTGATGCCCACGAAAGTGTTGGTCCAGCACTTGTTCTGGCGGGCCGTCCCTGCTGATGCATCCAGATAGAGGATCCCGCTACCGTTGTTCGAGCAGTCGTTGCCCTCCAGCGCTGGCTGGGCTTGCCCCTTGACCTGGATGCCAGCAGCCTCGTTGCCCAGGATGTCGTTCTGGCTGGCAGTGCCCCGGGCGCTGCCGGTGTAGAGAAGGCCGATCAGGGTATTGTCAGTGATGCGATTCTGCTCTATTTGGGCTTGGGCCTGGCCATCGATCCAGATGCCGATAGAGACGTTGGCGCTGGCCTCGCTGTCCTGGACCACCCCGATCGACTCGCCCAGGATCCGCAATCCTGCTCGCTCCTCCTCACCCTCTGCATGGGAAGCACCGGTGAAACGGCAACGGGCAAAGGCAAACTGAACGCCATCCACGGCTACGACGTCGGCTGCCACCTCACCCTCGTGGAGGAATGTGATTTCGGTCGCGGAAAACGGACCGCTGCCGGTCACCCGAATCACGTGCCCCGCTGCCTCGGAGATGACAAAGGTCTCGTCCAAGCCGCCCCCTACCAGTCGCAGTGACTTGTCTATGTCCAGGGGTTCCGCCAGGCGATAGCTGCCTGCCTCAAGTTCGATGGTGGAGCCCGGGGGAACGGCCTCCACGGCTGCCTCCAGGCTGGCATAGTCGCCGCTGCCGTCGGCCGCGAGGTACACTGTTGCCGGCTCCGGCGTGGCGGTGGGTGTGCAAGCAAGCAGCAACAGGGTGAGGACGGCCGCAAGGCTTAACGCAGAACTCTTTCTACTCCTGGATATCACGAATGCCATCATCGTATCGGACCTACCATGTTGGGCCGGGGTCTCTGACCGGGCCCTGGCCTGCCGGGATACGAAAGTCGAGGTTCTCCACGTCCAGACCCTGCTTTCTGGTACGAAATGCCCACATTCCCGAGAACGGGGGCTCGAGCACTCTTTGCACTGCAAGCTACCCTAACGAGCCAATGGTCCGGTGCTCACCCGCAGCTCCTGGCCCAGGCGCCTTAGCAAGTCGGACCATTCCTCCATGGTGAGGCCGAACTCCTCGCCGTCCGGTTCTCCAGCCCGGGCCACCAGATCGCCGAGCAGTTGTTCGTCGTCGGGGGACAGATCGCCAGCGGCCAGTGTGTCCTGAGCCCAGGCTATCAGCTCAGTGAGAGAGAGCTCCCGCCGAAGGTAGCGGTTGATGTGGCTCAGGATAGCGCCCCGGATCAGTACCTCCTTGTAGAGGTGCTCTTTCAGGACACCTACGAAGGGCAGGTTGCGGTAGCCTTCGGCAAAGTCCAGACCGTAGCCCACCACGAACTTGTCGGGGATTTCAAAGCCGACATAGTCTACCTTGATGGGCACCTGGCGGCGGTCGGGTTTGTCCAGGAGGGCGCAAACGCGCAGGCTGGCAGGCTGTCGGGCCTTGAGGGTCTCTACCAGATAGGACAGGGTCTTGCCCGTGTCCACGATATCCTCGACGATCAGGACATGGCGCCCGGTGATGTCGGTTTCCAGGTCCATCACCAGCCGCACAGCACCGCTTTCGGTGCTGGCGCCATAGCTGGAGATACCGATAAAGTCGAGCAGGACGGGGATGTCGATGACCCGCATCAAGTCGGATAAAAAGACGATGGCGCCCCGCAGCAAGCCAACCAGCAGCAGCTCGTTCCCGCGGTAGTCGTCTGAGATGCGCTTGCCCAGCTCGGCAACCTTGGCCTGGACCGCCTCCTCTGTAACCAGGATCTCGGCGATGTCATTCTGCATGATCTTCCTTGCTCCTATGGGTGTTGATGGGCTTAAATGAGCGAGTGCGAGGACAGTATATGCCAAAAAGGCACGATTGTCAACGTCCTGCCTGGGCCATTTCGGAGGTGGATTCCAGAGGGCGGAAGGTGCCCCCGAGGACCGCGCCCGTTTCTCTGAAACGGGGCTTTGAGCGAGTTTTTGCATAGATTCTATGCTTGTCGCCAGTGGACAAGTGTGATATACTCATAGAGAGTGTGGATCAGGATTCGGAGGAGCGATGAGAGCACCCCATTTTGTGCGATTGGCTGAGATTGACGATCAGCGCTTCATCACCGCCTGCCGGCACGGCCTGGTCCATCTGACCTGGGGACGCACCACCATCCGCTTTTCCAGGGATGAGTTCCGCCGGCTGGCTGGCTTGCTGGAGCGGGCCATCGATGCACTGCCTCCGGCGTCCGTTGGTGATGGGACATTGAGCGTGACCTGCCGTCTGGATGGTGATTGCGAGCTCCGCCTGGGCGTCCTGGTATTGCTCCTGTCGCCGGACGAGTTCCAGGAGCTGGCCCAGGCCGCGCGCCAGGGCGTGGACCGCCTGGACAAGATTCTGGCTTCGGGTGTGTGGGACAGGGAGGAGTCGCAGGAACCTCCGCCCAGCCCGCTGGATCAGCTAGGTCAAGTTTCTTTTTCCAACAACTGAGCGAGTTGCTTGCATCTGACCGGCACCGGCTTCGAGAGCGGATGCTGGATGCTCGCCGATGCCCGGCCCCTGGTCACTACATCCTCTCTGGTGCACCGACCCCGATCAATCCCAACGTGCGCGCCAGCACCAGCTTGGCTGCTTGGGCCAGCCGCAAGCGGGCCTTGCCCACCGCAGCGTCGGCAGGATCTGAGCTGACCACCCGGCAGTCGCGGTAAAAGGCGTGGAAAGAGGCTGCGAGATCCTGGGCATAGTAGGTGAGGTGGTGTGGGGCCAGATTCTCAGCGGCCAGAGCCACTACCTCGGGAAGCTCCAGCATCTTGCGGATGAGGGCGAGCTCTGAGGGATGGGCTAGCAGCGCGACGTCGGCACCCTCATCAGTTTGGCCTTGCTCTTCGGCGTAGCGCAGGACACTGGCGATGCGGGCATGACCGTACTGCACATAGTACACCGGGTTCTCGTCTGACTGCTGCCGGGCCAGGTCGAGGTCCAGGTCCATCTGGCTCTCGGCAGCGCGGGCTGCCAGGAAGAAGCGCACGGCATCGGCCCCGATATCGTCCAGCACCTCGCGCAGGTCAACCTGGGTTCCCGCGCGCTTGGACAGCCGCACCTGCTCGCCGCTCTCCAACACGGTGACCATCTGGTAGATGAGCAGGGTGAGCTGTTCCGGGTCAAGCCTCAGGGCGCGCATCATGGCCTTCATCCGGGGCACATGGCCCTGGTGGTCCGCCCCCCAGACGTTGATCACCCACTTGAATCCCCGCTGCACGAACTTGTTGTAGTGGTAGGCAATGTCCGAGACAAAGTAACCAGGCTCGCCGTTGGAACGGATGACGACCTCGTTCTTGTCGCCGCCCAGCGCCTCGGCGTTGAACCATACCGCCCCGTCGGCCATGAATAGGTGACGGCCCTGGCGCAGGAGACTCATGATGTGATCGAAGACGCTTCCGCCAAGCTCCGGGCTGGCGTCCGGGTCGTACAGGGACTTTTCTGAGAACCAATTGTCATAGTGGACATTCATCCGCTGGCAATCTGCCCGGATGCTTTCCATGGCCATCTGATAGCCCAGGGCGCGCATTTCGGTGATGGCTAGTTCGTAGGGCATGCCAAGATACCGGTCGCCCTGCTCGTCGACGATCCGCTGTGCCCAGTCTATGACGTACTGGCCCCGGTACCCGCCCTCGGGGATCTCGCCAGGACTGAGTCCCGAGTCGGGGGCAGGGTCACGGCCCAGTAGCTCGCAGTAGCGAACGTACAGGCTCTCGCCAAAGTTTTCCATCTGCGAGCCCGCGTCGTTGACGTAATATTCCCGGTAGACGTCGTAGCCAGCGGCTTCGAGAACATTGGCGATCGAATCGCCCAGCACCAAGTTGCGCCCAAAGCCAACGTGCATCGGCCCGTTGGGATTGGCGCTGCCATATTCGACCTGCATCCGCATCCCCTGGCCGCGATCCACGGTGCCGAATCGCTCTCCCTCTTCAAGGATCGTTTCTACCTGTTGTGCCAGCCAGCCGTCGTCCAACAAGACGTTGATAAAGCCGGGTGGCACCACCTCCACCCTGCTGATGAAGGGGACCTCCTCCATGCGGTACACAATGCGCTTGCCCACCTCTGTGGGCGCCAGGGTAGGTTTTTCTGCCTCTTTGAGCGCCCGGTTGATGTCAGCGATCATCTTGAGCGGCAGGCTGGTGGCATAGTCGCCGTGCTCTGGCCGCCGCGGTCGCTCGATGACCACCTCGGGGATCTCGGTCCTGGGCAGGTTGCCTTTCTTTTGCGCTTTTCTCGTGGCTCCGTAGATCAGGTCAGCCAGTTCATCTCTCAGCATATCCATCCCCCAATGCAAAATGCACGATGCAGAATTTCCTTCACCTGGTGTGCAACCAGATCCATCCAGCCTGCAGATCCCCTATCTTACACCGTCTCCATCTCCAGCCAGTTTCTCCCCACCTTGGTATCCACCTTCAGCGGTGCGTCCAGGTCGAAGGCGCCCTCCATTGTCTCGACCACCAGAGGCACGGTTTTTTCCAGCTCCTCCTCGGGCACCTCCAGCACCAGCTCGTCGTGCACCTGGAGCAGCATCCGGCTGCGCAACCCCCGTGCCTTTAGCTCACGCCACAGGCGGTTCATGGCCACCTTCAGGATGTCTGCGGCGGTGCCCTGGATGGGGGCGTTAATGGCCATGCGGTAGGCAGCCTCGCGCACGTTGCGGTGCACGCGAGCCCGGGTGCCCAGCTCGGGGAAGTAGCGTCGCCGGCCCAACAGGGTCTCGACATAGCCCTCCTTACGGGCCTGGTCGCGCGTCCGGTCGATGTACTCCTTGATCTGGGGGTAGGTCTGGAAATAGGTCTGGATAAATGCCTCTGCCTCCTGCGGTGTCAGTCC
>Ga0180438_10001369_pt1 | contig 43416 bp, 31 predicted proteins | sample SS_ome_12_FD_132455 | JGI IMG/M metagenome (GOLD analysis project Ga0180438, IMG submission 132455) | Hypersaline lake sediment archaeal communities from the Salton Sea, California, USA - SS_3_D_2 metaG | ecosystem: Environmental > Aquatic > Non-marine Saline and Alkaline > Hypersaline >...
GAGGCCCTGGCGTTCGTGCAAAGCAGTGACGAGCGCTACTACGAAGCGGAGCTGTACCGGCTCAGGGGTGAGTTGCTGCGGATGCAGGGCGATGAGACTGAAGCTGAGGCCAGCTTCCAAACGGCCATCGAGGTGGCCCGCCGCCAGCAGGCCAAGTCGTGGGAGCTGCGGGCGACGACGAGCCTGGCGCGTTTGTGGCAGCGGCAAGGGTGGCGGGCGAAGGCCCGAGAGCGGTTGGCCGAGATCTACGGCTGGTTCACCGAGGGGTTTGATACGGTTGATCTGAAAGAGGCCCGGGCAGTGCTCAAAGAACTCGCGTGTACCTGCACGGCTAGCAGGTGACGGGTGAGCCATTCTACCGCATGATCGCAGAGGAGATGCTTGACTACGTCTTGAGATAGCCATCGTGGGCAACCCCAACATGGCCGACACCGGCGCCCCGCCCCGGGGCATCTGGCGCAGCAACCTCTACGAGTACGCCGCCCTATCCGATTGGCTGCCGGACGTCGATCTGGCGTCTGTCATCCCTCAGGAAGGCCGGGTCTGGCTGGTGCGCCGGTACCTGGCGATCTTGGGGCCGGTGACCTTCAACGATGTCCAGTGATGGGCCGGCTTCTCGAAGGGTGAGACGGAGGATGCCCTGCAGGTCACTCTCCTGCCACTTCTATAACTTCCGCGACCGCTAGCTCAACGGGAACCTGGTGTTTGCCGTCCCACAGTGTCAGGCTCGTGTCGTATCCCGCCTCCGCTAGAGCATCGTTGAACTGAACCGCGTGCTCAGGCCTCACCCAGTTATCTCGTTCCCCGTGGATGAGACGAACTCGCAGGTCCAGGTCCTGTCCAAGGTGGGCGTAGGAGGCTGCGATCTGCCAAAGCTCCGGGTCTCTCTCCTGCAGGGGTCCAGCAAAGTCGTAGCGTCCGGCAATTCCCACAAAGGCGTCTACGTTGGCTGAGACTCCGCTCACCACGCACTCAACCTGCGGCGGTGGCCCTCCTCGAATCGAGGCGAACCCCTCCCACGAGTGGTCGAGGTTGTCTCCGGCTAGGGCAACCCATGCCCCAGCGGCCGCTCCATAAGAGTGGCCTACCAGAGTCACCTGTGACGGATCGCCGCCATAGTCCGACGCCGTCGCCCGAGCAAAGCGAATCGCGCAGGACAGAACCTCGGACATCTCGCGGAATCCTTTGCCATTTTCCCTGGCAGCAAGATCAGCAATCCACGTGTGCCAATCAACGGTGAACACCACTGCGCCCTGCGCCGCAATCGCCTGGCTCAGCGGCGCATAGTATTCCTTGTTGTTGTCCAACCCGTGTAAGATCACTACGACCGGCCAAGCTCCTGCCTCGCGGGGCGTGTATATATCGAGTCTTTGCTCGATCACGTCCGGCTGCAATGGGATGGCATAGGCAACGTCACTGGCCACCTCTACAGGGGGTGTCATAGTGGGGGCGGCGACTGTGGGTGTGGGTGTGAGTTGGGGCGCACCACAGGCGCCCAAAAGTAACGTGACTAATGCCAGGTAGATCATTTGTGCCAAGCGTTTGTGATTCATCATATTCTCCTTGAGTATAGCTACTTGATTCAGCTTCGCTCAATTGGCACGTCCACCATACCAACTAGACGCAACGAACTCGCAGACAAAACGCAACGGAAACGCACAGAATTGCACCATTGCAGTCAGGAGTGGTATAATATCCGAAGTCGTATCACCCTCTGCTGCCCGCCCTGTGCCACATGTTCTGTGGGAGGACGAACGATGGCCCATTTGTCGCTGTTCCTGCTGGGACCCTTTCAGGTCACGCTGGCCGAGGAGCCGGTCACCAGCTTCAAATCCGACAAGGTCCAAGCACTGTTGGCCTACCTGGCAGTAGAGGCGGACCGGCCGCACCGCCGCGACTCATTGGCTGGACTGCTGTGGCCCGACTGGCCGGATCGAGTGGCCCGCACCAACTTGCGCAATGCCCTCGCCAACCTGCGCACGGCGATCGGCGACCGCCACGCCACGTCGCCCTTCTTGCTCATCACCCGTGAGACCATCCAGTTCAACACCGCCAGCGACTACTGGCTCGACGTGGTGGCGTTCAGTGCGTTGGTGGAGGCGGACCAACCTACCGTCCGCCAGTTGGAGGAAGCCGTCGCTGTGTATCGTGGCAGTTTCCTGGAAGGCTTCTTTCTGAAAGACGGCCCCGCCTTTGAGGATTGGTCTCTCATCGTGCGGGAGCGGCTCCAGCGCCAGGCCTTGGCAGCCCTTCGCCGGCTGGCCGGGACCTTCGAGCAGCGCGGCGAGTACGAGCGAGCCCGGGACTACGCCTGGCGGCAGGTGGAGATGGAGCCATGGCAGGAGCAGGCCCACCGGCAACTGATGCGCCTGCTGGCGCTGAGCGGTCAACGGGGGGCCGCGCTGGCTCAGTACGAGACCTGCCGCGATCTGCTGGCCGAAGAGCTGGGCGTCGAGCCGGCGGCAGAAACGACGGTGCTGTACGAGCAGATCCGAGATGGAACGCTGGAAGGCCCTGTGCCATCTCCCCCTCGTCCCCCTATGCCACCGCACAACCTACCCGCCTCCCTCACCCCCTTCGTCGGGCGAGAGACAGAACTGGCCGAGATTCAGGATCGCCTGCGAGACCCGGCCTGCCGGCTGCTGACGCTGGTCGGCCCCGGTGGTAGCGGCAAGACCCGCCTGGCTTTGGAAGCAGCGGGGGAGTTCATATCCGGGGATCAGGTCGATCGCTTTTCCAACGGTGTCTACTTCGTCCCGCTGCCCCCCCTCCGGTCCGCGGAGAGCATCGTGCCCGCCGTGGCTCAGGTCCTCAACCTCCCCTTGTACACCGATGCCGGAACCACCGCAGAGGTTGAGCCACAGCAACAGCTTCTCAACTATCTACGGTCCAAAGACATGCTTATCATATTGGATAACTTCGAGCACCTGCTTGAGGGCGCAGGCTTGGTCACCGATATCCTCAAGACGGCTCCAGAGATCAAGATCCTGGCCACCTCTCGGGCCAGGCTGAACGTCCAGGGCGAGCACCCCTTCGTCGTCCCCGGGATGGACTATCCGGCCCGCATCCCCGGCCCCGAGGCTGAGAGAGGGGAGCCCAAGGACATCGCCCGGTACAGCGCCATCGGACTGTTCCTGCAAGGCGTACGCCAGGTGCAGCCAGGCTTTGAACCGGCGGCCGACGACCTGGCAGACATCGCCCACATCTGTCACCTCGTACAAGGCATGCCGCTGGGGATCCTCTTGGCGGCGGCCTGGATCGAGATGCTCACCCCCGCCCGGATCGCGTCAGAGATCGAGCAGAGCCTCGATTTTCTGGAGTCGGGCTGGCGCGACGCCCCCGAACGGCAGCGGAGCCTCCGTGCCGTCTTTGACCATTCGTGGAACCTGCTCACAGAGCGGGAGCGGGAGGTGTTCCAGGGGTTGTCCGTCTTTCACGGTGGCTTCACCCGACAGGCGGCGGAACAGGTCGCCGATGCCTCGTTGCACGAGTTGAAGGCGCTGATGGACAAGTCGTTTCTGCAGCTCATGCCCTCGGGGCGGTACGAGATGCACGAACTCCTGCGGCAATATGCGGCCCAGAAACTCGAGGGATCACCGGGCGTCAGGAAAGCAGTGCACGAACGGCACAGCGCCTACTATACCGACGTTTTGCAGCAGTGGCAGGCAGATCAGAAAGGCCGCCAACAGCCGGCGCCGCTTGCTTGGATGGAGGCAGACAGCGAGAACATCCGCGCCGCCTGGGATTGGGCCGTGGAGCAGGAGCAGGTCGAGCGGCTGGATCGGGCCATGGAGGATTTGGCGTGGTTCTACCATGATTGCGGACGGTACCAGGAGGGGGAAGCGGCCGTCCGGGCAGCGGCCGATCGGCTGGCTGTGCCAGCGAATCTTTCGCCACAGGCTTCCTACCACGGTGTGGCTCTGGCGCATAGATTGCGGGTATTGGCCCGGGCCTTGTCGTGGCAGAGCTTATTCAGCCGGGCATTGGGGTGCAGAGAGCTGGCGACTCAGCTCCAGCAGCGAAGCCTGGCGCTCCTGGAGCGGCCCGAGTTGGCGGACCGGGATACACGCCGGGAGAGAGCAGCCCTCTTCCGACACATGGGATATACGGTGGTGATGTCCGACTATGAGCGAGCCAGGTAGTTGTTCGCGCAGAGCTTGGCGCTGTACCGGGAGCTTGACGATGGCTGGGGAAAGTCCCTGGCTCTGAGTTGGTTGGGCACGGTGGCCCGTCTCCAGGGTGCCTATGGCGAAGCAAGACGGCTGCTCGAGGAGTGCCTGACAATCTCCCAGGTGCTGGGCGACCAGAGACGCGTCGCATGGTCTATGGCTAAGCTGGCCCACGTCGCCACGCGCCAGGGACGGCTTGAGAAGGCCGAACTTCTGGCACGCGATAGCACGGCCAGGAGCCAGAAGTTGGGCCATCGGGAAATGACTACGTATGGGCTGCACGTGCTGGGTGAAACACTTGAAGCACTTGCCAGGTTTGCCGAGGCCCGTTCAGTGCTGGAGGAGTGCCTGGCAATCAGCAACGAACTGGGACGCCGCGGTTTTGCCGCTGACGCGCACGCGATGCTGGGCAGCGTGAACCTGCACCTGGGCCAGTACGGACACGCCCGCACCCACGCAGAGACGGGCCTGGCCCTGGCTCGAGAGACCAACAGGCGAGTCAGGATCGGTCACACTCTCCTCCTATTGGGCAACGTGGCGCTGGCTGAGGAGGTGTACCCCGAGGCCCAACGGCTGTTGCGAGAAAGCGTTGCGGTCTACCGGGAGACCGAACAACCGGATGACATAGCCCGTGCTCTCGCCATCTCGGCCTACGCGGCCCGCGGTTTGGGCCAGCGCGCCCAGGCGCGGGGATACCTCGCTAGCGCCCTGCGGACGGTGGCCGAAATTGGGGTTCCTATGCCGCTTCTGTATGGCCTGCCTGCCCTGGCCCTCCTTCTCGCCGATCGGGGGGGGCGGGTGCGGGCGGTGGAACTTCATGGCCTGGCGTCGCGCTACCCGATTGTGGCCCAGTCGCGCTGGTTCGAGGATGTCGCGGGACGCCACATCGCCGCTGTCGCCGCTTCCTTGCCACCGGATGTGGTCGCGGCAGCCGAGGAGCGCGGCCCGGCTCGCGACCTGGAAGCCACGGCGACGGAGCTGTTGGTCGAGTTGGAAGAGATGGAGGGGGCAGACGATGGCTGACATGCAACTGGCCGGTGCAGGTCGGCCTACAAGCCTGGTTGGCGGAGACTGTTCAGACCGAGCTGTCCGGCAGAAACTACATCGAATTAGGAATCAAACGAAACAGGAGTTCGCTGGGATCCAGGATGAGCCTCACGTCCCACTCATAGGGCTGTGCTTCTCGTCACATAGTTGTCTCTTGAATTCCGTAAGCAGTTCATGATTCCATACCTGTGCCTCAATGTACGGGGCGAGGTCACTGGGGAGATTGGTATCCCATTCTTCCTCAGGCAGTCCTTTGGACTCGACGATTGAGAGGATTTCGGAAACAGTGAATACCTTACCATGATAGTCGGGCATGTAGTATTCGGCGGGCTTGTCCCTGCCAAACCATAGGGAGATCATGCTGTCTGGATACGTAAAACTGACGTCAACCTCCGTGAAGACTGAGAGGGGTATGTGTATTTCCCCGTGAGCATCAGGATTAGGAGCTTGTTTCGCCATCCATTTGGATGTGCCAAGCACCATTGGGATCGGATATGCTGCCCGGGGTTGTCCCCCCTTGGCGATGAACTCCTCACGTACCCACTGCTCCGTTTGCCTTCGATTGCGCATGTATTGAACCGGGTCTTTGTATCTTGCCCCATAAGGCGTGTCATCGCAGAGTCTTTCCATGATCTTTATGGCTTCTTTATCTGGCAGCGCAGACAGGCTTCGAAACGGTTCTGTACCACGCTCGTAGTAATAGGTCAGATAGTCTATTCCAGTCATCTGCAGTCACGCGTTTGCGCGAGCGGTAGCCCGGTCGGCTGCATTCGTTGTTTTCATAACGCCACACTTTTTCTAAAGTTGTTTTGTAAGAAAGTAGCGTTGATGACCAGGAGGAAAATCTTGTAGTTCGCCGAAAACCTGATAGCCGTGTTGTTTATAGAAGTCTGGCGCCTGAAAACTGAATGTGTCTAAATATGCATTCTTCGCACCACGTTGCCGCGCTTCCTGTTCAGCAAGCGTCAAAAGGTGATGTCCATAGCCGCGACCACGAAGTTCGTCTTTTACCCACAATAAATCGATATGCAACCAATCCCAATATACTTCGCCTATCACACCTCCTACAACTACCTGGTCAGGCGCGTGAAGAACGAAACATAGGCGTTGAAACTTATCGTCGCCAGCTTGTTGTTTGTTGTAATTACCAACGCCTCGTCCAATTATCCCCCATGCAGATTGTTCAGGATTATCAACGTAGACGATTTGATATTCATCCATATGATTTTAACCAGCTCCTCGGTGTCTTACATAGAATCTTTCTATCCTGCCCCCGGAATTGCATTAGAATATTATACAGCGGAAACTGCAACAGGCAAACCTACTGGAGGTGAAACAGGCAGTGGAGCCAGATCAACCTGAATGTACTTGATTTGTGAACTTCGGGTGCAGCCCACAGGCTTGTGTAGGCAGGTAGGACGTGATAAGATTGAGACCGGCAGATTACGCTTGTATCGCCACCGGCTGGATTCGGAAGAACAATGTCGCCCAGAGTCCAGTTTTATCTCAGGAATACTCGCCAATTCATGCTACTACAGGGAAATCGGTGTGTCAGGAGGAAAAATGTCCACCAAGACCGTCCTATCTGCCGATCTGCCGATCACGCGTGACCTCACGTTTGCTTATGTGCTTTCGCTCGTGATTGCCTTCCTCATGGCCGTCGCGGCTGTCGCCGGTCTCCTGTTCCAAACCGACGTCTATCAGACGGACGAGGTGCTTCTGTTTGGCGTTCCGACCGACGTGGTCAGTCTCGTCGTCGGGCTTCCCGTTCTGCTGGGCGCGATGTGGCTCGCGCGACGGGGCAAGCTCGTGGGCCTTCTCTGCTGGCCGGGCGCGCTGCTCTACGTGCTGTATATCTACATCGTCTACACCATCGGCGTGCCGTTTGGTGCGTTGTTCCTGCTGCACCTGATTCTCGTCACGCTGAGCGCGTACACGACGATCGGCCTCGTCGTGAGCATCGACGCTGAGGCAGTGCGGCGGAGGCTTGCCGGAGCCGTACCTGCGAGGACCGCCGGGGGCATTCTGGCCATCTTGGCTATCCTGTTCATCGGAATGCAGATCGTCGATGTGGTCGCGGTGATCACGGGCCAGAAACCTGTGGACGCCATGTACCTCCCGCCTTTTATCGCCGATTTCATCGTGCTCGCGCCGACGTGGCTCGTCGGTGGGATTATGCTGTGGCGGCGCCAGGCGCTCGGGTACGTGGCCGGCGCTGGATTGCTCTTGCTGGGTGGCATCCTGTTCGCCGGACTCGGGTTCGTCGTGGCTTTCCCAAGGCTGTACGCTGGTTCACCGATCGACGTTGCCGGTGTCGTCATGATGCTTGTTATGGCAGTGGTCTGTTTCGTACCCTTTGCACTATTCGTGCGCGGCGCGGCATCAGATCGCAGTCCGTAGCCCGCGCTGTTGGGGCCTCGGTAGGAAGGAGGCGGGAATGAGAGAAGCGACTCTCCCTGATTGAACCAGACGCGGTAGTCCCTGGAGTATTCAGCGGCAAAAATATCCGGCCGGCCGGCCGTCGTCGTTGAAATCCGCGAATGTGTTTTTTCTTGAGACACGCCGGACGGCCGTTTACTGCAACGGTATCCAGTACGCTTTACCGTGACCCCGCACTGCCACCAACGCCGACCCGTCCGGCGCAGGGCGCAGGGATGGCGCAAAGCCCTGCCCAGTTAGCGTCCAGAAGGTCGTCATCTCGCCGGCGGGCAGGGTGTGCAGCGAGATGCCCTGCGAGGATGCCACTGGTGCGTGGTGAGGCCGGTCTGGACAATCCCGTGGGACCTCAAAGGTGCGCACTACCTCTCCACTGGCGACATCCCGCAGAGCGTGTGTACCACTTGTCCGCTCGCGACGTCCCACGTTGCATCCGCAGAAGCCAACAATCTCCCGTCAGGTGAAAAGGCAATGCTGTTCCTAACTGGAAGAGCCGCCGGGCAGTCGGGATGTCCCACATCGCCCTGCTCGCCTGAAGAACACGCCCAACAATACTCCTGAAATAATCAGTGTAATCCAATCGATCAGAATGGCGAAAACCTCATATCTGTATTCGAGGTCGCTTCCGTAGATCAGCGCGAGAAGGATCAGCGACCCGACTGCCAGGACAGAACTCGTGATGAAGATGAACCGTATTGCCCGCTCGAGCTTCTCCTGCTGGCCGAGCGCGGCGGCAACAAACAGGAAGGCTACGCCCATCATCAAATAGCCGACGTCTTCCAGGGCAATGAAGATCCCGTGCGGATTGTATTGCGACAACAGCGGAAGCCCCTCGATTTCGCCCTTGAGGAGACTGGGCTGCACAACCGCAAGCTGAATGAAGTAGTTTATGGCGTGCGCAGCCGCAGAGATTACAGAAAAGGACAACGCGATTTGGCTGTATACCTGCTTGTCAACAGCAGTATAGTGGTGGATGCAAACGATAAGCACGACGAACAGCAACGCCATCAGGAGTGCCGGATACATCCAGATGTACTCAATGGGAACAAATGCGGCGACGTCGGTGTAGGGATATACGACGCATGAGCCCACGAAATCCTCCAGACAGAACGGCCCAGACCGCGCGGGGGCGGTTGTGACGGCGATACCCAGGGCCGCCGCCGCAGCGACTGCGGTGAGGATGGAGGCCCAGAATCCTAGCCGGCACACACGCTGCCTGGCGGAGTTTGCAGTTTCGGCAGAAGCAACTTGACTCGTCATTGATATTCATCCTTTCTGTTTGGTCTGGCGACACACTGCCACTGTCCGTCGCGGTTGGCGTACACCCGCATGAAACGTTGTTCGAGCTTGATGCCCTTACCCTCACCCCGGAAGAGGCTTGTCACCACGGCGGTGTGACCATGGCTGTACCTCTCCTATGCCTGGGATCGGGCGAAATACTTCCTTCGCGTCGAACGCGGTGTATCTCCAAAGTAGTCCCGCCACCAATCATCCGTCCTGAGCGGCTTGGGCGGGTCGTCGGGATCGCGCCATTGGAGGGACTCGCGGAATGCGTGGTGACTGTACAGCCGCATAAAATCGCCCAGGTATATGTCGGCGACGCGTTTGTTGCCCCGCGTGATCACCATGTTCTCATCGTTGCGCCGTGTCGAGGCATCACTGAAATTGGCAGAGCCGGCGACCACGATCGGGTCATCCGTGAGAGGATCGACGAGCATGAACTTGTTGTGCACGTAACGCACGTGCGAGTTCAGATTTGTGAGCCTTTCCTTGACCCACCCGTCGATCTTGTTTGTGCGGATAAAACTACCTATGGCGAAGACGTTTTCCGGCATGTTACGCAATATCTGGATCTTGCGTTCTTCTGCGTCACGTTCCGGCCCGGGTCTCATTGGTCGCGTCGCCTTTTCCATCAGTGCCAGACGAAACGGTGCGTGTCCATTCTCATAGACGTTCTTGAAGACGTCGTTCATTCCGAACGCGAAGGTCATGAAGAGTCCATCACTGGCGTTCAGGGCGAGATCTGCGTACCATTCAAGCGCGTCGAGATTCCTGCGAGGGCTAAAGAGGACGGTCGTCCCGTCGGGGGGCGGACCGGGCGGTAGCGGCGAAATTGCCTCTACGCTGTCTTTAAGGGGACTACTTGCGGGGTCCTGCAAAAGCGCGGTCCAGTATTCGAGGAATTTGGCCGCGATCGTTTCTTCTTCGACGACGTGGGCAACATTGGAGTGGCCGTAGATGCCACCTTCGGAGAAATTCGTACCGCCGGTCCAGACCGATTTCGGCTGTCCATCCTCAAGTTTGACGATGAACTTGTTATGGGAGATGTAGGATTTCGGCCGGGTCCGCTCGTGGCTGACACTCTGAAGGCCAGCCGCGGCCACTGCCTGGCGGTTGCGGATTTTCGGGTTGTCTTTGCGGGCGTCATGTACGATTTGGACGTCGACGCCCGTATCCAGGACTTCCTTCACCACATCGAGGAATCGATCATAGTTGAACTCATACGCAGCAATGCGGAGGGCGTGGCGGCCAGGCACGGAAGACCGGATGAAGTCCTCAAGTGCGTCGTTCAAGCCGCGCGACAACCATTCAAATGCCTTTCGGTTTGGAACGTCCTCGGGCGCCCTGTCGCCAAAACGGCGCACATATGCCTGCGATGCCGCCAGTCCGCGATTGAAGTAGACGTCATGGTTGCCGGATTCGGGACTTTCCGTTGTGATGTCGATTACCGTCTGCGCGTGGGGCGTCAGATTGGCCGGCGTGCCCTTGAGAGCGGTGATCGTGTACGTGTAATCATGACCTGGCTTTGCGGAATAATCGGCCCACTGAAAGCTTTGGATGGGATGATCCCGCGTCGAATATAGCGAACCAGCGGGGAAGCCAGGGTCGGTTTCAGTAAACGCCTTCATTGCTGACAGAAAGAAAGCCTCGTTTTCAGTATGGTCGGTGCGATGAATGGAAAAGCCGAGAAGGCCGTCGCAGTCTGCTTCAGCGAGATCAAAGCCAAGGAGAACGACATAGGTTCCGGCGACCGCGTGAACTTTCAGGCCGCCATTGGTTTTGGTGACGCGCATCTTATTCCCCCTTTTCACGTTTGATCTCAAAGTTGATCGTGATGTGATCGGTCTATGAATCCCCTGAACGTCCGTGGAGCCGTCGATTTGCGCGCGAGGAGCGCGGTCGGGTGCCAATCGGAAGAATAGGCATATTATACAGCGGAGACTGCAACAAGCAAACGTGCTGGAGGTGAAATCGGTGACTGAGCGTACGCGATTTGCGAACCTCGGGTGCGGCTCGTAGGCTTGTGTCGGTGGGTAAGACGTGATAAGATTAAAAGAGCGATGAATTTGAAACGGGGAATGTGACGGGAGGAAAAATGTCTGCTCAAACCGTCCCATCTGCCAGTCTACCGATCATGCGTGACCTCAGGTTTGCTTACGTGCTTTCGCTCGTGATGGCCTTCCTCATGGCCGTCGCGGCTGTCGGCGGTCTCCTGTTCCAAACCGACGTCTATCAGACGGACGAGGTGCTTCTGTTTGGTGTTCCGACCGACGTGGTCAGTCTCGTCGTTGGGCTCCCGACTTTGCTTGGTGCGATGTGGCTCGCGCGACGGGGCAGGCTTGTGGGGCTTCTCTGCTGGCCAGGCGCGCTGCTCTACGTGCTGTATATCTACATCGTGTACACCATCGGCGTGCCGTTTGGTGCGTTGTTCCTGCTGCACCTGGTTCTCGTCACGCTGAGCGCGTACACGACGATCGGTCTCGTCGTGAGCATCGACGCTGATGCGGTGCGACAGCGGCTTGCCGGAGCCGTACCTGCCAGAACCGCCGGGGGTATTCTTGCCGTCCTGGCTGCACTGTTCATCGGGATGCAGATTGTCGACGTGGTCGCCGTGATCACCGGCCAGAGACCTGTGGACGCCATGTATCTTCCACCTTTTATCGCCGACTTCATCGTGCTCGCGCCGACGTGGCTCGTCGGTGGGATTATGCTGTGGCGGCGCCGGGCACTCGGGTACGTGGCCGGCGCCGGATTGCTCCTGCTGGGCGGCATCCTGTTCGCCGGATTGGGCTTCGTTGTGGCCTTCCCAGCGCTGTACGCCGGTTCGCCGATCGACGTTTCCGGTATCGTCATGATGCTTGTGATGGCAGTGGTCTGTTTGGTGCCCTGTGCCCTATTCCTACGCGGCGCAGCGGCAGATCGCGGTCCGTAGCCTGCGCCGTTGGGGCCTTGGTGGTCATAAAACCCCGTGCAGCGACTATACAACAGCATCCAGAAAGAGAAGAGGACGAGAATGAGAAAAGCAACCAGAATAGTTGCCGCGTTGTTCGGCGCTTTTGCTGGATTTGGCGGTCCGGAACACGGTTACTTTGAAATACTTCGAGGGAATGTCCGGCCGGATGGCCTTATGATTGCCGCCATGGGGCCTCCTTGCGAGCCAGAAAAGGTGTGGAATCTTTGCGAACCGGCGATGACGATCATTCCCAGTTATCTGGCAACGGGTATCCTGGCGTTCGTTATCGGCCTCATCACGATGGTCTGGGCGGCGGCCTTTGTCCACAGAAAGAATGGCGGCCTGGTCCTGATTCTGCTGTCTATCGCACTGCTCTTGGTTGGTGGCGGTCTATTCCCCCCGGTGATCGGAATCGTCGCCGGTTTGGTCGCTACCAGGATCAACGCGCCGCTGACCAGGCAGCCATCGCATTTCTACGGCAAGGTACTGCGTTTCCTGGCCAGGTTGTGGCCATGGCCGCTCGTCGCCTTCTTTGTGTGGGCTTCTGGACAGTTCGTCATCGGGTATTTCTTCAACGAGTTCCTGCAACAGAGCGGGCTTCTCGTTCCGCTGCTGATTATCGGGCTTCTCGTATTGTCTATCCTCACTGGATATGCGCGCGACGTCCACGATGTGGTATGACCCGGCGCAGGAACTGCCACCATACGCGGTGCGGGCTCACGGCCGGCGAGCTGCCCGGAAGGTCCCATCTCCCTGATTGAACCAGACGCGGCAGTCTTTGGAGTATTCGGCGGCAAAAATATCCAGTTGGCCGTCGCCGTCGAAATCCGCGACGGCCAAACCGTGCCGGTTCGAATAGCGGAAGCGCTGGCTGGACCGCGTGAGAGCTGCCTGCCCATCGTTCCACCATATGGCGGCCTGCCGAAGTCCGGCGATGAGGGCGTCCAAGTCGCCATCATCATCCAGGTCGGATAGGAAGACCGCCCTGGTCTGGCTGCCAGATATCTCCTGGCCAGAGAGAGCAAATGTCCCGTCGTGACCACCCTGTGCCCCGCCCTGATTGATCCATACTGTGGCCCCCCTGCCGGTCCCTACCAGGGCGTCTAAATCGCCGTCGCCGTCCAGGTCCCCCAAGGCTACGGCGGTGCTGTCGGTCTCGCCCAGCCGCTGGCCTGAGTCGGTGAACTTGCCTGAGCCGTCATTGATAAGTACCCGGTCGGCCGGGTCCCTATTTCGACCCTGCCCCGGCGCCAGGACGGCTGCAAAGAGATCCAGATCGCCATCGCCGTCCAGGTCTCCCAAGGCAGCCGAGCGCATGGCCAGGCCGTCCAAGGCGGATAGGATAGACGCGTGGGACGCCAGCCCACCCCCGTCGTCCCACGTGTTGATCCACGCCCAGGAGATGTTCGGGGTGTCTTCGTCTGGCTCCAGAGTAAATGCCCGGCCACAGCAGCCGACAACGATGCCGTCCACTTGACCATCGTTGTTCAAGTCGCCCAGGACGACCGAGCCGAATTGAGCGGGTTTCTCCAGCGCGCTGACAACGTTATTGACCCTGAACTCGCCAGTCTGCCCACCTTGGGCGCCTCCCTGGTTCAGAATCAAGCGCAGATACCAACCCGGGAAAACGACCAGGTCGGCGTCCCCGTCCCGGTCCACATCTCCGGCGGCGGAGGCCCATCCTGATTCCCCCTGAGCCCCCTCAAGGCGTCTGGCTACAAACTGCTCACTGCCTTGGTTGAACCACAGTGTCGTGACGGCAAACGCGGTGAATTCCGATTCGTTTCGAACATTGTGCAGGATCACGTCCAGGTCGCCGTCGCCGTCCAGATCGGCCAAATCGGTAGTGTTGTGAAATGTCCCTAGATTATCCGACATTATCAGCCAGATATAGTGTGAAAACAAACCCAGAGCCAGCAATCCTAGGACCGCCAAGAATCCGAGCAGCTTGGTCAAATGTGTTTTTTCCCGAGACATGCCGGTCGTTACGCTTCCTGTGTGCATGGTCACGCCCGTTCGTAAAACCCCGCGCTCAGTACTCCAGAGCTGGCGTCGAGCTCCAGGCTTTCCTCGAACAGCCGCTCGGCCTCCCGGTACGCGTCGTCCCGCAGCGCTTGCTGGCCGGCCTTCTCCAGGTAGTCGATGGCCCTGGCCGGATCATCCGCCTGGCGCCAGTGGTGGGCCAGGATGGCGTAGCGGGTTGCCGATGGATCTATTCCATCCGCGTCGCCATCGAACGCGCGCTCGTACCACTCGGCCACCAGGCGGTGCAGTTGGCGCCGCTGGGCGTACAGCATCGAGTTGTAGGCCGCTTGCTGGACGAGCAGGTTCTTGAAGGCATAGGCCGTCTGCGGCCCGTCTCGAACGATCAGGTCTAGCCGCTCCAGGGTCTGCAGGTGCTTGTCCAGGTGGGGTTTGTCGGAGGCGACGGGGAGGACGTCGTACAGCGTCTGGCGTGAGAAGACGCGCCCGATGGCACTGGCGACCTTCAGCGTCAGTTGCTCGGACGGGGACAGCCGATCGATGCGGCTGATAATCACGCCCTGGGCCGTCGTCGGGAACGCGACGCCCTCCAGGTCCGCGGCCGCGGCCACGTGGCATTTCCCGTCGACGACGGTGACGTAGCCATCGTCCCGCAGTTGGTAGATCAATTCCTCAATTACGGACGGATTCCCCGCCGCCTTGTGCAGCAATTCGACCAGCGGCTGCGGCAGGCCGGCGACGCCGAGATGCTCGCAGGCCAGCAAGTACGCTTCGTCGGCGGTCAGGGCTTTCAGCGAGAGGGTATGGAAGTGGTCTGCCCGCTGAAGCTGGGTGTACCCGGCCGGCAGCGGCTCGGAAAGGGTCCGGGTGGCGACGACCAGCAGCAGGGATGGGAGGTGGCGGCCGACGGCCAGCGTCAACGTCCAGGAGGCAGGATCCAAGTCCTGGGCATTCTCCACGAAGATTGCCTTGGGCGCCTGCTCGAACGAGTGCTGCAGGAGTGTGACCAGCAGGTCGCACGTTCTGTCCGTCCGGGCCTGCCCGGTCAGTGAGGCCGTGGCCTCGGTGTCGGCCAGCGCCAGGGACAGCACCGGGTTGAGCAACGGCGCCAGTTGCAGGAGTCCAGGTTGGCGCTGCAGGAGATCCGTCAGGCGCCGGTGTTGCTCGTCCAGATCAGCGTGCGGGTCCAAGTCGCACAGGGTTCTGAATACGTCGCGCCAGGCATAGAAGGGCGTCGTTTTCTCGGCGGCGTCGCTGGCCAGGGATAGGGTCGCCACTTGCATCGCTTCGGCCTGCTGTCTCAACTCTGCGACCAGGCGGGATTTGCCGATCCCGGCTTCGCCCTGGACGATCACGGTGCCGCTGGTGCCGTGGAGGACTTTCTGAAGACGCTCACGCAGGAGGACGCGCTCGGCGGTGCGCCCGATCAACCGGGCCTGCGAGCGGGTGAGGTGTCTCTTCTCCCCGGTGGGGCGATAGACGGCCACCGGTTCGATTTTGCCTTTGACGAGGATGGCAGGCAGGGGGTCGAAGACCAGCCGCGCGTGTGCGGCCTGGTAGATGGCTTCGTCGCACAGCAGGCCGTCTGTGGCGGCCTGCATGAGCCGGGCCGCCAGGTTGACCTTGTCCCCCTGCAGTCCGTAGGTACGGCGGGTGGTGCTGCCATAGGCGCCGGTGCGCATCTGTCCCTGGGTCACGCCGATCTGAACGGCGGTGATGGACTCGAACTCAGGGGGCGTGGATCGCAGGGCCAGTGCTGCGCTGACTGCGCGGACCTCGTCGTCGTGGTGGGCGAGGGGTGCGCCAAAGGCCGCCAGCAGGTAGCTGCCCTTGTCGCCGACGATGACCTCAAGCAGAGCGCCCTCGTACCGCTGGATCTGTGCCTGCACCCACCGGACGTAGGCGTCGAGCTTTTCGCCGGCCTGATCGTCGTGATCGTAGTCAAGTCCTGTGAAGCTGAGGAACAGCGTGGCTGTGGGCCGGAGCTCGGCCAGGAACTGCCCCGTCCCACCGGATACGCGTTTGTACACCTCCGGCAGCAGCCACGGCCGGCACTGGGCATCCGGGAGGCCGTCGGGGGGCAGGTCGGGCCAGGGCGCAGGCGGTACCGGCTCGGCCAGCCCCGAGATGACGGCAATGCGCAGGCCTGTTTTCACGTCTGTGCGCCACTCAGCGATCGATATCTGCCCTCCGGCCCGGCCCACCACGTCTGCGCTGGCGACGACCTCACCGCGCCTGGCGTGGTGCTCGGCCCGGGCCAGCAGGTCCAGCGTCTGCCCGGCGATGACTTCCAGGTTCTGGATCTGTGGATCGCCCACCAGGAGCCGGCGGATGGGTCCGGCGACCACGGCGACCTTGATAGCCAGGGAGAAGGTGGTGCCGGTGGGGGTGGCGATGGACGCGAACTGGGCCATGGCATCCTGCATCGCCAGTGCGCAGGCGATGGCGCGCAGGCCGGCGGGGGCTGGGCCTGAGTTAGCGGTCACGGACCCCCCACGCAGTGGGGGGCTTGCAGGCGGGGGGGATGGTAGGCTTGCGGGTGGGGGGCTTGCTTCGTCTAGCCAGCAGGTGATGGCGTCCCCGCTGAAGCCGATGACGCTGCCTCCGTAGCGGTGGACTTGGGCGATGAGGGCGTTGTAGACCTGGTTGAGCAGGCGCGCGAGCTCCTCGGCGCCGCGCTGGGGGCCCAGCTCCTGGGCCAGGGCGGCGGTGAGGGGGGTGAAGCCGGAGATGTCGGCGAACAGGGCTGCCCCACTGGTCCGGTGGGGCAGGGTTTCGCCACGGATCAGTGCCTGGCGACGATCCATCGGCACGTACACGTGGAGTGGCTCCGCGATCGCCCGTTTCATCTCCTCCACGTCGAGGTGCAGTTGCTGCAGGCGCTGCTTCAGGCGCTGCTCGCGGAGGTGCACCTCCCGCGCCATGCGCTGGAAGACCCGCGCCAGTTGGCCCAGTGCGTCGCCCCGCGCCGCGACACCGCTCAGGCTGTCGGGGTCGAACGTCGCGGCCTCGACCGCCTGCGCGGCGGCGACCACGTGGTTGACCTGTTCCAGGTACTCCAGTTCCAGATCGCGCAGCCGCTTTCCGGCCAGGGAGGCGTTGAGCCTGGCCTCCAGCAGCGCGGGGTTGAACGGCTTGGCCAGGTGGTCGGCGGCGCCCATCTCGATGCAGCGGATCATGCTGTCCATTTCGTCCAGGGCAGAGATCATGATCACCGGGATGTGCCGCAGGGCGCTGTCGCCCTTTACCTGCTCAAGTACCTGGTAGCCATCCATCTCCGGCATCAGGATATCGAGCAAGATGACGTCAAAGGAGTCGCGCTGCTTCCCTTCATATCGAGGTGGGCCGGCCTGTGCTGAGCGCAGCAGGGCCAGCGCCTGCCGTCCGTTCTCGGCCGTGGTGACCTGGTGGCCCTGCGCTTCCACGGCCCGGGCCAGCATCATGCGGTTGATCTTGTTGTCATCCACCACCAGAATGTGGCCGCGGGTGCTCCCCATGCTGAAATCCTCTCTGGATTGCCTCCAATGCAGCCCGTGCCTCGTTGTATTCCGCGGTGATCTGGCCGATTCGCTCGGCAGCGCCCTCCAGCGCGCCGGCCTTGGCCACGTCTTCCAGTTCCTTGCACGTCTCCGAGAGGTGCAAGGCTCCGAAGCTGGCGCTGGTCGACTTGAGACTATGCGCGGCGCGGCGCAGATCGTCCGCGTTGCCGGCAGACAGTGCGTCCTGCATCACCGCCACCAGCCTGGGCGCGTCATCGAAGTAAGCCTCCAGCAGCTCGGCCACGAAGTCTGCATCCCCCCCTATAGACTCCAACAGATCCGCCCATATTGCCGCGTCAATCACGCTCTGTTCTGTCACTGGGTCGATACCTCCACTGCTTGACACCGGCTCAGAGCGCCGACCAGTTCTTCCACCCGGATCGGCTTGGCCAGGTAGTCGTCCATCCCCATCTCCAGGCAGGCCTCGCGGTCCTCCTTCATCGCGTTGGCGGTCATGGCGATGATGCGCGGCCGGCGCTCGCCTGGCCACTCCCGATGGATGGCCAGCGTCGCCTCCAGCCCATCCATGTCGGGCATCTGTACGTCCATCAGCACCAGGTCGTACCGTTGCCGCCGCAGCGCCTCGATCGCCTCCAGGCCGTTGGCCGCCACGTCGGCCCGGTAGCCCAGGCGCTCCAGGAGGCGGAGCGCCAGCTTCTGATTGACGACGTTGTCCTCGGCGAGCAGGATGCGGAGCGGCAGCCGCTGTCCCATCTCTGGGTCGAAGTGGGACGTGTCCGTCGCTGGCTTGTCCCTCACTTGCTCTGGCTGCGCCGGCCGCTCCTCTGCGGCCAGGATGCCCACCAGCGCGTTGTACAGTTGGGAGGCCCGGATCGGCTTGAGCAGAAAGGCGGCGAACTCCCCCCCGTCTGCGTTCGCCTCCCGCGGCCCCAGCGAGCTGGCCGCTATCAGGGGCAGGGGCGTGCTGGGGGACCCGTTCGCGCCCCGCTCCCGCTGGATCTCGGCCGCCAGCATCCGTCCATCCATCTCCGGCATCTGCTGATCCAGGATCGCTACGTCGAAGGGGTCGCCCCGGCGGACCCACGCCAGCGCCTCTTGCGGCGAGCCCGTGGCCCGGGGCACCATACCCCACGCCTGGGTCTGCAGGTTCAGAATGCGCCGGTTGGTGGCGTTGTCGTCCACGATCAACACCCGCTTGCCCTTCAGGTCGAGCTGGATAGGTTGGAGGTAGCCCCGCACCGGCGACGGCGCAACCTGGGCCTGGATGGTGAAGTGGAAGGTGCTGCCCGGCCCCCCCGCTTGCGAAGGGGAAGGAGTGGGTGACTCCACCCACATCCTGCCGCCCATCATCTCGCTCAGGCGCTTGCTGATCGCCAGACCCAGCCCGGTGCCGCCGTACTGGCGCGTGGTCGAGCTATCGACCTGGCTGAAGGATTTGAACAGACGGTCCATGCGGTCCGGCGGGATGCCGATGCCGGTATCCCGTACGGCGAAGTGCAGCTCGTATCGGCTGGGTTCTTCCGTACGCGCAGCAACCCTTCCGGGTTTCCGGGCATTGGCCAGCGACACTACCACCTCGCCCTCCTCGGTGAACTTGATGGCGTTGCTGAGCAGGTTGAGCAGGATCTGGCGCAGCCGGGCCTCGTCGCCGAAGATGGCGGCGGGGACCTCTTCGTCCACGAGGAGCGCCAGCTCCAGCCCGTTTTCCGCCGCCTTGGGCGCGACCAACGCCAGTGCGCTCTCGATGCATTCGCGCAGATCGAAGGGTTGGCGTTCCAATTCGATCCGGCCGGCCTCGATCTTCGAGAAGTCGAGGATGTCGTTGATGATCGTCAGCAACGCGTCGCCACTGCTGCGGATCGTCTCGGCGAATTCGCGCTGCTCGGGGGTCAGCTCGGTGTCGAGGAGCAGGCTGGTCATGCCGATTACGGCGTTCATGGGGGTGCGGATTTCGTGGCTCATCATCGCCAGAAAAGCACTCTTGGCCTGCGTGGCGGCCTCGGCGGCTTCTTTGGCATGCTGCAATTCCTCTTCGGCCTGCTTGCGATCGGTGATGTCGCGCACAATCGCCAGATCGTATGGCTCCTCTTCCTCGCACAGGATGACGGAGCTCATCGTCGTGGACACCCAGAATGCATTGCCATCTTTTCGCCGGTGCTGGTATTCCACCCTGTACTGGCCTTGACGCGCGAGTGCCTCCCTCGTCTCTCTGAATACCCGATCGCTTTCCGCGTCATCGGCGGCGAACAGGATTCGGGAGGGCTGGCCGAGGACCTGGTCCTGGGTATACCCGTAGAGAGTGGTGAAGGCGTCGTTGACGTATCGAATTCGCGATTCAGGATCGCTGTCCGTCAGGATGACGGCGTCCTTCATCTGCTGCGCGATCTGTCCAAGCAACTGGATCTGCCGCTCCGCCTCCTTGCGCTCGGTGATGTCGCGGATGGTCTCGATCGCGCCCACGGCGTTGCCCTTGGAATCCCGCAGCACGGAGGCGGTGGCAAACAGATAGCGTGCCTGGCCCCTGACGTAGGGTACGTAGGTCTCGCCCGCCAGGATCGGGCCCTGTCTTTGGATGTGGGCGTACTTTCGCTCAAACTCCTCGTCGGGCAGGAGCACCAGGTCGATGAGAATGGGCCTTCTCTCCCCGTAGAAGGGGATGGCGTACTCGTGATCGCCCTTGCCCAGCATGTCCTTGGCCTTGACCCCGGTCATCTCCTCGATGGCGCGGTTCCAGGCGATGACTTTCCCCTCGTGGTCGATCACCAGCGTGGCGTCGGGCAGGAAGCTGATGATGTCGGTCAGGCGGCGTTCCGATTCCTGGAGGGCCTCCTCGGCCCGCTTGAGCTCGGCGATCTGGCTCTCCCCCTCGGCGAACAAGCGGGCGTTGCCGATGGCGATGGCCGCCTGCTGGGAAAGCCCGACCAGGAAATCGAGGTCGGCCTGGTCGAAGGGTTCGCGCTGTGGGTCGCGCCATACGACCATGGCCCCGATGGCCCGGTCCTGGGCCAGGAGCGGGGCGAGCATGAGTTTCTCCCCCGGCTTGGCTTCGTCCGTGCCGACGATGTGGATGGTGCGGGGGTCTGCGGTGACGTCGTTGATGCGTTCGGCCACGCCGCGCTGCACGACGCTGCCCAGGATCCCGCAGCCAAGCTGTACCTCAAAGGCCAGCACCGCCGCGGCGATGTCGCCGACGGCGACGATTGGCCTCAGGGTACGGTCGTCGGACTGGAGTAGGTAGACGGCGCTGGTGCTGGCTTCCAATAGCTCGCGGGCGTGGGCGGCGATGCGCTCCAGCACCGTCGGCAGGTCAAGGGTGCCGGCGATCTCGCGCCCCACCTTGGCTAGGGCGGCCATCCTCCGTGCCAGGCGGGTCATCGCCTCCAGATCGGCGTCCTGCTGGACCGATCGGTGTGCCTGAGTCTCCAGTGTCATCTCCTTCTTGCCCGTCCATCACGTCTGGGGTGATTGTACCAGACAAACGTGAAGAAAACGTGTAAGAAAAATTGGAAACTACCGCCGATTTGGTCACGTATTTCCTAGAATTGCAGCGGGATGCAGCACCATCGGCTTCTTCGAACCTGACGACGGTCATGATTCGAGCCGCGGCATCTGGAGCTAACACAGAGGTTGGCTGGGGACTGTGGGGCGGATGATTGGGAAAAAAACTGCACTACCGCCAGTTGTCGATCTCGAGTGTATAGCCGAGATCCCGGATGCGTTGATTCTGGGCTTGATTTCCGGTGATAAGGACAAGACCGTGCTGGAGCGCGATGGCAGCGATCATGGGATCCGCCCGGCCGATGGGTTGGCCGGTTCGCTCCAGATCGGCATAGATACGTCCGGCTAACTCGGCGCTCTGTACATCCAAGGTTAGTATATCTACCGTGGACAGTCCATCTAGAAACTGTTGGATTCGATCCTCGCGCTGCACTTTGTGTAGGCCTTTGATAATTTCCAGGACGGTGATGGTGGAGATGGTGTATCGGCCGAGGATGGCGCGATAAGCAATAGCCTGGGCAACGACGTGGCGATCAATGCCTTTGAGGACTTCGGAGAAGATGTCTGTGTCGAGAAGCGCTCTATCCAATGGGCGGCCTCAATGGATCAGTTTCACGGGCGCTCATAGCGGAGGTTGTGACGTCATCCATTAGGTCAGGTTCTTGAGCAAACATACCCAGGATGGGGTCAGTGCTGGTTTCGGTAGTGACCAGGTGCTGCACCAGATCCTGAAGGAGGGTTTCGACGGTCGCACGACGGCCGGCAGCGATCTGTTTGATGCGCTCAAAAGTTTGGTCATCCAGATGTAGTCTTACGATAGTCACTGGCGCCTCCATACGAGACAGGTCAGACAGTTGTAAGGCGTCATTCATTCTATCATAGATCTGCGAATCAGCAAGGTAGTGAGTGGTGTATGTAGGAACCACCCCACCGACCGCGGTGGGGTGGGGCAGGGTGTGCGTTGGTGCCAGCGTGGGCCGGGCCTACTGACCCGGAGCGGGAAGATCGGCGATTGTTATCGACCGACGTCCTCGACCAGATTCCCGGTTGGGCCACCGAGGTAGAAAGGAGACAGAGGACAGAGCGACTGTGTGCTTTCCCGTCGTCTCCGGCGGCAGGCCCGGCCTACGCTGACACCAACAACACATCCTATTCTGTACTGCCCTTGTCCGGGCGGGAGCGAGCGATGGGAACGCTCACTCCCGCCGCGTCGTGGTGGTCGGATCGCAAATCCGACCTACGGCCTGGTCTTGCGATCAGGCTACGGTTTGGCTTGCAGGTCCTGCGTTGCCCACTCGGGCGGGTAGATGATCTTGCCCTCGCCGTCGAAGTACTGGAGGACCGGGAACATGAAGTAGCCCTTCCCTACGACGGGGTCGGGGATCGTCTCGGCGTTGTACTCATATCGCTCGTGGATCAACCCGTCCTTGTAGACCAGTTCGCCCGTCCACAGCTCGCTCTGGCCCACCTCGTACAGCGTCTCGCTCGTGAGCTCGCCGTGCTTTTCGACGGCCCGCTGGGCGATCTTGATGAAGAAGTTGGCCATGTCGAAGCTCTGGCCCGCGGCCGAGGGGCTTGGCTTGAGGTCGAACTCCGTCTCGAAGTCAGCCGCCCACTGCTTGGCCTCGTCGGTTGCCCACTGGGGGATCTGATCCAGCACGTAGTTGGACGATTTGCCCGTCAGGTCGTACCACTCGCCCACCCAACCCAGCGAGTCGGCGACCAAGATGCCCTCGTATCCCACCTCGTCCGCTTGCTTGACCAACGAGGAGATGGCCGGCGGCGAGGCCGTGGTGCCGGCGATGACGGCAGGGTTCAGGTCCACGATCTTGTTCAGGAGCGGGTAGAACTCGGTCTGGTCGATGGGGAAATACTCCTCGCCTACGATCTCCCACCCGTGATCCTCGAACTGGTTCCTGATGGCGTTGCCGAAGCTGCGACCCCAGTCCGTATCCTCGCCCCATACCAGGGTTGTCTTTTCCTCCGGCGTCCACACCCCGGCGTCGAGATAATGCTCCAGGGTCTGGACGTAGGCGATACTCAGCTTGGCTGGGCTGGGCCAGGTCTTGCCCATCCAGTAGCTGTACTTCTCCGGATCCGAGGCATAGGTCTCGTTGACCACCTCGGTGGCCCCAAAGCCAAAGAAGTGGGGCACCTTGTGCTTGGCCGAGATCTCCATGCAGGCCACGACCACCGAGCTGTGCCAGTTCAGCATGCCAGCCTGGACGCCTTTCTGCACGATGGCCTGCTCGTAGGCCTGGGATGCCTTGGCCGGGTCCGACTGGGAGTCGATCCACACCGGCTCGACCTTGTACGGTCCGATCTGCCAGTCGATGGCGTCAAAGGCCAGTTTCACCGCGGCCTGCTGCTCCTGGCCCACGCGCGCGTTCACGCCGCTGAAGGGGCCCAGCACGCCCAGCTTGAATTCCTCGGTTGGCTCTTCCTTGGTCTCGGCACTGCTTGCCTGGGGTTCGACCACTTCCGGCGTCGCGCCCTTGGGCGCCAGCTTCTGCTCGGCCCACTCAGGCGGGTAGACGACCTTGCCCTCGCCTTCGAAGTACTGGAGGACGGGGAAGATGTAGTAGCCCTTGCCCACGATGGGGTCAGGCACGGTCTCCGGTGTGTACTGGTATTCCTCCATCACGATGCCGTCGGTGTAGGACCAGTTCCCGGTCTGGATCTCGTTCTTGGCGAAGTCGGCCATCGTCTCTTTGCTCAGCTCGCCCGTGTCCTCGTAGACCTGCTGGGCCGCCTGGATGAAGAAGTTGGCGCAGTCGTACGCCAGGCCAGCCGCCGAGGGGCTGGGCTCCATGTCCCATTGCTCCTGGAACTCGCTGGCGAACTGCTTGCCCTCTTCGGTGGCCCAGCCAGGGATCTGGTCGAGGACGTAGTTGGAGGACGAACCGGTCATCTCATGCCACTCACCGATCCAGCCGAGACCGTCGGCGATGATCAGGCTCTCCAGCCCGACCTCGTCCGCCTGCTTGATGAAGGCGGAGAGGGAGGGGGCGGCCGTGCTCGTGCCCGCGATGACGGCCGGATTCAGATCCTTGAACTTGTTGAGCAGGGGATAGAACTCGGTCTGGTCGATGCTGAAGTACTCTTCGGCGACGGTCTCCCAACCGGCCTCTTCAAACTGCTCCTTGATGGCACCGCCGAAGCTGCGGCCCCAGTCGGTGTCCTCGCCGTAGATGGCGACGGACTTGGACTCGGGCTCCCAGGTGCCGGTAGCCATGGCGTCCTCGAGCGCCTGGACGTAGGAGATGCTCAGCTTCTTGGGGGTGGGCCACCACTTGTTGACCCAGTAGAAGTACTTGTCGGGATCGGACTGCCAGGTCTCGTTGACCAGCTCGGTGGCGCCGTAGGGGCAGTAGTGGGGGACCTTGTGTTTGGCGGCGACCTCCATGCAGGAGATGGCGACCGAGCTGTGCCAGTTGATGATCATCGTCTCGACGCCGTCCTGGACGATGGCCTGCTCGTAGGCCTGGGCGCCCTTGGCGGGGTCGGACTGGGAGTCGACCCAGACCGGCTCGATCCGGTAGTGGCCGATGTGGTAGTCGATGGCCTCGAGGGCCATCTTGACGGAGTCCTTGAACTCCTCACCGTTGCGGGCGCTGGGTCCACTGAACGGCCCCAGGACGCCGAGCTTGAAGACCTCCTCGGCTTCGGCCGCTTCTTCCCCTCCAGCTTGTTCGGCCTCAGGCTGTGTGGGAGCCTCCGCTGCCTGGCCGCCGCAGCCCACGATGACCGGCGCCAGACTCAGGATGACCAGTATGGACAGAAGAATCTGGATGCGATGGCGATGCGTTGCTTTCGTCAGATGCACGTTGTTCCTCCTAGACTCTATAGGTGTAATGGACGTTCTACGTTGCGTCTGGCTGTACACTCCTGTTCATTCCGTCGTATAGACTTTATCCACCTCCTCATATCTCAAATATATGCATGATATACTACAGGCTGCCGAAGCAATTCCTATACTACACCTTTGAGGGGGGAAAAAACAGGGGCAGGTCGGGCGAATTTGTACCATAACAGTTGGCCTTCAGCACCAACCGTACTGGTCATAATGAAGGCCAACTGTACTCTTTGTCTCGATGTCTGATTCAGTAGAAAGACACTCGGGGTCGGTATCAGGCTTTTCTGATTTCTAACGCAGATTTAATAGAAAAACATTGACTATATCTGATAAATAGAGTACAATATTCTCACAGAGAGTAGAAACGCTCGCAAGTTGTAATTGGGAAGAGATAGGGACATCGTGGAACCACGAAAACCGGCAACTTCACCTGAGTCGTACGCAGGCACGCATCCGGCGCCGGAGTTCCCAGCGCTCGATTGGCTCAACACCGATCGCCCGCTGCGGATGGACGACCTGCGCGGCAAAGTGGTCGTTCTTGATTTCTGGACCTACGGCTGCATCAACTGCCAGCACGTGATCCCTGATCTGAAGCGCCTGGAGGAGAAGTACGCCCGCGAATTGGTCGTCATCGGCGTCCATTCGGCCAAGTTTGAGCACGAGGGGGATACCGACAACATTCGCCGGATTATCCTGCGCTACGAGCTTGAGCATCCCGTCGTCAACGACAAAGATTTCGCAGTGTGGCGGACGTACGGGGTGCAGGCCTGGCCGACGCTGGTGGTTGTCGATCCGGCCGGCAATATCGTCGGCCAGCGCTCAGGCGAAGGGATATACGAGACGTTCGACGAGGTCATCGGCAGCCTGGTGGCGGAGTTCGATGCGCGGGGCCAGATCGACCGCACACCGCTGGCGTTCAAGTTGGAGAAGGAGATGGTGCCGGAGACGGTCCTATCCTTCCCCGGCAAGGTCCTGGCGGATGCCCAGGGCGGGCGGCTGTTTGTGGCCGATTCGAACCACAACCGTATTGTCATCGCTGACCTCGAGACCTACCGGGTGCTGCGGGTAGTCGGTGGCCCGGAGAGTGGCTTTGCTGACGGCGACTTCGCGTCGGCGCGTTTCTTCCGCCCCCAGGGGATGGCGCTCCGTACCGACGGAGCGGTCTTGTACGTGGCTGACACCGAGAACCACGCCATCCGGGCGGTGGATCTAGGGGGTGAGACGGTCGAGACGGTCGCTGGGACGGGGCGGCAGACGCGCACCTATCCAGGGATCGGTGGCCCCGGAACAGCGGTGGCGCTCAACTCGCCGTGGGATCTGGAAATGGTGGGCGGCTATTTGTATGTCGCGATGGCCGGATCGCACCAGTTGTGGCGGATGGACCTAGCGAGTGGGGTCATCGAGCCGTGGGCGGGCAGCGGGCGGGAGGGGATCAGCGGCGGTCCGTTGGCCTCGGCGACGCTGGCCCAGCCGAGTGGTTTGACAGCCGATGGCGAATGGGTATACTTTGCGGACAGCGAGGCCAGCGCGATTCGGGCGGCTGGCCTGGAGGCCGGTGGGGGCAAGGTCAGGCGCATCGTTGGCACGGGGCTGTTTGATTTTGGCGACGTGGACGGGGTGGGTGACTGGGCACGCTTGCAGCACCCGTTGGGCGTCGGCTACAACCCCGGCGATGGACTCCTCTACGTGGCGGATACCTACAACAGCAAGATCAAGGCGGTCGATCCGGAGACGCGCGAGGCGCGGACGCTCTTGGGTGGGGATGGTGCGGACCCGCTGTTGTACGAGCCCGGCGGGCTGGACGTGGCTGGAGGCAGGCTGTACGTGGCCGATACCAATAACCACGCCGTGCGCGTGGTTGAGTTGGACACGCTGGAGACATCCACGGTGACGCTGCAAGATGTCGAGGGCTTGTTATAGGTTTGGAGGGATCTGCGATCGGTGGATCCCGGCTGGTGATGGACGGGGCAGCATTGCGAACGGACTATGGAATCTGAGCCTTCTCGCGGAGACCTGATCGAGGATCTGACCACGCTCAACCAGATCGTTGAGACGCTGAACCGGGCCGTGGACGTGCGCGGTGCGATGGACTCTGCGCTGGCACGGCTGGTCGAACTGATGGGACTGGAAACTGGATGGATCTTCGTGAAGGACGCGGGAACGCTGGACGACGACTCGTGTGCAGCGTACAAGCTGGCGGCTCATCATAACCTGCCCCCGGGATTGGCCACAGATGACCCCGCCATGTGGGCGCCTGGGTGCAAGTGCCAGCGTTTGAGCGACGAGGGGCTGCTGACCAAGGCGTACAACGAGGTGCGGTGCAGCCGCTTGGCAAGCACGAGCGGCGACCGGCGGGGGTTGGACGTGCACGCTTCGGTGCCCTTGCGGTCGAGCGGACGTATTCTGGGCATTCTGAACGTGGCGGCCGCGGATTGGTCGTCCTTCAGCCCGCGGGCGCTGGAGCTGCTGAGCAACGTTGGCAGCCAGATGGGGATTGCGCTGGAACGTGCGCGGTTGTTTGACATTTTGAAGGAGAGGCGCGTAGATGAGCAGGCCGCATTGCTTGCTCTGACCAGCCAGTTGTTGAGCCGTTCGGACCTCGATGATATGATGGGGTACCTGGTCGAGGAAGTGCGCCATCTCCTGCAGGCTGACGCCTGTGCGCTGTTGTTGCCTGGCGAGGAACCCGATCAACTGGTCTTTGGCGCTGCCAGCGGCTGGCGCGATGACCCGGTGGCGGGCCGGTACCGGGTGTGGATTAAGCCGGACGGTGGTCCGGGGATGGTTATGCACAGCCGGGAGCCCTTGCTGGTGGAGGACATCGGTGTGGACGATGCGTCCACCTGTGGGGCGGACTGGCTGCGCTCGGAGGGGTTTCGGGGGCACGCTGTCATCCCGTTGGTCGTCGACAGCCGCTCGATTGGGGTGTTGATGATCGACACGCGCCGGCCACGGCTGTTGACCGGGGACGAGGTGCGTTTTCTGCGGCTGATGGCCAATCAGGTGGCGATCGCCATCGAGCAGGCACGGCTGCATCGCGAGGAGATCGAGCGGCAGCGATTGGAGCAAGAGCTGGCCGTCGGCCGGCAGATTCAGCTCAGTATGTTGCCCCAGGCTTCGCCGGTCGTGCCGGGCTGGGAGTTTGCATCTTTCTACCAGGCAGCGCGGCAGGTCGGTGGCGATTTCTACGACTTTTTCGAGTTGTCCGGGGAGCCCGAGCGGCTGGGCATCGTTATCGCCGACGTGGCCGACAAAGGGGTGCCTGCGGCCTTGTTTATGGCGCTCAGCCGGGCCACGATTCGAGCCGCCGCTCTCGAGGGTCGCAGCCCGTCGACGACGCTGAGGCAGGCCAATGAGTTGCTGTTGAAAGACAGCCGGGACAGCCTGTTCGTCACTGCCTTCTATGCTGTGCTGGACACCCACAATGGGCGGTTGACGTATGCAAACGCGGGTCACAACCGGACGATGTGGCTCCACGGTGGCACGGGCGAGGTCGGGGATTTGTATGCGCGCGGCATTGCGCTGAGTGTCCTCGAGAACATCGAGCTGGAGGAGCGGGAGATCGACGTGGCTCCTGGCGATAGCCTCGTCTTCTACACCGATGGCGTGACCGAGGCGATAGACGTTGCGGGACGGCCGTTCGGGGAGGAGCGATTGCGGTCGGTCGTGGCGGCTGCGCCGGATGCCAGCGCGGATGCGGTTGTGTCGGCAGTAGTTGACGCAGTCGGGGCCTTCACTGGCGCTGCACCGCAATCGGATGACATCGCTCTCTTCGTCATCAAGAGAACACATAGTGTCTGAACAAGATCTGTACAATGATAGTGGAGGGAAAAATGGAAGAAAAAGCAACAATCACGGCGGAAATGCCAATTGGCGACGTAGTCAGGAACTATCCCAGCACGATTGAGGTCTTCATGAAGCACGGCCTGGGCTGCATTGGGTGCGCGATCGCGCACTTCGAAAACGTCGCCCAGGGTGCGAAGGCCCACGGGATCGACGTAGATGTGTTGATCAAGGACTTGAACGAAGCAGTCCTGCAGGCCTGACCAAACTGACAACAAAACTGAATATCGGCCTGGCGGGCACTCATCTGACCTGTCCGAACACACATGGTCTGGGATGTGTGCCACGCCACGGTCCGGCGATGAAGCGGGGATACAGGTTGCGATATCCCCGCTTCATCGTTCGTCTATGAGTCTTCAGCTTGCCACTCTCTTGCCCCTGATCCATCTAGAGCTATAATAGCTGCGTGAACTGCACGCATCCGCGTCGTCTTCTGATCTCTTGTCTGGTCCTGGCGCTCCTGGCCGCGGCCCTCGTCGTCGCGGTGGGTCCTACGCGCACGCCATATCTCGACTTTCTCCGCCAGGGGGATGCACATGCCGCTCGTGCCGAGCGCACTGCCGCCGTCGTCGCGTATCAGGAGGCGGCCCAGCTCCGGCCGAACGATCCAGATCCTCATCTCCGCCTGGCCCGGGTCTACCTGGACTGGGGCCGTGCCGCGGAAGCGCTGGCCGCGGTCCGTGCCGCGGAGCGGTTGGGCGCCGAGGGGGTCGAGCTGGAGCGGTTGTGGATCACGGTCCACGCCGCCCGCGCCGATTGGCCCGCCGTCGTCACACATGCCCGGCGGCTGCTGGATCTGGCTCCCGGCGATAGCCCGGCTCGCCACGCGCTCGCCGGAGCCACCCTCGAGCTGCGGCAGTGGGACGGCGCGCGGGCGGAATACGAGGCGCTGGTGGCCGCGGATCCGTCCGATGCACTCGCCCACGAGCGGCTGGGGGCGCTGTTGCTCGGCGATGACCCCGCCGCCGTCCAGCACCTGTTCGCCGCCGGGACCGAGCTGGCGGACCGGTTGCTGGCCGCGCTCGGAGAGGCTGGTGTGGCGGATGACCCTGTCTACGCCCGCGCGTTGGTGGGCCAGGTGCTTTTCGAAGAGCAGGAGTGGGCGCTGGCCGCCCGTCTGTTCGAGCGTGCGCTCATGGGCAGCCCTGACTATGCCGACGCACACGCCTACCTGGGCTACGCGCTCGATCAGATGGGCTACCCGGAGGATGCCCTGCCTCATCTGCAGCAGGCCGTTGCCCTGGCTCCCAATTCTGCCGTCGCGCATACTTTTATGGGGATGCATTACAGCCGGCTGGGTGACGTTTCCGCCGCACGAACGGCGTTCGAGACGGCCTACGATCTCGATCTGGGCAACCCGGCCACGTGTGTCGAGATCGGCCAGACCTGGGCCGCCGAGGGGCGCTACGTGGCGGCCGAGATCTGGCTGCGGGAGGCCGTCTCCCTGCAACCCGACGATCCTGCGCTGTGGGAGGTTCTGGCTCGCTTCTACCTGGATCACCACATCACCGCCGCCGGGCGGGCGGTCGAAGCCACGGAAGCGCTGGTTCGGCTCTCGGCCGACGACGCGTGCGCTCACGACCTGCGGGGCTGGGCGGCGTTTCAGGTCGGGGATACCGACACAGCGCGGGAGAGCCTTCAACGTGCCGCGCAGCTTGATCCGGCGTTGGCCTCAGCGCACTATCACCTGGGCCGGCTATGGGTTGCTGATGGTGAGTATCAACAGGCACGGGAAGCGTTGACCCGCGCGTTGGACCTGGATACCACCGGTCACCTGGCGCCACTGGTGGAACGGGCGATGGGCGAGCTGCCGTAGCCCGCGACGAGCGGGCTATTTCTTCAATACGCAATTCGCGACGGGGGCTTGACAGCAGCATTTTGTCGTGTATCATGAGGGTGCAAGTCAGTGCTCGCTGATGGTCTGGTTATCTGTATATCTCATTCGGACGTCCTTTTTGGACTCCGCAGTCGCCAAGGCCCGCGCAAGCATTGCACCCGGTGCGCATAGGTGACTCGACGTCTGATCCGCGGGGGCTGATGGGCGGGAAGCTCGGAGCCTGGCATATGATCTATAGAGATCTAGGAGGTGTATGATGCAGAAGAAGTGGCTTCCCATGACGTTGCTGATCACGATGGTGGTGCTTACGCTGGGCGTTCTGCCCGCATCGGCCGCGCCGCACGAGGATTGCATTGTCCACGTCGTCCATCGTGGTGAGACCTTGTACAGCATCGCGCGGCTCTACGGGCTGAACGTGTGGACCATCGCCCGTGCCAACAACATCGTCAACCTCAATCGGATCTACGTAGGGCAGCGGCTCGTGATCCCAACGAGCCGGCCGACCGGCACGGTCCACGTGGTGCAGCCCGGTGAGACGCTGACGTGGATCGCGCTGCGCTATGGGATCAACGTGTGGACCATCGCCCGGGCCAACGGGATCACCAACCTGAACCACATCTACGTGGGCCAGCGCCTGGTCATCCCGGGGTATGCGCCGTCGCCGAAGCCGTCGCCGAAGCCATCCCAGCCGTCCGTTCCTGCCTCGTGGCTTGGCCCCTGGTCGGGTGAGTATTTCGACAACGTGACGCTGTCCGGGTCCGCCTATCTCACGCGTGACGATGAGCAGATCAACTTCAACTGGGACTACGGGCCACCTGCGGGCGGGATGCCGACGAACTCCTTTTCCGTCCGCTGGACTGGCACTTTCCACTTCGACGAGGGGACCTATCGCTTCTACGCCAAAGTCGATGACGGCGTCCGCGTCAGTATCGATGGCGAACAGGTCATCAATGGTTGGCGGGATGGGGGACTGCGCACCTACACGGTGGATCGCGCCCTGGCGACGGGCGATCACACGATCGTGGTCGAGTACTACGACCGCGTGCAGGTCGCCCAGGTCTACTTCTGGTCTAAGAAGGTGTCCGGGCCGGTGCCTACGCCCACCCCTTCCGCACCCACGCCTACCGAGGGCTGGAAGGGCGAGTTTTTCAACAACCAGGATCTGACCGGGGAACCAGTCGCGACGACCCACGATGGCTGGATTGGGTTCAAGTGGGGCACCGACAGTCCAATGCCTGGTGTGAACAGCGATCACTTCTCCGCACGCTGGACGACCAGGATGCACCTGAAGACGGATCACTACCGCTTCTGTGCGATGAGCGACGATGGCGTGAGAATCTACGTCGGTGGAAAGCTGGTAGTGGATGAGTGGCACGCGAACAACGGCGTCGCCTATTGCGGCGAGCACTGGGCGTCGACCGGCACGTACGAGGTCAAGGTCGAGTATTACGAGGACGGGGGGAAGGCGTTACTCTACGTGTGGTGGGAGCCCCACTAGTGGGCTGCCCGATCCGCCCGGTTGCGGGTTAGGTCTGGTGAGGCCTGGGCGGTGGGCACGTTCGGTTCGCTGAATGGCCTGACTCGCCAGGGTGTTCACGAGGCCTGTGGGCAAGTCTAAGAATCCGGCTGGGCATTTACCAGGCCGGCGCCGATACCTGGCGCCGGCCTGAGGTTGGAATACCGCGAGATTGTGGTACAATGCATAAAACACTGATTCTGCGAGGAGGAAGGCATGATTGTTACAACCAAGCAACTATTCGAATTGGCCTATGGAAAATACGCCATTGGGGCCTATAACATCAACAACGCCGAGCAGTTGATGGGGCTCTTTCGGGGCAACATTCAGTCCCAGGCCCCGTTCATTATGCAGATTTCCCGAGGGGCGCGCCGTTACACCGACAAGCGGTTGCTCGAGGGGATGATCCGCGCTGCGGACGAGATTATGCCTGAGGCCATTTTTGCGGTCCACCTGGATCACGGCGATGAGGAAACGTGCTACGATTGTATCGAGTCTGGCTTCTATTCCTCGGTTATGATCGACGCCAGCATGTTCCCCTATGAGGAGAACGTGGCGATTACCAAGCGCGTGGTCGATCGCGCCCATGCGAAGGGCGTCAGCGTCGAAGCTGAGCTGGGGCAGTTGGGCGGCGTCGAGGAGGACATCAGTGTCGATGAGGACCAGGCCCATCTGACCGACCCGGATCAGGCGGCTGAGTTCATCAAGCTCACCGGCTGCGACAGCCTGGCCTGCGCCATCGGCACCAGCCACGGTGCGTTCAAGTTCTCGGGCTCGCAGTCCCTGCACTTTGAGGTCATCGAGGCCATTCGGGATCTCGTCCCTGGCTTCCCGCTGGTTATGCACGGGTCTTCCTCTGTTCCTCAGGACGAGGTTGAGCGGATCAACGCCGCTGGCGGCGCGCTGGCGGGCGCCAAAGGCGTCAACCCGGAACAGTACCTGCCCGCGGCCAAACTGGGTGTATGCAAGATCAACATCGACACCGACGGGCGGCTCGTATGGACGCGGGTTCACCGGGAGTATTTCCGCGACCATCCGGAGGTGTTCGACTTCCGCAAGCCGGGCAAGGTCTATATGGAAGAGTACGCCAAGTTCATCGCCAGCCGCAACGAGCTGCTCGGTTCCGCCGGGCATCTTGGAGAGGTGCGTGCTGCGCTGAGCAAGTAGAAGCTGAGCAAGTAAGATATGGCTGTGGATGGAATGAGGCCCCGTGTTTTTGCGGGGCCTTTTGTTATAGCCGGATTTGTGAGACCAAAGTCAATGGGAAATGGGCCGTAGCGTGCGCATTGAGATTCCCCCCGCCTGGGAGCGGATCACGCTTTCCGCGCTGAGCGGCACGTTGCTCGTCGTGGGCGCGCCGGACACGGGCAAGTCCACGTTCGCCTGCTACCTCTACCGCCGCCTGTGCACGGCTCACGAACGGGTCGCCTTCGTCGATGGCGACGTCGGCCAGGCGACGCTCGGCCCGCCGACGACGATGACGCTGGCGTTAGGCCGGCCCGGTGACGATGCGTTCCCGCCCACTGGTGCGCGCTTTCGCGCTTTCGTCGGCGACGTCTCCCCGCGTGGCCACATGTTGCCCATGCTGGTCGGCGCACACAAGCTGGTGGAGAGGGCGCGCCACGAAGGTGCTACCGCGATCGTGTTCGACACGACCGGGTTGGTTGACCAAGCCCACGGCGGCGGCGCGCTCAAGCGGGCAAAGGTGGATCTGCTGCGCCCCTCGGTCGTCGCGGGTATCCAGCGCGAGGTTGAGCTGGAGCATCTGCTGGTTCCGCTGCGTCGCAGCCGGCGCACGCGCGTGATCGACCTGCCATCATCGCGGGCTGCTGAGCGCCGCGAAGTGCCTGTCCGTCGGGATCACCGCGCATCTTGCTTTGGTCGCTATTTCAGGGATGCGCGTCTGTTAGAGATCGCGTGGCAGCGCCTGGCTGTGTTTCCAGCCCCTGTTTTCTCCCCTCACCGGCTGGTGGCCCTGGAAGACATCGAGGGTTTTGTGCTGGCGCTGGGCATCGTGGCCTCTGCTGATCTGGCCCACAAAGTGGTCACCCTCTATACTCCCCTTTCCTCGATTGCTGGTGTGGATATCATTCGCCTGGGAGACCTGGCGGTTGATCCGCGCACCTTTCGTGAATCCCGCCGCTGATCGGGCGTGGTCTGACGATGCCGGGCAGCCGGATGCACTGCCGGATTGCAGATGGAAAAAGAACAAGCCTTTCTTTGCGCACAGAGGAGGTTGACACCATGGAGGGTTGCCTGTCTGGGCTGCCGGTGTTATAATCCGTCCGGCATGCATAAGCTGTCGATTGTCATTGTCATTCTCGTTTTGCTCGCCGCTTGCTGTCCAGCCGCAGAGGAGACGGGAGCGGCCGATGTTTCCGTCCAGAACGTTGGCTCCGATACGATCGTGAACCTGGCGCTCGCTTGGGCCGAAGCGTATCAGCCTCAGCACCCCGAGGTCCGTATCGCTGTGACCGGTGGTGGCTCCGGCACCGGCATCGCTGGCCTGATAAACGGCACGGTCGACATCGCCAATGCCTCCCGCGGTATGAAGCCGGAAGAAAGGGAAGCGGCCCAGGCTAACGGTATCGTGCCGGTGGAACACGTCATCGCTCGCGACGCGATTGCCATCGTCGTGCATCCCTCCAACCCGGTGGATCACCTGACGCTTCAGCAACTGTCCGACATATTCAGTGGCTACATCAGCAATTGGTCGGAGGTGGAGGGGGAGGATCGTCCGATCGTCCTTCTCTCGCGGGAGTCGAACTCTGGCACCCACGTCTATTTTCTGGAACAGGTGGTGCGGCTAGGCCACCAAGATGCCACTACGCTCTTCTCCCCCGACACGCTCTTGATGCCTTCGTCCGAGGGGATCAGCGCCGAGGTGCGCCAGAATCCCAACGTGATCGGCTACGACGGGCTGGGCTACGTCACTCCTGATCAGAAAACGATCGCCGTCGCTCCTGGTCCTGGATGGCCGTTTGTCCTGCCGACGATCGAGACGGTGAACAGCGGCGCCTATCCGATCTCCCGCGATCTGTATATGTATACGGCCGGAGAGCCTGAAGGAGTCATCGCTGACTACCTGACGTGGATCGTATCGCCAGAGGGTCAGGCGCTTGTGAGGGAGCTGGGTTTTGTGCCATTGGAGGTGGGTTTTCATTGATGCATTGGGGAAACACGGGGTCGGGCCGCCGGCAGGCCCGGCTGGCGATTATCGAATACGTTGTCGAGCGACTGATCCAGGCGACTGGGATCCTGGTTATTCTTTTTCTGGCGCTGATTTTCATCTTCCTGGTACGAGAGGGTGGCGCGACGTTCCTCGAAGTGCCATTGGGCGACATGCTCCGCACCCGCTGGTATCCCAACGAAGCATATTTCGGTCTCGTGCCATTGGTATTGGGTTCGCTCCTGGTAACGTTGGGCGCAGCGATCGTCAGTCTGCCGCTGGGATTGCTGTCGAGCGTTTTCATCGCCGAAGTTGCACCGCGCTGGATGCGCGAAGTCCTCAAGCCGTTTATCGAGGTGCTCGCCGGCATCCCTTCCGTAGTCCTGGGGTTCGTAGGGATGTTGATCGTCTCTCCGCTGATTCGTGAGCGGCTGGGGGCTCCGACCGGCCTGACCGCACTGGCCGGCTCTGTGATGCTGGGCTACATGGCCTTGCCTACCATCATCAGCGTGGCCGAGGATGCATTGGACGCTGTGCCAAAATCCTATCGTGACGCGGCGTTGGCGCTCGGTGCCACGCGGTGGCAGACCATCTGGCGTGTAACGGTGCCGGCGGCCCGTTCTGGTATCTTCACGGCGATGATGCTGGGGATGGGGCGTGCGATTGGCGAGACGATGGCGGTGATGATGGTCACGGGGAACGCTGCTCGTGTGCCGCTCACGTTGGACTCTTTCCTCAGGCCGGTGCGCACGATGACAGCGACCATCGCTGCGGAGATGGGCGAGGTGGCCCAGGGAAGCATCCATTATCACGTCTTGTTCGCCATTGGCCTGGTTTTGTTCCTCGTCACCTTCATCATCAACCTGGTCGCCGCGTGGTCCATCTTCCGGCAGGGGAAGCGATACGGCCGGCTCCTGTCTTAAGTGGTCTTTTGCTATGTCCAGACAACGCCGCCAACAACTCGGATTTGTGCTCCTCAGCGTCGCTGCGCTCGTGGTCGTGGCCCCTATTCTACTGCTGGTATGCTACGTCGTTGGGCAAGGTGCTCCTGCTATCTCCTGGGAGTTCATCACGGCGATGCCCCGGGATGGCATGCGTGCCGGCGGGGTCTGGCCTGCCATCGTAGGGACAGTGCTCCTGACGCTGGGCACTGCGATCTTCGCTGTCCCGGTTGGGGTGGCGGTCGCGATCTATCTGGCGGAATATGCCCGCGACACGCTGTTCACCCGCCTGATACGTTTGGCGATCATCAATCTGGCCGGGGTGCCCTCGGTGGTCTACGGTCTCTTTGGCCTGGGGCTGTTTGTGATCTTCCTCCAATGTGGTTCTTCCATCCTGGCAGGTTCACTGACGCTGGCGATCATGACGCTGCCGGTCATCATAAGCACGGCAGAGGAGTCGCTGCGCGCTGTGCCGCAGTCCTTCCGTGTGGTCAGCATGTCGTTGGGCGCCACGCAGTGGCAGACGGTGCGGAGTGTTGTCCTTCCCCAGGCCCTGCCGGGTGTTCTTACCGGCGTTATCCTGGGGCTAGAACGAGCCGCAGGGGAGACTGCACCGATTCTCTTCACTGTGGCAGCCTTTTTCCTGCCGCGTCTGCCTCAGTCGATCTTCGATCAGACGATGGCGCTGCCGTACCATCTGTTTGTCATCAGTACCCAGGTGCCGGGTATGCCGGTGCGTATACAGTACGGCACGGCGCTGGTGCTCCTGGTTTTCGTGTTATCGATGAACGTCCTGGCGGCCACAATGCGCAGCCGTTTCCGCCGCCGCCGGCAGTGGTGAATCCGTGGTGAAGAGGATGGTCAGTATTTGTCTTTCGATGGTGCGGTGTCGATGATCGAATCGCCCAAGTTCTTGCTGGACCGGGTTTCCTATACCTACGAAGATGGTGTCCGGGCGCTGTGCGACGTCAGCCTGCGCATTTGCCCCAACCAGATTACGGCGATCTTCGGGCCTGCGGGCGGGGGAAAATCTACCCTCCTGCGGCTCCTGAACCGGCTCAACGATCTGGTCCCGGGCCGGCGCCGGGAGGGCCGCGTGCTGCTCGATGGGGAGGATATCTATGCGCCGGGGGTGGATGTCCACGACCTGCGTCGCCGCGTGGGGATGGTGTTCGCCACACCGGTGCCACTGCCGATGTCCATTCGGCAGAACCTGACGTACGGACCGGAGCTTGCCGGTGTGCACGGGCGCGCCAGGCTTGACGATTTGGTCGAGCGCAGCCTGCAGATGGCGGCTTTGTGGGAGGAGGTCAAGGACCGTCTGGACGAGCCGGGGGGCGCGCTTTCGGGGGGGCAGCAGCAGCGGCTATGCCTGGCTCGGACGTTGGCCCTGGAGCCAGAGGTGATCCTTCTCGATGAGCCGACGTCAGGTTTGGATCCGATCTCGACGGCCAAGGTCGAGGCCAGTTTGCAGGAACTGAAGCAGCATTACACGATTGTCATTGTGCCGCACAGTGTACAACAAGCAGCCCGCGTGGCCGATCACGCGGGCTTCATGTTGCAGGGTGAACTGGTCGAGGATGGGCCGGGTGAGCGGCTTTTCACTACGCCCGGCGACCCGCGCACCGAGGATTACATCACGGGCCGGTTCGGATAGTCATCCTGCCGCCCGTTAGGTCGCCCGGCGCAACCGGCGCACCACGGCCAGCAGCAGCACCAGACCCGCTGCCAGCGCACTTGTTCCCAGCATGCCAATGCCCGTGTCAGGGACTTCCTCTTCGCCCGCGGCTGGCCTGGGCGTGGCCGTCGGACGGCGGGTTGGCCGGGGCGTTGCGGTCGGCGTGGTGGCCTCTGCGATCTCCTCCGGGGTCGCCGTGGGTTCCCCGGGGGTCTCCGCAGGTTCTTCTCCCATTGCCGTAGCCGTGGGGGCCTTCGTCTCGGTTGGACGTGGGGTATTGGTGGGCTCCTCGGTCGCCGTGGGTGACGGTGAAACCTCGACGGTCTCTGTTTCAGCCTCTGCCTCGGCTGCCGCTGCCGCTATCGCTGTGTTGGTGGCCATGATGGCCAGATTCTGGTCCTCCAGATCTGCCCTCATGCGAGGGGCAAGGACGAATGCCCAGACGACAAAAGCACAGATGCCCAATGCAAGCAACCCACCGAGCGCAGCCACAAGGATGATGAACGTGCGGTTTGCTCCCTCTTCCTCTGCGGCTTCATCCTCTTCTTCTAGTTCTTCCTCCATGAAGTATTCGTGATCTTCCACTTTTGCCTCCTTGAGCCGGTCTCTTGCTTTAACGCAGTGCCTACTGTTTCACGCGGTTGGTGTGGGCTATCGTAGAACCTCCAGGTTTGCCAGGGGAACGAAGACCGGCGCTTCTTGCCCCAGATCCACTTCTGCACCGTAGACCACAGCCCCTGTCTGTATGCGGCGGGCGTGACCGGGGAGCGCTACTACTGTCCCCGCCGTACCTATGTGGGGCGCTCGTACCAGTCGCACCCGTGACCCCACCTCCAGGGGCATCCCGGGATCGGTCTTGGCCGGTGGTACCGTTTCGGCTGGCAGGGGAATGACAATCTCGGGCCGCACGATGCCCCAGCGTGTCTGTACCCGCCCGCTGATCGACGCCTCCCGGCCTGCGTTCGTCGTGAGTAGACGAAAGATCGGTCTCGACATCGGTATCTCGCCTAGTCCCTCGGTGACGATGATGGGGAAGGGTAGCTCCTTTGTTCGGGAGATCAGTTCCGGAGACAGACTGCCGACCACGATACCCCGCACCTGGAGTTGTTGGGCGCGTTCGAGCGGTGCGTCGCCTAGACCGATGCCGCCGACCAAGATTGTCCCGTTGCAGGAGGGGTCGATCATCTGTGCTTCCAGGGGCTCGTCCGGGCCTGTCACCAGGCACTTGAGCACCCCTATGCTCTCGCCGCCAGCACCCCAGGCGCCCTGGATCACGGCGCCGGGTGTCTCAATGACCACTCCGTAGGGCGGCAGCACGTTGCTGACTGTGCCGTAGATATAGGCACGTAGGTCGAGCGGGGTGGGATTTGCCTCGATCAGCACACGGCCGCCGCCAACCAGTGCCACCATGCCGTCTGTGGGTGATTTGACGGTATGGGCAAATATGCGTCCGCGCCTGGCGATGACCTGGTCTCGCTGTACCCTTTCGCCAGGCTTGACGCGCATGTGGCGTTTGAGTCGCGAGGCGGCGATCCCCAGCGTGCGTGCTGCGGGCAGAATGTAGAAATCGCCAGGCACGTTCGCGCGCGCTACTACCTGCGTGGGTTCGACCCGATCGCCGATGCGTACCTGCATGGTGCCAGGCACAGGCAGCATCCGCTCGCGGCGCACGGTCGTCAAAGGAGTGACCTGAGTTTCGGGTGGATGATACATTGTCTACTCTTCCGGCTTATCCGCCCACGTCCCACAGCCACTGTTGGATCTGCCTCTGGCGCTCTTGGTCGCTGCCAGGAAGGCGCAGTGGCCGTCCTCGGGCGTCAATGATCAGCCCGGCCAGTCCTCCGCTCACGCGTCGCTTGCCGGCCTTCCCCGGCCCGCCAAGCCCGACGTCGAAATTGCGCGTTGGACGCAGTTCCAGCACAGCCTGTTGACCGGGTGGGAGTGGTAGTACTTCCAGATCTCCGTAACCTGCCTCGACGCTGAAATTGCTGCCGTCGTCGTAGGTCACGTGCACTTTGAGGACCGTCTCCCCGCTCCGCGCACGTCCAACTGGCGCGACCACCGTCGCCAGATTGACGAGGGCTCCGCCATCGAGTGCCTCCACCGCTGCCAACGGTTTGATTGCGGCGACGTTTCCCAGCGCCGGGACTAATCCGTAGGTGTCCAACACCAGAGTGCTGACTCCAATCGGTTCCAGAGCATCGAGTATGGTCAGTGCTGCATGACCCGGACGCGGAGCGTGCGCCAATACGCCTCCACTGACGACGATTGTGTCACACAGTGGCAAGAGATGGGCATAGGGCTGTGCCACGCCGGGCCTCCAGCCAGGGCGGGCGATCGTCAGGGCTGTGCGGATTGCCTCACGGGCCAAAGCCTGGTCCAGCCACGATTCACCGGGTTCTTGTGGAACACTGGTTGGGTGTATCGCTTTGTTGATCAAGGCTCCGTGTGCTTCGCCGGCGCTCATTGGCTCGGGTAGCCAGCGAGTGATGGTTTCGGCGCCCTGCGTCTGGATCAGTCGTTCTCCGCCAAAGGTGATGCCTAGATCGGCGCATATCGTGGTGAAAGGCTGGCCGTCAAAGGTGGCAACCACCGTCGTATTTGCCGCGCCGACGTCCACCCCCAGGACGCCGTGGGTGTGGTTCCCCAGGTGCCACAGATATTCCACCAATCGGCTGATGGCACGTGCGGTGGGTGTGGGTGTCACTGCGCTCCAGCCACTCACGACGTCGATGCCTGGCAATCGCCCCATCTTGTCCTGCACGTAGACCTTGTCGAGTGCTGCCTGGGTACTGAGTAGGTCTTCCTCGCTCCGGGTGGGTCGCACGTTGTCGGCGACGCGCAGTTCAGCCTGTTTGCCTACAATCTTCACCACCTGCTGGCGCAAGCGGGAATTGCCTGCGTAGAGCAGCTTGGGACGTACACCCTCGTCCATCAACAAGCAGGCCAGCTTTGCGGTCTCCACCAGATTGAGCACAGGGGAGACTGCGCCAGCTTCTACTCCGCCGGCGATGCAGATCACGTCGGGCTTGGCCTTGTGAATCACCCGTACGCGTGCTTCCTCGTTGAGGTAGCCCTGCCCGTCGCTGGTTAGGATTGCCTTGACGGTGGAGTACGTGCCGGCTGCAGCCCGTTCAGCGCTGGCGACACTTAGCTCACGGACTACACCACCCAGCACGACCTGCAGCGGCTGGCTGGCACTTACTGTCGCGGCAAACGCGTCTACTCCCTGCTGCATAGACACCTGGGGAAAGATGATGTCGCCGCTTGCGTCGAGGAAACGCCGTCCGGTGAACTGGGACATCTGTTCAACCGCGTGACGAATGCCGGCCGACATGTCCGACCACGGGTACTCGACCGTGGTTGGCGCCTCGCCGTACGCGACGAAGCGGTACCGGCCGCTCACCTGTTCGAGCAGCACGGCCTTGGTCATTACCGTGCCACAATCGGCCAATAGGATCGAGCCAATGTGTTGTTCTTCCACCATCATCGCCTCTCGCTAGCCGCCCGGCACAGGGAAAAAGGTATCAATGAGGTATTGAACACGGCCGATGAAGATCGAGAGAGAGGCCGTGAGTGCCCCGGCAAAGGCAATACTCATCGCAATAATGACAAAGACCCGTCCAACCCAGGCCACGACCTTGACGATTTGTGCCCACGCCCCTGCCAATCCCCGTTGTCCCTGTGCCGTGAAGGTGAACGCCATCAACGTACAGGTTGTGCCTACAACAACCAGCAGGCCGTCCAGCAGCCCCGAGAAAGGTAGTTGAAGTGAAGTGGAACTTAGCGCACGCCCCGTTGCTTCGACCTGTGGAACAATCGTGCCTTGTAATGCACCGCTTAGCGCAACGGCTGTTCCGACGCCGACGAGATAGGCCGTGGAGAAGTTCCCGACGTACGCCTGCCTCGGGAAGCCCTTGAAGAGCAGTAGGATGCCCAACACCAGAGGAAAGACCACCGCCAGCGGATTACTCAGTAACTGGGCCAGCACCATGCCCACGAAGACTTCACGAAGCACAATACCGAGGGAGTAACCCACCAGTGCCCCGACGAAGATATGCAAGGTCAGGCGGTACAGTGGATTGTCACCTAGCAGATAGCTGAAAATCAGGAGCGTCAACACCGCTCCGACCACCACGCCGGCAGTCTCAAGCATCACTTTGCCCTCCTGCGCAAGCCACGAAGCGCGTAGAAGACGGCCCCGAGGATCATCAGCCCGACGATGGACAGGTGCCCCAATGCCAGGGCATCGAGCCGCTGAGTGGCCTGTCCTGTCGATCCTCCCAGTCTCTCATAGGAGGCGGCTCCGCTCAGTCCGTAAATTGCTCCCTGCATCTGGCTTGCGCTGACGTCCAAATACGGGCTGGCAGCGGATTCCAACGCCGTGCTCATACCTCCCAGAATTGGGATGGTGTCACTGTGCAGCGTCGTTTGCTCGACCCACCAGCGCAGTGGCCCTGGTCGGGCTGTCAGCACGAGGACCAGTTGCGGTGTGCCAGCCTCGGCCAACATCTGAGAGACACCCGTGGCGTCGCCGGGCTTGTAGTGCAGCGAAAACTGCTGTCTCGGCGCATCAAGGGTGCTCAGTACTGCCTCGGCTACTGCCTGGCCCTCCGGCTGCGTGCTTGCAGCGTAGATCTGCGCTCCCCGATCGAGCAAGTGACGTAACATTGGTTCCGCGACCAGGTCAAGTTCATCTGCTTCCGCTGGGCCGTATTCGAAGGCGACCAGGACGGAATCTCCTGCACTTATGCCCTGAATGGCGTCGTATGCCCGGGTCACGCTGGCGAGTGCAAGGGGCTGCGTCAGGGAGGGGATATTGAGGGACAATCGCGGCGCCAACGACGTGCTCAATGTGGCGATCAGAAGCACTGCTGCCATCAGCCAGCGTTGGATTCGTTCGCCCAAGGTGACGCCACGCTTGCGTGCTTCTGGTCGTGGGGCCTCCGTTGGCCGCGTCAGCAGACTTTGGAGCAACTCCGCTCGGGATCTGCCTACCTCGCCGGCTACCTGTGCATCTTCGCGCTGATCGGGTGTCTTGAAGGCCGGGATGGGCGGCAGGACACCGCGCAATCCTGCCAGCAGCCCTTCGGTCTCCTCTGGCTCCTCCTCAATGCTTGCCGGGAGCTCCTCAGGAACCGGTCTTAGGTCTTCCAGCCAGTCGGGGATCGCCGCAGGTGCCAGCTCTTCTCCCCCGGTGACCCCGGCCTCAGGGCCGAGCGGCGGTGAAGGAGCTTCACCTTCGATGAGGATGGGCGAAACCGGCGCCGAGGGAGCGCCCGGTTCCGCTTGGACCCTGCCCAGCCAGTCTGATACTTCTGTAATGTCTGCCTCTGCCGGAACTTCCGCCAGCGGTGGGACTGCCGGCGCGGTCTCCGTGGCAGGGGCTGCCTCGGGTGGTGCGATCTCGCGCAGCCAATCGGGGACCTTGCCCGGTGCGGGGGCAGGCGCGGCCGGTGCGGGCTCCTCGGGTGGGGCCTCGAACGTGGGCGGCGCGGCCTCCGGGGTGGGGGCCTCCGTGGGCGGGGCTGCCTCAGCGGGAGCCGCTTCGGCGGGAGCAGCCTCGGGCGGTGCGATCTCGCGCAGCCATTCGGGGACCTCGGCCGGTGCGGGGGCAGGCGCGGCCGGCGTGGGCTCCTCGGGTGGGGCCTCGAACGTGGGCGGCGCGGCCTCCGGGATGGGGGCCTCCGTGGGCGGGGCTGCCTCAGC
>Ga0180438_10001370_pt1 | contig 43388 bp, 58 predicted proteins | sample SS_ome_12_FD_132455 | JGI IMG/M metagenome (GOLD analysis project Ga0180438, IMG submission 132455) | Hypersaline lake sediment archaeal communities from the Salton Sea, California, USA - SS_3_D_2 metaG | ecosystem: Environmental > Aquatic > Non-marine Saline and Alkaline > Hypersaline >...
CGTCCCAGTTAATACCGATGCTGGCATCGTGCTTGCGCTCGACCATATCCAGTACCTCGTCGGCCTGCTCCTCAGTCAGTGAGACATCCATCTCCTCTGCTTTAGCAAGCACGTCCACAGTGCTCCAGCTAATTGTGATTGTCTTCATACTCTCTCTCCTTATTTTAGATCTCTTAGTGCATTCTAAATGCTACGTTCCAGCCCATTGCCCAGCAGGCCTTGCATTTGTGGCATTCGCTTTGACATATGTGGCGGCCTTTAACCCGGGCAGTGTGGTCAGCGGGTACTACCTCTGCGTATTGCCTTAAGGTAATGGGCATTGCCTCTGTGGTATCGTCAATACTGTAATAGACCTTGAAATTGTCAGGCAGGCTGGAAAAATCCAGCATATGTGAGCGCGTATAAGCCAGAAATTGTACGTCAGGATGCTCATTTGCTACCTTTATCCAGTTATTGAGGTAGCGCTGGGAATAGAAGTCCCCAGTGCTATGCAGGCGGACGCGCAGGCTCTCACCTTTGCGGGCTACCCTGCTCTTATGTATAGCAATGTCTCTCACCATAGCGGGCACAAAATGCCTGCTATTAGCGAACGCCTTATTATTCTTCCAGTTCACCATATGGCTGGGGTACAGGTAATTGCCGTGACAGGCGTAGCAATACCCGCTCTTACCAGCACATCCCTTAGTGCGGCCGGGGCAGGTGGCCATAGGTTGAAGATTGAATACAGGCACATCCTTACCCAGCTTGCTATTGCCAGTCCTCAGTGCCCTTGTTTTGTTGTTAATTGTCATACTCTCACCTCTCGTTTAGCGTCAGGCCCTCTCAAGCCTGCAATCACCTATACACAGCGGCGTAAAAAGCAGTTTGTACACCTGTTTGTACACCTTTTTGTTGAAATGTTGGAATGTTGGATTTTTCCTGTAAGCGTATAGCTATAGTAGAAAGACCAAAACTACTTATCTAAAGATATAATATAAGAGAGAGTATAAGTAATAATATATATATATATACCCTATAACACCATATTACTACTTATACCCCCCTTAGGGGTATGGGGTTGTTAAGTAGGTTATTTTGATGGCTTTTGGCTGCACTTATATGTAGGGATTGCGAATTGTGTTAATCGGAGTGTTGGATGTTTCACTTTGCTGTACAAAGTGTCCCTATCGGTACACTTTTGCCGATATTGGGACACTTTGCGTGTTGGGGGACGGCTAAAGTATCCCAATTACCTTAAAACAGGTGAGACAATGCCCAGTACCATACCATTACCATTACCATTAACCCTGGACCACAGTCCATTTTTTCCATCACACCATTAGCATTCCTGATTCCAGGTCCATTTTTTCCGTGTTCCGGGGCAGGTGGGGTGGGGGTGAACCGGACCCGGGGCCGGGGCTAATATATAATTATGCCCACCCTCGCATCCACGCCCTTTAAACTTGACAATTTACATTTTTTACATAACCTAAACTATTTTGTAGTTTAGCCTAATATTCTATTGAGCAAGGCTGCAATGCAGTCTTCCTATCTTCTTAAAAAATCCTTGACATTTCCCCCAAGAGCCTTTATACTTGTTATTGGAAAGAGTAGCCCTCATTCCTCCTCGAGCCCCCCGCGCCTCTGCGACCTGGTCCTAGCACCCAACAGCAAGCGAAATCCGGGGGGCCATTTGAATTATGAGCACAGCATTAAAGATATTGGAAGACATCAGGCCTGAGCGGCGCGAGCCGAAGAGCATTGAGCCTGTTAATGAGTTTGTGCGGGCGCGGTATATGGCTATATACGAGGCATATTGCACAAAGCACCTTACGCACAAGCAGTTAGCTGAGCAATTTAATTACAGTCCCGGGCACATAAAGAATATTTTGAAGTGGGCGGCGAATGAGGTTGGCAGTGTTGGTGACGTAGAGACGGCGCGCGAGAGTATGGTGGAGAAAGTGTCGAGGCATTTGCAGCGGCTGGAGGACTGGGTTGAGGGCGACAAGGCTAATTTGGACACTAAGGACGTGGTGGCTTTGCTGGCTGAGATAAGGCGCAGTATGAAGATGCTGGGAGAGGTACAGGGGGTGACGATGGGCGACAAGGCTGGTGGGCCTGCGCACATTGAGATCAACCTGCCGGACCTGGGTCGGGGTGAGGGGACACGTGGGCCGCAGCGGCCTGTGATCGAGGTGTCCCCGGATGAGCAAAGCTGAGTGGGTTATCCTGACGGCGGCGGTGATGCTGATGGTATTTATGTGGTGGATGAGTGCATTATGAACGACAAATGCAAATATTGTAATGGGTACGAGATCTGTTGCGACAGGCGGGACGCGGGGTGTTTATACTGGTGCCGCAAGGCTGGCCTTAATTTCTGCCTGGGGTTCAGCAAGCGGTGGTACTATTTCTGGAAGAGGGTATGAGGCAGCGCAGTGTAGAGATGGCTACGGAGAGCATTGAGGACACCAGCCTGTCTTTTGAGGCTCCTGGCGGGTTCAAGCTAAACGTAGAGGGCATCAGTGTCCCTTTATTAATAATAGCGTTCACGGTGATCGTGATCCAAAACCACGGCAAAATACCGGGGATCAGGCATTTAAAGAAGAGGCTTAAGCGCAAATGAGGGACATTCTCGTGGGGGCCATAATCACGGTCCTTATTGTCATCTTATTCCTGGTGCTCATTAACCGGGACCCCCACGGCCTGGAGCGCAATTTGAGGGACTATTATTTAGAGGAGGTACCAAAATAATGCCTTTTAAGAGCAAAGCCCAGAGGCGATTTTTATATGCAAAAAAGCCCAAGGTGGCCAAAGAGTTCGCTAAAAAGACGGCCAAGGGCAAGCGGCTGCCGGAGAGGAAGAGGCGGGCCAAATGATAAAAGCTTATTTGAGTGATAGGCGCGGCCTGAAGGTCGCCGGGGTAGCAAAGTTCGTTGACGGCAGGTTTGAGACTGACGACAGCAGGATAATCCGGGTGATGGAGGATTATTGTGATACGCACACCAACGTCGTCAGAGAGGACCCGGCGGTTACAGAAAAGGTCCTGGCCGACCGGGAGAAAGCGCAGGCCGCGGCACAAAAACTTGCTGATGAGGCTGCCTTAAAATAGTGCCCCAGCAGATAGACCTATCGTATTATAAGCCTGCCAATAAAGAGCAGGAAGAGTTTCATCGGTCCCTGGCCCGGCACAAGATGCTGATCGGGGGCTACGGCGGCGGGAAGACCTACCCGGCGATCCACGAGGCGATCTTCCATTGCCTGGACAACCCCCGGCACGACTTCCTGGTATGCCGCAACACGTGGGATACGCTGGAAGACGAGGTGATGTCCGACTTCGTCAGGATCGCCAGTGACGCGGGCCTGGTGAAAGAGTTGAAGGAGACCAAGCACGACTTGTATTTGATAAACGACTGCAAGGTGATGTTCAGGCCCCTGACGCTGGGGAGAAAAAACTTTAAGGGTATGCACATATGCGGATTTTTAATCGACGATCCCGACGTGATCAAGTATTCGGACGACATTTCTTTCCTTTACAGCCGTTTGAGAAACCCCCCCAATGTGCGGGCTGTCCGTTTCCAGACTATCATTACTTCAAACTGGGAGGGGAGGAACTGGTTATGGAAAACGTATATGAGGGACAGGGAACCTGGCGGGGACGACAAGTTCGCGTACTGGGTATGCCCGACGACCGGGAACCCCCACCTCCCCGATGGGTATGTCGAGGACCTGGCCGCTGTCCATTCGGAAGAGTGGATGAAGAGGTATGTCCATTGTGACCTTACCAGTCATATAGGGCTTATTTACAGTGACTTTGACCCGGCAAAACACCACATTGACACGCTGCCGTCGGACGACCCGGACGACAAGCGCATACCCTTCGAGGGCCGGACGGACCTTATCCGCATCCTCGCGATCGATGTGGGGGGTACACACCCTACCGCTATTCTCAAAATGGCGACGGATGGTCAAAATATCTACGTTTATGACGAGTGGTATAAGAAGGGGCCCAAGCTGTCGGAAGTGGGGGTCTACCTCCAGGAGCAGGTCCGGCGGGCGCATTACCATAAAATTATTATTGATCCGTCTTCTGCTAAAGGTGAGCAGACTTCTAACTCCAACGTCAAATACGAGTTGAAGAAGAATTATGGGATCCATTCTAAAGGGGCCGAAAACGCTATAAATGCCGGGATAAAAGTGGTCCAGAACCTTTTTTTGCCCGCAGACGGTCCGATCCGGCTATTTATAGACGTACACCGCTGCCCCAATTTAAAGCGGGAACTGGAGATCTACCGCTGGAAAGAGCCCCGGGATATGGATTTTGATGAGATGGGGTACCGTGAGGAGCCTGTAAAGAAGAACGATCACGCTGTAGACGCTATGAGATATGGGGTAATGTACCTAAAAAAGTACCTGAAAGGTCTACGGAACAGCGATTTTCTGAAGGAAAAACGGAAGGATCACCAGATGGAGCGGTTATTAAAGTTGAAACATTACCAGCAATATCCGGGCCTTAAGAAGAAAGCCAGGCTTATGCAAACATATCAGCGTCTCGGATTGGACAAAAAGAGAATAAATCAGCTCCTTTCGGCAGATCGTAGCAATTAAAAAAAGTAGCACTTTTTTTAAAAAAGTGGTTGCATTTTAGGGAAAAAATCAGTATAATACCCTTTAATGGCAAGAATAGACCAATCTCTTAGTCAAGATAAACTCAATGAGATAGAGAGTTTTCTCATTGACCGTTTGACCGCTCTCGAGGACCTCAGGGACAGTTTGGACGATGATATCGAGGAAGAGATCAAAGTCTATAACAACGAGGACCCCAGGATCGATAAGAAAGAGGATTATGAGGAGAAGGTCAAAATCCCCTTTATTTACACTCTCGTACAGACCACGGTAGCCCGGGTCATCAAATCTTTATTCCCCTATAAAAATTACGTTAAAATATATGTCGAAGATCCCGCCATCAGGGACATCCGCGTTGAGATAGAGACCTGGGTGCAGGAAGAACTGGACCGTATAAAGTTCTCGTCCCGGGCCCGGGACTTCATAGAGGACGGCGCGGTCAAGCGGACCGCGTGGCTCCAGTTGCGCCCGGTCAATATCCAGCGTAATTATTCAAGCGGCAAAAAGGTTGACGGCTATAAAATCGACTTTGATATCCTTGACTGGTATAATGTCTGGTTTGATACAAAGGCAACTAACGTTAATGATACTGACTTCTTTATCCGCAAAGTTAAAAAGCTGTGGGAGATTAAATCACGCCCGGACGTTTATTTTAATCTGGATAAGGTCAATGCCCTGCAGTCTTCTGATATGGTGGACGACAAGGAGCGTGAAGAGTACTCAGCGAAAAACAGCAGCACAAACGACGAGGACGTGTCCACCGACGTTGACTACAGCCTTAACCAGCAAAACTATAAGACCACCGACGAGGTCGACATATACGAGTACTACGGCATCTACGACTTCTCCGACACGGACATCAACGACGAGGAGTGGGACACCGGGATCAAGGAGGTCATATGTACGTTAGCCAACAAAACTACTCTTATTCGGGTAGAGGTCAACGACATAGACACCAAGCGCAAAAGACTGTTCTTCCCCATCCGTCCCCTGCGGCAGAGCAACTCTCTTATCGGCAAATCTTTTCCGCAGCTTACCAAGAGCCTGCAGCACCAGCTTAATGACATCCGCAGCCTTACGTTAGATAACTTTAAAAACCAAATAAAATTGATGTTTAAATATAAAAAAGATGGTACGATCAATCTTACGGAACTTTATGCGGGCGCAGGTAATGCCATTGGCTGGGAAGATAACCCTAATGATATTGATGTGTTTAATATTCCCAATCTGGTTGGTCTTGCGCTTAATATGGCTAGTCAAACACAGGCTGATATGCAGTCGATCACCGGGGCGGTCGACTCCACAATCGGAGTATCTGGCGGCGCTGGTTCGCAGACAGCGAAGGAAGTCCAGGTCGGATTGGAACAGGCACTCTTCCGGTTTGGGATGATAACCGAGAACGTCTATGACGACATCCTCGAGTTTATAAACTATATGATTATCCTTCTCATTAAGTACAATGAGAACCTGATATTGCTCAGGCACCCTAAACTTAAACCGTTGCTGGATATACCGTCCGAAGACCTTGAGGACAGCTTTGCTATCGACATCGCCCTTAAGGACCTCTCCCAGCGCCGGGATATTGAGCAGACGCAGTGGACAAACTTTATCGGTGTGATCGTACCCTTGCTCTCCCAGGCGGGCGGCAACACAAAGCTGCTGCTTAAAGAACTTATGGAAAAGCTTAACATCCGCAACGTGGATGAGATACTTACCCCGGAGAACCCCCAGGATTTTATCAACAAGCTTCTGGCCGACCCGGCACTTTTACAGCAGGTGATGCAGGTGGTAGCCCAACAGCAGGGCGAGAAAGCGGCAGCCACTCCCACCCCGGGAGCGGCACCGACAGCGGCCCAGATAGAGGGAGGTGCAGTTGGCTGAGCAATTTTGTAAAGAGACGCGCCGCAAGCAGTTGATATCCTTACTGGAACATCCTGGCTGGAAATATGTGGTGGAATATGTGGACCGCAAAATTGAGAACTGCGGCAACATCCGCAGTGTTCAGATCGAACAGGGTAAGACCGACGCTGAGATCGTGCGTGAACTGCAAAAGAGGCAGGTTGTAACTGAGACATTAATAGGAATTGTTAATTATTTAAATAATTTAATTAAGGAGAAATAAAATGGCTGAAGATATGATGATGGAAGAAGAAGTAATGATGGAAGAGGAGACCCCCGAAGAGGAGGTCGCCGACGTCGAAGAGGCTGCCGTAGAGGAGCCTGAGACCACTGAGGCTGTTGAGTCAGCCATTATACTCGACATAGACAACATCCCGGAACTGGCAGAGGCCAGCCCCGGTGACCGGGTCACTCTTGTCGTTGACAGCATCAACGAGGATGGGACCGTGGGGATGTCTGTGTTTGAGACCCAGATCGGCGAGGGAGCAGAAGAGGGCGCTATGCTTGAAGAGGGCCCGGCAGCAGGTGGCCGTGAGGAAGTCATCTCAGCTGCTTTACAGTAATTTAAATTGAGGAGATGAACAATGAGTGATTATGATCAAAACAAAGTGTTAGAGCGCGATCGCGACAGTGCTTTTGATGACCTTCTTGGGGTCAAAGAGCCGTCCGAGTCTCTGGAAAAACAAGCGGAGGCTCAAGGGAAAGAGTTCAATCCCGAGGTGTCTATCAAAGAACTGCAAAAGCAGATGGCCGACAAGGACGAGATGATCCGTCAACAGAGCGAAAAGCTGAAGGCTCTCGAGCCGATGCAGCAGACAGTGCAGAAAATGCAGTCTGTTTTCGTCAACGATGAAGAGTCCGTCAAAACCGCCGCTGCCCGCGAGGCACTCACCAGGCAATGGGACGAAGATCCCGCTGGCACTTTTGAACAACTCATGGAGCAGCGTGAAAATCGCATACTCCAGGAGATAGAGAAAAAGGATCGCAAACGTAGTGCGAGAGAGGTCATATCGGAAGTTGAAAAAGAATACGATGTTGATCTCGACAAGGACGGCAAAAAAATAGCTGAGGCGCTAGAGCGGTTTTCGCCTGAGTACAAGGAGCGCAATTTGAAACAAGCAGTAATCAGTGCGATTGAACTCACGAAGACAGGAAAGCGTCGCAAGACCTTACCTCATGTGGAAGGGTCTTCCCTCTCTCCGGAGGCCCAGGCCAAGCAAAAACTTAGCCGGGAACAGGAGTTCAAAAAACTCCTCCTTAAGCACAAAGAAGAAGACCAGCCTTTACGTGGTTTATTCTCTGCTGCCAGTATGGGGGGGAAATAACAAAATAAACTTTTAGGAGAATACTATGGCCGGACAAGGCGTTGTAGGTTATTATAAAGACGGAAGTCAAGTTATCCCCACTGATCGTATTGATCTTCATATCGATGATGTCATCGATTACCTGAATGTAGACAAGTCGATGCTGCTCCACCTGATGAGCAAGATCGGCAAAGAAACCGTGACTGAGATGGAACACAAATGGTGGACCCAGGAGCGGAAGAAAGATACCGTTGCTGCTACCGCAGCAGGCGGCAACTGGGCAGCGGGTGCTGCCGACGACGGTACCATTACCGTTGCAGCTGCAGATGCTCACCTCTTTTCTGAGGGTGACATCTTCCAGATCCCGGCAAAGAGCCGGACCGTTATGTGCTATGTTGACAGTGTTGTTCTGGCAACTGGTGTGATCACCGCAAAGACTGTCGACCAGACCACCCCGGACACCCTGGACCTTTCCGGTGGTTTCACCGACAACCTGTTCCTGGTATCCAACTCTTTCGAGAGTGGCGGGAACCGTGGTACCATCAAGTGGGAAAGCCCCACCCAGCTTTCCAATTATGTCCAGATCGTCCAGACCCCGATGGGGATCACCACCACCGCTAAGCACATCAAGTATCGCGGTGTTGACGAGTGGACCAAACTCCAGTTTGAACTCGGTGTAGACCACGCTTTCAAAATGGAGAAAAACCTCTTTTACGGCCAGAAACATTATATCGACACTGGCTACCAGGACGGTGTATATGAGCAGTGGTTTATGGGCGGTCTGTCTGACGATGCTATCGGGATCCAGACCAACGTTGAGGACCTGTCCGCAGGCGCCCTCACCAGGACCGCTTTTAACAGCTGGGTGATTGCCTCTACTCAGTATGCAAAGTCCCCGATCATCTTCTCTGGCGAACTCATTTATGAGGCACTCACCGCCTGGGCAGAGACCAAGCTTGAACTCGTAAGGTCTGAGAAGACCTACGGTATGGCCGTCACCAACTGGCAGACTCCCTATGGGACGAACGTTGTTCTGATCCCCCACCGGGAACTGCTGACTGGCAGCGATCACACTGGCGAGGCTTTCTGTCTCGATATGTCCGACTTGAAGTACAGGTCCCTGCAGGGGCTCGATACCCATATCGTGCGGAACATTGAGACTCCGGGAGACAAGCAGACCATCGACGAGATCCGGACGTGGATGTCTATGAAAATAGGCAACGAGAAACGCCACGGCTGGATGTACGATGTAGGGAGCATCACCACCTAGGTTCATCTCCTCATTTTAATAACTACCCCGGGACTGTATCCCCCGGTCCCGGGGTACCTATATAAAAAAAACAAGGAGTTTTTAATGTCAGAAGTAGAACCCAAAGTATATCTGAGTAAAAGATCAGGGCTCGGCCTCACCGTAAAAGCGGAAGAGAGGAAATGGGATGAACTGCGCAAGGAATATATTGTCATCCCCGGTGTCTATATCAAGTTTGCTGACAGCCGTTATGTTGCCGACACCAAAGAGAAGATCGATTACCTGGACAATTACTGCAAAAAGAAACCCGACCAGGCGTGGCCCATCTCTAAAAAATCTGAGAAGTTCATAAAAGCTGCCAAGAAGGTCCAGGAAGAAGAAGAGGCCGAAAAGAAGAAAGCCGCCAAGAAGAAAGGCCAGGGTGTTATTGGACAGAAAACCACCGCTGACCCCACCGATGGGGAAGGCAAGAAAGGCCAGGGGTCTTTTGCCTAAGATAGATGACCTTCATCAATCTCGTAAAAAAAATCGAGAAACGGATCAAACTGGAGAGTCCAGAACTCCGCTACCGCATTAAAGATTTTATCAATGATGCCATAGCGGATTTTATCCGTATCTACAACTGGCGGTACGTCGTAAAAGCTGCCACGTTTACAACGGACGACTCCGGGTCCTATGCTCTCTCTACTATAATCGGCACCGATCCCTTTTATGGTGAACTGGAACTCATCCGGGACGGCAAAGGCGACACGCAAAAATATTTCAGGAAGGTATCTTACCAGGAGTGGGTGCGCAGCACGACAAAGGTGAGGCTGTGGTCAATTTATGACGACACGCTTTATCTCCTCGGGGATAATGAGGATCTTACTTTTTTTTATATTACCCCCGGCAATCCCTACCCTCTTAGCGCGGACGCAGACGAGAACCTGGTCACAGCTAATTATGCAGACATAATTGAGCAGTGGGGCCTGGTCAATTATTATATCTGGGCCGGGGACGACGAGTCGGTCAAGGTTGAAGAGGGTGTGCTTAATAGGAAGATCAGCCTCCAGAAAGGTAAAGAAAATAGAGATGACAAACAGGGACAACTTTTTAGGATCAATACAAATAACAGATGAAGTTCAAATCGATTATCTCTTTCTTCCAAGGGATCATTGAGAATACAGGCAATGAGTCCCGCATACCAGAGAACAGTCTTGTTAAGCAGCATAATGTCGATGTAGAACTTACTGGCAAGCTTGTCCGTCGTTATGGGTACACCAGGTGGACGGATCTTACTGATTCCCGGCAATCTTATTTAGGCCCCCCAGACAACCGGGGGTTTGGTAATAAGGTCCAGGCGATATATCCTTTTACTGATTATGAGGGCAACCATTATATTATTGTTGTCGCAAACGGTAAGATTTATATTGAGCGGTATCTTAATGGTGAGCGCGAGAAGATCTGGGAATGTCTTAATCCGTCCGGGAACCTTGATCTGCTAGAGACTATCAAGCGCATTGAGATCACAAGCTACCTGGATACTGTCTTCATAAATGACCCAGACAACAATATTTATATATATGATCCCAACAAAGTAGGCTCCAGCGGATTTACTTCGATTAACCGCCGTTATATTTATTTCGCTAACAGACGTATTTACTTTAGAAGTAATGTCGATTTTTCTGCTGCGCTTTTTACAGAAGACATCACCAGTATGAACTTCGGGGCCCAGCAGATTACAATAGCTGGTGACTATACCCACTATTTTAAGAGCAACGACAAAATAACTCTGACCGATACAGTGAGCGGCGCTAATACCAGTGATGGCGAATACACGCTTAATGGAGATGCCACTTTTGGTGGAGGGGCTACTACCATAACAACTAATGAGGCCTTCCCTTTTGATACCGGGGCCACAGGGACCGTTTCTTCCAGGTACCGGATTTATATTGAGGATGGACACGGTGCCAATTTTGAGGCACAGCCTATAGCAGACAGCCTGGCAGCTATTGATTTTTATGGTGCTGGTGATGTTATCACCACCCTGGCCGATCTTTATCTGGGCCTCGGGGTCCGTATCGGTAATGATAATGACGGCTATTATTTCCTTGTATTGGAGCACAGTACAGACGAGCGGTCAGAGGCTTATGTGTACCTTATTCGTTTTAATGACAGGTTTATTGCCCAGGATTATATACGGCTTGACTCAGTTCTTAGTCATAAAGTGATTGATATCGGATATATTAATAACCAGCTTTTTGTCTATTGTAAAGCTGGCGAGTTTAATATTATAGATCAGACGAACCTTTTAAATACGGTTATCAATAGCAACGAGGTCCAGTACGCAACTGCAGTTAATACTTCCCCTCCAAACTTTGCGATCACCGCCATAGAAGACAGTGTCTTTTTATATTCCAATTTTATTTCTCTGGCAAATATGCCCACCAGGGTCCTGATGAAAGAACTCGAGCCTGGCGCAGCCCTGCCGAAAATTAAGACCACCACCCAGAACGTTTTTGGTAGCACAGCTACTTTTGACGGTACTTATTACTGGGTGAAAGAACACTCTTTCAATAATGCTTTTGTTGAGGTCACCATAAAGAAGGTGGACACGGACCTCAACCTGGTTGACTCCTATTTTTTTGCTACCTCTTCTTACCGGGGATCGACATTTAATTTATCTCCCCCTGAGCTTTTAAGAGAGGATCGAGCCGGGACATATCATTACTGGTTTGTGGCTGGGACACAGTTAGTTGATTTTGATTCTTCCACCGGGGGAATGACAGCTTATTCTATTCCTGGTGTAGCCTATTATGGTGACTGGCCATTTTCTATTGATATTTATAATGATCAGTATATTTATTTCAGTATGGGCGCAACAGAATTAGGATACCAGAAGTTTACGATCGCCACCACCACATTCTCTTCACACCTTAATGATGCTACCCAGGGGTTGCATATTTATAAAATGCACGTTGACGGAGGCAACTTTTTCCTATCAGGTACAAACGCTCTGGACAATCCTGTGCTTATCCGCGTTAACCCATTATCAGATAGCATCCTTATTTTAAGAGATGCCCCTGTCTTTATTTTTGATATGGTTGCTAATGGCACTGACTTGTGGGCCGTAGGAGTAAACACTCTATTTAAATATGATTTAGTGTGGAATGAGGTTGACCGGGCCCCTCTTAAGGATGCCCCTATTTATATCACTTATGACAGTACCCGGGACTATGTGGTTGTCGGGAACGCTGATGAAGTTAAGTATATCCCGCCCTGGCCAGCTGACTTGGCGAGCACGGACCACTTTTATGCCAGGGTAAGCAATCGTTCTTATGTCACCATTTATGATACTTCCACAAGCAGCATAATTGCTGAGGTCCATTTTGATCTTAATATCCAGAATATATCATTTGCTAACGACAGGGTTATGATCAGTACCTGGAAAAATAATACTGGCATCTCACACCTGCTGCTCGATCTCTTATTTCCTTATGTGTCTCTTAACCGCTTTGATTATGAAGGTAATGCTTTTACAGACACAAAAACATCTTATATTGAGATCTACCTTATTGGTAACCAAACTGATACGGTTGGTGTACAGAAGATGACAGTGGAAGGGGACTATTTATATGCAGGCTCCGTGCTGTCTCTGACTGGGGACGCAGGCCGTGCCGCGAAAATAAATTATATTGATTTCCTCCAGCCGACCGAGACCAGACTGACAAATGATGCTGAGAACCGGGTCAGTATTCTTAATTCAAAGTTTTGGTCTATGGTCCATTATGAGAGCACAGTGCATTATATCAGAGTTAATTTTAACTGGGACTGGTTTAGCGGATTTTTTGAGTATTCTGATTACCAGGAGTTTATGGACCAGAACTCAAATCTGATGGACCATACATATAAGCAGACGATCGAGCGTGATGATCTTAATGTTGTTGACCAGATCCGTCCTCTTGGCACACCAAAGACACCAGATTTTTTTATTGACCAGGACGATCTCTCCCCAGCGTCAACCTTAGTTGCTGGGGTCAAGCTTAAATATTATTTCTCATACCTATTTAATGACGGATCAAATAGTCTGCTCTCCAAAGAAAGCCAGGAATTAGAGGTCCCGCAGCTATATAGTCCGCTTGCTGTCACCATAGATACTGTGACAGATTACTTAAATAGCGCAGGGCACGGTCTTGTGGCGGGCGATATTGTAACTATTGATGCTACCACAATGCCTACGTCTACCCCCCAAGTCACCAAGAACACTTACTATTATGTGATCTATGTTGATGCAAATAATTTTCAGCTTGAGACGATTGTCGGAGGTGGCGCAATTAATTTCACAACTACTGGCACGTCTGTCACTGTTCTGCAGCAAAACAAGCAGCCGATCAAAGTTGTAATAAGAGATATAAACCTGCTTGATGAGAACGGCCTTACCCTTTATGATATTGCGTCAGTCAATAAAATACAGATATATCGATCGCAGAAAAATGTCAACGAGGAGTGGACCGCCGTTGTTTTACTGGCTGAACTTGAGAAAAACAATGATGACGAATGGTATTATACCCCAGCGTCACCGCCATACAAAGAAGGTGTTTATGAGGACAATGTGCAGACGCTATCCTACAGTCCTTTTACTAATGCGAATGTTTTTAAATATCTTGCTAAGAATATGGTTGTCCATAAAAACAGGTTATTGCTTGTCAATAACCAGGGTCTGCAAACTAAAAACTCAAATGTCGTACAATATTCTGAACTCGATAATGCGCAGTCCCTTTTGCCGGAGAATATAAGGTCTATCCAGACTGGCGACAGTGACATCCTTATTTCAGCAGTCTCTGTCGGTGACTACTGCTACTTTTTTAAGACCGGAAAGATATATGCAATTCTTGGTGATGTAGCCACTGGGCAGCTTATTGATGTGGCCAACACGTTGGGTTGTCCGTATAGGGATATGGTTATTGGATACGACAATCGGGTGGTGTATTTCCTAAACCAATACGGCATTTATGGTATCGAGGCGGGGCGCATAGTTAATATTGACCAGGAGCGTATTGAGAATTATTTCGATCCTGACAACGAAGAAGGGATTGATTTTACCAGGGTCGCCGATAATGGATTTACCTTCTTTGATTTCAAAGAGAAAGAAGTATATTTTCACGTACCGCAGAAGGGTAAGACGCAAAATTCTCTCATCATCATATACGAGGTAGAACATAATAGGTTTAAGACATACTCCTATGGCAATGCACCTTTTAATCAGAAAAATATTAAGGACCTGGAAACAGGTAATGTTAAAGTTATTTTCTCTGATTATGATGGCATTATTTATGAGATGAGCAAACAAAATAATGATGATGGGCTGCCTGTCTCCTATATGGTCAGGACAAAGCAGTTTAATATTAATAGCAATTTTGTGAATAAGAAATATAAAATGCTTAAGGTTTTCGGGAAGTTCCTTAAAACCCTCCGGGTCACTTATTGGATAGACGGCCAGCGCGGCCAGGGCATCCTGGCACACCGCAAAGGATATGAGGGAAAAGACGAGGCCACACTGTTTGTAACATCCCACGGCCTGGATAACACGATAGCTATTGAGATCTCAGGCGAAGATACAAACGATACGCCAATTGAGATCGAAGAGGTCCTGATCGGATATGATAATCTGCGGGGGAGGAATAGATGAGAGATTTACACCTCCGTGACAAAATAAGTAATGAAGAGCAGCGCCAGAACTTTGAGATTTTGCGTGATGCTGTTGAGAATATAGAGCAGAACTGGTTACAGAAAATATATAACCCGATTTATTGGGACGACCAGCAGGTGGGGATCTCAAATGTCAGGCTCCCGGCGGCCAATGCCCCGACGTGGACATCCTATAAGGGCAGCCAGGTTCTGGCATTTGATCCTGCGCAGGACAATTATATTTATTTCTCTGCGCAGCTTACACACGCTTACGAGGAGGGAACTGACATAGAGTTCCATATGCACGTAGCACATCCCGACGCAAATAGTGGTAATTCCCAATGGCATTTTTCTTACTCGTGGGCGACACCAGGTGAGGCTTTTCCTACGGAGGTAGTAGAGGACGTTTTACACGCAGCCCCCGGGACTGCTGACCTTAATGAATATTTAGATTTTGCTGACGAAATACCCGGCACAGGAAAGGGCATTTCAAGTATTTTATTATGTTCACTGTATAGGGAAGGTACGGCAGTGGCCGATACTTATGCTAATGATATATATCTTGTCGGGCTTGATTTTCATCTTAAGAAAAACTCCCCAGGCAGTTTACAGGAGACCTCAAAGTGAGCAATGGGACAACTATACCTGATTTAAAAGACAATGACTGCAAGAGCCACAACCTTATAATGCGCGGGGCTTACAGTAGATTAAATATTTTGGAGGGGACTGTTATGCACCCGGACAAAGGATTAGTTGTTACGGTAACTAAACTTACAGAGTGGGTAGAGGCACAAAAAAAAGAGAGCGGCTCTATTAAAAAAATGCTGCTTGGCATATGGGCAACGGTGGTTGCATCTCTTATAATAGGTGGTATGTTTTATTTCAGTAAAGGTGGTTAATTATGTCTGATGATTTTTATAGCTTACAGACAGACGACATCAAGATCGTTCAGGGAGATACAGTCAATATCTTATACGAGTTTTTTGATGAACTTGATGACGAGGCTGATATCACCGGGTATGATTGTAAGTTTACTGTCCGGGATCCTGAAGACGACAGCGTTGTGCAGATGCTGTCTGTGCTTACCACACATTCCAAGGAGCACAATGATGGTGTAACTGGGGGCGCAGGCATTTTTTATAACTCTGATACACAGGTTGTCCCGGCTGATTTCGGTATTACAGCCAATAATCAGCTGGCGATCGTCCTGGACCCCGCCGACACGGAAGACCTGGATTATGGTGTGGCTTATCCGTTTGACATTGAGTTTTCCAGGCTGGGCGGCAACATAAAAACTACACCTATTAAAGGTTTTCTGCTTATAAGCAAGGAGATTACAGAATGAGAGAAAGACGTTTGACCTTCCCTAAAGGAAGGGTTGTATTGCCAGCAGAGATTATACCGACGCTTGCTACTTTCCCCCTATCAACTCCTGATCCTGATTTTTATCAGGACGATGTCTTTATTCCTATAGGAGACACAATCGATGAGACTGTGGTCAGGATAAATGATCTTGGTCCCAATAATTTTTTTAGGTGGGAGGCAAACGCTACAGGAGTAGGCACTGGTTTTAAATTGCTGGCTGATAGCAAATCAGTTGATCCTCCCACCAAAGGTCGGATAACTTTTTATGCCAACGGTGGTGCTTTTTCCCAATTTGCTACCAGTACATATGATGGGCTGCAGCGGATTTATCTCCCTGGCCTGGAAGATAATGACGGCCGTGGTGGATATTTTGAATATTATTATGACAGCGCAGTGTGGACAGCTGCGTTTAATAATGAAGAGGCAGTTGATATTGCTCGTAATGGATCAGTATATTTGTACGGCGGCTTTGAAACAAGCTGGATAGGCGATAAAACCAAGCTTGTTATGCGCTGGGATGGAACTGCTGGGGCCGCCGGGGGCGGATCCTCTATTGAGGATACACCGAGAATAATTTTTTAGGAGATAATAATGCCAAAAGGAACAAAAACAGCCCGCAATGCTATAGGCCTTGCTTATAACCCTATCGCAATAACTCCGGACGATATAGCTGCCAACCTTAATGAGTTTGATTTCCTCACCCTGGGTACTGCTGGGGACGTTGAGATCACCCCTTTGGGGAGAGACACCGATGTGCCCGGCGACAAGGAAATTATCCCGGCCCAGGCCGGGTATTTCCCTGTCCCCCTCGTCAAGGTATGGGCAGCCAACACGACCGCTACCGGGATCGTCGGGTACCGCCGGGAGAAGTCAATCAGGCTGGGGATAGAAGTAGGTGGGTTTAGGGAGAGACCTCTTAATCAGCCTGCACCCACTCTTTCGCAAAATGATTGCTTTATACCCATTGGAGACTCCTCAGATGAGACGGTCATCCAGGTTTATGACAGTAACCAGGACATCATTTATGCGTGGACCGCAGGGGTTAACAACCTGGGTCCGAACCAGACGATCTCTTTTAAAACCCAGAATGCAGGCGTTCCCATTGAGGGCCGGATGTATATTTATGCTAATGGAGGCACATTCTCTACGTTTGCCAGCAGCAGCTATAACGGCAGGCAGAGGATATGGCTCCCCCGGCTGGCAGACAACGATAAGAAGGGCGGCTATATCGAGTTCTGGTATAATGATGTTGCCTGGACAGCAGGGTTTAACGGTCAGAGCAGATTGGAGATAGCGAAAAATGGCTCTGTCTATTTATATGCTGCATCCACAAACATTGGTGACGACACCAAGCTGGTTATGCGCTGGGACGGTGTTGCCGGACAGGCAGGCGGCGGCGCTGCTATAGCTGACACAGAAAGATATATAATTTAAGGAGACTAAAATGCCAAAAGGAACAAGAGAGGCCATAAATGCGATGGGGCTGTGTCTTAACCCCACATCTATCACCCCGGACGACATTGCCGCCAACCTTAATGAGCACGACATCATAAGTGTTGGTGTAGCCGGAGACCTTGAGGTCACTCCCCTCGGTGGGGACACTGATGTCGCTGGCGACAAGCAGGTGATCCCGGTCCAGGCCGGGTTTAATCCTATCCCGGTCATTAAAATCTGGAACAATTCAACTACTGCGACAGGAATATTCGGCTACGAACAGGGATAAAGGGTGAACCGAAGAGACAAATATATTTATTATCACTCCTGGAATACTGTAGCCGGGAGGATCAGAGGGAAGTGGGGTGCTGACGCGCCCGAGATCCCTTCTGATTATAAAATGCGTCTTATTGGTATACCTTCTTATTTGACAATCGTAAACACAGACCGGGTGTCAGCCTGGCAGGCCGTAGGGGCAACTCACACAGCTACCCAGGGAGATAATGCGGTTAGACCTTATTATAGTGCGTCGTATAAAACTGCAAACGGTCGTCAAGCTGTCTATTCTAATGGTAAATGGATGACGCTTGGGGTATATTCCAACCGTGAGTTTATTGACGGTTCTGTAGGGCAAACAATTATTGTGGCCGGGGCAGACTGGACCAACGATGGAGACCACGTGTTTGCTAAATGGGACCCCGATGCAAACGAGAGATGTTACCGTTTGCAGACGAATACTTATACGGTCCAGTCTAATGGCGGCAGCGTTAACGTTGACCAGGTTGCCTATTTTACGAGGCCTACCGGGTCCTTTATTTTAATGGCAAGATGGGAGCCCTCGGTAGAGTGTGCGGTTTATCTTAATGGCAGCACGACCCCTATCGGGTCCGCTACATCTCCAGCTCCTTCTTCAAACAATGGCAATGAGCCTGTAAAGATTTTTTCTAATAGCGATAGTAATGAACGACTTAATACCGGAATGGGTGGCGAAATAATAATTTATAGGAGACCTATAACAGATGCGGAGTGGATAGATATTAATGCTATCCTTCGTCCTTATTGGGTGATATAAAATGAGCGAACTTTTCTTGAGGGGAGAAGGAGCTAGTATGTGTGAAATGACTGCGGAGCAGTCCCTGGACTGTGTTGTCTTTAATACTGAGGCTGACTGTGACACAGCGGTTACTAAGTTTAATGAAGACTGTGCTGCCTGTGAAACAGACTGCGGTCGTGAAGGTAGTGTCTTTACCTCTAAAACACAGAGGAAAGATGGTAAGTGGTATTGCGTAAAGCATCCCATAAAGATCAACGACATTGTCGTTGCAAAGACGGAGGAGGTATATAGCGACGCTATGGATACTTCGGATGTACAGTAGGATGAATAGAAGGTTAAGAAAAACCTTTTTTTATGGGTGGTACAACCCGGGTGCGATCCTGCGGGGTAAAGAGGTGACCCCGGCGCCACCCGCACCATATTCTCCTACATTCGAGTCTTACCTGGAGACGGAGGCTTGCCGGACGGTAGTCTCTAATGCTCTCTCTGAGATCAAGGACCTGGACGGAGACTATACTTTCAGCCAAGGCTCTGCCTCTTTACGGCCAGAGTATGATGGTACCGTCCAGTCTCCTCTCAGCAAGGTCGGTGCGTTCTTCCAGAACGACAGGGTCGCTTACCCGGCAACCGCCTCAAACCACTTTATTGACCCCACCAATGGCCAGATGATCGCAGCGGTCCTGGGCAACCTTACCTCAAACGTGTCCTTCTATTCTAAACTAGACAGCCAGTCACTGGGTGTGATCTCCAGTGAGATAGGGTTTAACCTTGACGTGGTAGGGACCCCCACCTTTGTTCCCTGCAAATATGGCAACGGTATTAATTGTGCTACCACAAATAATTATGCGAGAAAGCTATCGGCCTATAGTGGTGAACTTAACAGGTTTGCTGTTGAGTTCTGGTGGAAACCTACACACGCGTGGAATACGGCCTTCTCTTTTGCTGAGGCCCCGCTTATATGGTTCGGCCCGGTCGGAAGTGCCGTCCATTATGTGCGTATCCAGCGTTACCAGGGTGGAGGCACCAATGTTTGGTGGCTAGGGATAAGATACAATAATACTAATTATATGAACCTTTATATAAATACAGATACGACCTGGTCTGCGTCCGATCTACTACACATTGGTGTTACTTTTGATGCCAGTGCTGCTGCTGCTGACAGGATACAACTTAGGGTCAATAATGTTCGGCAGTCAAACGGAACGATTTTTACCAACACTGATTGGACAGACGTTCTTAACCCCGGTAAGCCTTATGACTTTGCAATAGGCCATAGTGCGTTTTACTCCAATACAAATACTTTTGGTCCGATTGACCAGCTTAAGTTTTATGATTACCCCAAGACTGACTTCTCAGACAGTGGAACTATTGACGTGTTAGATAGTACAATAGTCGGCAAATGGAACACGGACGCTAACCAGCGCAGGTTTGTCTTTGGCCTTAAAGGATACACCGTGTCTTCCCAGGCCGGGACATACAATGCAAACGAGACAGTCAGTTACCCGGCACCGGGGGGTGCGTGTGACATTCTCATCGGTCGGTGGAAACCGGGTGTGAGCCTGCAGGCTTGGATCAACGGTGTCTCGCAGGGCACAGCGTCCAGCCCGGCATCCGGGTTAAGCGGCACCGTCAACCAGCCAGTTAAGATCGGGGCCCGGTCTGACAATTACAACAGCCTCCAGCCCGCCAACTTATGGGCGCTGGGGATGTGGAACACCGGGCAGTTCTCTGACCAGCAGGTCCAGGACCTGGATGGGTATCTTAGAGAGAGGTACATATCAGCATGAAAAAAAATATTTGTTTTGTTTTTGACACTGAGGCAGAGGCCGTGGCTGCCGCAGAGAAGTGTGATGACGGTCTGTCTGCCAAGCTTATTGCAGCACAGGCAGACAACTGGGCGGTCCCTGAGCAGCGGCTTACTGACAACAAGTGGTACTTTAAACAGCCAAATTACTTTCCATTCACGTGTGATGAGTGTACAGTTAAACCTAAATGCCATTACACGGAAGAGAATATGGATAAGAATTGGAACAATAAAAACAAATAGGAGACTATTATGGAAAACCAAGAAGTATGGATGGCAGTTCTCGGTGCAGTCCTCGCTCTCAGTGAGGTCCTGGCCTTTATCCCGAAACTCAAATCAAACAGTGTGTTTCAGCTGGTCATTAACCTGCTGAAACAGATCGCAGGAAAAAAATAAAGGAGACTATTATGGGCGGTGGAGCAGCAGCAGCAGGCGCTATTATAGAGGCCGTATTAGGGATCAGCGGAATTATTGTTGAAGGCGCGTCCGCAAGGTCTCAGCAGTTAAGGCAGTTTAGGTTTGAGAAAGAGATGTCACAGAAAGAGCGTGACGTCCTCACAAAGAAAGAACGGTCGCAGGCTGCTCAGATGGTCAGGTTTATGGAGACCCTTGAAGATGAGATCAGGACAGGAGAGGTCGAGGCCACTGAGGCTATTGACCGTATTCAGGACGCGATCTCTGTTTTGAGCGGTAAGACCAAACGGATCATCCAGGCGTCATTGGCGCAGGGAGTAGAGCAGCTTAACTCTCAGCAAAAGATGGCGCTTGACCGCCTTAGTTTTAACCTCGACCAGGCCCGGGCAGATGCCACGGAGTCTGAGAAGAGGGAGATCGAGCGGGCGCAGAAGGAAGTGAAAGAGTTGCGTCGTGCTCACGACAAAGATACCCAGGCCATCAAAGACACGATGGTCCGCAGGGGGGTCATTGGGGCTCCCCTCGCTGCAATGCTTAATACAAGCACCGAGCGTCTGGGCCGTGCTGTTGAGCGTGTTCACGAGGCCAGCGGGAAGATCACAGGCGAGATTGCCAGGCAGCTGGCGAAAGTCAATGCGCAGGGACTGATGGAGCAGGCTGCTTTGCAGTCTAAAGCATTGGCTGAACGTCGCGCATTGGTAGGTGATGCAGCAATTCAGGAGGCCAAGCTTGAGTTGGGTCTCCAGGAGAAAGGATTTGCCCAGACTGAGGCGGTCAGGCAGAGACAGCAGGAGCAAGCCAGGGACATCAGGCAGGCTAAAGGTGCGCTTGGGATTGAGGCTGCTTTCTTGAGCGGTGAAGAGGGTCGTCCTATAGGTGAGATTATTGCTAAACCTACAGGCCGAGACGAGTTAGAAGGGGCTTTAACAGAGGAAAAAGAAGAGACCGCCCAACCTCGTCTAAAAGGCACCCCTCGTAAAAGGGGCATTTTTCAAATAGATTAAGGAGACAACAATGGCTGAGTTTGCAAACCTTGCAGATCAAATAATTCAGAACTCACTGCGCCGCAGGCAGGAAGAGGCGCAGAAGTTGCAGCGTACCAGGCCGAAAAAGCCCCCCACGTTAGGCGTGGGTCAGGTCATTGGTCGTGGCCTACAGGCAGCAGCCCCGGCTGTAGGTAAAGCTGTAACTGCAATTGTTGCAGAGCGTGATGACCGAGCTGCTGATGCAGAGCACGTTGAGTTACTTAAAGAGGCATTTCCTCCCCAGTATTTTGAAGGTAAAGATAAGAAAACATACCTTATTCAGCAAAGGGCATATGAAGTCGGCCAGGATATAGAGAAACTACTTGAGACTTTAGGCCAGATGCGTCAGGCAGAGAAGACAATGGGTGCCAAGATGGAGTTTGGTACCAGGTCTGAACTAAGACGCAAGCGGCGCGAGATCCAACGTGCTCTTAAAGCTAAACGTGCTGAACTGGATGAGGTCTCCCCCGGGAAAGCCGCCCTTAAAGAGATCATTAACCGCCGCCGGGATATGCTGGCATTGCAGATGCGAGGCCGGGGAGGAGAAGGTAAGGGTGAGGATATTGAGGAAAAAGGGACCAAGGAGTTTAAGCTACAGGTTGAAAACCTCCGGGATAATGTAGGACGACAGCTACAAGGGGTCCCTGTAGGCGACCACGTCCAGCTTATTGTTGACACCGGGATAAACCTTAAGCGTACTCCCGAGAATGTTAAGAAAGGGTTTGCTATCCTTCGCGACACTATGCTTAAGCTTGGTAAGACTACGTGGGAAGACGTTGTTGACCGGGTAAAGAAGGGATTTGTGAACAGCATCAATGAGATCAACAGTATGGATATATCCGAGGAAGAGAAGAACCTTAAGAAGTTAGCATTGATGCAGCAGGCCAAGACCTTCATTAACCCCGAGCGTGTGCAGGAACTCATCCTTGAGAACTTCGCTCGCTTTGCTGTTGCCGAAAGCAACCTCACCCCCGATATGCTTGTTAATGGAATGGAGGGGATCAGGCAGTATAAGAACCAGATGATCGAGGCGGCAAAGTCCAGGACCTCTGAAGAGTTTATTGAGAGCCTCAAGGACGAGTCCTTGGATTTAGGCAAGCAGCTGATGACCTTTGCCTTTGCGTCAATGGGCGGCTTGCCTGACATTGAAGATATGGAGTTCGGTGATGATGAGATCTCAATTAATACTAAAGATGCACGTGCATTGAAAACAAGCACAGCTTTTAGGATAAGCGACTTTAATGAGTTCGACAAAAATACAATCGCGTGGATCAGCAAATATATGTCCGGCAGCTTGCCGCATAACAGCGGCGAGATGGTAGCAGCTTTAAAGGCTGCTCAGGGGGCCCATTACGAGGCCATTAAAAATGATGCTATCGCCCGGGGCCTTATTGACAGGGATATGGATGAGGCACAGACCAAAGCAGCGCTTGCTCGTCTTTATGGTACCGCTAAAGCTTGGCGCGTTTTTAAGGGTAAATATGGGATCGTTGAAACCGCACCAGCACCTACAGAAGAGGAAACAGTAGAGAGAGTCACTAAGCCACGCAGAAAAAAGAAGACTACGGCTGGTGGTATTGGGGCTAAAATTGGTGAAATAACAGGAATATCTGCCGGACTTGAGCGGCTAGGATCAGAGAAAAAGATAGAAGAAAATCTAGCTAAGTTAAGTACTAAACGCAAAAGAGAGATACTGCGCACATATCTTGAGGCACTGGATAAGACCAGGGCTGATGTTCTCAGGCGGAGCCTTGCTCGTGACGAAAAGATAGATAATGTAATTATATCAGCGATGAAAATGCTCGGGAGGCTGTAATAAATAAATGGCCGACCCGATACTTGATCCCACTCCAGTTAAAGAGGACATAACACTCAGTCTTCCTACGCAAACCCTTGTCCCTGAGATCGTACCTATAGACGACGAACTCGCAAAGAAAGAGATCGAGCGGATCACCTCCCAGCGGCAGCGTGATTTTGAGAAACTCCTGCGGGATAGCGAGGTCACTGACTGGGACGCATTTGTTACCCGGCAGAAGACCGCCGGGGTCGATGTCCCCTTCGCTACCGTAGACGTTTTATTTGAGCGTATAAGGGAACTTGAGAAAAAGACCGAGAGGGAAGTGTCGTTCCAGGACTGGGACGATATCGGTACGGCCACCCTAAATAAGAACATAATCAAGGAGGTCGGTGAGTTAAACAAGCTTAACCGCCTCTACAGGACCTTTAAATCTGACCAGGTAAAGCAGCATAAGGAGCGCTTTGAGCGCTTGCCTGACTTCGCTAAACGAATTGAGGTAGAGCACGGCGGTGTCTATGGGGAGAATATGCCCCTGCGCTCCTTCTCTGACTCCTTGGTGAACTCCTTCACTTTTGGCCTGGTGGCAGGCGACCATCCTATCTATGGCAAAATGCACCGGGAACTCAACCCCAAGGCGGACTTTGCCGGGGCGACTATAGGTACGGTCGCCTCATTTATGCTACTTAACGCGGCAGGCGGGGTCGTGCAGGTACCCGGCCGGATCGCCAATGTGATCAGGGGCACCAAGGCTGGCGCTAAAATCCTCGAGGTAGGCGGCTACATCCCTTACCAGCTGGGGCGGTTCACCAGGATGGGTGCCGGGCTCCGGTCTCTTGGCCTGGGGATGGCTGCTGAGACCAGTGCAGTAGAGGGCGCCCAGCTTGCTGCCGGAAACGCCATCTTTATGGGCCTGACCCACGGACTGGGGAACACTGTGCGTGAGTACTCTGAGCGGTACCGGGTACAGGACGGTCTCACTAAGGGCGATTGGGAGAAATTGGTACCCACTGCTGTAAAAAACTTCTGGCTTGGCTACGGCCTGTCTGTTATAAACGCCCCTAAATCGTGGGGGATCCGGCTGATGGGTGACGCGCTGTGGTCAGCGGCTGACCAGTCTGTGCAGGTGATGACCGGGCAGCGGGAAGGGTTCAGCAAAGCTGACTTCTTCCAGGACTGGCTCCTGTACCACGTGCTCGGTGAGGTCCAGCAGCGGGTGTTCTCCACTGTGCTGCCCAACCAGTTCGAAGAGCGGATGAAGGTGCCCACCGTCCGTAAAGCGTTCGAGAAGTTTAATTTTGATAAAGAGGCCCGCAAGGTGCCTGCTACAGATAGCGAGAAATTGGCCCAGGCTGAGATCATAAATATGATGGAACAGCATCCTGACCGTGGGGGTCGCAGGTTCACTGAGCAGGAGTTTGAGGCTGCGTTCCAGATGAGGCTGGAGAAAATGCGCGGTACAGTGGAGGCGCGGGGATCCGTCCAGACCCCGGTCGATGAGACCTTCCGCTTAGATGAGGCGGTGGCCCCTGAGAACTTCCAGGACCAGCTGCTGTATGCCCGGCTTGGCTCGTTCTTCAAATGGGACCAGGCTACACGCACAGAGGCCCGGCGGCAGAATGTTGCCTTAAATGAGAAGAGCCTGCTGCGGTTCGTTAAGGACCAGGTAGATAAGAAAAAGCCAGTGGAGGCGGTTGAGCCGCTTAAGCTGGAGACTGTCACCTTTGACCGGGTACGCGACAACTGGGGTGATATGCAGGAGTTTTACCGTAACCAGTTAGCCGCAGGCAGGTTGTCGAAGAAAGAAAAGCAGTTTGCTGACATCATCTCCCGCATCAACCTGGATGAGTTTTTGATCGACAAGCGCACCGCCCTGCAGATAAGCGATAAGATCGAGCGGGAGGCTGCCCTTAAAAAGATGGACCTGTCCGACAGCGAGAAGAACCTCGTTGAGGAGTACAGGAAGAATATCCTCGAGAACAGGCAGCTGCATAATGAGTTGGTTAAGATCGTCCGTGGAGAACTCGGGCCCAGTATGCAGACGTTGCGGGTCCGGGGTGATTTTATAGAGGAACTGCAGGACGTCGTGCAGTCCACCCTTATGGCGGCTGTAGCCAAACCTGCCTCAGACAAGTTTTGGGTCTCTCATCTGCGTAGGAAGACTAGCCCTATCAATGTTTTACGGTCCCTGGCCAAGCTTGAGACTATGGGTATCCGTATGGCGGCAGCCCAGAAGTTTGTGGAAGAGACTGAGCGGATGATAAAGTCCGGCCAGGAGGTCGGTGAGCAGCGGCTGAAGGACACAGAGCGGCTGAAGAAGAGCCTGCGGGAAACCCCCCGCACGGAGACTGAGGCCCGGGCCCGGCAGCTTTTAACAGAAGAGACAAAGCTGGACGTGGATCCTATTAAAGCAGGCGAGGAGCCTGTCACTCCCCTGGTAGACAAGGTCGCCACGCAAATGTTTAAAGAGAACCCGGACCTTATTGTCCGTAACACGGACGGCGAGCCGATGTACTCGCTCTCAAAGTCGTTTGTGGTTGATGAGATCACCGGGCCCACCCGGTTTATGGAGGGAGTGGACAATGCCCGCATAATTGAGGCCAGCCAGCAGAAACCCTCGACGATGTTCCAGACGATCCTCCGGCACCTTGCCCGGCAGGGGATGAATAACAGGGCTATCCTGCAGCACCTGCAGAACGCGGGGATCACCGAGTTCTCCCAGTCCCAGATAAAGAATATTTTAAGCAATATCCAGAAGACCCTGCGGAAGATGGACGACATTATCTCCACCACCAACCCCCGGCCGGAGGCGACGTACACCCCCCGGCAGGTCCGGCAGATCCTCAACAAATCCAAGGGCGATGCCCTTAAGTTTAACCCGGTGACCGGGATCCGGACTGATATAGAGAGCCCCAGCTACAGGAGAAATGTGATCGACAACGGCGCGGCCGTGCTGTCTGTGGACGTGCGGTACAACCAGGTCCGCAAATGGGCAGGTAAAAACCCTGCTGATATGGCCCTGCAGAAGATGGGAAAAATCATTAGGCAATATGTCCAAAAAACCAACCGACATTTTGTATACGGCAAAGAGCCTGCGGGCCTCAAGCTGCGTAACCCCCTGGTCAACGATGGGACAATTTTTGTCCTTTCCCAGGAGGGTATAGCCCCCGGGCAGTTCCGGCAGATTGTAGCGGATCTCAATAACTACCTGCGGGACAACTATAAAGGCAACCTGTACAACAACCTGCGCCGATGGCGCATAGCTATACAGCTGCCTGACGGCGGCTACAGGTCTTTCACTGATATGAAGAACATCAGGATCTCGTTCACGAAGGACCCGACCTCCCTCATCAAAAAGGCGGACTGGGCGGCTAACATAATAGCAGAGCACCAGGAGTTCTTCCGGGCCACCCGGATGGACAACTTTCTCTACGATAAAACCAACCCCTTCCTGGTGGAAGAGGTCAATAATATACTCGGGGCCCAGCTACGTGTTGACCGGGAGGCCGCCGCCTTACGGCTGCTGGATGAGATCGACGAGGCTTTTATTCCCGAGGTAGCACCACCCATCATTGACGGTGAGATAGCTGCCCAAAAGGTCAAGATGGCCGGGGGGACCGAGCGTGAGGCTGAGGCTGAGCGTAACCGGGTCATCAACCTCACTGAGCCGGAGGTGATCGAGGAGCCCCTGCGGCACCATATCGCCCGCCAGGAAGAAGAGTCGCTGGGTACCTTTATCTCTAAGGAGTTGCAGCGCAACGAGCAATTCAACCAGTTCCGTAACCTTGCTGACCAGTTTATTCGCTCTGATACCCACGCCCGCAACGACTTTGCTGAACTCAACGCGGATATGCAGATCAGGGGGGACGTTTACGACAACAAGCCCTCGACCTTTATTGAGCGCACCAAGGGCCGGATGAGAGAGATGGGCCAGTGGTTCCGGGAGAAGATGATCTCTTCTATGGACAGGGGATTTGAGAAAGGAGACGCTGTTATTCTCCAGGCGATGGGTGAGCGGGACACATTGACAACTGTCAATGCCCCGCAGATGATCTCAAAAAACTTCTATAAGTTTGTCACGCCGATGTTTAAGGCTAAGAATAAGAAGGAACTGGCTACCCAGCTGAATTATTTTAACCGTATATTTGAATATGTAATAGAGAAAGAACAGAAGGTGCTCTGGCGGGATGATGTCAATTACCGCCCCAAGGCTGGTGTCCTGGAAGAGTTGACCAAGCCTATAAAATGGAGCAATGGCGAGGAGCCAGGGTTTGTGAAGGATATGTTTAGGTCCCCCGACTATATTGACAACAGCAACATTATTGCCCTGCGGCGAGCGGCCAGGGATGACCTGGTGTACAGCAAGCTGATTGTTCAAAAGCTGAACATTGATCCGGCTGAGTTTGTCCGGGCGATGGGTAAGCTGGATTATGCTATATTTAAACCCCTGGAAAAGATGTACGAGATGATAGGGGACGCTGGCGGCAATTACCAGAACCAGACGCTGCACGAGCGGGTCCTGCAGGGATACGAGGACGCAATAAAGAAGACGCTGCTGCGGCTTAACCCCGCGTTTGCGGCTGAGTTTAAGATAACAGACTCCGCTACAGTCAGCAGACTAAAAGAGATTATCGCCCAGATCCCGGAAGAGCGGACAGAGAAAGACATCCTGGCCAGGTACCTGATGTTCTCTGAGAGGGCTGATCCAGATAAGATGTCCTTTGTCCATCACGCCGTGCTGGGCAGCATTAAGAACCAGACCGGGTTCAGTAGCGAATATAATGATATCTTAAAAAATATCGAGGGGGTCAGGAAACCCAAAGAGACGCTTGACCTGCGGGGCCGCGTTCCTGGTGACAGGTCAATGGACGTTAACCTGCACGACCTCACTAACCGTAAGTTCTTATCATTTGAGGACCTGTTTGATGCAGGCTACCACTGGGAAGTGGACGGATTTAAGAACCTGCTGGGTCTTAGCCGCTATCTATACACCTCAGCTTACAATAAACACCTGGCCGACAACTTTCACACCTCGTTCACCAAGCGGATGATCGGCAATTATGACAGGATTTTTGGTAAGATAGAGGCTGAGTACAGGCGCATTGACGCGGATCCCCTGATGCCGGACGCAGAGCGTAAGGCCCGGCTGGAAGGGCTGATCGCCCAGAAGAGGTCCCTACACGCAGAGTGGTTTGAGTTTATGAGTGACCAGTCAGGGTACTTTTACCTGCCGTCACAGCAGTCTATCAATAAGCTGCGTAAGACAATGAAGGATATCAGGGAGCGCATCGAGACACTGCAGGAGGCCCGGGATTATGACCGCATAACCGACCTTAAGTTTCGGGCAGACAACCTGGAGTTGCAGGCAGAGCGGTGGGATAAGCTACAGGAGATCTTCTACGGTGTACGGCTGGTACAGGAGGAGCGCGACTTCCTTACCCGGTGGGACCAGAGCCCGGACAAAAATGTTAAGATCGCCCAGGAAGAGAAAAAGCTGCGGGCCAAGCAGCTTGAGGAAGAGCGGTGGGCAATGGCCTCTGAGATGAAGATGAAACTCACCGCCAACGAAGAGTACGTGTATATGAACCGCAGGGACTTTGATGACGATAAGATCCCCGCTAAGCTTTCCTTCCTTGAAGGATTACCCAACCCCTGGAAAGACAGGAAGACTATTAAAGGTGAGATCAAGCGGATGGGTATCCATCCCAGCAATTTTAAAGGCTGGGAGGGGCTGTATTTCCACAGCAGTATGATGAAGTCGTTCAAGCAGTTCCTGTTCCGGCAGGATATGAGCAAGAAGGTCTCCCATTATGATGTCTGGAATGATATGATCCGGCTGTACGACAACACCAACTTTGTATTTAAGACTATTGTGCTGGTCAAGCCCACGGTCCTGTGGGCGAATTCATCAATGCAGAGTATGCTGGCAACAGACTTTTTTAAGATAAATGTGAAGAGCCGCCTGAATGGGATCGACGCCTATATGAACAGATTTAACCCCGACCATCCGCAGTATGCTCTTTACCAGCGGGCCCGCAACCAGAACCTGTTCCACCACCGCATCGGGATGAGCAGTATTGTTTCTGATTACACCCGCGCTTTCTTTGATGTGCTCGGCACTGATGATAAGGCTGGGTTTATTAAGCATTTTGCTGAGATCTTTAAGGGCAATGAGCCGGGCCTCGCCGATGCGCAGGCACAAACAAAGGTCAAGCGTCTTGCTAAATATGTGGGCGGCAGCGCAGTCAAGGGCTTTAAGTCCTGGCAAGAGATCGCTTGGGCGGGAGACGAGATACTGCGCCTGGGTGTATTTGATATGATGTCCAAGCGGTTCCAGCAGGCCAACGACCCGGCTACAGCAGACAGGCTGGCAGGCAAGTGGACCAACCTTTTTATGGTTGATTACAGCCGGATACCCCACGGTACCCGGGTTAACCTCAATAGGTTTTTTGTCTATCCTACATATAGGTACGGCTCCGGTAGGATGTGGGTAGAGATAGCAAAGATGTTCGGTAAGGGTGTAGCCCGGACCGCCGGGTTTAACCCTAAGAACGAGTTTGTAGTCAGCAACAAGCGGTTCCAGCAGGCCCTGTTTGAGATGTCACCGATGTTAAGGGCCCTTGGATTGAAGGTCGGCATTAAGGCTATGATCTTCCTTGGGATGGGTTTCCACGGTGACGACGTGTGGGACCTGCTGTTTAACTACCGGGTGAAGGACATCGAGGGTGACGGCATCAACGCTACAATGCGGTTCCTTGCCCTGGGTACCCCGCTGTTTGAGGTAGACAAGTACGCAAGGCGCCCCTGGAAACTGACGCTGCGGTACAACATAGCCGGGCTGCCCAACTTTATGTATATGCTTGCGACCAACAGTTCGCCTATCACCCAGAAACCGTTGTGGACGGTGCCCTGGCGGGAGGACCCGCGCAAGGCAATGAGCCAGACCACGATGCAGATCCTCCGGCACTACTTTCCGTTCGGCCAGGACTTCTGGAACTTCCGGCAGGCAGAGTTGGACTTTATGGAGAAGATGCTGAACTTCTCAGGGATGGGATATTTTTATGATGTGGACAACCCCAGGAAAATAATGGAGGACTACAATCTTGCAGTGAGCAGGGCCCTGACGGTAGCGGAGCACCAGAGAGCATACCAGGCATTTAAGAAAAATATGAACGCCACCTATTTCAGGCTCTTTGACGAGAAGTACAAAGACATCTATGTTATACTGAACGAGCAAGTCGATGAGCAGCTGCGCCGCCGTGTTAAATAATTATGATCTTAAGAATAGGAGTCGTTATGGCTACGCTAACTCTGTATTTGAGTAATGCGACAGACACCCTGATAAGAGAAGACATTGATGTCTGGATCGATAAGTACGCTAAGAAATACAAGCTGGAGCCAGCCCTGGTCCACGCGATCTGCCTGCAGGAGAGCCAGAAGAAGTTTGCTGCGATCCGGGTAGAGCCGCACCTGAAGACAAAGGGGTGGTACCTGCAGGAGATCCCCAAGTATTACAGGAAGGACCCTTACGCGTACTGTTCTATGGGAGTGATGCAGGTCCTGTTTGGTGTAGCCCGGCACAATGGGTACCGGGGCAGGCCGTTCGATCTCATCCGACCGAAGAACTCGATCAGATTTGGCTGTAAGATCCTATCCAACCTGATCGATAAACATTATTACCTGGACAAGGTAGTCAGCTCCTATAACCAGGGCAGCCCCCGGATGAAGTACGTCACTGTGCGGGGCAAGAGGAAGAAAGTGTTCCGCAACCAGGACTACGTTGACAGCGTTATGGAGTTTTATAAGAAGTTAGGTGGGAAGTATTAAAGCCTATTGGTATAATCCCAATAACATCTTCGGCTACAAAAACTTAATCTGATTATTGGGCTTATCTCATCACGATTTGTTTCGTCCTCTCTTGTTCTAATATATTCATATTTTCCGCCACACTCTAGGCAGATATAGTGTGGTTTTCCTAAATATTTTTCCAGTGGTTTTTTTGAGCGCTTATATCTTTGGTAATTAAACCCACACTTTTTAAATAGTTTTATATCTTCCAATAGCCTCATTATCAACCTCCTCCTTAAAATAAAACGCCCCCCCGGGCAGGGGGCTCTGATTTTTTCACCCTTGCGGGTAAGTTTACCTACATTATATTAACCAGGTGCCCGGCCTGTCTGGTTAGCTTAGTTGTCTTTGGTCCACCGTTCCCGGCGAGCCTGCTTGCGACGTTCCCTCCTGGCGATACGCTCATCGCGCCTCTTCTCCCTTCTGATCTGACGCTCGACCTTGCGCTCAGCCTGCCTGGTCTCGATCTTCTCTTTCCACGCAGTCAGCTTGGCCTGCATCCGCTCCTTCCGGATCTTCTTCTTCACCTGGCGCACCGTGTCCACCTTCTTCACCACTTCCTTGAGTTGTTTCTCATTATAGGACAGCAGCACGTTGATGATGGATTTAGTTATCGCAGTGATTATCGCAGTTATTGTGTTCATCGTCTTCCTCCTGGTACCCTTCACAGAAAGGGCACATAATTTGTTGGGCCATATCCAGGACCCCAGCATAGCAGGTCGGACACAGCGCAAAAGGGAGGATCCCTATATCGCCAGCTATCCCACCTTCGCCATTAAGATCAAAGTCACTGTCGCAAATACTACATTTTATGATTTCTTCTTTCATCTTCTCACCTTATCCAGCCAGTCTCTCATAGCCATCTTGATGCCCTTGCTCTCTGACACCTCGAGTTCAATGCACAGGGCTTTAAACACGTCGTAGAACGACGGCCTCTTCTTCCGCACAAAGTCATACTTGCGGTACAAAGCATCAATGTCCTTCTGGTGCTTATTCATCCATTGCCACATAGCCTCACGGATCGCTTGTGATTTAGAGATGGAGGCAAACTGGCAGGCTACACCAAACTCATCCCAGTGCGCGGACCGTGCCGCCATCGTGAGAATAGACTTAAGCTTGTCTTTATCCATCACTCCTCCAATGCTTTTTTAGCTATAGCATTAATTTCTAATATTCCTGTTTCATTACCCGCATACAATCTTATCCTTTCCAACGCATCCCGCAATTGCATGTTTTCAGCTTGCACTTCTTCTACTGACTTAACTACCGGACATCTTTCATGCATTTTTCCTTCACCGTATCCACTACACGGCAATATTTGTATTTCGCCCATCACTCCTCCTTACCTCTTTTTTTTAATTCTTTTAAAATCTCAATTAACAAAAAGACCATTATTGCTAGAATTATATTTGTTGTAGTCGCAATGATTGCCGATTCCACTTACTCCTCCTTACCTTTGCAAAGTTTGTAGAAATGGCAATCCTTACACTCTAAATGGATTATACCAGGCATATCTCTAAGCCTTTTACATTTATAATTTAAAGCATCCCTCAGTTCAGCGTTTTCTTTTTTGATTTTTATTATTTTTCCCTCTAGATAAAATACTATCGGAAAACATAAACACAGACAGATTAAAAACCCTATCAAATATACTGACATCATTCCTCCTCGCTGTGAAATATCTCACCGTTTTTAAGCCTGCGCTTAGCGTCCTTCAGCCAGTGTATAAACGCCGGGCTCTTCTTATAATAATAACTCACTTTCTTAATAGCACCGCAGCGCCGCAGCACAGCGATCCTGGTCCGGGCGCCGTCCCTGTTCACGTCCCATATCTCCTCGGCATCAGTGATCTGCAGCTGCTTGATAGACAGCAACTCATTGATAATGTCAACGTCGTCGATGATGTCCTCCAGGTCCTTGACATTTTTGATCTCGCGATCCATCCTAAGCTGCTCACTGTAGTCAGAGTACCCGCTCACAGCTGAGTTGTACTGCCTGCATAACCACTCCACGGCTACCTGCGCGTGGGCCATATGGATAATAAGGACCTCACCGCTGTCGTCTGTCGAGAACATCTGCGCGGCAATGCTGGCCGCCATCTTACCTATAGTGTACCGCATCTCAGCACCAATGACCAGCGGCATCTCGGGAGTATACTGCCTGCCCATCTCAATGGAGGCCTGCAGGATGTAGTCCTCACAGCCGGGAGCCCAGAGGATCTGTTTGCTGCGCCGGGTCCACGACCACATCAGCCGCTCGTGGCATATCTCAGAGGTGAACACGTGGGGCACCTGCTCCTCCATCCGGCGGTTGATCTCCTCGGAACTCACTGCCCCCTCGTCTACAAACACAGCAAAGTCCAGGCGGCTTATGTCCTGCGCCTTACCAAAAATATCCCACAGTGTGTCTATGCCGTGGTTGTAGGTAGCCAGTGAACCATTCTTGGGATTGGCTATAAATATCTGGCGGGTCCTGGCCATCGTCTTCTGTGTCTGGATCTTAACGACCTCGGCTACACCAGAGGACCGTACCCCAGTGAGGTGGCCCATTATGTTCTGCTCAAGCAGGGTGTCAGCCTCGTCTATGACCACCAGGCCCCGGTCGTTCATCACTATCTTCCCCCAGTTAAGGGTCCACTTACCCGGGGCCACCTGCTGCAGACCACCCAATAAGCCCGCCAGCGTCGTATTTTCGCCTGACGTAATAAACTCACCACCCCTGTAGTGGAGGATAAGGGCCTTGACTGTGGCGCTCTTACCTGTGCGGGTGTCACCTATAATAGCACACTCACCCCAGCCCTTCTGTACGTACTCGCCTAAAAAGCGGAAGTGGAGGGGGGTGTGCATCACAAGATCACAGGCAGTGAGAATATTATCTCTCTTCCATATCTTAGTGACGTTGTGCTCCAGGTCCCGGTGGATCTCCTGTATCTTAGCTGCAACAGAGAACTTATCCATCTGGTTCTCCGGCTGGAACAGCTTAAGCTGCTCGTGTATCTCCGGGGTCAGTTCCCACTTACGGATATTGTTACTCTCGCCTTTAGCTTTCTTTATTATATGTATCCCCTGCTGGGTCTTGGGGTCCACCCAGGTGGTACCGTAACACTTGTAAGCCTGGTTGGTGCGCATCTCTTTGCCCAGCACGTAGCAGCGGTGGATCACGTAGTCGTTGTCGATGCGCTCATAGTTGACCTCACTTGTAAGCCTGATCTCCTCGAGGTTTATTTTGCGTTTGACCTCAACGTTGACCAGACGGCAGGTGTTGTAGGAGGGGATATTAAAGTAGCGGCGGATGTCACCGTTGACCTGCTGACTGCTGCTGTTGGGGAACCGGACCAATAGGTCCTTGTCGTCATCTATAGTAAGGATACGATCAATGTCTCCGTCGGCTGTACCGCAGCCTATACACTTTTTCTTCTGGCCCCGCTCCGCGCAGCTGATACAGATGTGGTGCGGCACAAGGTAGGGACTGAGGTCCTTCCCTATAGCTATGCCGCTGAACGCAATGTTCTTACCGTAGTACTTGGCATTGATGGACCCGGACAGGTCCACCTCTTCATAGGCACCGTCTGCCTCTTCCAGCCAGTTGCCCTCGTCGTGCAGGAAGAACTTCTTTAACTCAAGGTAGTCTCCTTTGACACCACGTACAGGCAGCACAAACTGCTGGTGCTTGGCGTCCCAGCCAAACTCGTTCTTAAGTGCATCATCCAGGTTGACACCCTGGTGTTTTTCCAGCCAGGCCTGCATCTCTTTCTCCGCAGCAAAGGCGGCAACACAGGCGGCAAAGTATTGTATCTGTTCAGGTGTAAGCATAAATCCCCTAAATAAGTCTGGTGCCCCGGGGTCCGGTCAGGCCCCGGGGCGGTGTTCATCTCTTACTCGTTGTAAAAAGGATCGCTGCCAGGCTCGCTAAACATATCGTTAGCGTCGATCGGTGCGTCCTTGGGGGGGGGGTTGTCCCGGTCGGTAGGTGACTCCTGGGTCATCACGTCGTCACGGCCCTGCAGGCTGGAGGCCTGCTCAAACAGCTGCTTAAGTACAGGGAACTCCTGCTCGGTAGCGTATGCCGGGTAGGAGAACACAGGCATATAGGCAGAGCCCTTACTGAACTTCTGCAGGGTAGCGGCACACTTGATGCGTTGACCGTAGATGGGTACCTTACCCCGGGCGTTAGCTGCCAGCTTAGAGTTAAGCTGCCGGGAGGTCTTCATAGCAGCGGACTGGGCAGAGTAGATGAGGATCTCGGGGCTGCCCTTCGCCAGGTCGTCGGCCATCACCAGCATATAATTGTGACTGTCGATACCTTTATCGTACAATGCCTTATTGTTGATGATGTTCTCGATCTCCAGGCCGATATGCTTGACCTCTTTGGTGCGCTTGTCGAGCATCTCCATCCCGATCAGCTGCATCTGGTCATTAAACCATATGCGTGACCGCCACATCAGCAGGATAAAAAACTCGATCTCTTTACCGTACACGCGCCCGGTAGCAGCGTTGTAAAAGTCACCGTCACGCACGTCCTCGTTGGTCTGCTTGACTGTAGACATAGCCTGGCATACTTTGAGGCGGGGGACGATGATGTCCTGGGTCCCAATCTCGTCGGTGCCGAGGTCACCCTCGGTCCGGAGGAAGTCAGGGACATTACTTCCAGTGGTTTGGACTTCATTTTTTTTGGTTTCTTGGTCCATTGGTTTCTCCTTTCTTGGATAATTTTATGTTATGCAATTCGAAGAACTGCTTAACATCTTCCTTGCTGCGGACAACAGTGGCCATATGACCAGCGGCTATGATCTGGCTGATCCGCAGCTTTTGCAGGGTAGTGGGCTCTTTGCCCTCCCGCTTGACCTCCAGCCAGATGGAGGGGTACCCGGGGGCCAGGACCACCCGGTCAGGGATCCCGGCGCATCCTCCCATAAAGGGGTTGTACACAAAGTGCATACACTCGTACTTGTCGAGGTAGCGTTTTATGCTGGCTTTGATATTAGCCTCTGTCATTTCTTCTTATCCCTCCGCGATCTTAATATAAACATCCTGCGCTGGAAAGGCAACCGCAACCACCGTGCGATGCGGCTACCTTTGCGCAGGTCCCGGGCAGCCATTGCCGCCCAGACTACAGCCAACACAAGGAATAGTAAAGAGATAACCTCAAGCGCGGTCACTTTCTACCAGCCTCGCTACAGCCGATTTGTTATACTTGACACTGCCCCACACGTTTTCTTTGATGAAAGGGGGCAACTCGCCACCTTTCTCTACGTGCTCTTTGATAAGCTTAGTCCTGGTCTGAGGATGTACGGTTTTGATAGTCTTGATCACCCCGCTGTTCTTTGTCTCCTCGAGCCAGGCCAGGAACTCGGGGCAGTCATCCCACTTGCCAGCGTCCGTGACATCTTTGTTCAGGGCGAAGGTGGTCTCCTCCTGGGGGGCGAACTTGATGCCGTCGATCTCGATGCTGTCCAGGCCCTCGTCGACCATAGCGTCGTGTAGCTGCCCGATCTCAATACCGATATTTTTGTTGAGGTCCTTAAGGTGGGCCTCGTACCTGGCTTTGAGGCGCAGCTTTAAAAGTAATTCTTTAGCTTTGCCTTGTGCGGTAAACTCTGTCATTGCTTACTCCTAAGATTTTCTATCTCATCTATCTTCCGACTAAGCAGATTAAGTATATCATACACAAAGTCGGGGTCATAGTAAATGAGCCACTTTTTTTCCACCAGTTCTACCTTACCGTACACCCACCGTTTTTTTTTCTGTTCCCACAGGGTACGCAGGTGCTTTATGTTGGGTAACTCGAGGGCTGTCAGCGGTCCGTCTTTAGCCATCCAGCAGCCCCGGGTTTTCGTATATATTGCCGATTACTTCGAAATGATCATGTCCGTAGTCCAAATCGAACTCAGCATCTTTTGCCATTAATTTAAATTGAGCATTATTTATAATATATTTAACAACAAAACGACCCATAATATCCCCCTCATATATCTCCCTACCGCTCTTATCCTTCAGCCCGGTGTATTGCATAATTTTAAATTGCTGTCTAAAATATGGGTTTTCAAAAGGGGGTGACTCATTAGATAATTTCTGTCTATTAGACCGAAATACTATCCAATCATTCCCGCTAATACCGCTACTAATCCACTCAAAGTTATAATGCATTTCTTTATGTTGCTCATCCCACGCTCTAAACTTTATTTCTCTCATCAGTTACCTCCTATCACCAGGGCCAGCAGGGTGAGCAGCAGCCATATGGTACCGACCACACTGAGCCCTATATTTATTTTTCTCTTCGGGTACAGCAGTTCGTTCTTCTCACGCTCGTACCGCTCGGGATCGTTCTTCGCCAGGTCCTCCCAGTACTTGATGACCGTCTTCTCTAATCCTTCACTGGGTTGCCACATCAATACTCTCCTCGCTTGAAACTCTCAACGAGCCGCAAGCTTATGTCCTGCTTGGCACCGATGGCAGCTAGCACTGTCTCATCGATAGTGTCCCGGTACACCAGGTCTATGTAATTGCAGGTGAGGTCCTGGCCCACCCGGTGGATCCGGTCCTCTGACTGCTTTCTCTTCTCCAGTGAGAAGTCGTTCTCATAATAGATGGCCACGTTGCTGGCGGTCAGGGTGATCCCAAACCCCCCGGCAGTGACCTGGCAGATAATGACCTTGGCCTGAGCGGCCTGGAACCGTTCGATCTCAGGACCGCTGTCCTTGGTGTCCCCGGTCACACTGCTGTAAGAATATTCCTTACGCTGGCACAGGTCAGCCACGATCTCATAGCTGCGCTTGAACCGGGTCCAGACCACAGCCTGCTTACCGCTGTCGATGATCTCCTTGAGGGTCTCTTCCAGAGCCAGCAGCTTAGGATTTTTTTTGGGTTCGACAAACCCCCCGGCCAGGATCTGTTGCAGCCGGAGTATCTTTGTCAGGATAATGGGGGCAGTCAGCGTCTCGTCCTGGGAGATTTCCACTATTAAATCTTTCTTCATACTCTTATACTGCCGCTCGATCTCGGGGGACATATCAAGCTGGCGCACGTGGTAAGTCTTTTCGGGCAGGTCCAGCACGTCTTCCTTCTTTAAGGTGATACTATGCCGGGAGATATTTGTTTTGAGGTCATCGAGGTTTTTATAGCTGACGATCTCATACCCGCCATAGCCGCCCATATTACAATAGGTATTGCGGAAGGCGTAGAACGAGCCAAAGCCAAGGAAGTCAGGGGACAGGAACGCCATCTGGGCGTATATATCCCGGGGACCCTGGGTGATAGGCGTACCGGACAGGATATATTTATTGGGGCATTTCGTAAAAAGTTTTGTTATTATTTTTGTACATTTTGCCTTGTGATTTTTGATCCGGCTGCTCTCATCCAGGGTCACGTGGACAAACCTGTCCCAGCACCCATAATCTTTGGTGGCCACCACGCCCTCATAATTGATGATAGCTATCAACCCCCCCTCGATCACCTCGGCCAGCAGCTTGAGCCTCTTGGCTGCCGTCCCCTTGATGATCCGGTATCCCAGGCGGCTGTTCTTCTCTATCTCTTTGCCCCAGCTGTACATCACACTCTTGGGACAGATGATGAGGGCAGGAAATGTGGACTTTATCCTGAGTAGATCGATAATAACTTTGGTTTTGCCTGTACCCATCTCAGCAAAGAACGCCCAGAGGGGGTATTTAAGCCCACACTTTAGCATTTTTAGTTGATGGGTATAGGGAGCCAGGAGAAAACCGCTCTCAGGTACCTCTACGTCGCTCAGAGCAGCATCTAAATTGAACTGGCTGCTGTCCTTGAGGTCATCCCTCAGCTTTTGCATACCGTAGGCAGCCTTCAGACGCGCCTGCTGGTACTCCTCGAGGGCTGGCCCCAGCTTGGCCCGGCACCAGGGGAAGGTGGCCATCACCACGCGCCCGATGACCACAGGCCAGGACCACTGCTTATCTGTCTGGTGCCACTGAGCCCCGGTCAGGTCCTTCGCCAGGTCCTTCTGGGCGTAAGGCACGGTGAGATAGATGCGGTGGTTACGGATCATTTTATAAAATATCCTCGATCCTATCTTCAATCTCTTTGTCGCTCTTACCGCCAGCTTTCATAGCAAACATTTCAATAAGAGCCAGCTTAGCTTTGTCGTTTGAAGAGGACAAAATGGACCTCATCCCAAGCGCCGCCACCTTGCCGAGGGCATCGTCATCAGTAATGGACGCATCATTGATGATCATCAGCATCTCTTTGATCTCTTCAGTTTTCTGTTTGTACCTTTCAAGTTGACCTTGAAATTGTTGTTTCATCTCTTCTCTTGTTGGTTTCATTTGTTTCTCCTAAGATTTTATTTTAATAATTTTATTATCATTTTATCAGCCTTGGCTTTTCCTCTTTATCTTCACCCATCGCCCGCTCGTCCTTAAACTGGGTGAGGTGGAGAGTTTTCTCACATATCTCCAGGTCGGCCACCGCCGCGTTCTTATACTCAGGCTCACCGAACAGGGCGCAGTGGTGGCAGCAGGGCTTGGGCTGCGGAGAGCGGGGGCAGTACACTGGCCGCTCCACTCCTCGCCGGGACAGGAGCAGCCCACCGTTGACATCAATTTTTCCCTGCATCTTGATCCTCCTTCGCCCCTTCGATCATCATCAGCATAGACAGGGCCTGGGCTATCAGGTTGAGGTCGTGCTCTGCCATCTTTATTCTCCTGTTCATACTGGTATTGCTGATCACATTCTTCCGGGCCCGCAGCGCCAGGTCATACAGCTTGGTCAGTGCCGTCTTCTCTTTGTCTGTCATCCTCATCCTCCTTCTCAGGTGATACTATAAACTCACAGCCGCAGCGGCTGCACAGGTACTCGTGGTACTCGCCGTCGTAGCAGTCATCCACCAGGCTCTCGCATAGGGGACACTCCACCATCTCACCCTTCTCCAGCATGACGTTCCTCCTCAACACTGCGGATGTATTGCTTGAGATCCTGGGCTGCCTCCTCTTCTGTCTCGTATGGCAGCGACTGCCATATTATTCTCTGTCCGGTGTCCATCACCAGAGAGGCATAGCCTGCGATATCGTGCCGTCGCACGTACCCGGTCAGGTCCAGCGACTCCCATATGTATTTTCTTACGTAGAGCATTTGTCTACCTCCTGGTTATATATTTGTCGTAACAATGATAGCATAAGTTGGGCGAACATATGCCGCTCCCGGGGGGATTTAGCACAGTTCCAGCGTGACCAGATGGAGTCAATATGCCAGCAAGCATTGTCCTTCTGCGCCACCGGGCAGTCCATACAATTCTCTTTGTGGTCAGGACAAGCATAACCATACCTGTGACATAGCCCGCACTGATACCACAGCGTCCGGAGTTCGGGAATATACAATCCTGATAACGCCTCTTTTTCCTTATCCCCCCTGCACAGCACCTTCCATTTCCACTTGGCAATGGACAGCAGCAGCGCGTCGAGCAGGCTGGCGTGGGGATCCAGCTTGGTGAGATCTATTCTCTCTCTCATTGTCACCTCCTTAAGGTAGGGCATACCGTCCCGGTGCTGCCCCCAGTTGACTGTCATTATATGCGCCATCATTTCCTCACCAGCCTGCCCTTATGACAGTACGTACACAGCTTGGGCCACATTTTCTCCAGGTGCAGCCACACGTGGAACTCCATCTCACAGGACAGGCATTTAATAATGACCTGCTTTGCCCCGGGGAACTCGTGCTGCGGCAGGCGGGGCCTGCCTGTTTTATTTCTTTCTCTTGCCATTATCCTGACTCCTCACCGCTGGTGGCCCAGTTATTAAGGAAAGCCAGGACACCGGGCTTGGTCATCTTGATATTCGCCTCGGAAATAGAAACTGATTTCCGGTCGGCCCCTTCCTCAACAGCCTCGCGCCTAAGCTTGGCAGCCTCTCTTTTAGAACTGGCCCAGCGGCGGCTGGCACCGTAGTCCAAAGCGTGGTACTCAACATAATATAATTTCATCTTGTCCTCCTAAGTGACTTCGTATCCCTTTGATTTTAAGATCTCTACATCCTCTTCTGTGATCGCAATACAAAACTTCCCTTCTGCCGGGTTGTCCAGCCGGGGGAACAGCAGGTCAGTGGCACCGCAGTAGTCCTCGATGTCGTTGGTGGCTGCACCGTGCTCTGACAGTTCGTCGATGTAAGGATAGTCAACCTCAAAAAATAATTTCATCTTGTCCTCCTTGTTAAGTCGCCCGGACCAGGGGAGGGTTCAGGCCCCTGGTCCGGGGGAGAGTTGAGAGTAATAGGGGCAGGGAGGTGCCCCATTTGTGCGGCCCCGGACTCGAACCGGGGAGAGGCGGGATGTGCTCCTGCCTTCAGGCCGTCTGCCGCACTAAACAACACTGTAGTCTCCGACACCGTACTCTTTAAGTAGTTCGTAGGTGGCGGGGGAGATCAGCATCCAGCCCCGCAGCCGGGTGGTGGCCAGGCCATCAGCCCAGGTGTACTCTTTTCCCTCCTCGTCCCAGCTAGGGTTAGTCAGGCTCTCGGCTACCTCGTCCAGTATTTTATCCTCGGTGCCTACACTGCCGTGGTCGAGGGGGAACAGGGTGACCACACTCTGGGTAAATACCTCGGTGAAGATCCCCACCCTCAGCTTGGTTACCGTGTGATAAATCACGTGGATGTATTCGTCTGTCATTTTATTTCTCCTTTATATTCTCCTATACACACTGGCGTAAAATTGGCAGGCGGCGCACTACCATTACACTTGGGGCAGAGGTGCCTGTTCCCCAGGCTCCAGCCCTTATTTCTCATATAGTCCATAGCCCAGGACATCCCGCCCACGGCTGTCCAGTTGTGGTGGTGTGCTTGGGTGGTCTCCCCGCAGCGGCTGCACGTGGCAATGAGGCTGCTCATCTTGCTATTCCCGGGACGCAATGTCTTTATCACTCTTATCATATCTCTCTCCTTCTTTATATTCTCCTATACACACTGGCGTAAAATCGGCAGGCACCGGGGGTAGTGCCAACAGATGCGCCCCCGGGCCTGCTATTTTTATCCCAGTCAGTACAGTCCGTATCCATCGTCCTTTATCATCTCCTCTTCTGTCTCAGAGATAATGATATGAAGGGTGTCCTCATCAGGCAAGTCCTTGACGATTGATAATAACAACTCGCCCTTGCCGTGATAAGACTCGTACTTATCTTTTTGGATATCCCCAGGATTTACCTCGACAAACCCATAGGTAGTATCCACGTCATAATAATGCTTGGTCATATCTCTCTCCTTTTTAATACTCATATCCCCGGCTGACATCGTCAGCCCACATCCTGTACCGGGTGGCCTGCTCACTCTCCAGGTGGTACACCTTGCCCTTGTCCTGGCCTGTGCTCGGCGGGTAATAGACACAGCTGTCACCTGCCTTTATCTCCCGGCCTGTCTCGGCACATACGCTGGCGTACCTGGCCTGGATTATGCGGGGGTCACCCGAGCGGGTGCCGTTGCGGTACCGCCGCCGGGATGAGCCCATAGCTGCCTGCTCCCGGGCGCGGTGCTGCCGCCACGTCAGGCCGCTGGGTGCGGTCGTCACCCCGGGGCGCCAGTGCTTAGGCATCGGTGCGCTCCTTGGCCTTGTTCCAATACGTAACGAGCATAGCGATCTCTTTTTGTACGTCCTTATCTATAAAGAGCCGCAGCTTATTGCCGTTGTACTCGAGGTCGGCCACGAGGTCGCCACTGCGGGTCGGCTGCAGGTTCCAGGTCTTGACGTACCCGGTGATCTCCCTCTTTTTGCCTCTGGGTATGGTCTTATATTGTATGATTTCCATCTTACTCCTCCTCGTGTTTGATCTCATTTATCCAGTACTCGATGACGTCCCAGTTAATACCGATGCTGGCATCGTGCTTGCGCTCGACCATATCCAGTACCTCGTCGGCCTGCTCCTCAGTCAGTGAGACATCCATCTCCTCTGCTTTAGCAAGCACGTCCACAGTGC
>Ga0180438_10001373_pt1 | contig 43362 bp, 71 predicted proteins | sample SS_ome_12_FD_132455 | JGI IMG/M metagenome (GOLD analysis project Ga0180438, IMG submission 132455) | Hypersaline lake sediment archaeal communities from the Salton Sea, California, USA - SS_3_D_2 metaG | ecosystem: Environmental > Aquatic > Non-marine Saline and Alkaline > Hypersaline >...
CACCTACAGCGTAACGTAAGGAGGGCACAAAGCATGGAGGAAGAAAGAAGCCAGGGTCCAGAGTGGTTGATCCAAGAGGGGCCTATGCAGGTCAAGGTTCTATTCGACGATGGCAAGTATGCGATACTAAAACCGCTGAGCACGGCTGGGCACATGCAACTGGATGCTCAGAGGGACAAGATGTCCAACCTTGAGTATGCCATGGCCATGGTCGACAGGACTGTCATCGAATGGACAGTGACAGAGTGGCCAGATGGTGAGGTGTTGCCGTTGCCGATCCATGTCCCGAGACAGGACAGAAACAAGAGGGTTTGGGATCACGTCCCGACGAGGTGGGCACAGCGAATGGCGATGGGAGCAGCAATCCTCAATCACCCAGGAGGTGAGGGCGTGGGGGGGCGATTGGCGTCGGCGCTAGAGAAGGACGCCAATTCCTTCGAGGAGTCCGTGTAGGAACGCTCGTCAAGTTGTACCTTGCATGCACCGTCTTCCGTCAGCTTCCATGTTCAGGTGGAGTGCTGGATCAGCCGTGGCCTTTGATTGAAGGAATGCTTGGAGTCCACAATGAGATTGAGAAGTGGAAGATTCGCAAGCTGAGGGAGGCAAGCAAACGTGGCCGCAAGTGACGCACTGACTTTCATTCTGCGTGGCAGAGATGAGTTTTCATCCGTCCTGGACAAGCTCGTCAAGGAGGTCAAGAATGTCGGACAGGGGTTCAAGACCGCTGGGGAAGTTGCCACGAAGGGGTTTGATGCAGCAGGACGGACTCTCAAGAGCATAGGAGAGAAGGCAGGGAAGATCGCCAAGAAAATTGGTGATGCGTTCAAGTCAGCCTTTGCTGTAGCGAAGAAAGCAGCCGCAGCCGCTACTGCAGGAATTGCAGTCGGGATCGGAGCTGTCACAGTCGCTGTAGGGGCTGCGACGAAAGCTGCTGCCGCTTTCGACAATGCCATGCGTGAGGTCTGGACTCTCACGGATTGGAGCACGGAGCAGTTTGCCGACTGGAAGCGTGAGGTCCTGGACTTTTCGACAGAGTACGCTGATATGCCAGTGACCGTTGCCCAGGGATTCTATTCGTTGATCTCTGCTTCCAGGGCTGGCAAAGATCAGTTTGATGTCCTGACTGCGTCTGCAGATCTTGCAGTCGCAGGACTCTCTGACATGGACTCCACAATGGGCCTCGTTGTGTCAGGCCTGAACGCCTTCAAGTGGGAGTCGAACCGTGCGTCCGAAATGGCAGACTTGCTGTTCACTACCATTAAAGAGGGTCAGACTAGGGTGCAATGGCTTGAGCAGTATCTGCCCAAGGTCTTTGGACCGATGGCGACGTTGGAGATGGATCCGCGCCATGGGCTTGCTGCGTTTGCTACGATTACGGCTGCGCTCGGCGAGAAGATGAACCCGACCGCTGTCACGGCGCTTGCGAACTCGATGTCGAAATTGGCGACATTGAAGAGTCCGATAGCGACGAAGGACAATCCGCTGAGCGCGTTTCAAAAGGCGATGCAAGGCATCGAGGAGGCGGACTTCCCTGGAAAGATCAGGAAGTTGAAGTCGGCGCTTGACACGTTGCCGAATGCTCAGGCGAAGTTCAATGCCCTCATGGAGGAAATGGGGGACAAGCGTGCAGCCCTTGCGATGGGCATCCTCATCAAGAACTTTGACATGTTCGAGGATAAGCTGGCGTCCTTTGCCGACTCAACTGGAGCAGCAGGCGAGGCAGCTCAGAAGGTGAAGAGTGGCCTTACCTATCAGATGAAGATGTTGCACTCGAACGTGATTGCGTTGGCGACTGGGATTGGCGAGGTCTTCTTGCCAGTCATCTCAAGGGTTGTGACCAAGGTCAGCGATTGGACAAAGGAGCTCGCAAAAATCGACTTCAAGTCGATATGGGATGGGTTGCTCACTGGTGGCAATGAGAGCATTCCGAAGGTCAAGGAGCTGTTTGCGTATATCAAGGACGAGTTCCTGTCTGGGCTTGACACGGAGACCGCGACGGGGTCGTTTGTGCACGCGTTGTTCATGTCCGTCGAGAAGATTGCTGGAACGATCTGGGCCCCTCTTCAGACAGAGTTTGAAGTTGCCGTTGAGCGCATGATGGACACCTTGAGGACTGGATTCCTCAATGTGATGGCGGACGTTGCAGAGGCAATGGCAGAGGCGCCAGGAGCGAGGTTCCTCGGGTTCACAAAGGAAACGGCTGAGGAGTTGAGACGCAAGGCCACAGTTCCGCGTGGAGTCGGGCTTGCTAAGGAGCAAGCGAGGGAGCTAAAGAGGCAGGCTGCATGGGACAAGTTTGCTGAGGACATGAAGGACATTCCCGCGTTCGTTGCGGCCGAGTGGCAGCACATGACTGCCGAGGTGGACGAAGGGCTTGCTGGGTTGAAGACGCGCTTGGATGCATTCAAGACGGAAACCGCGCGTGCTGGGGAGCTTGCTCGCATGTCAGAGATCACTCCAGAAGAGATGGGAGCGGCACGCGAATTGCTGGGTCCGAGCGAGGTTGGTGAGATCTTTCCGTCTGAATTTCCTGAGGCATCTAGATTGCTTGGGACTGCAGAGCAGCAGGTAGCTGGATTGGATGGCGTTCGGGGCGGCTTCATAGAATTCGCTGGTAAGCAGTACGAAATCGAAGGAAAGCAGTTGACGGCAATCAATGATCTTGTGGCCGCCATCGAAAATGTCAGTGAGCGCCAGGGAGAACTCGAGGTCGAAGTTGGGAGCCTTGTCGTCAATGCTGAGACGCTGAGAGAGACCTCGAAGCGAAGGCGCAACGTGCCGGCCCCGGCATAGAAGGGTTGCCGCGATGTTGGGAACTCTGTTGCTGAATACGACCGAAATAACGGCGCTGTGGTATACGGCAGACAAGGTGCCCGCAGTGTCTATTCGTCCCGTAACTGGGATATGGGAACAGTCCGCGGCTTTCGATGACAGGTCACCGAACTTTTACTACCATGTGATCTTCACGTGCTTCTATCAGGGCGACACGCCGTGGGACACAAAGCACTTCCTGTCGCAGTTCAGGGACAACATTGGAGAGGGGCCCATTGACGCGAACTTCGAGCGGGGGTCGGTCAATGTCGACTTCGAGAACTTGAGATGGGTCGCGAATCCGGCGCCATCGAATCCAGATGACAGGGCTACGATCTTCACGATTGAGTTCTACACGGAGACGCCGCCAGAAGAGGGGGCATGAGACGTGTCGCTGAGTGGTTGGGAGATCCAAGTAGACGGCACGTGGTATGACATCCCGACAGATGAGCAGGAGGCGCCTGGGACCGATCCGAGGTTGCAGCTTATCGAAGTGTCAGGTGGGGTAACGTCGGCTCGCCGCCTTGTCTTTGACCACAGTCCGCAACGTCACGACACGTTGATCTTTTCCAGGAACGACGAGGTCGCTCTCAGGCGAGGTGGCAGCACGTACATGTTCACGGGGTGGATAGAAACGCCAACGTCGCTGGGGTCGCCTGGAGACGAGAAGGTCAGGTACGAATGCCTCGGGCCGAAGTCGAAACTAAACAAAGTGTTCTGGATCCACGACGGGCTCGGGAGGGTTTGCTGGAATCTCACCGACGCAGATGATGAAGACTACGACGCGGATCATCAAGACAAGACGTTGTATCAGATCTTGTACCAGATGTTCACTGATGTTGAGGACGATTTGGACGACGTGTGTGGTATTGATTCGTGGGTTCTTGACTCGAACATGTCAACGGACGCTCCAACGCCCGAAAACCTCTGCTATAACTGTCCGACAGGAGTGCTCGACATCATAGATCAGGCGATTAGGTGGTTGCCAGGATACCTGTGCCATATAGTGCCGACGCCGACTGGGGCCCAGCTCAGGATTGACAAGACGTCGAGTCTTACGACTCGCACCTTGACAATGGGAGCGAAGACGTGGGTTCCGAAGAATACGGTGAGTCCGACATCGAGTGGATCCTATGGTGCTCTTGAGATGTACGGGAAACGGCAGCAGGTCGATACCGCGTGGTTCTGGGTTCCAAGCAATCCGTCTGGAAGCACGCTGGAGCCATTGTGGAGCCCGTCTCTTGAGGGAAGTTGGACTCCGGAGAATGCGAATTCAAGCGAGGAGTACCGCAAAGTCTACAGGGCGTTCAAGGCGAAGTCTACTGCCACTGGAAGGTGGGCTAACGCCAACGTCCGCGTAACTCCGTCAACATCTGCGAAGGCCTGGGCTCGCAAGCAGATCTTTGCGGGAGACCCGGAGAATCCATCGCTCGTGTGGTACCTGTTCGCGTTCAACTCCTACAATGCGAAGGACAGAACGTTCCAGCTTGGGGCACCTGCGTACGTGCTTAATTTGTCCGAGGGCGGGTACGAGTCGGCATTCGTTGTGATGAGGAATGTTGTTTTGGGAGATGCGGTAACGGTCCGTGAGCCATCAAGTGGGTTCGCTGGGGATGCGTATACCATAGACGGGATCGAGACCGTGTGGAAGAAGTACTCTGAGAAACTCCGTAAGGTGTACATGCAGGGGATCACTACCAATGCGAGCACGGTGAACGGCCGCTTCATTGACATCCATGCTGGCGTGCGTCTCGGAAACCTCGTCGGGGCATCCCTGACATTTTCGGGTGGGACCTATGCAGTAACAGCGAACGGTTCAGACTATTTCGATACTGGGTATGGGTCAACGGTTGGGGCAGGTACAGGTTACACGATTACTGCGATTGACACGACGGGTGCGTTTGGAGAGATTTTGGATGGCATCTTCCCGTCCCTAACTGCCATTAGCTACCCGGTCAAGCAGACCAGGGAGCGGGCGAGATATCAGATCACCGACTTCAACGCGCCGTTCAAAATGCGGATCTATGCTGATGACGGTCACACGACGGGCTGGGAGAGCCTGGATGTTGTCGTCACGGACTGGACCTATGATGCATCGAGCGACACCGTTGAGCTTGGAGCTGACAGCGAGGGGTCCTTTGCTATTCGGGAATATGAGGACCTCGTGTCCCAGGTGGACATTGAAAATCGTCTCGAGGAAGTGGAGATCTGGATCCAGCGCAACAATAAGGGTGAGGACTCTGACAGCACGGGAACGCAGGATGACCCCATTACGGTGAATGCTGGGGCGCACGATCACGACACGAATAATCCTGTCGAGTTGCACGAAGAGAACACGAAGATGACGGATGGGACGCACGTCGGGACGATCGCTGTCACCTACGATTCGGAGACCGAAGAGTTTCAGGCGCAGTGGAAAACTGGGCCGTTTGCGAGTCCATGACAATGAGCGGGATCAGGTATCTGAATTTCATCCAGGGAGCGCAGCATTGGAGTCGCATATTACAGGATCGCCAATCATGGGATCCGTCGTTCTATGCTGTCCCACGTCCAGACAACTCGGGTAGGATCATTCCGACGGGATCGCAGGTTGGCCTAGGGTCGTATCCGTTCTGGTATAACTCGTGGATCACGTCTGGCGCCAACCCTGGGTATCAGCATTCGAGGCTGCATTCGAGGGTTCGAGAGTGCGGGCTATCCGAACAGTCTATTCTGCAGGCGGCATGGGATGAGTGGCCAGACGAGCGACAGAAACCGATATCGCGTGAAGCGTTTGCCCACATGAAAGACCTCATTGATGACATCCGTGAGGCCGAGGGTGTCAGTGAGTTCGGATGGCTCATAGATGACCAGCTCAACACGAGTTACATTGGGCCATTGTCCTATCGGAACCAGATTGCAGCAGCGTTGGAACGGTGGAGCTGCTATACGATTGGGCAGGCAGGCGGGCAGCAGTACACTGTGAGAACTGGGAGGGGATCCAGCATTGCAGCCGCTAGGACCGACCTTGTTGATAGTCCAACGTACGCGCTTACTGCGACAAATTTCGTGGCGTACTATATCAACCACAATCCTGGGGACCCGCAGCCGTACACGATTAACGTGTACCGTCATGCCATGTGTCCGATCGGACGGGAGAAGGACCATTTCGCATATGGCCAGTACCCGATCAGGGATGGGTATGACGAGTACCCAGACAACCCATGCGACATCGTGCTGGCAATACACTGCACTAGTGTTTTCGATGGGTTCACTCCGTCGTACGTCCCTGGGCTGAAACTCTACAAGTTGGAGGGCACGAATTACAAGGATGCCTGGCAGGCAGGAACTCAGACGTTGCTCCAAAGCTGGACCTCATCGGACATGATTGCTCGTTTTGATGACTGGAATTTGTCGTCAACCATAGGGTTCACGTGGCAGCCGACGCTGTTTCACAATGTCACTGATTGGTGGGACTGGGACGAGGTGTGGGGAGATGGGTCGTGGCCAGACCCGAATTTCAGGTTCGGGTTGCGGACATATGATGATAACTTGACCTATTCAACAGGAGGGTCGTACACGCACCCAAGCGGAGTGCCGGCGAGTGACGCGTGGCTTGCAGGCATTCAGTACTATTTCAACATCTACGTGTACGTCGATAAGGTCGACGACATTGGATCCACAGCATAGAAATACCGCATGCCGCGCACCGGGTTGGCGCCCGGTGGGGAGGTCGTTGGGCTTGGGCTTCTTTCACCCCAGCGGCCTCCCGTCTTTTTCCAAGAAGCCCACGTGAAAGGAGCATGTGACGATATGAGAGCGAAACTGCTGGTTGTTGGAACCATGGCCGTGACATTGAGTGGGTGTGCGGGCACTCCGAACATTCCATGGGACGGAATCGTCGAGTGGACCGCGGGTGAGCTGCAGGAGCTCATCGAGGATCACGAAGACGAACCCGAGCCGCCGTCTCAGCCGTCAATGCCGATCTACTTCATGCCGGAGTGGGCTGCGGATCAGGTCGACCCAGATCTTCCTCCAGGGATTGTGATCTGCACGCCGTGTTACGTGCCAGGGCAGGAGGATTCAGGTGGGTCCATCGCGGTTGGGTGCATCGTGTTCACCAATGTCAAGACTGGCGAAGTGATCCAGAAATGCTGGTCCGAAATGAAACGGGTGTCGCCAGACGGGGCATTCAACTGGAGAGACAGTGACGGGACCTCGAACTGTGTCCACACGTACACGACGGCTCACCGATGGGCTGATGAGGCTCAGACGATCGAGGATTGTCCCAAGGCGGACGGAACGAGGCGTGGGGCTGCCATCTGTCGTTTCAAGCGCAAGGGCGAGTGGAACGTGGACATTCATTGGCGATCGACCACGAACCGAACAACGCATGGGTGGCTGGGTATCACGACGCAGACGGCAAAGGGATCGGACTCGAAGAAAGTGACGGCGTGGTACCGATGGAACCAGCAGGGCAGCGCGGATCAGAACGAGGGGTACGTGAACCTGGTGGTCGCCGAGACCGTCCGCTTCAAGCGTTGACCTCGAGGTGAACTTTTCCACAGGGGTGGTGTGGACTTTTCCACAGGAGTCCACATTTTGCCAACATCTTTTCCACAGGTTTTTCCACAGCCTAACAGCCTTACCTTCACGACTTAGGCCGCTTCAGGCCTGAAATGTGCCTTCCCCTACTACTACTACTCTTTTTAAGAGAATCTTGACTCCTATCCTATGTACAGGTAGATATCAGTGCGGTAAGGCGTAGCGTGTCGGCGGGCCACGGATCCAAGAGGAACGAACATCATGCAGGCGAGAAGTGGCCTATTTCGCAATATCTGTCTCTAGACCTATTCTCATTCCCCGGAAACGAAGTGCAGTCTCAGGCGATCCTGGGGGCCTCTCAGGCAAAATGTCTGATTTGGACTCCGAAAGGGCTTGCATGGGGTGAAAAAAGACAAAGGAAAATGCATGGGGTTTGACTCGGTGTATCAAACAGCCTTGACGAATAGGTGAGAACAGAGGATAATGATGGCATCATGGAAACACGGAACCAGACACAGAAGGGAGTGCAAGTGACCCAGCAAGAGTTGTTCATCGAGGCCGCCAGGGAATTCGCGCAGATCGTCCATGATGATGGACAGATTGAAGGATGGATCCAGAAAATCGGAGACCTCGAGGTATCCGACGATCTTATGATCGAAGCGTGGCAGGGAGTTGCGACGAAAGGATCAAATCCACAACTCGGAAATATCATCGGGCTCATGAATGTGATCAAGGGCATCCAGAACAAGACTCACATCGAATTGGATTGGTAGTAGTAAGAAGGTGGGGGGGCCTGCGGGCCCCCTCTCCAGAAGGGAGGATCATTATGGAGGCAGTGGCAGCAATTCGACACGAAGTGCTCATGGCAGAGGCGGCGTTAGAAGATCAACTCTGGGAGACCTCGGACGCGAGACGTGCGGGCAGGCTTGATCAGTGCATCAGGCTGTGCGATCAGGTGCTCGAAGATTTGACCGATCTCTCCACCGAATCGATCGCCTCAGCGCTCAAGGCTCTGGCGTACATGATGGACGTCCTCAACAACTAGGAAGGGAGACTCACCATGCACGAGGCAGTCACTGTCAAAGACGCAATGCAGGCAGCCACGAAGATGTCTGAGCGCCTGGAGTACCTGTTCAAGCGCGAGGACGATCTCTTCGATGAGGACGTGAACGGAGTGGTCGAGGATGTCCGCGAGGCATTCAATGTCCTCGAAGAGTGGCTCACGGACACCGAACAGGATCTATGGGACCGCGAGTTGATTGCCATGCACTTCGGAGGTGATGCGTGAAGACATCTGACGGCGGGTACGTGATGACATCCAAGTACCCTGGCAAGTGCAGAGATTGTGGCGCCCGGATCCCAAAGGGCGCCACAGTCATCTGGTACAAGAGCGAGAAGGCGGTCGTGTGTGAGATCTGCGGTAAGGACCTCATGGATGGCAAAAGTCTCGAGGCAACTGAGGAGAATGACATCAAGATGGAAAAGACCTATGGGTCCGCGTACACGCGGTTTTGAACTGAGGAGGAGTGCGATCATGGTGCTGTTGGAAACGCCGCCGCTCGATGCTCTTGAAGACTTTGAGGAGGCAGTGCAGGCTTGCATGAAGGTCATGCGGGCCCTGAATGGATGCCCAGGGTTCTGGAAATCCCTGGAGGACTCGAAGGTGCCAGAGCAGGCATGTGGAGGGCTGAAGTGGTGGGAGAGCACGCTGGATCATATGGGAGTAGTCGTGGGAAGGTTCAAGGAGCTGGAGGCCGTTTCGGAAGCAACGCAGAGGGTGATGGTCAATGGTGGGGCATAGAGAAGGACCTCAGGTACACGGGATGTCCGGTGTACGTGGTTCGAAAGTTCGAGACGAGGAAGGCGGGGTTGCTGTGGAAGAGGGATCCATCCAAGGGAGTTCAACGGTGGCTGTATGCGCTCCCTGGAGACTGGAGGATGTCCATGCTGGATGTCGAAAGGCTCAGCAGGCGACGGAGGTTAAGACCGGCTCAGGCGAAGGCCATGCTGATATGGCTCAAGGGGAAGGAGGTTCGGTGGTGAGGAGAAGTGAGTGCGAGAGCAAGGGAGTATGTTTCATCCTGAGCGAGCCGCTCCAAAAGGCTGCGAAAGTGCGGCATATTGCTCGGGCCACAGTGGACCAGTTGGATCGGCGCCAGGCTCATTCCGAGAAGGAGTGCGAGCGGTTCGCTCATGGATTTGGGGAGGTTGCCTGGAGGGCGAGAGATGAGGAGTTGCGAGGGCTGTATTGTGACATGATGGGGGCCGTTCGGATCCTCGAAGATGCTGTGTGGGAGTTCCTTGGAAGGCAGGTTGCCGATCGGCTCGTCAAGGTCTATGAGGCAACGGCCAGAGTTGAGGTGTTGTGCGAGGTCGAGGCCATGAGGCTACAGGTCTTCAACTCGGACGTCGAGGAAGACGCCATGGTTGACAGCCGCATGGACGCCATGGGTAACGAGTAGGAGTCTTGGGATCCACGGAAGGGGCTCGCGGGAGACCGCGGGCCCTTTTCTACGTCAGGCCCATTCAAGGCCTTCCGTGCCACCTGGAAGCGATTCGGCAAGATCGGGTCTTGGATGACTCCTAACACCCCCATGCATGCGGTGCAGTCTGAGGCGATCTGAGGCACTGTCTCGTTGACATTAAAAAAAGACAAAGAAAAATGCAGGGGGTTTGACTCGGTCTATCAAACAGCCTTGACGGATGATAGAGAACAGAGGATAATGATGCCATCATGGAAACACGGAACCAGACACAGGAGGGAGTGCAAGTGAGCAAGCAGAAGGTCGAGGATCGGATTCGAGAGATCAAGCGTGCGATGGATGATGGGGACTTCTCTGACTCGGAGGAATACGGACGACTAATCGAGATATCCCAGCGTGCTGAGTGTGTGCGGCTGGTGGGCAGGCTCGCTGATGGACCGATGAAGAATGACCTTTCCGAGAGTAGTTGGTGGGAGCTGCAAGTGGCCTTTGCTGGCGATGAGGATAGCGAGTGGGGAAAGTGGTCTGCTTGGGGCGAGTATGACTATGAGATAGAAGCAAAGGCTGCGATTTCAGAGATGATAGCGTTCTATAGTCACCAGGACGAAATGCCGATCGAGGTGAGGGTAGTGAGGTGTGACGATGAGTAGTTTCATTTTCTCGGATGAGGTTGTCGAGCGGGCAAGGGAGGTCATGGCCCCCATCACGGAGGAGGCCACGAAACGGACGCGTGAATCGCTCGCACGCGGCGAGACCCCAGATCTGGTCGGAGCGTTAACCGCTTCCGACGTAGCCAAGTGGATCCAGAACGCGAAGCGCACGAAGGGAGGACGCAAGTTATGAGATGTGGGATTGCTGAAGTGCCGATGACCACGATGCGAGAGCAGCTTGCCAGGCGCAAGGTCGAGGTCAGGGCCCCAAGGTCGCTCAACGACGATGAGATCACGTCGGAGTTGCGGCGATTGGTGGAGGGTCTTGCGAGCATCCGGGTCTTCCTGCACAACACGGATCACCTATCTGACCGCGAGTTGTACGGGTGGCTCTGGGATGAACTGGACGAACTCACGGAGGACGTCGCGCTCAATCCGAACATGGGGGTCCATCTGGACATCCTGGGCAAGTGCGAGCCTCAAGACCTCGAAGTGTACCTCAAGTTCTACGCCGATGAGACGTACCGCAGGATGTGGGCCGAGGACTTTCCGGATGACGTGATCCCGTTGCACGAGGATCCGAAGTATCCGCGAGCGCTCCCAGAGGCGTTCTCGTGGTGATCCGTCAATATTGTCCCGAACATCGAACCATGGAGGAACCGCGAACATGACACGCAACGACACGACCGCTTCAAGGCAGTGGGCGAGCAGGCCTGATGACCAAAGGTTCACGACGATTCCAGAGCTAAAGACCGCAGTGGCCTCGAGAACGGACCGCTCCAGGTCGTTCATCACAGAGACGAAGCACCTCAAGGTGATGCCCACGCAGGACAATGACCTCTACATTGAAACCGCCGAGGGTCCGATGGGCTTGACCAACTGGTCGTTCGGTCAGATGTGCCGCAAGGCTAAGGCACCCGCGAACTACCTGGAGAGTCTGCCAGCAGAGCTGGCTGCTCCCGATCTTCAATGGGGACTGGACCAAAGCGAGTCACAGGATGGCATGGTCCTTGTTGATGACGGACTTACCATCCATGAGGAGATGATGGAGCCGCCGATGATGCGGGCGTTCACCGGCGCCAAGTACGGACGCATCTGGGACCTCGATGTCATCAATGCCGTCGAGAATTTCAACCAGGACGATCGGTGGCGAGTGCCTGGGCACGTCCACTCCGAACCGACGAAGCGTTCCACTACGCTGTACGCGAGCGACAGGGATCTCTTCATGTTCCTCGTGGACGAACGGAATCCGATCCAGGTGAACGGCGACACGTTGTTCCGTGGGTTCTACACTTGGAACTCCGAAGTGGGCAGTGCGACGTTCGGACTGGCCATGTTCCTCTACAGGCGAGTCTGCGCCAACAGGATCATCTGGGGCCAGCAGGAGTACCGGGAGTTGCGGATCGTTCACCGATCCTCGGGACCAGACCAGTTCAGGCGGGAGGCCGCTCCGATCCTCACCGAGTACGCCAATTCGAGTGCGAGACAGGTCGAGGATACGCTCAGGAGGGCGAAAGAGCTGGAGGTGGGAAGGACAGAGGATGATGTGACCGAGTGGCTTCAGAAGCGCGGATACAAGGCCCGAGAGGCGGCAGGTATCATCAAGTCCGCGGTGGCCGAGGAAGGACAAGCGCGGAGCTTGATGGATGTGGTCAACGGCGCCAGCGCCCTGGCACGCCAAATTTCTCATACGGATCAGAGGGTCAAGGCCGAGAGGCTTGCTGGAAAACTCCTGGATGAAGTTGCCGCCTGAGTCCTCCCTTGGGCGCGGGGCCTCCGACCTTCGGGCCGGGGGCCCTTTCTTTTGGCTTGATCTCAAGGTGCATAATGTGAGAGAATGAAGCAGAATAGGAAACATGGACAGACACGGAAGGGAGGTTGCAAGATGTCAGAGTATGAGATCCGAACGGGAGGAGGGTATCCGCTCGATGAGGTGTCGAGTGCTCTCCAGAAATCCATCCGAAGGGGTATGGAGACGGAGGCGTTGTATTGGGCCATGGAACTGTCCAACGGCTACTCGAAATATCTGTGGTACCGATTGCGGGTGATTGCCCTAGAGGAGATGGCGCCTGACATCGTTCAGTTAGTCGATGTCTGCTACCGATGGTTCCTCGACTTCGCGGGAGAAAAGCGCAGGACCGGAGACACCCACTTCTGCATTTCCCATGTGGTCTATGCGATGTGTCGGGCGAGGAAGTCCAGACAGATCCACAACTATCAAGCGTTCGTGGCCGGACAACGAGAGGAGGGGTGGTACCTGGAAGTTCCCGAGTGGGCACTGGACAAACATACGAAACGCGGGCGGCAGATGGGGAAGACGATTGATGACTTCTGGGGCGAGGGTGATCACCTTGAGAATGAGATCCCTCCCGGGTTGCCGTACGCCGACACCTATCACGATGAGGCCGAGAAGGTAGCGAAGTCGGCATCGAAGCACTGGAAGGATTGGTCGTTCATGGGATCCAACGGACGGAAGAAGAAGGCCGAGGCGCGGAAGCAAGAGTCGTTGTTCTGACAGAGAGGAGGTCTCGAGAGATGGAAGTGGTCAAGATGAAGGTGGCGGACATTCGGTTCCATCCGAAGAACCCGCGAGTGATGGCTGAGGAGAATCGAGAGGCGCTAGGGCGCTCGCTCGAAGAGTTCGGGCAGGTCGTCCCGCTGGTGTGGAACAAGCGCACCAAGTTCCTGCTTGGTGGTGAGAAGCGTTTGCTGCTCATGCGCTCCAAAGGGATCACGGAGGTGGACGTAAATGTCGTGGACGTCCCAGAGGAGAAGGAGCAGGCTCTCATGGTCGCGCTCAATGCGGCCACGTTGCAGGGACGGTACACGAAGGACCTCCGAGGGGTCCTGGCCGAGCTTGAGAGTACTGACATGGGGCGAGGCCTTGTAGAGGCGTTCAGGCTTCACGAACTCATTGAGGACAAGAAGGGCAAGAGTGAGTCGCTGTCACCGCGCACACAGGCAGCAGAGGATATCTCTCCGCGTTTCAACGAGAAACACAATTACGTTGTGTTCGTCTTCGATGACGAAGTGGACTTCGCTCACATCCAGACGGCGCTTGGACTCAAGATGGTCAAGTGCAGGTGGACAGAGAAACCGCGAGTGGGGCTTGGGCGAGTCCTCGATGGGGAAGTCCTCATGGAACTCCTCAAAAGGAGGGCGTGAGAGATGCGGATCATTTGTCCGAGTCACGGTCGGGCCGACGACCTTCACATTGGGGTCATGCGGCTGTTTCCAAATCGCGTCGAGTTCCTGGTGGCAGAAGAGGAGGTTGAGACATACAAGGCTGCGACGGGCCGTCCGGTGATTGGGCATCCGTGTGGAGTTGGCCACCTGGGAAAGATCAAGAACTGGATGCTGGACAACATCAAAGACGACGAGTGCATTGTGACCGTGGACGATGACCTTTACTCGATTGGAGTAGTGCTGCAGGAGCCAGGGCCGCGCATCATCAATCTGAATGAGGCTATGTGCACGGAAGTGCTGCATCATGTCTTCATCTGCGCTCGGGACCTCGGGACGAACTTGTTCTTCCTTGGCACGGGGTACCCGATGCGATACCAGGATTATAAACCGTTCCATCTGCGAGCGGTTTGCTGGGGCGGATGTGTGGGGTACATTGACGACGGCCAGCGGTACGATGAGGAGCTCAAGTATCACACGGACATCGACTTCTCATTGCAAACGTTGTCCAAGCACAGAAGGATATGGCAGGACACAAGGTTTACGGCGGTGTGGGCTGTGTTCAGGAACAAGGGCGGGTATGCGGAAGTGAGGTCGCAGGAGTTCATGAATGAGATGACCCGCAAGCTGGCGGACAAGTGGGGAGACAACGTTGTCAGCACGGGCCAGTTCTCGAAGAAGGGCAGGCAGATTCAGATCAGGCTGCCTAAGTGAGGTGAAGTGACATGGAAGAGAAGGACCAGCTAAATCTCAGAGAGGCGGCAAAGTTGCTCGGTGTGACCTATCCTACTCTCGCAACGTGGTGCAAGAAGCGGAAGGACCTCCCGCACGTGAGGGTGGGCAAGGCCTACCGCTTCCCGCGCAAAGCGCTCATGGAGTGGGCGGGGCATCAGAATGACCCCGCGCCAGATGAGGGTCAGGGGCCAGAGGGTCATGTCCTCCAGAGGATCCTCCGAGATGTGCAGAGGGCGAAGCAGGAGCTTGAGGAGGCAGAGCAGTTCATCCTGGACATCATGTGAGGAGCCAGGGAGACGGGAAGTCGTCGAGGGGCTCGTGGGCGATCCACGGGCCCCTTTTCTATGTGTGGGCCATTGGACGCCGAGGGTGCCCTCCAGATGCGATTCGGCAAGATCGGGCCTGGCCCACTATTGGGACACCAATCTATACGTGGTCCAGTCTGAGGCGATCTGAGTACTGTCTCGAAAGCATGCAAGAAAACGAAAGAAAAAAGTGGATGGTGTAACAAGGTCTATCAAACGGCCTTGACACGACGGTGGAGAATATGAGAGAATGACCTTGGAAACATGGAACCGGACACAGAAGGGAGTGCTCATGAAATCGCTGCACGAAGAGTGGACTGATCAAGACTGGGAGGAGTTCGAGGCAGTCATGCAGGCGAACTCTGGAATGACCGATGAGGAGTGGGCGGCGTACCAAGCGCATTGCGATGCTGAGATCGAAGAGATGAGGAAGGAAGGACTTATCGCGCCCGAGGCCTGCCCCCATTGCGGCGCGGAGCTGCTCGAAGGGAAGGGCTATGTCGGAGAGTACGTGGCCTACTGCGAGGAACATGGGGTCATCTGGGAAGACGCGGCGATGGCGTTGCGGATTGTGAAGTAGGAGGTGTGATGTGAGGATCCTCAGACGAGACAAATCCATGAACGATCTCGTGAGAGCGGCGAAGCGGTACCGCGATGTCTGCATCGAGAATGACCTGGCAGAGCGCAAGGACCAGGGCAGGCCGTACACGGATGAGGAGTGGGATGCCATGGTCGATCTCATTTGGTGCATGGACTGGAAGGCCATCACGGAAGGTGAGGTGGAGCTGTGAGTGAGAACGGCTTAGCGTATCTCGTGTTCTACCCGTGCTGTGGGGCGGGCGACACGGAGGGCCAGTGCATGTGCCGAGACTATGAGGAGTCGCAGCTCGGATGGGGCTGCAAGTTTGGCGATCCGAACGGAGGAGTGTGCTCGAACAAGAAGGTGGAAAGGAGGTTGCTGAGAGAGGAGCTCAACAGTCGTGTCGAGGATTTCTGAAGAGACAGTGGCAAAGGCCACGCATCCGGTCATAGTGCCGGAGAAGGGATGACAATGAGACCGCGAAGCATGGTGAAGGTGATCGACAGGAAGCGCTACAACACGGACACCGCGACGGAGATCGCCAGCAATGCTCACTGGGATGGATCGAATTGGGAGCGGTCTGGACGCAACACGTTCCTGTTCAGAACGCCGAATGGAGCGTACTTCCGTCTCGATCAGACATGTTGGCAGGGCGAGCAGGACTCGATCAGGCCGCTGTCAGTCGATGAGGCAGTGGTACTCTATGAGGCCCTCACGGTTGTCGAGATGGACTTCGAGGAGGCGTTCCCGGGGATCGAAGTGTCGGAGGCGTAATCGAACTGGGGTTGGGGGCCTTCGGGCCCCCGGCTCTTGGAGGAGGATATCAAATGGCGAGCATAGCTAGAGTCAAGCGCGAGCATTTGAACATGATGGCCAGGGCGATGAACTGCACGACGACCCCACAGGAGTTCATGGTGCTGTACCTGCGAACCAATCTCTCCAGGGAGAAGGTAGCCGAGTCGCTCAGGGCGACTGAGGCGCGAGTCGTCGAAATTGAAACCAAAGCGCTCGAGAAACTGGAGGGGTTCACCGAGCTCGTCCAGGATGTGGTGGGAGGCTGAGATGTTCATGGGTGACTTCGAGAAACAGTCGTGGAGGCAGCTGGTCCTTGACATGGTGGGTGGCGGTCCAATCGCCAGAAGTATCCTTGAGGAGGTTGAGTGCGTCCAGGATCTGTGGGACTGGAGTGCAAAGGACTGGATGGAGCTGCCAGGAATTGGGGAGGTCAATGCGCTCGTCATCATGTCGTCGCTCGAACTCGGACGAAGGATGTGGAGTCAGAAGCGGTGGCTAGGGCGAGTAGTGAGTAATCCGCTGGAAGTCGTGGAGGTCATGAATGGGGACCTCAAGGAGGCCCGTGTCGAAAAGTTCTATGTGCTATTGTTGGACTCGAAGAACAGGTGCATGGCGAAGGTCCTAGTCTCGCAAGGGTCCGTGAATGCCTCGATCGTTCATCCGCGCGAGGTGTTTGAGCCTGCCATTCGAGGGAGGGCCGCGGCCGTAATCGTCGTCCACAATCACCCAGCGGGCGATCCGAAACCGTCCAGGGAGGACATAGATGTGACGCGGCGGCTTGCGGATGCTGGGAAGCTCCTGGGGATCCCAGTGCTGGATCATGTCATCGTTGGGGACCTAGAGCATTGCTCCATGAAGGCGCTTGGAGTAGGGTTGTTGTCGTAGAGGAGGGTCAAGGCATGAATGAAGATGCGAGGATCTTAGCGTTGCTCAGAGCGCTCAGTGAGGACTATGGGAAGCGATCATTCAACGAGGACGAGGTGCTTGGGAACTGGTTTCAGGTAATTGGCATGTGCAGGTTTGTAGGAGAGTTGACGGGCAGAGACTATGAAGACACGATGAAGTTGGTTGATAGGGCAATGGAGTGGTTCATCGTGAAACTGCCGAAATCAGTCAAGGGGAACATTGTCCACGCGCTGAGTAAGAATTGTGTGAATGTGTTGAGAAAGGACGAACGGGAAAGGAAACGCCGTGCGAGTAGCAATTAGCGACTGCCACTTCGGAGATCCAGACCTCAGACGGTATGTCACGGATGCGACGGGTGGACCGGCCTCAGGAGCGATGCTCCTGGGGCTTTTTTCTGTCATGGTCGAGGAGAATGGGTGGAGAGTGGATGGCGTAGGTGACATCTTCAATTACTGCGGCAGGCTGTCCGAAGCGCTGGTCGAGTACGGAACCACGATTGAGCGGTTTCAGAAGGCAGGCATGACGTTGTGGCCAGGGAACCATGATAGACGGAATGCAGGAGCCATACCTCTTCAGACGTTGAGGAAGCAGTTCAACCTAGTGTACGTTCATGACGCCGACCCTCCGTACTGCGTTGGGGTGTCCCATTGGCACCAGCATGATCCAGTGTGGTCGAAGCCTGGGTGGCTCAGAAAGGGGTTTGGCGAAGCCGTCATCAAGAATGGCCTTCTCCTGGAGACGCACGTGCATCCGCTCATCGACGAGACAATCATCAAGGCCGTCAAGGCGCCGCTCAATTGGTTCATGAAACGGGGCAACCGTATCGAGGACGAATACTGGATCTCGAAGGTTGTCGAGGAGGCGAAGCGCACCGAAGTCGAGGTTGCACTCGGAGGACATACCCATCGCATGGGCTGGTGGGTCAAAAACGGAATCGAGGTAGTCAATCTGGGGTCCGCCATCCCTCGAACGATAGCAGGGGGCATCGAAACGATTGTCATGGGCGTCTGGAATTACGAAGAACGGCAACTGTACCAGATGACCCTAGATGGACTCATGCCGGCAGCGAAGGTGCATCTATAGGCTTGACAGGACGCAGTTACAGTGCGATAATTGAGTCTCACGATGGAAACATGGACAATCCGAAAGGACACAGGAGGGAGGTGTCACCATTCCAAGACCGCGGCAGGCAGTGGAATCCATGGTGCAGATCCTGGTACCCGAGAACGAAAGAAGCGTCGAGCTTGCAGGTGAGGTCGAGTTCCTCATCGGCATGCGAGAGCGTGCAGTGCTTGACGGGGCTTCGGGGCGGATCCTGGGAATGAAGATGGCCACAGCGTTCGGGCTGGTGTCTCAGAGGGCAACGGACCTCTATCATTGGATCGAGGCGCAGTGGCAAGATGCTGAAAGGGGGTCGCTGTGATGATCTTCCTCTTGAGAATTGTGGGAGTAGTTGGGTGCACGCTCATCGGACAGGTCTGGGCGATGTCGTTCATCCACATCGGGTTCGACAGGGATCTTGTGACCCACAGGCAGGTGATGCGAGTGAAGGCGGTCGCGTTCTTCATGTCGTGCGTGTTTCACGCAATTGCCATCATCATCGCCTGGGGGTGAGAGGAGTGTCGAGATGGGGTTCAAGAATGAAGAGGAAGAGTGGGCTGAAGACTTAGATGATGATGTCCTCGAACATGAAGTCCAGGATATCGGCATTGAGGTCCTGAGTTCCACGACGATCAAGACGGCAAGCATTGGACAGTGGGCTGGAGCGATGTCCAGGGCGATGCGAGAGATCGTCCCCCCCCCACGGACGAACAAGGTCGAGGTCAAGGATCGCTCGGGGAAATTCCTGTACTCGTACTGGTACGCCGACATCTCGCAGTGCTGGGAGGCAATCCGAGGACCTCTCGGGGCGAACGGCCTGACGTGCAACCAGTTCCCGAAGACGGTGGGTGATCCTCGCCTGGGGCATATGCGGATCGAGACATGGATCTGTCATGAGTCCGGCGAGTACGTGATTTCATCCTTCGATTTGCTGCTCAAGGATCCAGAGGAGATCCAGAAGGTCGGAGGGCGGATCACGTATGGGTGCCGATACTGTCTCGAGGCGATCTTCGGTCTGCAGCCACCTGGGTATGACGACGATGCGTCCCATGCAACCCACGACGGTACGGGGCGGACGGCGAAGGTGCAAACGCGGGCAAGGACTCCGAACGGGACTCCTCAGAAACCGCCGCAGGCTGCAACCCAACTCTATGATCGGATGTGGGAGAAGTTCGGCAAGAAGGACGAATGCGTGACGCTGATGACTGGGGCCCTCCGCAAACTGGAAGGAGTGAGTGAGGAGGCGGTGTGGTCAACCGAGTGGCTCCTTGAGAACCCGCTCACAGACGAGCAGTATCTGCTGCTTGGCAACGAGGTCGATCGGATGCTCGAAGTGTTTCTCACTCCAGAGGACAAGAAGCGCATGGAGGATGAGCATTTCGAGAGGACGGGGCAGCGCAGGGGCAAGACGAAGGCCGATTGTCAGAAGGAGCGGCGAGATGAGCGTGAGAAGGGCGAAGAGAAGGAACCCATTGACGGCTCAGGGTTCGAGCCTGGAGATGCATCGCCATGAGAAAACGCAAGTGGCACATCTCAATAGATGGCATCACAGGAGGGTGCAAGAACTGCAAGCATGTCACGTTTTTGCCGGATGCGTGGTGCTCAAAGCATGACATTCTCAGAGTGTTGTGGGGCCAAACTGGAAGGAGATGCAAGGACTGGGTACCATGCAGTGATATGGTGACGCGGACGTTAGAGAGTTGTTCTGATAGGAGTTGTTGACATGGAAACACAGAAGGACGGAAAGCACATTGTTTCGTTGAAGGCAGAGAATGTGAAGCGCCTGAAGGCTGTCAGGATTGAACCCAACGGGAACCTCGTCGTTCTCGGAGGGAACAATGCGGCTGGAAAGTCGAGCGTGTTGGACTCGATTGCGATGGCGCTGGGTGGCAAGAAGTTGTGCCCTGACGAGCCCATCCGAAAGGGACAGGAAACTGCCGAGGTCGAGGTCGAACTTGAGGACCTCATCGTGAGGCGGACGTTCGACGCGACTGGCTCAAAGCTTGAGGTGATGTCCAAGGATGGCCGCCGCCTGAAGTCTCCCCAAGGAGTCCTGGATGAAATGGTGAAGGCCCTGACGTTCGATCCTCTTGCATTTGCGAATGGGACCCCTAAAGATCAAGTGGAGATCCTGAAGGCAGTTACAGGGCTGTCTGAGCGGTTTGAGGAACTTGATGGGGAACGACAGGAAGCGTATGACCAGAGGACGTACGTGGGGCGCCAAGTGAAGGACCTCGAAGGGGCACTGCGGACGTTGCCCAACCATGAGGACTTCGATGGGGAACCAGAGAGCCTAGAGGAGACGCTCGCTGACCTTCGAGCGGCCAGGGCCCACAATACAGAAGGCGAAGCGCTGCGACGAAGAGTCCAGGAACTCAAGGAAACGAAGGACAGGCTCACGCAGGAACAAGAGGAGCTGCTTGACAAGCTGTCTGCTGTGAGGACGGCACTCAACGCGAAGGTCCAAGAACTTGAGGCGTTTGAGTGGGACGACTTGGACTTCCTTGAGAGCAAGCTTGTGGACATGGAAATTGCGAACAAGTATCGGGCTGAGAACGAGAAGTTTCATGAGGTTGCCGAGCAGTACAAGGCGGCGAAGGCTGAGCAGGACGAACTCACGGGGTGCATCGCGCAGCTGGACATGGACAAGCTCCAGCTCATCGAGGATGCCGAGTTGCCCATCGAAGGGTTGGGGTTTGACTGGGATCACGTCATGTTCAACGGAGTGCCGCTTGAGCAGATCTCCTCTGCAGAGCGCCTCAAGGTGTCAGTTGCCATGGGCATCGCCATGAACCCGGAGTTGCGAGTCATGCTGATCCGCGAGGGGTCGGTGATGGACTCCGAGAACCTGCAACTGCTTCGCGAGCTGGCAGAGGAGCACGACGTTCAGCTCTGGGTGGAGCGTGTGGGGGATGGCCCCGAAGTGACGGTCCTCATCGAAGACGGAGAGGTGGTGGAGTGATGGACCACATGATGAACTACGCTGGTCCAGATAACCCGCCTCATGCTAGACGTCACGATGAAAGGCACCAGACGGGCGAAGGAGAAGCGCATCCGTGTTCTGCGATGTCCTGTATGTGAGCGAACATTCGACAGGCAGAGGATCAGGTGGGTGAATTGTCCGAAAGGCAGCATGATGTGGTACCACGAGTGCAGATACCTGGACGTGCTAGGTAGGGGACTTCCATGTGTAGAGGCCGTCGAGTTCGTGCCAGGGAGGTGGTAGACAATGAGTCCTCAGTATGAAGACTGTGCTCCTGGAGATGACCTCTATACGGTGCCGAAGAAGTTGCCGATAAGCAACTTCACGAAAAGGTCGCATGTGGTGGTTCACGATGAGGAGGGGCGAGACATGACATCACGCGGAGCAATTCGAGCAGCGATCTGGAGAGCGTCGTATCGGATGGACAACGTGACGGCGCCCAGGGAAGTTCTTGCGAAATGGCTCTATGCGATCGCAGTCGTGGAGAGTGGAGGCGAATGGGCCAGGTGCGGAGCTGAGGCGATTACATTCCTCGAAGGGAAGATGGGAGAGATTGGGCCGTGGCAGGGAACCTATGGAGCATTCCTGGATTGCCAACGTGTCTACGGTCGGCACAGCCAATCACTCAGAAGGGATGAGATGTCCATGTACCCGGACCCATGCACGCTTTATGGGCAGGCCATTGAAAGGATCATTTACATTCACGAGTATGGCGATCCATACCCAGATGACGACGGGTTTGATCCAGAAATGCAAGCCTGGATGTGGATGGTTGACATGGCCAAGGTCCACCATGGCGGTCCTGACAGAGAGTCGTCTGACATGGACGATTACGTCCGCAAGTTCGAGAAAGCTCTGGACGAGGAGTCAATGAAAGTGTTTGGATGGTAAGTACCATCGCGGTGGGGTCGCCCTCAACCTTCCATTCAACCTAGAGGGCGGCCCCTCCCTTCATGAGAAAGGAGCCAATTTGGAAAGTGATATCCTCACGCACGCGGAACGGCTCAGGCACATTCGCCTACTCGAGAAGCTAAAGGAAGGGAAGGCGCCTTCAGCCAGGGAGCTGGAAGAGCTCAGGGAGTTCGAGTCGGCCAATAACGAGCAGCTCTTCGAGCCGATGATCGACGGTCCGATTGAGATGGGCCACGTAAACGACGTCCTCGATCGGAAGCTCAGAACTCTCCTCGAACGTGCGGACCATCCCATGACATCTCCTCGGACGATCTCGGCTTGGGCCTCCGCGCTCAAGGCTATTCTCGACTGCAAAGCGAAGGTCGATCCGAAGTGGCAGAAGACTGGAAAGTCCCAGGAAATCCAGGAGCTCGTGAAGGGCCTCCTGGGGAACGGAGGATACGATGAACAAGCCTGAGTGCGTTACCGTAGCGGCAGAGATGATCATCTATAAGCATTGTGGCTGGACTCCAGAAGTCCCTCCAGGGGTCCAGATCGCTCCCGATCGCGGCTTCAACCCTAAGCCTGTCCGCAAGAACCGCCTGTTCAAAGCGAAGGCGAGACGATGTCTGAAGTGAGTTGGAAGATCAAGCTCGTACCTCCGAAGCATCCAAAGAGCCTCAAGAGATGCATCGAAATCCTGAAGCGCTGCAATGACGTCGTCACGGAGGCCCCGACATGGAGTCCTCGGACATGGACGATTACGTGGCCAAGTTTCAGAAGGCTATGGACGAAGAGTCGCTCAAGGTGTTTGGATGGTAGTGATATAACGGGTCCTCGCGGGGCCCCATCCCTTCTGTGTTTCCAATTGGTCCAGAGATGGACCTCTTCAGATTGGGGCCCCGCACCCCTCTTTCCATAGGGGGGCAATGGCGATGTGGCTTCAGAGGCGATCTGAGGCCTGTTTCTAGTTTGAGGAGGTGGCTGAAAGATGGCGGAAGTGACGTGGACGCTCCAGGTAGTCACTGAGGCCCTAATCATTGGGCAGGAAGAGATGGGGGAACAACTGATTGGAGGGTCGTATGGGCAAGGTCGTCATCACGAAAGGGAATTCTCGGAGGTTCGTGCCAAGCTGCTCGGCATCAGAGCTGGATGGACTCGAAGAACTCATGGGCATCAGGCACAAGCAGCGGTATCGCTCGAAGGCGAAGCGCCGGAAACTCCCGAAACATCTGAAGGAGCTTGCCGGTGAGTGAGGAACTCGAAAGGTGGGTCATCGTGGCTGAGGCCGCGGCCAGGAACGGACTCCTCATCTACGATCCAGAAGGAGGTGGTGACCTTGAACCAGGATGGAACGAAGAGCGAGAGCCAGCGTGGATTCCAGATCCAGGACCGACAGAACAGGATGATGGCGTGCATGGCGAGCGACTACCGGGTTATGAGAGCCTGTGCAGGATTCGTCGATGCTCGGTATGTGCGCGGAGACAGCCTATGTCTTTACCTTCGGAGGAAAACTGGGGAGTGCATCAACTCGAAAGCAAAGCTGTGGGCGATGACGCAGGAGGGGCAAGACGGTGAAAGCTCTGAGCGTGAGGCAGCCGTGGGCGGATCTGATCGTTGACGGCGTGAAGGATGTCGAGAACCGGACGTGGAAGACGAACATTCGCGGGCGGATCCTCATCCATGCAGCGAAGCGTGTGGAGCATTGGGTTGTCCCAAAGGTCTCGATGTACCTCGGAGTGGAGTCGTCCTTTGACTACCATCCTGTCGTTGGGGCGATCATAGGGTCTGTCGAGATTGTGGATTGCTGGAACAAGTTCCTGCTGAGGACCTCAGATGTGCGTCACAAGAACAGGTGGTTCTCCGGGCCATTCGGGTTTGTGATGACGAACGCCGAGCGGTTCAGAAATCCAGTGTCATGTCCTGGGCGCCAGGGGTTCTTCAATGTCGATTTGACCGCGTTGAGATCCGAGATGAACTCGGAGGAAGGGAGGTGTGAAGGCGAAAGTAATCCATGGTCCAAGTTGCGAAGTTTGCCTGAGTCGCCATTGTCTGACAAGAAGGGAGCGTGATCGGAATGGGAGACGTATCGAAACTCAAGGAGCTCATAAAGCAGCTATTACAGATCCTCCATGGCGAGGGGCCAGGTGCGATCGGATCCTGGAAGACGTGCAAGGAGTTCGTCGAGGAGCATGTTGACGAAGATGAGAATGTCCTCTGCGTCAACGCCCAGCTCACGTCTGGCGCCTGGGAGATCTGCAAGAAAGATTCGGCCATCCAGTTCTTCCAGGGCTTCGAGGGAGGGCTCAACGTCGTAGTCACGGATGAGGTCATCAAGCAGCTCATCCATGTGGCGTTAGCCATCATCTAGGAAAGGAGAATGATGTCATGGAGCAAGACCGCGGCTTGACCGCTCAAGAAAAGTTGCCTGGAGTGCCGGATGATGACAGCGAGTGGAAGCTTGCGGTCTCGGAATTGAAACGGCACGGAGAGAAGCGTGGGGCGTTGAGCGCACATCTGCTGGAGACGGACCACGACCTCCTGCAGCTTGTGCTCGTGTGGCCCACAATCTCGAACACCAGAAATCCCCACGTGAAGGGGCCACGTCCGAATTCTCGCGTGAAGGCTGAGGATTCCGTCCTCATGAAAAAAGCGTGGGCAGGGATCTCTGTCAGCTACAAGTCAATTGCCAAGGCAATCGGATGTAGGCAGGCAGAGGCGAAGAAGCTGGTGTCCAGGGCGAAATCCATGTGCTTGATCTGGCCAGATGGAACGGTGAACAGTCTTCTCGAAGACTACCTTGGAGCTAGGCTAGGGCGTGACATGGTAAAGGCAATGTCGAGAACCTAACAAGAAAGGAGCGTGTTGAGAATGACGACAACGAGCGAAGGGCGAACGGTGCATCTTGGGAAAGAGTCTCCTCTTGGAAAGCTGGCGAGTGTCATCGAAGAGGCTGTCAACGAAGCGCTCGCAAGCATATCAGATCCTGGCATTCGAGACCGCGAGTTGGTCCGAAATGCTGTGGAGCTCCGGACTATCCGCGAACGTCTGAGAGTGATCAAGAAGAAGATAAATGAGCTAAAGCCGCAAGAGGTGAAGGACCTCGAAAAGGAAGCGAAGCTTCTCAAGGATGAACTCAACGAAAAGGCGTTGGGTCTCGAGACGAGGATTGCGGGGGACGCTCAGATCAGGCTTGACGAAGGGCAAGACGACGAAGAGGACGAAAAACAGGACATGTAGAGCAGCTAGGACGTCACGCGATGTCACAGCAAAGCACAGAAGACCCCGGACCAGGAACTTACCATGCTAACCGGTCCGGGGTCTCTTTATGTGTACTCGGCATAGCGTTGCGTGTCAACCCTGGAGGAATGAATGAACTGCCACGTCTGTCGTGAGGAGTTGGGTCCAAGGGAGTCCACGGTTAAGTGCGAGGAGTGTGGTGTCAGGGTCCACGCGAGCTGTGCGATCCAGATCCTGTGCAATCCGTCCGAGGATCCTTTTGATGAAATCGACGGGCTGTTCTGCTTTTGCTGTCTCCCAGGAATAGCGAGACAGCTGCTCACCGACAAGGGAGTGGATGATGGCATGGTTGACAGGAGGCAGCTCAAGCCGACGCGGTGGGAGAGGAGGGTCGTGGAATGAGGAAATCCAAGATGGACGACGGCGCATGGTGGACAGAGACGTGGAACCCAGTAACGGGTTGCCTGCCTGAATTCCCGTGCTGGGATAATTGCTGGGCACGCAGAATGGCAATCAGGCTTGCAGCCAATCCAGAAGTGAAATTGAGGGATCGGTACGTCGGGTTCCGACCGACCTTCTGGCCAGAGCGTCTTCACGAGCCTCTCAGGTGGCGAAAGAAGCGAAGGGTGTTCGTCGTGGACATGGGAGATCTCTTCTGTAAGGCCGTGCCTTCACACTGGAGGGACGAAATCTTCAGCGTCATGGCGGTTTGCCAGGAGCACACGTTCATGCTGCTCACGAAGCGCTGCGACAATCTTGAGCGTTACTGGTACTACAGAAGGAAAGCGTTCGGACAGGTGAAGAACCTGACATGGCCAGAGAACGTGTGGGCAGGATGTTCCGCATGGGACAAGTACTCGGTCAACCGTGCATCGAATGCCCTGAGCCATCTACCTGAGTGGGTGACGAAGTTCTTGTCCATTGAGCCACTATTCAAGATGTCGGAACTCAGACAGGAAGACCTCGTCTGCGTGGACTGGGTTGTGGCAGGTGGTGAGACAGGGCCAAGGGCGAGGCCGTGCACGCGAGGAATAGTCAGGGAGATCAGGGACGAATGCCAAAGGGCAGGCGTTCCGTTCTGGTTCAAGTCGTGGGGATCCAAGTCTGAACTGAAAGGTCGTGAGCTTGACGGTCGAACATGGGAGGAGCTGCCAGAATGACGTATGTCTATAAGTGGGGAAACAACGAGAAGCGAGCAACCATGAAGGGCCGTGCATGTCGGATCTTGAAGGTGGGTGGGATGAACTCGGTTCTCGTTGAGTTTGAGAATGGCCAGACGGAAATCGTGAGCCGTAGGGCTCTGAGGAGGAAAGCGTGAGGAACATCCATAAGAGAATCCAGAAGCTGCTCGAGGCCCGCATCTTTGCGGCGTGTGATGCGACTGAGTATGAGTGGTGGTATGAGCGTCTGCGTGAGAAACGATGGGTTGGCAATGGGCGCATCGTAGATCTTCCGATTGCAATCGAGGTGGGGTGCTTCCATGGTGGGGGCCTCGCCATGCTTGCCTTCATGATGGAGGAGTTTGATGGGTACGTCGTCGGGGTCGATGGCTTCGGCACGAACGCCTTCCATGAGGACAACGGAGACATGTTCGATGTGCTGAGGGCCCTGGAGACCTTGGACGTCAGAGAGCGAGTTGTAATGGCGGTCGGAGCGTCAGAGCGAGTAGCCAGACTGCTATTCCCAACGCTCGCTGAGGATAAGGAGAATGTCGTGTTTCTTCACATTGACGCCGACCACCGCTACCCGGCAACGCTGCGAGACTTCATGAGGTTTCAGAGTCGAGTCTGCGTGGGAGGGATTGTGTCGTTCCACGATATCACCGACAGTCAGGTGAGAAAGAGCGTGGACGAGCTGAGGGCGATGGGTCGTCTCGATGACTGGCAGAAGCTTGAGACTCCAAATCCGTATGACCTCGAAGACATTGAAGCGTTCAGCGTGGGTTGGCGAACCGAAGCGTATGTGAGGGTCAAATGAAGAAATATGAGTTTGTGATTTGTGATGATGTGATCGAGTTCAAAAAGGGAAACGATGAGACACGCAGGCTCTTGAAGGAGTGGCTCTCGAAGCAGAACCCGAAGATCATAGTCGGAAGAGTCACGGGCAGAAACATCTACAGGGAACTCATGAGTGGAGGCCGCCGTGAAATCCAAGTGCATACCGATGAAGATCTGTGACAGCTGTGGGAAGATGTGGCCCTCCAGAGAGTCCATTGCATTTTGCGTGGTTTGCGGCAAGGAAGTTTGCAAGTGTATGACGGTTGGCTTCCAGCAGAAAGGCTGCGGGGATCGGCATGAGTCCGAGTTCGTTGATATGCTCGAGAAACACGGAACTCCCGTGTTCTGTTGCCAGGACTGCATCAGGCACCTTGATGTCGCCTTCGGAAAGTCCGTGGATGACTTCCAACGGATTGCCATTGTGCTGGCGCAGACATTGAGGAGGGATGACTCATGGAACGGCAATCGCATCACGCAGGCGCCAAGACCGCAAGAGTGAGGAGGTGAAACGATGAAACGAAGCGAAGCGTGGGCATGGTGGTTGGTCCTGTCATTCTTCCTGGTAGTCGTGGAGATGGTCGCGTTCGGGATCCTCATCGTGGTTTTTGCTGGGCATGAGGCTGCTGTCGGAACCATTCTCGTAATGCTTGGGTTTGGAATGTTGGCCGGATCCTGGCGAGCCTTTGAAGAGAGGACCTCGTAATGTACTCAGACGAAGAGATCCGACTTATGACACGGGACTGGCCGCCCGGGTACCAGGGGGCCGTCATCGAGTACGCGAGACATGGGCGGGTGGACCTGGCCGCAAAGGCTGTTGGGATTCGACGGGAAACTCTGTCGCGGGCGATCCATCATGGTGTGAATGGCTACTTCACTCCAGAGGATTGGCGAGAGGTCGTCTCGAAGATCAAGTGGAAAGAGATATTCCAGGAGCCGTCAACGGTGCTGCAATGGTTGCAGGATGACGTCCTCAAGAAAGCGCTCAAGGGAGACCTCACGGAGTTGCCCGATGAATTGAAGGTCGAGCTTGTGAAGGCGCAGCTAGACTTCATTGCAGAGATCAGGCGCCAGGGCGTTGCGGCGAGTGAGGGACATTCCAGAAGCAAGGTGTCAATAGAGACTGAGGGGTCTGGTAGTGTCTTGCCAGAGGTCGTGCAGTTGACGAAGACGACGTTGATGGAAGCGTTTGGCAAGGCGCGCGATGAGGGAGGGAAAAGACTTGAGGAGTCCGTCCGTGAGGATGACGGAGGAGTACGCGACGGAACTGGCGAAGCAGAGTCACGAGGCGCTGATCCATCTGAGAGATCCGATTGAGTTCGCACTCAAGTATGGGCTCTGGAAACTCCCAGTAAAGCCAAAGCCGTTTCACCATGAGTGGCTGATGCTCGCGGCCAAGGGAGACAATATGCTCCTGAAGGCCCCGAAAGACTTTGCGAAGTCCACGTGCTTCTCGTTCATCCTGCCCATCTGGATGATGTGCATGAACCCGGACATTCGCATCAAGCTGGCGTCAGACACGAAGCATCAAGCCCAGACAAGAGTTGCAGCCATTCGGAACGAACTGGAGATGAACAGGGCGCTTCAGGCCAAGTTCGGGCTGTTTCAATCCAGAAGTCCGTGGAATGACACGCGGATCACCATTCGGCAGCGGGTCAATCGCAGCCTTGTGGATGCAACCCTCGAGGCTGTTGGGATTGGGAGCGGGGCTACGGGCATGCGTGCAGATGCGATCATCTGTGACGACATCCTGACTCTTGAAAACACGGGGACACCAGAGAGACGGGCCAAAGTAAAAGAGTGGTTCTGGCAGACGCTGGGTGGTTGTAGGGAGGCGAATACGCCATTTCTCATGGTGGGCACCCGAAAGCACTTCGGAGACCTTTATGGGGAGCTGGAGTCGGAGCACCCGGAATTCGAGGTGCCCAAGAGGTTCGAGAGGGCAGACTTCGAGGAAGGCGGGAACTTTAGATCCATGTGGCCCGAATTGTGGCCACCTAAGCGACTCCAGGCACTGCTGAGGCAGAATAGGGCGGCATATGACAGGGACAAACGGAATATGCCGCTCTCAGATGAGGCGGCGCCAGTGCCTGAGACGTGGCTTACTTGGGCGAAGGACCTCGGAAGAGACTTCTCGTTCGCTCCCGCCAGGGAGCTCGGGCTTGAGTATGTAGTGCAGGCCTGGGATGTTGCTGGGGTTGCGAATCCAGAGGACGCAAGGAGACGGGACACCGACTACTATGCTTGTGCAACGATCGGCCTGGATGCCCAACGCAGGAGGCATGTGGCCGAGGTGTGGAGGCAGAGGGGGCTCACCCCCAAAGGATTCATCAGTGCTGTCAAATATCAGGCCCAGAAACACAAGCCTGACATCGTAGTTGTGGAGACTGTCGGAGTGCAGCATTACTATCGGGAGCACGCAAGGGAGGAAACGCAGCTGCCAATCCGAGCCCACAATACGACCTATTTGCATAAGGTCCAGCTCAAGTCGCAGACCGCGGGCTTGAGCGTGCGGCTTGAGAACAAAGAGTATGTGTTCCCTTACCGTGGAGATATCACACAGAAGGTCGTTGATCAGCTGTGCCACGAGCTAAATCAGTTCGGAGCAGCCGCGCACGACGACATGGCCATGGCGCTCTTCATGGCAGACATGCACTTGCGGTATGAGCCGCCTGGCGGTAAAGTGGCAGCAATGGGAGATCCAAGGACAATACCGCAAACTGCCATGTCGAACCCAGAAGGAGGGTCCCATGGAACCAGCTCACCAGTTAGAGCAAGTAGCCCGCGATCTCACTTCGGGTCTTGACCCAACAGTCCGCAAACGAGTCGCAAGCCATTTCGAGGCAGCCTCGAAGGAACTGCAAAAGGCGGGTATGAAGGTAAAAGAGGGGTCCATTGTCAAAGGGATCGGTGAGGGGAGCAGCATTGGTGATGCGTTCGGAGGAGCGATTGGGTTCGAGAGCGATCTGCAGCCAAAGACGAAGAAAAAGATGCTCAGGGATCCAGACGTGAACTTCGCAATGGCCGCTCTAGCAGGACCGATAGCAGGCTCCGAGTGGTCCATCGAGTGTTCGGACTCTGACATCTCTGCATTCCTCGAAGGTGCATTAAGACCAGTGATGCAGTCGATCTTAACGTCAGGTAGCCAGGCAGTCGCAATGGGGTTCCAGGCCTTCGAGAAAATCTATGCCATCCAGGACGTCGAAGTGCGAAGTGGTCAGAACGATGATGACATTACCGTCGTCAAGGACGCGCTCACGTACAAGGAACTCTATGATGTGGACCCGGCCGCGGTCGAGTTCGTCAAGAAGGCGGGGGAGCTTGTCGGGTTCAAGGTGGGCAAGGTAGTAGTGCCCATAGATCTCACTGGGAAAACAATCGACAAGGGTGCGGTCGTCACGATGCCGTATGTGAAGTGGGGAGACTATACTGGGGAGGGACGCCTAGAGCAGTGCTATGATCCGTGGTGGGCAAAGGTCAACGTGACTCAGTTCATGCTCAGATACCTCGAACGCATGGGGGATCCCCCGATCATTGGGCGGGCGCCAAAGGGCACATCCACGGGAATGGATGGGGTCATGCAGCAGGACAACCTAGATGTGATGCTGAACATCTGCAAGACGGTGAGGGGGCATGGCGTGGTCGTGCTGCCCTTTGACATCGACCCAGAGACGAAAGAGCAGCGGTGGCAGATGCAAATGTTCGAGGATTCCATGAGGCAGTCGGTCTTCCTCGAGGTGTTGGAACATTTGAGCATTCTCATCATGAGGGCATGTTTGCAGCCAGAGAAGCGTCTCATCGAAGGGAAGTCGGTCGGTGCGTACGCCATGGTGCAAGTTCAGTCTGGAGTAGCTGACATGATTTCTCTGCATCTCCAGAAGGCTCTGTTCCAGCAGTTGTCGAAGCAGTTGCTGCCGCCGCTAGTCCTCGGGAACTTTGGACCGAATGCTCCGCAAGCAAGGATTGTCCCTGGAGCCATGTCGCAGGAGAACGTCGATGTCCTCCAGGAAGTGCTCAAGGAAATCGTCGAGTACGAGAAGGGCAATGTGCCCGATCAGCCGCTCACGTCCATGATAGACCGCCTTGAGTTGCTGAAGCAGCTGAGACTTCCGACGACGGCATCCGATGAAATGGAGACGCAAGAGGAGTCCGAGAGTGATCGGCCAGATGAAGATGAGGTCGAGAACACCGACAGTGTGAATCCAGAAGACCCAGAGGGACAGGGGGCAATGTCCGTCAGGTTGGCGTCGACTGCCAGGAGCCGCAGGGATGTCCAGAGGTTGCTCAAGCGTAGAGCTGAGGAATGGAAGCGTGATGTTGCGGACCCTATCCTGGATGAGCAAATCGACAATGTGACACGCCAAATCTCTGCTGCTTACGCGAAGCCAACGCGTGCTTCTCAGACGGCTGCAATAAAGAGGATTACTGTGCCGAGCGGGAAGTACCAGAAAGCGCTGCAACAGTACCTTGAGGAGAGTTACGATATCGGAGTGAAGGAGGCGGCACAGGATCTCGGAGTGAAGCCGATCGCCCAGATGCCTGCAGCTGACAAGCAGATGCTCGGAGCCGTCTCTGAGGGGCTGGCTGCTGACAGGGCTGGGAACATCAAGCGAGTGGCCAATGTTGCTGGCTTGTACGGAATCCAAGCTGGGCAGACCGCGAAAGAGGTTGTCTACGAAATCAAGCAGCGGGCCGAGAAGCGGCTCAAGAAGAGATCCAATCAGGTGACAGCGGTTGCCGAGGGGTGGAGGGGGTTTCATGGCGGCAAGCGCAGTGGAGCAATCCTTGGAGCAGCCGAGACGGATCCAATCGTGGCAGCCCAGTTCGTGGCTTCGACCGATGCGTGCCCATTCTGCAATGACCTCGATGGGCAAATCATCATGATGGACAACCCAGCCTTCTTTGCATACCTGCCGCCGCAGCACCATAACTGTGTCTGCGATGTCGATTATCTCAAGGCGTCCGAAGTCTCTGGGAGGGACATTCCACGATTCGAGAGGCCGTCCCAGGAGAACATTGACAGGTACGCGGACGAGTATTTCGTGCCGAAGGAGCTGCTCAGCGTGAAATGCGGGCACGATCATTGACCTCCAGGTGGCCGACAAGGCACCTGAGGCTCTGAATTCCGCACGATCGGACAATACGACCTAAGAGATATCATGGGGACAGCCGTGATGGTGTCAGGGGTCAACATGGGGGGGCATGTCGAGGTGTAGCATTATGAAACGGTGGGATTGACATTTTGACAAAGGTGCAGTGTCAAAATGGAAAAAAGGGGTTGCGTTACTTCAGAATGCTGTGCTAGCGTGAACTCAGATGGTCGGAATGTCGATCTACAGGAGGATACGCGATGCCCTTTGCAGGTTTGCATAGCTTTCGGATCCAACGCTCAGGCAAGTTCGAGGAGTTCAGGATCTCGAAAGATACTTTTGGGCCAGGCATCCATGCAGTGTACGGCATTCTGGTGAAGGACGGGGAACGGACTTCTGAAGTGCAGGCGATCAGGTTTGAGACCTCCAAGTTCACGAAAGCGCAGGCCGAGGCCTGGCTCAAGGAACACGACTTCTCGCCAATCGGCTACGAGCCCCCGGCAAGTCTGTCGTCCGTAGTGCTTCCATGTCATGACACCGACTTCGAGCGTCTCGAGCTGGAGCCAAGGCCAGATGGGGAGCATGCAAATCGTTACCGCAAGGAGTTGATACGTGAGGGACACTGGAAGCATCCGAATAGCGGTGTCGAGTTGGACCTCACGAAGACCGACCTAAGCAGGTTCGTCAAGATGTTCGATGAGATGCTCAGTGCGGAGCTGAAGGTGCCAGTGGTCGAGGACCACAGTGTCAAGGCGCAAGACGGGCATGGGTGGGTGATCGAGCTGAGTGTTGAGCGTGTGAGGCGGAAAGAGGGAGCACGGTGGGCTCTGTTCGGAGTTCTCGAACTTGGAGACGATTGGTCGCGTAAAGTGGATCAGGGTGAAATTCGTGACGTGTCCATCTCAATCAATGATGTCAAGGATGGGCACGATCGCATATGGAAGTCGGTAATAGACGAGGTGTCTGTGACTCTGTACCCTGTGATTGAGGGCCAGACTGGATTCGTCAAGCTGGCCAAGCAGGAAGGGGGGTTTGAATATCAGGGCGTTACGAGGCGTACGCTCCTGAGTCGCATGATGCGAAAGGAGAAGGATGTGAGAGTTGGAAAGAAGGGTGAGACGGAAGGTGTCGATCTTGCGGTGATCACCGAGCGGCTCGACAAGTTGCAAGAAGAGAACGAAGGGCTCCGACAGCAGCTTGCCAAGAAGGATGAGGTCATTGATGGCTTCAAGGCGAGCCGAGTTCAGGAGATCAAGGCAAAGATCGCAGAGGACGTGGATGAGCGTGGGAAGAACGGGCTGACTGCTGATGGAGTGAAGCGAGTGTCAGAACTCGTGGATCTCGCATTCGATGTGGACCTCGATGAGGAGCAGGCGTCCAAGTGGGGCACGGTCATCCGCGAAACGCTCGACTCGATCGTCGTCGCAGGGGTGCAGATGGGGAAGACGGTGGACGACAGCGATCAAGACGGGGAGGAAAAGCCAGGCTCGCTTCGGGACAAGAAACTCGACGAGCTCTAAGAGAGAAAGGAAGGTGAATCCGGGTGAATGACGACTATGGCATCACGAGAACGGGGATCCTCAAGGACCAGGAGTACGAGGGTTCCAGGATTCGCATCGGGTCTCACGGTAGAGACACGGATCGGCGTGGAGTCATCGATTCCACAGCAGAGGACGCAGGCAACACCCCGACGACCACCTTGCGTAAGGGCCTTTGCATGGCGCAGCTCACTGCGACAGACAAGTGGGTGCCCTACGATTCGGGTGGAAGTGGTGGTGCAGAGACATTCGCGGCTGTGCTCGGAGACGAAGTGAACATGCTGAACGGAGCGCTCGACGGTGTGACCGTCTTGGACCAACACGTTGGCTGTCTCATTCAGCACGGAGTCCTGATCGGACCTCGATGCATCGGTCTTGATGATGACGCAAGGGCATCCGAGATCGGTCAGAAGATCTTGTTCAGGGGTCCGAACCCCTCGTAAGGAGGTGATGGTGAATGTACACAGTCGGAGAATTCGTTGACCTCAAGGCCGATGCTCTTACGTGGCAGGTCAACCAGATGGGGCACGCCGAGAACCTTGTAGGTCTTGCAGAGGTCTACAATCGCAAGAAAAATCTTGGTGGCACGGACATCGCGCAGTGGACGATAAAACGAGCCACGCGAAGGCTTGGGTCGTTCTCTGTGCAGGGCAGGCCAGCGCAGAGAGTCGATCCTCAGAAGAAACGCCAGATGGCCGCAAGGTTCGGGCACATTTACCTGAGCGTGGCGTTGGACGAAGCCTACCTGCTATGGGTGAAGTCTGGGAAGGAAGGGAACGAGAACGCCACGCAACGGGCGAACGAGCACATCAAAGAGCAGATCCAGTTCCTCAAGGATTTGAGGGACAACCTGCTAGAGTGGGCCATCTGGCAGTCATTGCAGGGGTCCATCTCGATGCAGCTCGGTGAAGACACGGATGGCGTCGAGGACGTCACGTTCGACGTCGACTTCCAGTTCAAGGCCACTCACAAGGGCGAGAACACAACGCTCGACTGGTCGAGTTCGGATGCGCTGATCCTCAGCGATCCAACCAACCCTGAGGAGACGTGGCACGGCATCGGAGACTACATGGTTCAGGACAGTGGCTACATGCCCACGGACGTCTACATGAACCTAGTCACGAATAGGTACCTTCTCGGAAACGACGAAGTGTACCGGTGGGCCTCCGATCCCAAGAAGGACAGCCTGTGGGAAGAGAACATGGTCAAGCGGCTTGACCGCAAAAACGTTCACACCTACGAGAACCGCTGGGAGGATTCCGCGGGCACGACCTATTCGTACATTGCGGACAGCATCGTGATCTACCTACCGCCTCCAACGCAGCGAGACTCGTTTGTTCTTCTCACTGGGGAATGCCTCAGGCCGAAGGACAGCAACGCGAAGGACTTCGATGTGGTCATGGGGCCCGCCGTTTGGACGGAGTTCCACAGCGATCCCGCCGAAGTTCGCGTGTTCTACAAGGAGAACGTGCTTCCCGTTCCGACCGACCCCGACAGGGTCGTGTCGAGAGACGTCGTTCCAACGTAAAAGCACATGATCCGCTCCCTGGGCCGTGAAAGCGGTCCAAAAACCGTTGGCGCCTCGGCTGAGACTCCTCCTCGCAGCCGAGGCGCCCTTTGATAAGGGATCAAAGATGGACGCGGCATTCATTCGACCGAAGGGCGGGTTTGGAGACGTCCTTGATATCACGGTTGCAGTCCGCTTCTTCAAAGAAGCCCATCCTGATTGTGAAATAGACTTCTTCTGCCCTATGCCGTTCGCACAGGTCGTTGCGAACAATCCAGACATCCGTGCAGTATACGACACGGGACCTCCAGCGTATCTCGCCAATATGCGAAAGCCAATGCCAAGGCCGTGGTGGAGAAAGTTCGCGTGGGAAGATTACGATGTGGCCTTCGAGATGTTCGGACCGGAGATGGTCGTTGAGAAAAACACGATGCCTGAGATTGAGATGCATCGAATCGAGATGTGGTGCAATCACGTCGGGGTTGACTATGATGGGCTGACGCCGCCGTTCTACCATGTCTCGAAGATTGAGCGGAAGATCGCAAGCATGGATTGGGATGAGGCTGGCTTGCCATCCCCAGGAGAACGTCAGGTCGTTGGAATGCAGACAGCATCAGCCTACGTTGTCAAGGACTGGCCCCTCGAACATTTCAAAGAGCTGCAGAGGCGGTTCGCATCCGAGGAAATCCTCGTCTGTCTGTTTGGGAAAAAGGGAACGAGCATGTGGCACAACGACGATTGTGCGAGTTTCCGTGACTGTACGTTTCGAGAATCTGCCGCTTTGATGGAGCGTATGGACCTCATGATTTGTCCGGACAGTGGGTACCATCATCTCGCCGCTGCCCTTGGGATACCTCAGATTGCGTTGTTCGGGCCGACGGACGCCTGGCTCGATTGGTCTGGTGGGCCAGGAGCTGACGAGTTCATGCACCCGATCTACAATGATTGTCTGGTGATCAGCAAGTCCGCAAATCATAGATGTACGTGCTGGTTCAAGAAGGAGCATGAGTGCGCCTGGGAAGGTCCTCAGAACAGGTACAGGCAGATGGGCATGGGCAAATTGCAGCCAGCAAGGTGCATGAGGGAGATCAGCGTAGATCAAGTGTTCGAGTTTGCAATGGTCATGTTGGGGAGAAGGCAGGAGTTTCAGTATGCAGCCGAGGTTGGAGCTTCCAGCGAAAGACTGGCGTGAGCGCGGTCGTGAGCCTAACATAGGGCGAGTGACTGTGCAGGTTGCAACGAAGGATAGGCCGCGCGAACTCTATGGTTTTCTCGCGTCGTTGCTTGCTCAGACCTATCAGGATTGGGACCTCATTCTGGTTGACGATTCGGTGAGGCCATGCTGGAGCAATAGGGTGGATGCGGTGAGATTGCTCCTCGAGGTGATCTCGAAGATGAACCATAACGTGCGAGCGTTCCACGTGAAACGTCGAGGTATTGACAAATCCTATGACGTCGCCCTCATGGCGACTGAAAGCGAGCTGGGGCTTCGAGAGGAAGACGATCACGTCCTCGAAGGGACTTATATCGAAGAGCTCGTCAAGGCCTATGACGGCGCCCTGGGGCTCCCTTATGACATTATCGGGAAAGGCATAGCGTGCGTAGCTGGATTGTCGCTCAATCCCAATGATGACTTGTGGGATCAGCCGCCGCTAAGGGATCCAGCCAGGCTACGAAATTTCTTCTACTGGGATCGGGGTGAGCACGGGAAACCGTGCCTCATCCCGAATGACGATCAGAGGACCCCGATTGTGTCTGATCGAGTGTACTGGGTTGCGATCCTTCATGGCATGTGGCTTTACAATGTCCAGGCCCTCAGAGAGATTGGAGGGTTTGCAACGGTGACGAACGGGTGGAGGGGTGAGACGGCGACTACATTGAAACTGTGGCAGGAGGGGTATTCGCTGTGGGTAGCTCCCAGAGCAGTTGCCTATCATCTGCCAGGGCCCCCGGCACAAGGGAGCCACAGAGGACTTCATGGGAAGCAGGAGCGAGCACAGCTTGAAGAAGTCTTCCAGGAGTGGCTCAACGAAAGAGGAGAGCGTGGATGTTCAATCCCAATAGATCTCAAGTGGGAGCGGCTGCCGCAGCCATCATTCTCCTGACTGCATCTATGTGCTGTGCCGAAGCAGGGCGAATGTTCATGTTTCAGGATCGGTTTGTCTTGGTTCCTGGCGACACGATGACGGGAACGCTTGTGCTTGACATGGATGGCGTAAATGGGCTGGAGGTCGATGATGATGGCGTCACATCGTTGCGCATAGACGAAGATGGAAACGTGTCATTGGGTAAGCCTGGTGGGAGCGATCTTACGCTCAGAGTAGGACTTGATGCAGATTTCAGATTCACAATTTCAGAGGGCTATGCGCTATCTGAGCTAAATTGGGATGGAGGAGATTACGTTGCGTATGGAGTTGAAACGTCGTCAGGGACTCCAGATGAGAACGATTGGGCGTTCCACCTAGAAGGGGCAGACTCCAAAGACTATGGGTTGAGAGCTGATGGTACTGTCCACTTCAGCAGCACGTTGAAAACAACAGTTGACTGTAGTAGCAAGAGTTGCATCCTTCTCGACTTCATGGGAGCAACTGGAGGAAACGTCGACGATTTTGTGTACAAGGGCCCAGAGTCTGGAGGTAGGAGCGTCCATCTCGACGCGCTTGGTCAAATGATGACAACTGACATCCTCCCAGCCATTCCGAACTATGGTGGTTTCGGAAGTGACACGGATCATTTTGCGTCAATCGACACAAACGATGCGCAGTTCTACGATGCTATGATGCTGCCAGACGACATCACAACCTACAATACCGCTTCTGGAGTGCCTTCGGACGAAACGTGGCTTGAACTTGACTATGTAGAAAGTCCGTCCATTCAATACGAGAAGTTTATCATTGGACATCCTGATAGGGCCTCGGTCCAGTTTGACCCATATGGCACTCTCGTGTTCTTGTCGTATGTGGGGCGAAATTCTGACTACATGCAGTGGCCAGATGGATCGTTTATATCAAAGGACTTTCATCTTGATACGCTGAATGCTGGAGCTAACCGGTTCTCGATACTTGAGCATGCAAACTATTATGGATGTGCAATGGCAGAAGGCCACGAAGTTACGATTCTAGGAGATGCCCTTGTGACAACGCAGAAAAATACTGTCTACTCTCAGATAGATGGGTCGCAGGTGGTCATTTATAGATTGTACCTTGAAGCATATACTCAGCGAGATGTTGACGAGATCATATCATTCACGCTCAAAGAGAGGTCAACTGACGCAATAGGAGCTACTACGCTTACGAGCCAGACAATCAACCTAGGCCAGGGGAGTACTGGGTACCACAAGGCTAACTATGATCTCTCGACACCTCAAGCAGTTAGTCAGAATTGGTGGTGGGAATTTCAGTGCGAATGCAATGCGCCAGAAGCTCAGTCGGTGTACTTTTGCAGAGTCGCGTCCGCGTATTTGCTCAAGGACTAACGGAGGCAAGATATGGCAGATGAATGCTATATATGTGCAGTAGAAGGAACCACGCAAAGTCCGCTGAATGAGTGCGAAGACTGCGCTCAGGACATTTGCAGAAAGCATACGATTCCAATCGAAGGAGTTGAATGCTGTCCGCCATGTGCGTATGTGAGAATGCAGACAAAGCTTGCTGGATTTAAGGCGTGGCTCGAGGGATACATTTCGAGTCCTCCAAGCTTCACGTCGTTTGCAGAAGTTGCCACTCATCTAGTCGCTCTATATGGAGAACTTGATGATATGTGCGAATTGCTGGAAGAGATGATGGAAGATTGTGCCAGGTGCAAGGATCTAACAGGAATAATCTAATGGAAGATGTTGAACTGAAACTGCTTGGTATGGCTCTGAGTGGGCTTGTGACAGGGATTGGTGCGTTAGCATGGGTGGCAAAGCATAGCTTGAATAGGAGCAGGGGGAACGGCCATGTACCGCCTTGCAATGGATTGAAGAAGCTGCAAAGCGAACAGCAGGAAGAAGCGAAGGATATTGCTACTTTGAAGACTGACGTTGCTGTCATGAAGACGTCGCAAGCCACCCAGGGAGAGCAGATTTCGCGGCTTGTGACAAATACTGACAAGCTGGTTGATAGGTTCATCGACCAGCACAAAACCAGTCCGTATGGGTAAGAAAGGAGCAACCATGGAAGAGGCAACAGGAGGATTGTTCGGAGGGCTCGGCGCTATCATCGTCGAGTACATCAAGAAGATCGTGAGCGCACAGCTCAAGATGTTCACCCCCAAAGGGTTCGGAGTTCCTCACCAGCCGTACAAGTCGTGGGTGACCGACATTATACCGAACGAGGAAACGGATGAGGTGTCAGTGACTGTCACCGCGAAGACGTGGGAATGGGCTGCATGGGTTGCAGCCAACGGCCGCGTGCTCGAAGAGGAATGCAAGGACATCAAGGAGTACTTCGATTCCTTGATGGACGGCATCCCGCTGGACGAGTAGGAGGTCTGAAGCATGTTGCGATCAGTTGGGCTCTTTTCAGTAGTTCTTTACCTGATAGCCGCCTGTACAGCTTTCTCGGACGTTCACCAGCCAGGTGAAGACGTCGAGCTCGTGCTGACCCTAGTGGACGGCGCCACCGGCGAGCCGATATCTGGAGAGAGCCCAACTGTGTCGCTGTTCAGGCACGCAGATGGGTATTGGTGGAACTGGCAGGTAGGTGCGTGGCAGAGTTCTCAGACAGCAGAGACCTCCGAAACGATGATTGAGATTGAGACTACTGGGAGGTACTCACAGCTGTGGCAGACCTCTGGACAAGACGTCGGAGCCTATGCGGCCTTGATGGACAATTCCGGAGACAACGCGGGCGCTGATACCGTTTCAGTTTACCTGGCCAGAAGTGGTGCTTCGCTGGGAACTGGGACTGTTCCAGTGAATCACGACTATCCTGTCGCTGATGCCATGACAATCCTCGATGAAAATCTAGCGCCAGTCGATGACGCTTATATCAAGATCTACTCGAAGACGAACTACGATGCTGGACGGCTGGGCCAGGAGTACATAGTCGCGTCCACAATGACGAACGTCGATGGGCACTGGGAGGAGTATTGCTGGCTGGATCCTGCGACGTACATCGTAGTTGTCACGAAGTCTGGACTTCAGACGCAAACGCCGCAGCTTGTCGTGTCTGCTCCATAGGAGGGCTGGAAATGCCGATCATAATGCCGCCAGTAGTCGGGCCAACTCAAGATACGTGGGCCACGCTGGAGTTCGGGTCGTACTATCTCAAGGAACATCCCGAAGCCGCTCCAACGCGCAGCAGGGGGCTTGTCCAGGACGACTTGGACTTCGGAGAGATCAGGGCCCAGAACATGCTCGAGCCGCTTATGATTATGTATTATCCGGAGGACACGGTTGCCTCGTGGGTCAACGCAGATATCCCTCCCATTGTCAAAGATTGGGCGAACGAGCTGGCAGCCGCCTATGCTTTGCATGAGGCCGCGGCGAGCGGGCGGATGGACAGAAAGAATGAGTTCGAGGAGTGGATATCGCGGGTGATCCAGAAGGTGATCGAGTGGCTTTCTGAGGCAAAGCTCATTCAGGCTCCTGACGGATCCATCATCGAGGCACGCACCACTCCAATCAACGCGAACAGGAAGGGGCCAGTGAGTTCGGCCAGGTTCAGGGAGCCAGTGTTCGACGATGAAACCTTGAGGGAAATGGTCGAGGTGTACTCGCGCAATCCTCGAAACTACATGACAGATGAAGAGGCGGAGGCCGACAACTATGGCATTGCTTAACTTTGCGTTCGTCTTCCCAGAGAAGGAGCTCGCAGCAGGGTTTGTCGAGATGTCCAAGCGCCTCAAGGATTTCAGGAAGCCCCTCAGAGAAGCCGCCTCGGACTTTGAGAAGGACATGGACGAACAGTTCAGAAAAGAAGGCCGTCCCAAGTGGTCTCCTCTGAAGCCCTCTACGATCCAGGAACGCATCAGGCTTGGATACGGAAAAGGACCCATATTGCAGCGCGAAGGCACCTTAAAACGTTCACTGACGACCCCAGGGGCGAAGGGACACATCCGAGAGATCTCAAAGATGTCGCTTGTAATTGGGACAGACCTCAAAATTGGGAAATGGAATCTGGCAAGGATCCATACGGAGGGACGTGAAGATATGGCCGCGAGGCCTGTCATGAGGGTGAGTGACGCTGCATTGAAACGGATGATGAGCCGAATCCACCAGTATGTGCTCAAGAATGCCGCAGATACATTCAAAGGGTTTGGGTACGTCTATCGTGGAGGGTGATGGATCATGCTGAGTCCGAGAACGAACTATTTGTACAATGCCATCACAGCGGCCTGGGCCGTGATCGAGGCGGACGAGTACACGGACTGGATCTTCGGAGGTAAGTGGGTCAAGAAGCAGATGGAACCAGAGGACCTGGTGAACGAACGGGCGCCGTTTCTCGCAGGATGGCTCGGGACTCCAGAGATGGCATGGTGGGCAGCGGCATCCATGAGGTGCGATATCCTAATCAATTTCGTTGGCGTTGTAGTGACTGGTGACCGTGAGGACCTCGAACTCCCGACTGCGGCGTATGTCAACATGGTCGGAGCCCTCGAAGCTGACATGACAACGGAGGCTCAGGCTGGCAACAGCACGTTGCAAAACGTCGGCAGGTTCGTCGGCGTCAACATCGGGAGCCCCCTCTATCTGTACGGCAAAGACACGCTGACGGACGAGGGAGTCTATATGATCCAGTTCCAGGTTGCTGGAACCATTGACAAGAGGACGTGTTGACATGGACATGAACGTCGTGACAGAGGAAGGAAAAGCCCACCTTCGCTACGTCGGACGGTATGGGCCCCAGGCAAACACTGAACTCGGACTGATGTGGTGGGGTGACTGCGTTGCTGTTGACCTTAAGGATGTGGATTACTTCATGACATCTGGAGACTGGATGTTGCTGAGTAGGGGCCGTTGCAAAGGCATCATGAAACATTCGCTGGAACGCTGCATACAGGAGGCAGAACGCGGCTCGCACTTCTGTCCATTGCATAGACCAGAGGACAATGGAGGTGAGGTATGACGCTGGAAATCGGAGCACTGCGGTTCGCCCATTACGAGATTGAGTCCACGTGGGCAGCTGGATGGGTTGGAACAGGGACGTGCATTCCATTCGTGGATTGCGATCTCAGGGAACGTTACGACAAGCAGAGGCCGTCGTGGTTTATTCAATGGCCGAAGAGGGGCCTGGAGTTTCCTCGTAGGAGGTACGTCGAGGGATCCATGACTGTGCCCATGTACGCGGAGTACGCGGAGGACGTCCTTGACTTCGGGCTCGAACGCGACACGATCGCGAACGGCTACGATCTTCTGAACTCCTGGGCGATCAAGAGGGATGACGTCAACTATGCTGTCGGCTTTGGAGGGCTGAAGTGTAACAGGCTTGTCCTGAGCGCTTCTGCAGACGAGCCGGAATTGATGGCTGCCATCGACATGATAGGGTTCGAGGCAGAGGATCTCGCAAAGACGGCGCGCGGCTCACTTCCTGTTGGGCTTCCGTACCTCTTCAATGGGGCCGACATCACCTGGTTCTCAGGAGACATGGCGTGCAAGGTGCAGAGCATCGAGATCACCGTCGAGAACAATCTTCTTCTTTCTGATGGACCTCTTGATGACGACTACCGCATGTGTCATCTCATCGGAGGGTTCGAGTACGTGTCGTTCAACATCGTACTGCTGTTCGATTCAGTCACGAACCGAACGCGGTTGCGAAACCAGACGACAGGATCGTTGTCCATTGCGTTCACGAATGGAACCACGTCGCCGCAGTCCACGTTGACGATAAACATTCCCAAGTTCACGCTGGATGAGATCCCAGAGGACTTGGATCCAGAGGGAGTCACTGCCGAGAACATACCCGTGACCGCGGTAGCAGATGCGTCAGGGGACCAAATCACCTACAGCGTAACGTAAGGAGGGCACAAAGCATGGAGGAAGAAAGAAGCCAGGGTCCAGAGTGGTTGATCCAAGAGGGGCCTATGCAGGTCAAGGTTCTATTCGACGATGGCAAGTATGCG
>Ga0180438_10001374_pt1 | contig 43344 bp, 31 predicted proteins | sample SS_ome_12_FD_132455 | JGI IMG/M metagenome (GOLD analysis project Ga0180438, IMG submission 132455) | Hypersaline lake sediment archaeal communities from the Salton Sea, California, USA - SS_3_D_2 metaG | ecosystem: Environmental > Aquatic > Non-marine Saline and Alkaline > Hypersaline >...
GCGAGACGGAGCAGCAGATGGCCGATACGCTGCATTTTCTCCTGGCTCAGGAGGGACTGCACCCCGCCTTCAACGCACTGGACCTGGAACTCGCCAGTCGCGGGGAAGGCGCTGAGGGCAAGGATGGGCAGGGCTTCCGGCTGAACATTGTCAACGCCATCTGGGGCCAGGAAGGCTACACCTTCCTGTCCGAGTTCCTTGACCTCCTGACCAGGAACTATGGTGCTGGCCTGAGACGGCTCGACTTTGAGAACGCGACGGAAAAGGCCCGGGTGACCATCAACGACTGGGTCAGCGAGCAGACAGAAGGCCGGATTGAGGATCTGATTCCACAGGGCGTCATCGATCCTTCGACGGCACTCGTGCTCACCAACGCCATCTACTTTAACGCTGCCTGGGCTCGACCCTTCGAACCGCGCCTGACGGAAGATGGCACGTTCCACCTTCTGGACGGCGGCGAGGTCACGGTGCCGATGATGAGGCAGACAGAGTCCTATGCCTACGTCCAGGGTGAGGGGTACCAGGCCGTGGAGCTACCCTACGATGGCGGACAGATCTCGATGACCGTCCTGCTCCCGGAGTCAGGCAACTTTGAGACCTTTGAGAGCTCACTGGACGCCGAGCAGGTGGACGCGATTATGAAGGCGTCCGCCCAAAAGCGCGTGGCGCTGACCATGCCCAAGTTCGAGTTCGAATCGAGCTTTATGCTGAAAGAGGCCCTCTCGGCGATGGGCATGCCGGTGGCCTTTGGTGGCGGGGCAGACTTTTCCGGGATGACGGGCGGCCGCGAGCTGCTCATCGACGCCGTGATCCACAAAGCGTTCGTCTCGACCGACGAGGCGGGTACGGAGGCGGCAGCGGCTACCGCGGTGGTGATGGAGAAGCTAGGCATACCGGAAGAGCCGATCGAGTTCACCGTGGATCGCCCCTTCATTTTCCTGATCCGCGATATCGAGACCGGTGCAGTGCTCTTTGTGGGTCGGGTCATCGATCCCAGTCTGTGATCGGCCCTTGGCCCACCGGCGACGGTGTGACGGATCGCAGGATCGGTTCTGCAAAGTTCGATGCTCACTCCAGAGCGTATGTGCGCCCAGCCCTCATCTTTGCGGGCTGGGCGCAGTGTTGTGGGACTTTCAATTTGCTCAAAACTACTTGCGGACGTTTGCGCCTGGGAGAGGAATGAAGTAGAATCACCACATAGGTTGGCTGTGATGGAGGAGGTGACGTCGCTTTGTCAAGTGTGCGACCGGCAGCTCGTAAGGCTTTGCTCTGGGAACGCGCGGGAGATTCAGTGCGCTGTCTCACCTGTGAGCGCCGCTGCACCCTTGCCCATGGGCAGTTGGGTTGGTGTGGCACGCGTGTGAATCGAGACGGCGTGCTCTACACAGTGATCTATGGCCTCGTGTCTTCCCTGTCTGCGAACCCCATTGAGAAGAAGCCGCTCTATCATTTCTATCCAGGGTCGGTGGCCCTCACCGCCGGCTCGTACTCGTGCAATTTTGCCTGCTCCTGGTGCCAGAACCACCCCATCAGCAAGGCGACGTCTGGGCCGGGTCCTTATACCTCCCCGCAAGATTTCGTCGCCCAGGCGTCGGAGCGGGGCTGTCAGGGCACGTCGATCAGTTTCAACGAGCCCACCCTGTCGCTCGAGTGGTCGCTGGACGTCTTTCGCCTGGCCCGCGCCCGGGGCCTGTACAACACCTACGTGACCAACGGCTACATGACGCCCCAGGCGCTGCGCCTGCTGGCCGATGCGGGGCTGGACGCGATGAACGTCGACATCAAGGGCGACGCCGGCGCGGTGCGCCGCTACTGCGGCGGCGTCGACGTGGAAAAGGTGTGGCGTACCTGCCGGCTGGCACGCGAACTGGACGTGCATCTCGAGATCGCGACGCTGGTGGTCCCTGGCATGAACGACCGGGACGAGGTTCTGAGAGGCATCGCGGAACGGGTCGTCGCCGAACTGGGCGCAGACGTGCCGTGGCACGTCAACGGTTATTACCCGGCCTACCGCTTCACCGCCCCACCCACGCCGGTGGGGGCACTCGAGCGGGCAAGGCAGATCGGCCAAGAGGCCGGATTGGCCTTTGTCTACCTGGGCAACGTCCCAGGTCACCGATCGGCGAATACCACCTGCCCCGACTGCGGCCGGTTGCTCGTCGAGCGCCGGGGGCTCCGCGTGACGGCCTGGCGTCTGGACCGCGGGCGCTGCCCCGGCTGCGGCCGGGAGATGCCAGGCGACTGGGCCTGGGCCAGCCGAAGCGAGGCGGAGAGGTGTCCCCCCCCTGACTTGAAAATTGGGTCTTGACATTTTCGGCATCTTATACTATAATACTAGTACAATATTGTTCTAGTATTATTTGGAGGCGATCATGGTCCGCATTGACCCGGTGAGTCGAATGCCCATCTATGCCCAAATCGTAGAGCAGATCAAAGCACAGATCGCGGCTGGGCAACTCACCCCCGGCCACCAACTGCCTACCATCCGCCAACTGGCCGCCGACCTGCGCATCAACTTTAACACCGTCGGGCGGGCCTACCTGGAGCTGGAACGAGAGGGGCTGATCTCCACCCAACGGGGGCGAGGAACCTTCATCGCTGACAGCCCGGAGGAGGAGGCACTGGCCAAGATGCGAGACGAAAAAATGGCGCTCATCATTGCCACTGCGATAGAGGAACTGTTCAACCTGGGGTACTCTCGCCAGGAAGTGGAAACTGTCTTTTACACAACGATAGAAGAAACCTACAAGTGAACGAACCAATGGAGGTCAAGATGCAAAGCACAAGACGCGCAAGGATTCAGAGGGGGGCCGGCAAGGACCAGAGGACGTCACCACAGGTTTACAACCTGTCCAAGCTGGTCAACGGCGTCTCAACCACGCTGTTCATCGCCGTTCTAGGCCTCAGCGTCGGCCTGGCGGTCGTTCTGAGCCTGGTGGTCGGAGCGGCCGGTTGGCTCGTCGTCCTGGTCATCGCCATCGGCGCGTTGATCGCGCTCTACTTTCTGTTTGCCCTCAAGGTGGCCAACCAGTGGGAGAAAGCCATCGTTCTGCGCTTCGGCAAGTTCCGAGGCCTGCAGGGACCGGGCCTGTTCTGGATCATCCCTATTGCAGACATCATCCCGGCCTGGATCGACCACCGCGTCATGGTCACGCCCTTCAACGCCGAAAAGACGCTGACCAAGGACACCGTGCCGGTCGACGTGGACGCGGTTCTCTTTTGGGTGGTATGGGACGCCGAGAAGGCCGCCTTGGAGGTAGAGGACTATCGCGTGGCCATCTCCTGGGCAGCGCAGACGGCACTGCGGGAGATCATTGGCCAGATGGACCTGGCCGCCATCCTGGTCGGCCGGGCAGCCATGGATGCCGAGCTGCAAAAGATCATTGACGAGCGGACGACGCCGTGGGGCGTCACCGTCCAGTCAGTCGAGATTCGCGACGTCGTCATCCCGGAGGCACTGGAGGACGCCATGAGCCGCCAGGCGCAGGCCGAGCGGGAGCGCCAGGCGCGGGTCATCCTGGGTGAGAGTGAGAAGCAGATCGCGGACAGCTTTCGCCAGGCATCGCAGGCGTACGTAGACAATCCGGTGGCCCTGCACCTGCGGGCGATGAACATGCTCTTCGAAGGCTTGCAGGAGCGCGGTGCGCTGGTCATCGTGCCCAGCAGCGCGGTAGACACGATGAACCTCGGCGGGCTGAGCGGGGTCACGGCGCTGGCCGGGATGGCCCCGCAAGTCATTCCAACCAAGGACAGCGACCAGCCGTAGGACGGTCATCGGGCTTGCAGCGGAGGAACCCGGTTTCACCGAGAAGCCGGGTTCCTGAAGTCATGTCTCAGCAGGTCCTTGCCAACGAAATTCGCGCGCATCCATCAAGAAAAGCAAGACCCCAGGCTCTTGTTGCATATCGTTGAGCCTTGACATCTTGGTGTCTTGGTGATAGGATGTCCCTGCCAGTCTCCGGCTCGTCCGGGTCAGGAGCGGGGCGTGGAGAGGAAAGCATGGCCAAGTGGGAATACAAAGTGCTGAAAGAGGGCATCGGGATCAAAGGCTTTCGAGCCGAGGATATCGAAGAGGAGCTGAACCTGTGGGGGGCGGAGGGCTGGGAGTTGGTAGGCGTGGCACGCTACCAGGCCGAGTTCGTCGCCGTGTTCAAGCGGCCCGTGGGTGGTCCAGTACGGCGAGACCAAAAAGACCGCTGGTTCTGAACTCTTGCCTCAGGCTGGCACTGGCAGCAGCGAGATGCCATCACGCAGCACACAGCGGTAGAAGAGGCTTTGCATGGCAGCCAGGGCTCGCCAACTCTGTTGGCTCATGGCGCGAATGGACAAGAAAACACCATAGGTCAGCCAAATGTCGAACCCGAGCCCACGGACATCGCTCAGGGTCTGGGCTTCCGGACGGTCCAGAATTACCAGCACGTCGACGTCGGAGCCGGAATGGGCTTCCCCCCTGGCCTTGGAGCCAAAGAGTAGAACATCCACCAGTTGATGGCCGAAACGGGTTTGAAGGATGCGGACGAAGGCGTGCAACGCGGCAGTCTCCTGATCAGACAGACTATTGAGTGGCACTCTCACTCTCCTCAGGTCTATCCGATTCCTCCAGGAACCGGGTCATGCGCCTCACAAAATCCTCTGCTTTCGCCACCAGTTGCTCAGCGGAGGTCTCGTTCAAGTCTGGATGCGGCGCATAATCGCTGTCCAGTCGTGCCTCAAAGGCATCGTGCAGAATGCGGCCATATCGTGGTTCGATCAGACCCGGCTTGACAAAGTGTTCGCCAAACGCAGCGATGAGCCCCTGGTGCTTGCTACGCCACAGGCCACGGCTGCCCAACAGGGCGGTAGTCGCATAGAACATGGCATAATAAGCACGCGAAACCGCTGTCCGCAAGTGTCCCAGCCGCAGGTTATCCTGGGCGGTTGCCAGGTCCTCAGTGGCGAGGTTGAGATAATGTTCGATCTCAGCATCAGTCATTTGATCGGCCATTATGCCACCATTATAGACGACTTGGACACATCTGGCAAGTCTCTGGGCGCTCAACCGCCATCAATCCTTTTACCGTTCACCGGAGGCGATCGTGATCCGAACAGAAGGTTTGACCAAGCGCTTCAACGGCACTCTGGCTGTAGATGACCTGACGCTACACGTCCGCCAGGGAAAAGTCTTTGGCTTCCTGGGTCCCAACGGCGCGGGCAAGACGACGACGGTGCGAACGCTGACGTCGCTCATCGCACCGACGAGCGGCACAGCCTGGGTCAACGGCCATCAGATCGGCGTGGAGGACGATGCGGTGCGGGCCAGCGTCGGCATCCTCACCGAGACACCGGGTCTCTATACCCGCCTGGACGCCGAGCAGAATCTGGGCCTCTTTGCCAAACTCTACGGCGTGAACGACGTACACGGCCAGGTCAAAACGTACCTGACCATGCTCGGCCTGTGGGAGCGGCGAGACGAGCCGGTGGGGGGCTTTTCCAACGGTTCACCGGGTGTCGAACCACCGCCGGACATTGGCCGGGATTAGGAAATAGAACCACAGGGTCATTCTCCAGAATAGACCTCCGGGTTGCCAACACCTGGAGGTCCGTTTATGTCATGACCTGTTGACACCCTGGGACAGTTGTGTTAGAATGAACCCGACATGGCAGAACAGATCCTGGTTGTGGAAGACGAGAAGGCAATTGCTGCTTTTGTGCAGACTGCCCTCGAGCGAGAAGGGTTCGTCGCCTGGGTGGCGCGTGATGGCACTGCGGCATTTAAGCAGATCCGAACCAACCCCCCGGATCTGATCTTGCTGGACCTGAGGTTGCCAGACATGGATGGCCTCGACGTATGCCGCCGGGTTCGAGAAGGCGAGACATACATCCCCATTGTGATGCTCACCGCCCGGTCTGACGACGCGGACAAAATCGTCGGCCTGGAACTTGGCGCCGACGATTATGTCACCAAGCCTTTCAACGCGCGAGAGTTGGTCGCGCGCGTGCGGGCCGTGCTGCGATTGTCGCGGCAGTCTGGAGCAACGCAGCACCGGGACCGCTTGCAGGTTGGTGAATTGACCATTGACCGGGCTGGCCGTACCGTGACCGTGGCTGATCGAAAGGTCGAGTTGACACCCAAGGAGTTCGACCTGCTGGCCATGCTGGCCTGGGAGCGAGGGCGGGTCTTTGGGCGCGAGATGCTGCTGGAACGGGTGTGGGGCTACGACTATGCCGGCGAGTCGCGCACGGTGGATGTTCACGTGCAGCGCCTACGCCGCAAGATCGAGCCAGAACCGGCCCGCCCCCGCTATCTGCTGACCGTGCGCGGCGTGGGCTACAAATTCGCTGCCGAGGAAGAGTTGTGAACGCCCCGCCCACTCCAACCCCCGAACCAATCCTGAGCCTGTCGCTGGGCACGGTTGCCCTGTGGCTATTGCTCATCGTTGGCGGTGCGGTCCTGCTGGCCCTACTGCTGGCACGGCGCGGACGGACAGGCGTGGGCATGCACACCGTGAACGATGTGCCCTGGCTGGCAGCGCTGCTGGCCGGGCTCCCCCCACCAGCGCTGGTCGTGGACCCGAACGGCCATCCGGTGGCCCACAACGCAGCGGCGGCGCGTACCCTGGCCCTGGCCGAGGGTGCAACAGGTCTGCCGCTGTCTCTGTCAGCGCTGGTGGCACGGGTCATCCAGGCGGGTGCCGCCGAGACGACCCACATCGCCGCCCCCGACGCCCCGGCTCACCAACTGCGGGTGACTGCCTCACCGCTGGGAACGATGAGCCACCCCTACGGCGCGCTGGTGCTGGTTCAGGATCCGATCGAGGCAACCCAGAGTACCGAGTCCTACCGTCGCCTGATCGGCGCCATGGCCCACGAGTTGCGCACCCCGCTGACGGCTATCCTGGGCCATGCCGACATCCTGGGCAGTTGCAACCCGGCAGAAGAAGAAGCCCTGTGGCGCCGCTCACGCGATTTCATCGCCAGCGAGGCCGAGCGGCTGGCGCGGCTGGTCGAGGACCTGCTAACGCTGTCGCGCCTCGATCTGACGCCGCTGCAGTGCCGGCCGGTCAACCTGCGCGCGGTGGCAGAAGAGGCCATCTCATCGCTTTTCCACGCCGCCGAGTCACGTGGCTTGCGGCTTGCGCTCCAATCGCCGCCGGACGTGCCACGTATCCCCGGCGACCGTGACCGGTTGCAGCAGGTCTTTCTCAACCTTCTAGACAACGCGGTCAAATACTCCGCTGGCAGCGAGGCAGTCGTTCGCTTCATGCCGCAAGAGGACTCTGTTCAGGTAGAAGTGCGCGACGACGGCGTCGGCATCACACCCGAAGACCTGCCCCACATCTTTGCCCCCCTCTACCGAAGTGAAGACGTGCGCGACACGCCCGGCACCGGCCTGGGGCTGACCATCGTGCGCACCATCCTGGAACAACACGGCGCCACCATTGGCGTGCAAAGTGCACCCAACGGTGGCACGACGTTTCTCTTCCGCCTGCCCTGTGTCCAAAGCAGCCGCTCTTCTCAGGTAGGTGTGCCGAACCCCACTCGAACCTAACGCCTATGCCGTAGCTGATTCGCCATCTGCCCCCTCTTCGCGATACAGGATTTGTCATTTGTCTTTTCTGTTTATCAAATGTTTACATGGCTGTGACCTGACGTCTATATTGGTGTGATATACTAAAATCGAGACAATCCCCTGGCTCACACCCTGGTCCAACGGAGGTGACAAAATGAGTGACTTGATCGGGAAGGAATTGGGTCCCTACCGCATCCAGCAACAGATCGGCGCAGGCGGCATGGCCACGGTCTACAAAGCCTACCACGCCGCCATGGACCGCTACGTGGCCATCAAAGTGCTACCCGAGCAGATGAGTTCGAATGCAGAGCTCCGCAAGCGCTTTGACCTGGAAGCCAAGGTCATCGCCAAGCTGGAACACACCCATATCCTGCCGGTTCACGATTACGGCCAGGCGGGCAACCGGCTCTACCTGGTGATGCGCTACGTCGAGGCGGGCACGCTCAAAGACCGCCTCGACGCTGGCCCCCTGGAGTTGGCCGAAGTGAAGCGGGTCATTCGCCAGGTGGGTGGGGCACTTGACCATGCTCACCGGCTAGGCGTGGTGCACCGCGATGTCAAGCCCGGTAACGTACTGCTAGACGCCCAAGGAAGTTGCTACCTGACCGACTTTGGCCTGGCGAGGATCATGGAATCGTCGGTCAAACTCACCGCGTCAGGAGTGGGGATGGGGACGCCGACCTACATGAGCCCGGAGCAGGGACAGGGCGGAAAAGTAGACGCCCGCAGCGACATCTATTCGTTGGGGGTGATGCTCTACGAGATGGTGACCGGGCAGGTGCCCTACGAGGCAGAGACGCCGATGGCGGTGGTGTTGAAGCACATCACGGCGCCGCTGCCTTTGCCCAGCGAGGTCAAGCCCGACGTTCCCCGGGCGGTGGAACGGGCCATCCTGAAAGCGATGGCCAAGAATCCGGACGACCGCTTCCAGACGGCAGGAGAGATGGTGGCTGCCCTAGACGCCGCGATGCGACTGGCGGGGGCAGAACTCACACCGATACCGCCCGCGGCTTCGACAGAGGGGTTCCTGGCGCGGATAATGGCTGGCCTGCGGAAGGCAGCGCAGACGGAGTGGGGGCGGGCGGCCACGTGGACGACAGTGGGCACCGTCGTCCTGCTTGCCTTTTTCCTCGCCCTGAGTCGCGTGCCACTCAAGGTGCAGGTCAAGGGCGGACAACTGGAGGTAGTAAGAGTGGTACAGCCGACGGCCACGGAGGAGTCGACACCCGGGGCGACCAGGACACAAGCTATTGCAGCCAGAGCGACCGCGACACCTACGTCCTCTCAGCCGACCGTCACACCCACGGCGGTGGAAACGCCCACCTCCCAACCCATAGCCACGGCGACGCCATCTTTCACTTCCACACCCACGCCCGCTCCAACAGCAACGGCTACCCTCCAACCCACGCCCGTGCCACCGTCTCCGACGGTCATGCCAGCCGTCGATCTCAATGTGACCCAACTGGCGCTCTACGAGGACGCCGCCAACCATCTCGTCTGGTCGCCGGACAGCAAACAACTGATCATCGCCGGCTTTAACATACACCTGTTCGACACTCAGGCACTGAAGCAGACCGAGACAATCTATACGGGATCGGTGAGTGAGATGGCCTCCTCACCTGACGGGACGACACTGGCCCTGATCTCTTCAACAGGTGTGACGCTGTGGGACACGCAGAACCGGAGCGAGGTACGCACCCTTACCGGGAGCAAAGACACGCATGATGCCTCCTTTTCTCCTGACGCGACGATGCTGGCCACAGCAACCGGCAGCACAGTCAAGCTGTGGGATGTGACCACCGGCAACGAACTGCACACCATACCAGCAGGGAGTTCAATCAACACTGTGGCTTTCTCATCCGATGGCCGCACGGTAGCCTCGGGGGGTCTTGGCGACGTAAAGTTGTGGGATGCAGCCACCGGGAACGAACTTCACACACTCAAAGGACATTCTAACTGGATAAAGAACGTAGCCTTCTCACCTGACGGGCAAACGCTGGCTTCTGGATCGGTGGACAGCACGGTCAGGTTGTGGGATGTAGCCAGCGGTCGCCAAGTGCGCGCTCTCACCGGGCACACGGGCCAGGTAGAGAGTGTGTCTTTCTCACCCGATGGGGCGCTGCTGGCCTCAGCTTCGTGGGACCTGACCGTCAGGCTGTGGGATGTGGCCAGCGGGGCTGAACTGCGCACCCTCACTGGACACGCCGGTTGGATCAAGAGCGTCGCTTTCTCGCCGGATGGAACGATGCTGGCCTCAGGTTCGGGTGATCAGATGCGCTTATGGCGCGTCGAGTCAGGGGCTGCGATGCCAGAGCCGACTTCTACTCTGTCGGCGCCCGTCTCGATTGCCACCCCCGTACCCCTATCGGAGTCGGCCATTTCACCCGACAACGTCGAACAGGTGACCCAATCGCAGCTCCTGGAAAGCAACGGCGTCAAGCAGATTGCCTGGTCCCCGGACGGGAAATTGCTGGCCATCGCCACCTACCATGTTTACATCTACGATGCCCGGACCCTGGAGTCGATGTATGTGATTGACAGCCGGCAATGGGTGAACAGCATCGCCTTCTCGCCCGATGGGACCTTGCTGGCTTTGGCGTCGCACGCTGGCGTCAAGTTGTGGGCTACGGCGGGTTGGGGTGAACTGCGCACTCTTGCCGGGAGCAAAGACACGGATCGTGTCGCCTTCTCGCCTGATGGGGCGGTGCTGGCTACGGCAACCGGCAGCACGGTCAAACTGTGGGATGCGGCCAGCGGGAACGAATTGCGCACCATCCCAGGGGGTAGCTCAATAAACACTGTCGCTTTCTCACCTGAGGGCTGGACACTGGCTTCCGGCGGCCTTGGAGAAGTGAAATTGTGGGATGCAGCCACTGGAAACGAGCTACAGACCCTCAAGCACGCCAACTGGATACAGAGCGTAGCCTTTTCGCCTGACGGGAAGACGCTAGCCGCGGCCTCGACGAACGATGACACGGTCAAGTTATGGGACGTAGCCAGCGGACGCCAACTACGTATCCTCGCTGGACACGCCCCGCAGGTGCAAAGCATGGCCTTTTCGCCTGACAGCCGGCTGTTGGCTGCATCGTCTGGAGTCGAAATCAAGTTGTGGAACGTGGAAACTGGCAACGAGTTGCGCACCCTCAGCGGACATTCCGGTCAAGTGACGAGCGTCGCTTTCTCGCCCGATGGGGCGACGCTGGCTTCGGGTTCGGATGATCAAACAGTGCGCCTGTGGGGTCTTGCGCCGTAAGGCCGTCCGTCCATGCAGAAACGAAAACCTTTATCACGGGCACACCTGCCGTATGTCCCCCAGTGTCGCCATAGACTCACAAGGACGGCCGAAATCTGGGTCAGTCGCCATCTGACCTCTACCCTCTCGCTTGCCCTCCCCAGTGGCCTGTGATAGAATATATCCGCAACACAGCACTCAACGGCGAGGGACAGGCTTCTGCCCCTCGCCGAGTTTTTTCAACCAGACGTTTTGACATCGCTGGAGCGATGCGGTATAATGCATCTCGGAGTGTAAAGGCCATGAGCGTCATAGACGAGATAAAAGAACGTCTGGATATTGTCGAAGTCATCTCGGCCTACGTTCCACTCAAGAAGGCGGGGCGTAATTATAAGGGGTTGTGTCCCTTTCACTCGGAGAAGACGCCGTCGTTCATCGTGTTCCCGGATTCGCAAAACTGGCACTGCTTTGGCGCGTGTGGCACCGGGGGTGACCTCTATACCTTCATCCAGAAACGGGAGAACGTAGATTTCTCCGAGGCGCTCCAGATTCTGGCCCAAAAGGCCGGCGTGGAGATCAAGCCTCACACCGAGCGAGAGAGCGCCGAGGCCCAACAACGAGACAAGCTGCGCGAGATCAACGAGCTTGCAGCGCGCTACTTTCACCACCTGCTGCTGGACGAGAGTGAGACCCAGGCCGAGATCGCCCGTGCTTATCTGGACAAGCGCGAGTTGAAGGAGGAAACCGTCCGCAAGTTCCAACTGGGTTACGCGCTGGACAGTTGGCGGGCACTGTCGGATCACCTGATGAGCCGGGGCTACCAGCGGGATGATCTGCTGACCGCAGGATTGATCGTTGAGCGGGACGACGGTCGCTACTACGATCGTTTTCGAGGCCGCCTGATCATCCCCATCCGCGACGCGCGGGGGCGAGTCATTGGTTTTGGAGGGCGGACGCTGGATCCAACCGGCGTGCCCAAGTATCTCAACTCGCCACAAACGCCGCTCTTTGACAAGAGTCGTACACTGTACGGGCTGGACGTGGCCAAAGGGGCCATCCGCGCCGCTGGCCATGCAGTCATCGTCGAAGGCTACATGGACGTGCTCCAGGCGCACCAGCACGGCATGGCCAACATTGTCGCCCAGATGGGCACAGCCCTGACCGAGGCACAGCTCAAGCTGTTGAGCCGCTTCACGCGGTCCTTCGTCCTGGCGCTAGACCCAGACACGGCTGGCGATCAGGCCACGTTGCGTGGGCTGGCCGTCGCTCGCGAGACACTCGCCCGCCGGTCGGTGCCGGTGCCCACAGCGCGAGGTCGCATGCGCTACGAATCGCAACTCGATGCGCAACTTCGCATCATGACGCTGCCACCAGGCCAGGATCCCGATGACGTCATCCGTACCAACCGTGCTCTGTGGCAACAGTTGGTGGACCGCGCTGAGCCGGTGGTGGATTACTATTTTCGCATCGTGACCGACGGCTTGAATCTGACCACTGCCCAGGGAAAAGCCAGAGCAGTGCGGCAACTGGCACCCATCATTCGTGAGATCGGCGATTCAGTGGAGCGGACACATTACACGCAAAAGTTGGCCCGTCTGGTGCGGATGGACGAACATGCCCTGGCGCGAGAGATGGGCAGTGACCGACGTGTAGAACCTCCAGCCTCTGTCCCATCACCTGATCAGACAGGTCACCCGGCAGTGCCGGTCTTTGGGCTAGAAGCATATTGTCTGTCTCGCTTGCTTCGGCACCCACAACTGCTGAGCAGCGTGGATGCGCTGCTGCACGAGGCCGACGAGCCGCCCTTGAGGTCAGAAGACTTTACCAGGCCAGAGATCCGAGAATTGTTCGTCCTGCTGCGGCAGGCGTCTATTCAGCATGATTCGCTTGATGCCGACGACGCTGAACAGCTTTGGTCAAAGGTTCCGGCGAGCCTTCAGCCCACTTTCGAGCAATTGGCGGAGGACTGGATGGATGCCTCGGACGTGAGTCTCGACGAAGTCGAGAAGGACCTGGGCGACGCAGTACTGCGCTTGCGGATTCGGAACCTGAAGCGATGGGGGGAAGAAGTGTGGTTCCTGTTCGAGGAGGCCATGTCACAAGGAGATGCACGCGCCCGCGAATATGGCGACAGGATGCGGGCATACACGGCAGCCAAGCGCCGGGTGGACCAGGCATTGGCCATGCGCTCGGCCTTCGGTCAACGCCGGCGGGAAGATAGCGTCGGGCGGAAATCGCCCGTGAGAGTCTGAGTTGCAGCATGGCGCTGGAGGAATGGGTGGCTGAAAAGCCCGAGTTGACGCCCCAAATGATAGCGTTACTCCAGAAAGCTGAAGAGCTGGGACACCTCACCCAGGAGGAAATATTCCGCCTGTTCCCAGATTTGCAACTGGGAGACGAGCGCGTTGCGCTGATTGGCGATCTTCTCCTTGAGCGAGGCATACGGGTCCTCGAGACGCTGGCCGACGACGAAGAGGAGACGACGGACCTCAAGGCCGACGATCTTGCAGACATCGAGATTGAGCCTGAGATTGGGCTCAAAACCGACCTGGACGACGTCGAAATCGTCGAAGAAAAGCCCGCGATCGTGGACCCCCTCGCTGCGGTGGACGCAAGCGGCGATCCGGTGCGAATGTACCTGCGAGAGATAGGACAGGTCGACCTGTTGGATCCAGACGAAGAAATGCGCCTGGCCGTACAGATGTCGGCTCCCCGGTATCTGGTTAAAGTGCTGATCCATCAGCTGGCCCACCACGCCGGTCTCACGCTGACGGAACTGCCCAAGGAACTGTCTGCCAGGCTGAGCGTCGGCGGCGAGAGAGAAGTCAGACTCGGCGAAGATAGCATCCTAGACCCCGAATACCTGCTGGACGTACTCGACCTTGTCCGCAGAGGGCAGCGCATTCCCAGTGAACTGGAAGCTTTTGCCCACAGCCTCCATCAGATCATCATCGACGAGGAAACGCCACTGGATGGCATGGTGCTGCCCGACGAGATTCTCACCGAGATATTCAAGCTGCTCACCAAAAACTTGCAGGCCATCAACAAGACCAGCCAAGCCTTGGAAGTCGAGCCTCCCCACCTGGCACTCCTGATTGAAGAGGTGAAATCTCTGGGTAGGATGTCGGCGATGGGCCAGGATTCAGTACTCAGGCCGTTCCTCGATGCCCGAAGCCTCGACGCCCAAAACCTTGATCGTCAAGCGGATCCTCGTTGGATAGAGATCACCGCGCTCTTGTTTGATGCATACATGGAATTGTACCTGCTGCCCAGCCAAAGCCTGACCTTCATCGCAGACTATTGCCACAAGCAGGGAAAATTGCCCTCCTTACGCACCTGCCAGAGAGCGTTACCCCCTCCAGAAGCACGGGTCGGACAATTGATGCCGATCATTGAACGTTCCCAGGTGGCCAAGCAATCCTTGGTCAGCGCCAACTTGCGACTGGTCGTCAATGTCGCCAAGCGTTACATGGGCCGGGGCATATCCCTCCTGGACCTCATACAAGAGGGCAACATCGGTCTGCTGCGCGCGGTGGACAAGTTCGATTATACCAAAGGCTATAAATTCAGTACCTACGCCACGTGGTGGATACGTCAGGCCATCAGCCGAGCCATCGCCGACCAGGCGCGTACGATCCGAATCCCGGTCCACATGGTCGAAACCATCAACCGCCTCTCCCGCGTGGAACGGGTTTTGCAGCAAGAGTTGGGGCGGGAGCCGACGGCCGAAGAAATTGCGCTGGAGATGGGCTTGCTGGCCGAGGAAGATCGGCGGGCCATACAACTGGCCCACCAGCGAGACGAGCCCGTGGATCCGATGCTCAAACGACGGCTGCGCCGGGCGGCGTCCAAAGTGCGCCGCATCGTCCGCGTCTCTCAGGAACCCATGTCGCTAGAGACGCCGGTCGGCTCGGAGGAGAATAGCTCGCTGGGCGACTTTATCGAGGATGAGACGATTCCCCGACCGGTGGACGCAGCAGCTCAGATGCTCTTGCGAGAGGAGATTCAACGAGAGCTAAAAGCGCTCACCGAACGTGAGCGCCAGGTACTGGAGATGCGGTTTGGCCTCAAAGATGGACAGGCCCGCACGCTGGAAGAGGTAGGGCAGGAGATGGGCGTTACCCGTGAGCGCATCCGCCAGATTGAGGCCAAGGCGCTGCGCAAGCTCCGTCACCCCCATCGCAGCAAGCGACTGCGAGACTACCTGGGATAGATGTGCACACGCCCGATTTGACTAAATTCGCCATAGGCGCTATAATCTGCGCCGAAAATGGGCATTCCTCGGTAGCTCAATTGGCAGAGCGACCGGCTGTTAACCGGTTGGTTGGAGGTTCAAGTCCTCCCCGAGGAGCCTGAAAGGGTGGACGTCTTCACCCGCGGGAGCAAGACAGCCTGATCGATTTTTGGTCAGGCTGTCTTGTGTTTGATGCAGGTATGGGAGAACGTGGCGCTGTTGCGGGCTATCGCAGTGGATGTCGGCGTAGCGTGCTAGATCCCTGCATTGAAAACATCGTTGAACGCACTTATGTAGTCCGGATCGCCGGCCACGTCCCTAATACTCTTCGCCATGTAAGGTGACGGTCTCCACGGCCAGTACATCACGCCGTCGAAAGCATCATTGTTTACGACATCCATCCCCACCTGGCGCACCCAACTGGCTGATGGCATAGCCCAGTGATTCGGATATTCATAAGTGGTAATCATCGGCACCACTTGTAGGCGCGGATTCTCTCGCTTCAACTGCCGCGCAATCCCGACTTGAAGTTCGATAAACCCGGGGTTGTCCTGCAGCCTCTTCGGCGTGATGGTGAACAACATAGCATCCGCGCTCATGGCAGCACTCAATCCTTGGGCGCACTGCAAGTAAGAGATATTGTGGACAACTCCAATGGCGGGATCCACGTCCTTTACAGTTTCATAAAACTGTCGGAGATCCGCCGCTGAGATGTCCCATTTCTGATGGCATGGTTCATCAATGAAGTAATAGCCCCAGAAGTTTGGATCTTCAGCGATGTCGTTGCCGGAAAACACGGCGGCAGTGATGTTTCGCAACCTGGCAAAGTCAACCTTTAGACCGCTTTGGAAAGCCGTTCGACCCTCCGCACGGCCCATCAGGTTCCAGCCGCGCATCTTTGCAGCACTCAGAGCGGATTGCAGTCCAGCGGCGTCGGTATGTGGGATACCGACACTCCTAACGCCGAGATTCGCCACCTGGTTAAAATCAGATTCCGGGACCATGTGGATGCCAAAGAATCGGGAAGAAGCGGGCGGCAGCGTCGGGGTGACCGTCGGCGTGGCAGTGCGTGTCGACGTTGGGGTAGCTGTCGGCGTGGCGGTGCGTGTCGGCGTTGGGGTGGCTGTCGGTGTCGGCGTTGGTTGCTTCACGATGTAAGGCAGATAGATGGACTGCGCGCGTGGGGCTTCTTGAGCTGATAAACCTGATACCTTGCCGCCTGCACCGGGCAGACATTTGCTCAAAACAAGACCGGCTCCAGCTAGTGCGATCCCTTTCAAGAGATCCCGCCGGCTGAGCTTCTTCCGTCGTTCATTGCCCTCTCCCATTGGTTAACACTCCTTTGCTCAATATAGGGCTTTCCCAACATAGGGACTTGCCAGAATTCGCCATTCTGAGCTAAACAAAGAATCCCATTTTCGGCGAATGAGACCCCCTGGAAAAAAATAGATAGCAGACTCCTCGCTTGCTCAGAGTGACAACCCCGCCATACCCTTTCGGCATCGCGCGTTTACTTGCTGTGGAAAGCCCTGTTAGTTACTATCACCTCCCTTCGACATGGATAGCACCTCTTGAGCACCCAATCGTAACCCAGATGAAAATGTCCAGGTAAAGTGACCTGGACATCCTCGCAGACGTTTGCGCATCTTTGTCCCATGATACCACACAGCGTCTCCTCGGTCAATAGTACTTATTCCTTATATTCCCTGACGTCGCTGCAGGCACTGCTACACAGGGCGTATGCGTTGCCATGGGAAGCGCGGTGGGCCTCCTGCTCCCCCCACCATAAGCGAACGTGATCTAGCTTGACCAGGTTGTTGTGGGATGGGGGAGCACAGCATCCGCCGCCGGACCGCGGTCCGGCGGCGGATGCTGTTACGCCTTGAACGATGCTTTGAAAAGAGCCTGACTCGGCCAAGCTGGGGTCAACGGGGGAAATCCTGCCATAAAGACACCGAGACTCAAAGGAAAGAAGGAGGAGAGCTTTGCCCTTGTGGCTTCACTGTTTATTCTTTCTGAGAAACCACAAGGGAATGCCCGTCCAGATCCAGCTGAACAGAAAGAGCCCGCCAACGATGAGCCCGATCAAGCCCAGCAGATCATCATATCCACTGCCCAGCGGCAGGACAAAGATGATAATCTGTCGCGTCGTGGGGTGCCACAACAGAATGACAAACACCAGTGCGCCTATGGCCACCTTTAGCAGCCGGCCCCTCATTCCACTGTCCATCGTTCTCCCTCTTTGAACCATGATGTCCGTCTCTGTGCCCAGGCCACGCCAAGCAGGATCACCAACCCGACCGCCGTGGAACCCGGACAGAACCCTGTGCGATTGCCTTCTTGCTCCGGTTCCCCGGTCGGTTGGCTGGTGCTGGGTGCATCGGCTGCCGTTGCCGTGGCAATCGGCTGAGTCTGGACGGCTGGCTCGGTGCGTACAGCCGGCGGAAGAACGGTAGGGGTAGGAGATGCGGGAACAGTGGCAGCAGGGAGCAGGGTAGCGGTAGGAGTCGCGGGAAGGCTGGACAAAAAGCTTACGTCGTCGGCCCACAGTTGCCCGCTATTGCGCTCGCCTTCGGGCGCGCCGAACGTGAAAGCGAGGCCCATTGTCTGACCGGGATCGAACCGGGCTGTGCCGTCCCCTTCCCACGGCGGCTGAGCGAGTTGGTCCCAGGGGATATCCACCCGCTGCCAACCGTCTACCGCGTCCTGATTGGTCTGTATCTGTAGCTCAAAGTGCGATAAACTGTCGGAAGAGTTTCCCTGGTAAACGACGATGATGACCTGCTGCCCCACTCGTTCTGCGCGCAGGTAAACGGTTAACCCCAGCTCATCTAGCCAATCCAGGGGGGAGGGGTAAACCAGGCTACAACTGGCCCAACTGTCAGGGGCGACGTCGTACTCGATGCGCAGCCCGGCTGACCCACTGTAGGAGTCGGCTTCATCCCGGCTGCAGGTCAGTTGGGTGTCCTTCTCTGTGTCGACAAAAGCGACCCATTCGTTGGCCCCGCTCTCAAAGTCGTCAATCACCCCCCTAACCTGTGGCGGGAGAGACGTGGGTTCTATTGTTGGTGTCTCGTCTCCGACAGGAGATGCGGTCGCAGAGATTGATTGAGGCGTGTCCGTCGGAGGGACAGGCGTCGGCTGGGAAGTGGGTGTTGGGGCCACCGGTGCCCCGTGCTGCCAGCGATGGTAATAGACGTTGAGCAAGGGGACAAACTCTTGGGTTGACTTTTGGTTGCCTGCCGGGGAGGGGTGATCGTCGCCATCCGTCGGGTAATACAGAGTGTCTCCGCCTCGATCGGTGATATATTCGATCGCGCCGTCCTGGAGGCGGTGATGGTTATCTGGATCGGTCAACAGGTTGTAAAAGTCAAACACGGCGACGTTGGTTCCTTCGTAGCCGTTCAACCACTCGGTGACCAACCATGTGTCAAAGGCACGGGCATTGGCAGCGTAGGTTGGATCTTGGACCGGTGGGGCAGTAATGGCAACAAAAAGCTTGTCTGGACGGCTGGCAAAATAGGCCAACAACTCGTTATAGATCGCTTTGGCATTGCCCACCGTAAGCCACTCGCCTCGCGCTGGTGGATCGTTAGGGCTTCCTTCCAGATTTGAGTTGGGGAAGCAGGACTTGAACATGACGATCTGGTTTTCCCCCCCAGGGTCGGGCATGCTCCGTGTGTACCACGAATTCTGCCCGCTTTCCGCATAGAGGGCAGTCAAATAGCGATCGCGGTTCGGGCCGGTGAACCATTCGGGCCAGTCAGTGATGTCTGTCCGGTCACCGATGCTGTCTGGCCCCCAGCCATAGTTGGTGTCACTGACAAAGTAGTTGTTCTCGCCCAGCGCTCGTCCCAAGCCTCCATGGTCGTCGGCCAGCCAGTTTTCTCCACAGGAATGATGGAGGAAGATCAGCTTGACCGTCTCAGATGGGGGGGTAGGATCATCAACCTGTGCCCTCACAGATCGGGCGAGGGCGAGCATGACGCCGAGCACCAAAAGGAGCGTCATGGCCACACGCACCTTTTGGACGCGATTGTGAAAATAGGACTTGATCATGATTTCCCTCCTCTGGTGTTTGCCAGACTCTCTTGCGATCCCATGATTTTTGCCAAGACAGAAGCCCCAATTGTGTCGTCGGGAAACTGGTGTGACAAATCCGACACTTGTTGATTCAAGTAAGGCTCTCAGCAACCCGGTCGATCCATTCACCAACCAGGGCGTTGAACAGGCTCTCTTGCTCTATCTGCAGATTATGCCCTGCCCGATCCAGTACGGCATAGGTTGCCCGTGGATAGTTCTCAAGAATCCCCCACGCATCACGATAGCCCACCATGGCATCCTGGCGACCGACGAGGATCAACGTTGGTTTTTCAAACCGCACTGGGCCTGCATCGATGTCAAAGGAAAAGGGATAGCCATAGGTTTTTAATCTGGATAGGAATGCTTCGTCTGCGATCTCGAATCCGACCCCCACCTCGTCCCGCGTGCGCTCCCATATCCTCTGGCTCTGAACAACGGCGAAGGACTCAAAGTCTTCCCCTTCCTCTGGCTCCAGCCCTGACAGCAGCGTTGGATCCTTGACTAGAGTGACGTGCGGTGGCAGGGTTCGCTTTGCTGAGTCGGGAATGATCGCCGGACATATCAACAGCAGGCCATCGATGAGTGCAGACCTACGGCGAACGGCCCCTCGTGCCAGGTAGCCACCATATGAGTCACCGGCCAACACGAAACGCTGGCCAGGAATGAGGGCATCTATAAAGTCCAGGACAACGCCAAGCATCTGGTCCGAGTTTACAATCCACTCCGTGCCGGGTGTTTTTCCCATGCCGGGCAGATCAGGGTAAATACGTTTCCATCCGTCCCGTTGCTGAAAGATAGGTTCCATACATCCGGTCATCGAGCGGTGATCAGGCCCAAAACCATGCAAGCAGATGACGGGATGCCCATCCCCACACGCCTCGTAGTAGACACTGATGCCTTTGAGTTTACATTCCATCTCTACAATTCTCCCTCTGCTGGCTCACGAGCCCTCGATTCAATTGCCGCACCCCGCCGATGTGACATTTTGAACAGACGGCCTTCCCCCTGATCGCCTGATTCACCATCCCGGATGGTCAGCTGTCCGCCTGGTTTGCCGATACAGTGGCAGGTGTCGCACTCACCTCTTTCACCTCCCCCTTTGTGACAGCGAACATGAACAGGATGGCCAACGCAAAAAAGGCCGGGGTGACGATAAAGATGACATTGTAGTTGAAATCGGCCAACTCGACGATCCAGCCATTGAGAATGGGTCCGACGACCGCGGCCAGCGTTCCGGCGACGTAATAGAGGCCGGTATAAGTGCCCAATGCCGTCTCCGACGGCGAGGTATCTACCACCATGGGCAACGAGTTGACGTTGACCAACGACCAGGCCATGCCGCCCAGCGCCAGTACCCCCACTGCCACGTACAAGTTGGGCAGAAAATAGACGACGACTAGCAAGGCACCAAAGATGATCAACCCGGCCAGAATCGTGCGTCGCCGCCCAAAGCGAGTGGCAACGTAGCCACTGGGTATGGAGAAGGCAATGAAGCTGATATAAGCCGCGCTAAACATCAGGCCGGCTGTGTCTTCGGCCACGCCCAGAACCGAGACGCCGTAGGAGCTAAAGAACGTCTCGATGGCATTATAGCCCACGAACCAGGAAAAGATGGCCAGAATGAGGAACGTAAGGCTGCGCGCATCGTCCCGAGGCAGGCCACGCAGCCCATCAAAGAGCCGGCGCAGTCCGACGCTCCCCTCGCCCCTGGCCGCCGACTCGACCAATTCTCTGGGCTCCTTGATAAAGACCAGCAACACGACCACCGCCGCCAACATGACCGCGCCACCGGCCCAAAAGGGCAGGGGCCGGTAGATCTTGTACAGTGCCCCGCCGGCGAGAAAAGCGAGCACGCCGCCGATGCCGCCCATCAGGTTGATAACACCGTTGGCCTTGCTCCGCAGGGGCGAAGGGATGATATCTGGCATGAGGGCAATGACTGGCGTGCGAAAGACGGCCATGGCCAGCAACATCACCCCTGCCACGCCGACAAAGAAGGCAAAAGGCCCGGTCAGTTGTGGCAGGTTCCCGCTGAGGTGCTGTGGAATGAGCAGTGGCGCCACTGGAATGAGGGCAAAGGCGACCATGGCCACCGGCGTGGCCGCGACAATGTAGGGCATCCGCCGTCCGAGGCGTGTATAGGTGCGGTCGCTCCACATGCCGATCAGCGGCTGGATAAAAAAGGCGGCGATGTTGTCCAGCGTCATGATAAAACCGGTCACAGCCGGCCCCAGGCCAAAGCCGAGCGTGCGCGCCGCCTGTTTGGCGTCGAAGGCAGGATGCCCAGCCTGAAGGTAGATCGGCACGTAGGTGTTATACAGCGCCCACATCAGGCTGACGCCCAAAAAACCAAAGCCGAGGAGAAAGGTTCTCTTCCAGTCAAGTTTCATGGCGCTCCTCCCTGGTGCGTGTTGACGGCCTCCTCCATTGGCAGGACAACCCGTCCCCGCCGCATGTCCTCCAGGTCCACGTAGCGACGGATTGCGCCCCTCTCGGCCGACCACAGGCTGGTCGCAAATCGCGCGATAAAATAGCGGTCGTGGACGACGGCCAGCACGGTACCCCCGAAAGCGGCCAACCCCTGCTCAAAGCGCTCCCGCGAAGGGATGTCCAGGTGGTTGATCGGCTCGTCGAGCAGCAAGAGGTTGCAGCCCCCGGCGACCAGCTTGGCCAGGGCCAGCCGCGCGCGCTCGCCAAAGCTGAGGCTGCCCACCGCCAGGAAGACGTCATCGCCGCTGAACAGAAAGTAGTGCAGAAAACTCCGCGCCTCGGTCTCACCCAGGGGAGCCACGCGACGGATCTCTTCGAAGGCACTGCTCGCTTCCTCCAGCCCTTCCTGCTCCTGAGAGTAATAGCCCACGCGGACGTTGGCCCCAAGACGTATTCGCCCGGCCAGCGGGGCCAACTGCCCGGCGATGCCGCGCAGCAGCGTCGTCTTGCCGCTGCCGTTGGGACCGATGAGGGCGATCCGCTCGCCCTGGCGCAGCGTGAGGTTCACGTCGGCAAAGAGGGGCTGGCCATCGTAGCCCATGGTTAGGTCTTCCAACAGCAGCACATCCTTGCCGCTGGCCGGCGTCTCGTCGAAGGCCAGCTTCATCTGCCAGGTACGCTTCGGCTTTTCGAGCCGCTCCTTAGCCTCTAAGAACCGGCGCAGCCGGTGCTCCCGGGCCTTGGCTTTCTTGGCGACCTTTTTGGCCAGTCGGCGGCTACTGCTGTCGATCGTGCCCTGCTCCGTATGCTGCGCCTGCTCCCTGGTGCGCTGGATGTCCGCCTGGAGTCGCTGGATCTCGATCTGCTGATCCCGCCAGGCTGCCCACTGCTTGTCCTGCTCTCGCTCTTTTGCCTGGACGTAATCGCTATAGTTGCCGGGGTAGGTGGTGATGCCGTGGGTGAGGGGATCGAGCTCCAGAATGGCCCGTACTGTGCGGTCGAGAAAGGTGCGGTCGTGAGAAACAATGACGACTGCGCCATCGTAGCGAACTAGAAACCTCTCCAGCCACTCCAGGGCCTCGATATCCAGGTGATTGGTCGGCTCGTCGAAGAGAAAAAGTTGAGGCCGGGTCAGCAGCAGGCGGGCTAGGCCGAGGCGGGTCTTTTGCCCGCCGCTGAGGATCGCCACCGGCGCGCTCTGTGCCACGGCGTCGAGGCCCAGCCCGGCGAGGACGGCGTCAACCTCGTGAGACATCGCATAGCCACCAGCAGCCTCAAGGCAAGCCAGCGCAGTGGCATATGCATCCATCAGGCGGGTCAACTCGTCACCCTGGGCGACGGCCATCTCCTGGGCCAGTGCCTCTACCTGACGCTCCGCCTCGCGCAACCCTTCGACCGCCTGGCGCATCACGTCGCCGACGGTCGCTCCCATCTCAAACTCCAGCGACTGCGCCAGGTAGCCAGCGGTCACGTGGGCGGGTGACAGGCGCACGCTTCCCTGGTCTGGTTTCTCCCGGCCGACGATGATGCGCAGCAACGTCGTCTTGCCGCAGCCGTTGGGACCGACGAGCCCCACCCGGTCGGCAGGGTTGACGACGAAAGAGACGTTTTCCAGGATCACATCGTCGCCGTAGGTCTTGGACAGATTGCTGACCTGGAGCATGGTTCACCCGGCACACTTTGCAAAAAGAGGTATCCGATCCCTACGCTTCCCCATCCGCTGCTTGTTCCATGCCCCCCTGAGCCGCACCACCTTCCGCCTCCAGTAACACCTTCCGGCGGCGACCTCCCGTCTCTGGGGGGCCGATGATGCCCACCTGCTCCATCTGGTCAATGATGCGCGAGGCACGCGGATAGCCGATTCGCATCCGCCGCTGCAAGAACGAGGCCGAAGCCGCGCCGCTCTGCCGCACCAGGGCGATGGCCTCCTCCATGAGGGGGTCGTGTCCTGCAGAAGCGATCGCCGCGTCCCAGGGCGGCATCTCGTCAGAATCGTCAGGCGGGCTTTGCTCCCTCCAGTAATCCACCAGCCGACGGATCTCCTCGTCAGAGACAAAACATCCCTGCACGCGCACCAGCTTGCTCGAATCCGGGGCCATGTAGAGCATGTCACCCCGGCCAAGCAACGTCTCCGCGCCCGGCTGATCCAGAATCACCCTCGAGTCGACCTGGCTGGTGACAGCAAAGCTGATGCGAGCCGGAAAGTTGGCCTTGATGAGACCGGTGACCACGTCTACGCTCGGGCGCTGGGTGGCGATGACCAGGTGAATGCCAGTTGCGCGAGCCATCTGCGCCAGCCGGGTGATAGTTCGCTCGGTCTCATCGGGGGCGCTCAACATCAGATCGGCCAGCTCGTCAATCAGGATGACGATGCGGGGCAATCGGTCTTCGGACGGGGCATTCTTGTTATAGTCGTCCAGATGGCGGGCAGCGGCAGCGGCAAATTTCCTGTAGCGGGCGTCCATCTCTCGCGTGGCCCAATATAACACCCCACCGATGCGCTCCAGACTTGTCTCCACCGGTCCCAGCAAGTGTGGCAAGCCGTTGAAACGGGTGAGTTCGACCATCTTGGGGTCAATCATCGCCAGGCGCAGGTCCTGTGGCCGGTTGTTGAAAGCCAGACAAGCCGTGATAGTATTGATACACACTGATTTGCCAGAACCGGTAGCCCCGGCGATGAGAAAGTGTGGCATGGTCGCCAGGTCGGCCACCACCGGCTCGCCGGAAACGCCGCGCCCCAGGGCGACCTTGAGCCGTGACCGTTTCTTCTTGTAGGCCGGAGAGTCCATCACGTCGCGCAGACCGACCAGTGCCACCTCACTGTTGGGCACTTCGACGCCGACAATCGAACGGCCTGGTACGGGCGCTTCGATGCGGATGGGAGAAGCTGCCAGGGCCAGGGCCAGGTCGCTCGCCAAGGCGCTGATCTTGCTCACCCGCACCTTGCGCCGACGAACCTCGCCGCTGGAGACGCGACGCTCCGTGAAAAGCGGCTGCAGGCCGAACTGGGTGACCACCGGCCCCCGGTTGACTTCTACCACCTTGACCGGCACGTCAAAGCTAGCCAGCGTCTCCTCGATGGTCTGCTTGCGGTAGCGAACGTCCGCGTCGCCATATTCGGTGTCTTTATCGGAGACCAGCAGATCCAACGACGGCAGGCGCACAGCACGGCGCCGACGTTTGGCCTTCGGCTTTGGCTCGGTCGCTGCGACGACCGGGCGGGCCACAGACGTCGTCTTGGGCTCTGGCTCCCTTTGTCCTTGGGCCGAAGGATCAAGAGCGGGCTGGGCGACGGCCTCCTTCCCCGGCTTTAGTTTGGCAGCTGGCTGCCGCTGGCGACGGGATGGCGTTTCTGCGGGCCTTGATTCGACAGGCTGAGAAGGCGGTGAGGCAACGCCACGCAGCCGACCGGCGAGGCCCATCACAGCATCCAGCAAGTCTTCCAGCGTCCAGTCAAAGGAGAGAGCCAGCCCGGCAGCCAGACCGCCCAACAACAGCAAGAAGGCGATCAAATTGCCCACCACCCTCTGCAGCAGGTCAGAGATGGCCCAGCCAATGTAGCCACCGCCATTGCCAGCCTGAGCCGAAGCCAGCGCATCGTCGCCCGGGGCCACGTGATGGACCAATGCCAGGACAGCCAAGAAGGTGATCTGCCAACCGGCCACCGTCTTCCACCGGAAAGACGACACCTGGTCTACGCCGCGTAGCAGCAACCACACCCCCAGGACGGCCACCGCCACAGCCAGGGGGTAAGCGCCCAGACCGAAAACCTGTCGCAGAAAACGGGTCCAACCAGTGATGAGCGAGCCGGCCGTCACGCCTATCAGGCCCAAAAACGTCAGCACGGCGAACACGAGCAGCAGAATGGACAGTACCTCCTGCTGGCGAGGCCCATACGCGCGCCGGAGGCGAGACAGAAAAGACTCTAGTTGCCCGACTGATTGCTTCCCGCGCCGTGAACCGGCCGAAGCCTTCGAGCGAGCTTTCGTCCTCTTGCGCGATGATGATGGCGTGCGACCGGAACCGGTTTTCTTGGCAGATTTCCTAGTCATGGATACAGTGCCCCTCTAGGCCAACAGGCCCATCCCTCACCATCGGAGGAGATGGGCCTACAGTCAGACAGCAGCCGATGGCAAGTTAGGCGAGTAAGACGTCTTCACCCTGGTTGAGACCTTCCTCGTCGGCCACCCGCCGCAAGCTCAGTCCCAGGCGATGGTTGGCACTGTCTATGTTCACAATACAGACGGTGACGCTGTCCCCCTCCGTTACCACGCTGCGCGGCTGCATGAAATCCCCTTCCCCCAGCTCCGACACGTGGATCAGCCCTTCCAGCCCTTCCTCAATGCGCACAAAGGCGCCGAAACTGACGACATTGGTCACCATGCCCTGGACCAATTGCCCTTCGATGTAGCGATCTTCTACCGAAGTCCATGGATCGGGCTGCAGACGCTTGAGGCTAAGTCCAATGCGCCTCTGCTCGCGGTCCACGTTAAGGACGTAAACCTCGATCTCCTGACCACGGTGCAGCACGTCGGAAGGGTGAGCCACCCGGCCCCAGGACAGTTCAGAGATGTGGATCAAACCCTCCACGCCGCCCAGATCTACAAAGGCCCCAAAAGAGCAGAGATTGGTCACACGGCCCCGCCAAATGTCACCGGCGCATATCTCGTCCATCAACTGTTCGATCTGATCGTCTTGTGAGACGCACGCCTTCTCTGAAAAGACCAGACGATTCCGCTCTCGGTCCAATTCAATGATCTTGAGGTCAAGAGACCCACCTACACAACTGGCAAGTTCATTTCTGCGATCCTCCCCCTCCAAGTGGGCCGGAAAGTCAGCCAACTGCGAAGCCGGAATAAATCCCTGCCTGCCATTCCAATCCACGAGAAGCCCTCCGCGGTTGTGCCCCACGACGGGTAACGTCAAGACCACACCATCGCACAGGCAGGCTTCTGCCTCCTCCCAACTTGGCGTGCCGACCAGCGGCGTTTCCACAGATTCAGGAGATAGAACTGTTTCCATTTCAGGCACGCTACCCTCTGCTGGCGTCTTCTCATCTGCCAGCTGCCCAACCTCTGTCTCGTGCCAAGAGAGGTCCCTGGCAGCCGAGGAACTCACAGCGATGGCATGTTCGCCCTGCTGCAGGAGGGCCAGCCAATACTCCTCTTCCAAAGGCTCCTCCCACATTCTTAGACGGTCCTTCTTCTCCTCAGTCAAGTCGTCCTACCTTTCTAACCAAACCTGCACTCACCAACCAACAATCGCCCATTACCGCCACCATAAAAACAACTCGGTCGTAGCCTGCTGCCCCATCAGGGCAGCAGACACGGCCGAGTTCGGTTCCGTTCGACTTCCGGCACACACATTGGGATGCCGGGTGTGTAAAGTTGTGTTCCCACGTCCGATTACGCTACGACTCGCCAACACGGCCAACACCTTCACGTCCTGCACACCAATACTCGTGAAGCCAACTCTCTCATCCAGCAATCATCGGAAAGTAGCTGGTATTATAAGGTAATTCCAGAGGGTTGTCAAGGAGCTTTTTGTTGCCGTTTTCCCAGTTCAGCCCCTTGGTCATCATGAGAGTCGAATCCAGGACCTAACCCAGTTCGCGCGGCCTCCTCCATCCGGGTCAGCATACGCGCGACCTCTTTGATGGCCACGCGCTGCTTACGGTACAGATCAGATTCACTCATCGCCAGGCGGCCGGCGATATAGCTGACCCGTTCGCCCCGAACGAACTTGAGATCTAGAATGTTGTACAGCAACCATTCTTTGGTCGTCATCTTGCGCTCACCAGCAGGGCGCAACGCCTCTACGGCACTCAAGAGCACGGATCGCAGCGCCTGGATAGGTTGGCCGCTATACTCATCCAGCGCCTGTCTGACGACGGCCAAACGGAGCAAGGGACTCTCGCTCAGCCGGGGTCCCCCCCAGTAATCTCGCAGCGCATCTTTGACCAACTGGGGAAACTCGGGCGCATAGATCAGGCTCTCGTCAATAGATTGCACCGTCGGTGAACCAGCGTAGCGCACCGTGCTGCGGAGACGCTGGATAGCTTCTATATCAGGCATGATCTGTTCCAGGGCACCAAACAGACCCTGCTGCAAATGCCGGTCAACCAAGGCATTTTCGGCCTGAGAGACCAGGATAGCCAACGCGCTGGCCTCATCGTCGGACAGGCTGGACAAGTCTCGGTCTGTCTCGACGCCCAGCATCCCCAGCGTGACCTCGCCAGAAACGGACCGCAGGGGAAAAATCCAGAACATCTGTCGAACAACGGGCGGTGCGCCATTGAACAGCCCTGCCAGGTGTTCGGGCAGCGCAGCAGACAAAGAGGACAGAATCGCATCCTGTAAATCGCCAGCCGCTAGAAATGTATCCACCGCCGCTGCGTTCCCATAAAATGCCTGGCGGCGAAATAGCCTCCCCTCCACCATAGCCACGAAAGCAGTGGTCACCCGCATGGTATCGCACACGGCGCTCAGCACGTTCTCCAGAAACTGCCGCATATCGGTGGCGGTGAGCAGGCGATTGTCCAGGTGGCGTATCAAGGTGATCTCATCCTGATCCTGGCGGTAGATCAGCCGGTCAATCAACGGTTGAACCATCGTAATGCCCACCTGCAATAACACCAAGCTGGCCACAACCGTCGTAAAGAGAACAGTATCCTGGGACACGCCCAAGGTCGTCGCTACCTTGGGAACAGTCTGAAGCAAGACAATGACCACCGTGGCTGCCAACGGGCCGCGCAGCAAAAACTGGGCTAGACGCTGCTTGACGACGCGATCCGGCATCAACACGCCAAAATAGGCTACCGGGTAAGCCATGACGATCACCATCAGCACCACGCCGACGTTGCCCATCAACACCAAGGTCAACAACACCACCGGGGGCAACAACACTTCTAGGCTGGCAAGCATGACGTAAGGGAACACACCCAAGGCTGGCGCGACAAACGCCAGCGTCAAATAAGTCATCCGCCGCCGGGAAGTGGGAGTCAGGCAGCGTTCGCGGGCGCGTTGAATGTTCATCGCTCCACCGCCAACGGTGAGGAAAAAATAGACAGTAAACACCCAGAAAAGAGGGCCCGCCCGAAGCTGCGGGGCTGCTGGCCGGTAGACCACTTCCCGCACCAACAAGTCCGTAAAAATGACCAGTCCGACCAATCCTACACCGACGAGGTAACTGGATAGGACCATCACATGACGCAGGCGAGAACGGTCGTTGGTGGTGGCCAACAGAGCATCAGAGAATTGAAGATAGGCTGCGGGCACGAAAGCAATGCCCACCCACTGCATCTTGAGCCACGGCAGCGCTGCCTCTGCCGAGGCCACCTGGAAAAGCACGACGTCGCCAACGTAAACCAGCACTACAAAAGTCATCAACACGCTAAAGGCACGGGCCACCGGACTGCGAAGGTTGTGAGTCAGGATGTAGATGGTTAGAGAAAAGCCTGTGATGACGACCGTGGACGACAGCAACCGGTTGACGATCGTCAGAACGTAAACCCAATCGAGCACTCCGCTTTCGACCATGGCTCTAATTATAGCCTATCGGGCAGGCTTTGTCCACTTGACAGATGCCGATTTCTCAGCCCTGCAACGCCTGAAGTTGAGGATCGAGGATCAACAATCTGCGCAGGCCCTCCTCCAATGAAACGCGGGCTCGAAAGCCCAACTTTTCCTGAGCCAACGTGAGGTCGGCCACCAGGCGGGGCACGCCCCCATCCTCGGCCTGGCTGTAGAGGACGCGCACCGGGCAGCCTGTCACGAGCTCGATCTGCTGTGCCAGATCGTTGATGCTGGTCTCCTGACCACTGCCCACATTGATAATGGCCCGATCGACATTCCTGGCCATGGCCGCAGCCACGAGGGCATCAACCACGTCGTCTATGTAGACAAAATCGCGAGTCTGTGTGCCGTTGCCAAAGATGACCAGCGAACCGCCACCCAGGGCCTGCCTCATCAGTGCCGGGATGACCGGTGCCCGGTAGACCGGCGCGAACTGGCCCGTACCGTAGGCATTGAACACACGCAGGATCACTGTTTCGATACCCCACAACCGTCCGATGGTGCGCACGTAATGCTCCGCGGCCAGCTTGCTCACGGCGTAGGGTGAATCCGTGTCCGGCTCCAGTTCCTCGTGCACCGGCTGGTGTGCCTGATTCCCATAGACCGCGCCCGAGGAGGTAAACACAACCCGCTGTACACCGGCGTCGCGCATCGCTTCCATGACGCTTACCGTGCCGCCGACGTTCACGTCGTTGTACTCGCGGGGGTACAAGATCGACTCAGCGACAAAGACCCGCGCTGCCAGGTGATAGACGCATTCCACATCTCGCAGCAGCGTCCAGAGGCGGGGCACGTCACGTACATCCCCCCGCGTAAAGTGCACCTCTCTGGGCAAACGGGCCGGGTCACCGACGCTCAGGTCATCGAGCACCTGGACCCGATGCCCATCCCTTACCAGCCGATGAGCCAGCGCCGCGCCGAGAAATCCAGCCCCACCTGTGATCAACACTCGCATCTTTCCCCCCAGTGGTGTCTCGCGCCTACTTTAGCTTCTCCTGTCCCTTAAAGTCCCGATAGGGTGACAGGACAGACAACACCTCAGCATCTTCTTCCTCCAACTTGTCTTGCACCAAACGAGTCAGCAGTTCACCCAGGCCCGGCCCCAGCATAAAGCCCTGGCCGCACATACCCACAGCCAGAAGAAAGCCCTCCACCTCTTTTGACCAGCCGACGATAGGAAAGCCATCAGGCGTCATAGGATAGAGACCCCGCCAGGTACGCCGCACGCGGAGATTCTTTAGCCGGGGCATCACATCCACCATGCGACAGGCCACCATGGGGAGGAAACTGCTCGTTTCACTCGTATTCTCGCCCCAGATGCTAGGGTTGGGCGTAATGCAGAATAGAATCTGGCCGGTATAGTGCTGATAGAAGTAGTAGTTGGCCGAGCCAACCGCAGGCCGGATATCCACCACCATCGGATCGAGAAAACGGGCCACTGCTTCGGTCACTGCTGCCTCGTGAGAATCGGGATGCACCGGCACCTTCAGGCCGACCATCTGCGCCACCGACCCAGCCCAGGCCCCGGCAGCGTCGATCACCACGTCCGCGCCATATTCTCCCTTGTCTGTCTTGACACCGCGCACGCGCCCGCCCTCGACAATGATGTCCGTCACGGTTTCGTCAAAGTGGAACGCGGCCCCCAGCCGTTTGGCGTGGCGGTAGAAGGCGTGGACGGTCAGCAGAGGTGACGCGTTACCGTCGTCGGGCGAGTGCGTACCGCCAATGAGTCCCTGGGGATTGAGAGCAGGGATCACCTGCAGCAGCGCGTTCTTGTCCAGCCAGTGGATGTCAAGACCGTAGGAATGTTGAACTGCCAGCAGGTCTTTAAGAATCTTTTCCTCCCGCCCCCGGTAAGCAACGAACGAATAGCCGCCTCGATACCATTCGATCTCGTCCCCGTAGCGTTCCTTCCACGACGAAAAGATCTCGATGCTTCGCAGACTGATGCGGATCTTGGCCGGGTCAGAGTGGGTGGCGCGAATGCCGCCGATAGCTGTCTTGTTGGAGCCCTGTCCCACGCTCGGCAGCCGGTCAATCACCAGCGTGTGCACCCCCGCCCCTGCGAGAGAAAAGGCTGCTGGCGTACCGACACTGCCGGCACCAATGATGATGACATCAAAATGCGGTACTTTCTTCTCAGCCACAGCTTACCTCCTCACCTTCCTCCACGCCAGCAAAGAAAGCCAGCGGCACCTCGACGAAGAGTGGTCGCTGCACATTATCTATCACCTCGGCCTCAGGGACGCCTTCCTCTCGGTAGAGACGGTGGATCAACGGCGTGCAAGTCTTGCCTCCGCAGGCCCCCATGCCTGCCCGCGTCACTGCCTTGATCTCGTTGATGTCGCGGTACCCTTGCTGAATGAGCGCGCGGATCTCACCGGCCGTCACCCGCTCGCAGCGACAGACGATAGTGTCATCAGTGATGCGCTGTACGTACCGATCCATCGGCCTGGTCACTTGTTCTTCCTGAACTCGGATGCCGGCAATCCGCTTGGCATACGCCCTGGGCGCCCTGACCTTGACGGCGATGGTGCGGTCGAAAGCTTTGACTGCCCTCACACCCGTCACTTCGACGTTGCCCAGGACATGTCCCTCTGCATCCAGCACCGTCACCGCGTCACCGACCTGAATGCTTTCCTCGAGAAACTCGTAGGCAATCGTCACGCTGGGATACTCCACATCTTGGCGATAGTCTACCAGGGTGACGGCCAGGCCAGGGCAGATGGCGACGCATTTCTCGCAGCCAACACAGGTCTTGTCCAATTGTTCCCCGATGAAGGTCGGGAGCAGACGAATGTCGGCTTCGTCAATGTGGATCAGCCCCTGAGGGCAAACCGCCGTGCAAGGATCGCAGGGGATCTCTTGCGAGCAGTGAAACACCGGAACAACCCCCGTCTCGCCTTCTGGCAGGCGCTCCCGGACCGTTTTCCCTGGCTTTGACTTTAGCATCTCAGCCGTGCGGTACCAATTGGGCGGTACCTCGCCAACGTCATAGCCCATAGCACGGGCTATTTCGCGTCCCTTGATCTTGCCAGAAAACATGGCCGCCGATGCCTCGGCGATCTCTTCCGCGTCGCCAGCAGCAAAGGCAGTCATGCCAAATTGCTGCGCCTTGAGGTAGAACTCGTTGACCGGATCTAGCCCCACAGCGATGAGCACCGTGTCGCATGCAAACGATCGTTCTGTGCCAGGTATCGGCTGGAAACGCTCATCTACCTGTGCCACTGTCACCGACTCGACCGAGTCATCGCCATTGGCGCTGACAATAGTGTGCGAGGTGTAGATCGGTACGCCCAGGCGTGCCAGTTTGTCTTTGTGCACTTTGTAGCCGCCACACTCGGACATCGCCTCCACCAGCCCGACCACGGCAATACCTGCTTGCAGCGCGTGGTAGCCAGCGATGAGTCCAACGTTGCCGCCACCGACGATGAACAGCTTTTGAGCAGCCTTGACCAGGTCGCGGTTGACCAGCGTTTGAAACGCACCCGCACCGTAGACGCCCGGCAACGTGTTTCCCTTGAAAGCCAGAGACTTTTCCCTCGCGCCCGCTGCCACTAGTACCACCTGGGGGGTGACCAGCACGTAACGGTTCCCATCGCGCAGGATGCCGACCCTATGGTCGCTAAAAACCGCCAGGGCCGTGCTGTTGAGCCAAATTCTAACGCTGTCCTGGCTGCGCACTTCGTTCTCCAATTTGGAGGCAATGTCTATGCCGCGCGTGCCGGCATAGACGGCGCTGATCGAGCCAAAGAAACGATGCGTTTGCAGCACCAGCTTGCCGCCCAGGCGGTGCTTGTCGTCCACCAGCAAGGTCTCAATGCCCAACTGGCCCAGCTCACCGGCCGCTGAAAGCCCCGCCGGTCCTCCACCGATGATGAGCACCGGCACTTCCATCTCTTCGATATCCCCTGTGTCCGGCACCTCATCCACTGGCGGCAACTCCGGCAGGCCTTCTACCGGCTCGACCAACATACCGGGCCGGACAAGTGCCATGCACGATTTGATCGGCTTGCCGTCGGCCAACACCAGACACTGGGCACACTGACCATTGGCACAAAAGATTCCCTGCGGCGCGCCGTCTTTGTGGTGGTGACCGAAAATACGCACGCCATTAGCAAAAAGGGCAGAAGCTATCGTTTCGCCTTGTTTGGCGATCAGCTTCCGCCCTTGCCAGTAAAACGCCACGCCCTCCCGTGGCCCGATAGGCAAAATGGGATGTTCCTGAATGCGATAGTCTGCCATTTCATCTCCCTTACTAGCTGACGGCACAGTCAGAACTCAATAAGGCAACGTCGCCCAGCGATATTATACCAGAGTTCCTCAAGGATACAAGCCCTGCCAGCTCGATGTGTCCAGTTACCTTGACTTTCCAGCAGACAAGTGTTATACTGATAGCAAGAATCTGAAACAATGGGTCATCAGGTGGTACATGGTCAATTCACCCCTACAACTCCAACATTTCCTCAATGTAGACAGTGATCTGGTGATTCTTCGCCTGGTCAAGAAGCTCGACTGCGCTGGCCAGGAGGTGTGTGCCGCCGCCTCAGGGCGATAGCCCTCAAACGTCATCGGCCAGCGTGTCCTGCCCCACTTGGCCATTGTGGGCTTCCTACCTCACAACTGTCTATCACGTACTGGTCTCACACCGAACGCACCAGTTGAGATAGAGGGCAATGATACACTGGCAATACACCCCTTACATTCTACCTCTACTCGCAGCAGCGGCCATATCGGTTGCGCTGGCGCTTTACGCATGGCGACGCCGCTCCGCGCCTGGGGTAGCGCCTTTCATAGCCGTCATGCTAGCTGTGGCCGAATGGTCGTTGGCATCAGCGTTGCAACTGGTAAGCACAGATTTGGCCGCCAAACTCTTTTGGTCCAAGGTTCGATACCTGGGTGTCGTCGTCGTATCAACAGCGTGGCTAATCCTGGTACTCCAACACACGGGCCGGGAAAAATGGCTGACGCGCCGCAATCTAATCCTGCTGACCATTGAGCCCCTTGCCACCCTGCTACTCACCTGGACCAACGAATTCCACCATCTCATCTGGAGAAGCATCGGGCTGGAGGTAAGTGGATCACTGCTAGTGTGGAACAGGACCCATGGCGTTGCGTTCTGGATTCATGCAGCGTATTCTTACTTGCTGTTTCTGATCGGCATCCTCTTGCTCGTCCAGATACTCATTCACTCCTCGCGTCTATATCGCGCACAGGCCGGTGCTTTGCTGACTGGATCTGTGGTGCCTCTGGCGGCAAACGTATTGTCTACCTTCTGGCCCGATCTCACGCCTGTGGACATGACTCCTTTTGCTTTCACCGTCGCTGGTGTGGTGGCGGCCTGGGGGCTCTTTCGTCTCCAGTGGTTGGACCTCGTGCCGGTGGCGCGCGATGCTGTCATCGAAAGCTTGAGTGACGGTATGATTGTGCTGGACGCCCAGGGTCGTATTTTAGACCTCAACCCAGCCGCGCAAGGTATCATCGGACGTACTGCTGTACAGGCCATCGGCCAACCGGTCGTCCAGGTACTCGCTCCGTGGAGTGACCTGGTCAGGCGCTACCGCGACGTGACAGAAGCACACGATGAGATTGTCCTGGGCGAAGGAGAAGCGCAACGCCACTTTGACTTGCGCATCTCACCCGTATATGCCCGGCGCGGCCGTGTCTCTGGCCGGTTGATCGTCTTGCGTGACATCACCGAGCACAAGCAAGCCGAGCAGGCACTGCGCGCCCAGAAGCATCTATTCGAGCGCCTGGTCGCCGTGGCGCGTGCCACAGCCGAACGCCCAACCCTGGAGGCCACCTTGCACAACGCGCTAAGTGTCGCCACCGAACTCACGGGCGCAGAACAGGGCAACCTGTTTCTGCTGGGCGAGAGCAGTGCTGCAACTCACAGCCTCTCCGTGCGCGGCCAGGCAAAGCTAGAGGCACAACAGCCCATTGGCGCCCAGGTGATGGGTAACGGGCTGGTCGGTTGGGTTGCCCAGCACCGCCAAACCGCGCTTATCTCTGACACGCTCGACGACGAACGCTGGCAGGAATTGCCGGAAGCCCCTCATACGGCTCGCTCTGTGTTGGCCGTGCCGATTGTCAGCGGACCACTCTTAATCGGCATTCTGACACTCGCTCACTCGCAGCCAGAGCACTTTGACGCTGAACACGCTCACTTGATGCAAGCCGCCGCCGACCAGATGGCGCTGGCCGTGCGCAACGCGCAGATGTACGAACAACAACGTCTCCTGGCCGATCGTGAAATCACGCTCTATGAATTCCTGACCACCGTAGGCAAACATCTGCATCCAGAAATCATCGCACGCGTAGCGGTAGAAGCCATTGCACAGTTGACAGACTGGCCTGCTGTGTCGGTTCTTCTGCCCGAAGACGCAATGACGCATCTCGTTATCCAGGCAGCGGCCGGCGACCTTTCTGTTGCTGAAGGCAAGCGCGTGCCCCTCGATCACAGCATCACCGGGCGAGCATTCAGAACGGCGCAGACACAGCACGTACCCGATGTAAGCGCCGATGCAGATTATACGGCCGGACACCCCGACATCCGCAGTGAACTGGCCGTCCCGCTTCGGCGTGGTGAGAGGGTGCTGGGCGTGCTCAACTTGGAAAGCGACCAGCCTGCCATCTTTGATGCCGAGGACGTATTGCTGGCCGAGTCGCTGGCCGAAGCCGTTGTCCTGGCGCTGGACAACGCCCGGCTCTACGAGGAAGCCCGCCAACAAGCGTCCGACCTTAGCGCGCTGTACAGTATTACACGTTTGGCCAGCCGGTCACTGGTGGTGCAAGATGCCCTGTCTCAAACTCTGTCGGCCGCTTTGTTATCGCTGGGCTTTGATGCGGGGCTGATCAGCCTGGCCGATCTGACCGACGGCGGCTTGCGCCTGGTGACCGAGCATGGATTGCCCTCCATACTGTCGCAACGTCTTCGACAGCGCGGCATGAAAGGGACACTGTGTGCCTACGCCCACGAGCAGCGCGAGAGTCTGGTGAGCAGCGATTTTGAGCGAGAGGCACCGGCAATCATCAACCAGATGCTGGACGAGATGGCTGCTATGGGCCTGCGCGCCTGTGCCTGCATTCCCTTGTTGCACAAAGATCAGTCACTGGGTACCATTGGGCTGTTCGCGCACCAACAACGGATGTTTTCCTTTAATGAGAAGGTCCTGCTGAACACCATCGGCCATCAAATAGCGACGGCTGTGGCCAACGCCCGGCTGTTTCAGACCAGTGCTGACGAACGTAGCCGGTTGCAGGCAGTGATCGAATCCAGCCGGGATGGCATCATCTTTGTAGGAACAGCCAAACGGGTGTTGCTCGCCAACGCTCGCGCGCTTGAACTCTTGCGGCTGCCCGGACAACCAGAAGACTGGACTGGTCAACCGATCCAAGATGTCCTGCTTGCACTTCGGCACCACGCGCCGGCCATGGTACGGGCGGCACTGGCTGAAATGCGCCGCCTCCAGAAAGGCGACGAACCGCCCGACGAGGGCGAAAACGAGGTATCCCCACGCACCGTTCACTGGCTTAGCCTACCCGTACTGGTTGACACCACTCCTCTGGGCCGACTGCTGGTGTTGCGCGACGTGACTGAGGAACGGCTACTGGAAAAGATGCGCGACGATCTCACTCACACCATGGTGCACGATCTGCGCAATCCTCTGACGTCCGTCACCCTGGCATTGCAGCTCCTGGACCAAACCCAGGATGACAACCTGTTGCCCAATCAACGGATGATGCTCGAACTCGCTCTCAACGGTGCTCAGAGGATCTTGAAAATGATCAATGATATCCTGGACGTGAGCCGGTTAGAGGGCCGGCGGATGCCGCTCAAAAGCACGTCGGTCTCACTAGCCGATCTCGTGACCGAGACGTTGCGCAGGCAGACTCTTCTCGCCGCCCAGAAGAATCTGCGCCTCGCAAGTGAGGTGCCCTCGACGCTCTCGCCAGTCTGGGCCGATGCCCAGTTGATAGAACGGGTATTAGAAAACCTGATCGGCAACGCCATCAAATTCACCTCCGCTGGCGGCCTGGTGAAAGTGACGGCGAAAGCAACAGACGAGGCACAGAACGGCCAGGCTGGCAAGCTCCCTGAGGTATACATCTCTGTTTCCGACAATGGCTTTGGCATCCCGCCCGAATTGAAAGATCGTCTGTTCCAGAAATTCGTCACAGAGCGGCGACACGAGAGCGGCAGCGGCCTGGGACTGGTGTTCTGCAAATTGGCCGTCGAGGCTCATGGCGGACGTATTTGGGTTGAAAGCGAACTAGATCACGGGACAACCGTCACTTTCACACTGCCGAAGGCCCAGGAGCGCCACGTCGCCCAGCCAGGCGAGCAAGGCAATAAATAGCCCGTGATCGTCATTGAGAAAAAAGGTGAATCCTGGCTTGTCTTGCTTGCCCAATAACATAGGCGGCAATTTGCCTGCCACGGATAGACACCCTCGTTTGCGTTGAGCATTGGGCAGAGCAAAAGAAAACAGGCCCGATGAGACACCGGGCCTGTTCGATGGAAGACCGTTCGTCCGTCCGTTCCCCCCTCCATATGGCCCTCACTCGCTCCGGGCCGTGGCTGCCTCCATCAGCGTCTGGATGCGCGAAATCATGGCCGCTGGGTTGGGATGTAGCCCTTCGATGAGCAACTGGTTCTCGAAAAGCTGCTCGATGGTGAGGTCTATCACCGGGTCGTCTGGGGCGTCGGTCACCAGGCGGGCCAGGCTGCGCATGAGAGAATGGCTCCGGTTGATCTCCAGGATCTTTTTCGGCGCCTCGAACTCTTTGTTCAGCAGCTTGTAGACTCGCTCCATCCCTCCACCCGGCACACTCTCCGGCGAGACGAGTCGGCAGGCGCTGTCGCGCAGCACCTTGGATGCGCGCACCTCTGTAACCTTGTCCCCCAGCACCTTGACAAAGCGACCCACCAGCCGGTTGAAATCCGCTTCCAGGATGGCCCCCTCCTCCACTGCTTCCGCGTCCTCTCCCTGTAGCAGGTCCAGCGTGGCATCGTCCACGTTTTTCAGCGGCTTGCCATCGAACTCGGTCAACGCCATGATCATAAAGTTGTCAATGGGATCTGTCAGATAGAGAACTTCGACGTCGTTGGCACGGAAATAATCCAGATGCGGGCTGTGAGCGACCGATTCCAGGTCATCACCCAGAAGGTAGTAGATGGCCGGTTGATCCGGTACCATGCGAGCCATGTACTCATCCAGCGAGACGATGCCTTGACCTTCTGCCTTGGAAGAGCGGAAGCGCAGCAGCGGCAAGAGGTCATCTTTGCCCGCCGGGTCGGTGGCAACACCCTCTTTGAGAAACGAACCGAACTCATCCCAGAAGCGGCGATAGTCGTCCGGCTTTTCCTCGGCCAATGCCTCCAATTCCTTGATCAGCTTGCCAACCAGTGCTTTCTGGATGCGATGGGCTGCCGGATTGCGTTGCACCGTCTCGCGGGAGACGCTCAGCGGCAGGTCTTCCGATTCGACGACGCCTTCGATAAAGCGAAAGTATTTGGGCAGCAACTCTGTGTGGTACGCCTGGATCATGACGCCTTTGGCATAGAGCTTGAGGCCAAAGTCAGTGCGCGGGCTGAGGATGCCGCGCTCCCGGCGGGCTGGGACGTAGAGCACACTGCGGATGTCCACCGGCACATCGCTCACCAAGTGACTGACCAGCAATGGTTTTTCAAAGTCCAACGTCAGGTGCTTGTAAAAGTCATCGTAATCTTGGCCCGTCGTCTCGCGGGGCGATTGCCGCCACAGCGGCTTTTGCCGGTTGACGACCCGGTCATCCATGTAGATGGGAAACGTCACAAAATCAGAGTGCGTTCTGATGATTTGCTCCACCCGCCAGGCAGTGGCAAATTCGGCAGCATCCTCTTTGAACCTGACGATAATTCGAGTGCCCCGGTCCGCCTTCTGCGCCAGGCCAACGCGAAAGCTGGCACTGCCGTCGGAAACCCACTCGCACGCTTCGGCGCCGGGCTGGTAAGAGCGAGAGACAACGCGCACATCTTGGGCGACCATGAAAACAGAGTAAAAGCCCACGCCAAACTGGCCGATCATCTCCAGGGGTGGGAGTTCTCCACCCTCCACCTCCTCGAGGCGCTTGAGGAAAGCAGCCGCACCCGACTGGGCAATGGTGCCCAGGTTCTCGATGATCTCATCGCGGGTCATGCCAATGCCGCTGTCGGAGATGGTCATCGTCTTGGCTTCCTCGTCCACCTCCACGCGAATCGCCAGTTCTGCGTCCGCGTCAAGCACGTCGCGGTTGGTGAGCATCTCGAACTGGAGGCGGTTCAGGGCGTCGGCGGCGTTGGAAACGAGTTCGCGCACAAAGATCTCGCGGTCGGTGTAGAGTGAATGGACCAGGATATTGAGCAGTTGTTGAATTTCGGCTTTGAATTCGTAGGTTTGTAGCCCTTCCTCAGCAGTCATGTCTTTATCTCCTCACTCACGAATCGGCCCTGAGCTACGATTATACACCGAGGTACAGCGGCTGTCAACGGCTCACGGCCCAGCGGCGCAATCTCCCTTCACCCAGCTTTTGCAAAGAACAGGGAGTGTGGTATAATGGGGCGTGTCACCAACCATCCCCACTCAGAAGAGCCAATGACGGCTTGAACGAGACAAGCATCGATCAGAGCGCCCTCCTCCTTCAAGCAAGGGCGCTGTCTTGATCATAAGGAGGGAACTGAATGGCCCGACTGCACGAACACCAAGGAAAGGCGCTTCTCAGGCAATTCAAAGTTGCCGTACCCCGCGGCGGCGTGGCGACGACGCCGGATGAAGCGCAGGCACTTGCCGAGGAAATTGGCGCGCCAGTGATGGTCAAAGCCCAGGCTTGGGTGACGGGGCGCGCCAGCATGGGCGGCATCAAAAAAGCGGCTACGCCCGCAGAAGCCGCTACTGCCGCCAAAGCCATGCTGGGCATGAAAGTCAAAGGCTTCACCGTCGAGCAGGTGCTGGTCGAGGAGCAACTGGACATCGCCCGCGAGTTCTACGCTGGCATCATCGTGGACGACCGGGAGCAAGCCCCACTGGTGATGTTCTCCAGTGTCGGTGGTACGGGTATTGAAGAGATCGCCGCGGCCAACCCCGGCCAGGTCGCCAGCACCCACGTTGATATCGAGTCTGGACTCCAGGACTACCAGGCACGTAACCTGGTGCGCAGAACGGGTATCGACGGACGGCTACAGCGCGACCTGGGCGGACTTTTGGTGCAGCTCTACAACTTGGCTCGCACCTACGAGACCCGCGCTGCCGAGATCAACCCGCTGGTCGAAACCGCCGACGGCAAACTATACGCCGCCGACTGTCGCGTCACCGTGGACGACTATGCTGTCTTTCGTCACAAAGACCTGGGCATCGAGATCGCGCGTGAATACGACCGCCCTCCCACGGCATTGGAAAAGATCGCCTACGCGGTGGAAGCCAACGACTATCGGGGCACCTTTTACTTTATCCAGATGGCCAGCGACTTTGAGCAAGGCGAAGGCTACGTCGGCTTTCACGGTGCTGGAGGAGGCGGTTCCATGATGAGCATGGATGCCGTGTTGCGCCAGGGCTACAAGTTGGCTACCTTTGTGGACACCAGTGGCAACCCACCCGCCAGCAAGGTCTACCGTGCAGCCAGGATCGTCCTCTCTGTCGGGCCAATTGACGGCTATTTCGGCTCCGGTTCCGGTGTGGCCAGCCAGGAGCAATTCCACTCGGCGCGGGGGCTGGTAAAAGCCTTCCTGGAAGAGCACCTCTCCATCCCCGTCGTGATCCGGCTAGGAGGCAACTCGGAAGACAAAGCAGTGGACATCCTGCAACAACTCAACGGACGCATCCCTGCGCCGGTGGAAGGCTACAAGAAAGACGATTCTCCCGACTTTTGCGCCGAGCGGCTCGACGCCCTCATCGAGGCCGGCCAGCTGCGCGATGTGCCCCCGCCCCCGCCCCGACCCGAGCCCCAGAAACCCTACACCTTTGAGACCGTCACCGGCGGCACGATCACGTACGACCACGCCATCTGCGCCACCTGCAAGAACAAGATCTGTGTCCAAGAGTGCGCCCGCCAGATTCTGTCGCTGAATGACGAGGGCCTGCCGGAGCTCAATATCACCCCGGAAGAAGCAAAAAAAGGCCGCTGCGTAGAGTGCCTGGCCTGTGAAGTCGACTGTCTGCTCTACGGCGCAGGCGGTGGGCACGTGCATCTGCCGATTCCTGGTCTGGACGAGCATCGGGCGTCATTGCAGAACCCATGAGGATATCACGGACGACTGGAGGCATAAATGTCCATCTTGATTGACCGAACCAAGCGCGTCCTGGTGCAAGGGATCACCGGGCGTGAAGGGATGACTCGAACGAAACTGATGGTCGGCTACGGGACAAACGTCGTGGCCGGGGTGACGCCAGGCCGCGGGGGTCAGGAGGTGGAAGGTATCCCGGTCTTTGATACCGTCGAAGGTGCCTGGGAAAAGGCCGGCCCCCTGGACGTCAGCGTGCTCTTTATCCCTGCTCCGCTGGTCAGGAGCGCGGCGCTGGAGGCGATAGACGCTGGCGTCAAGCTACTGGTCATCGTACCCGACCGCGTGCCTATCTATGACGTGTTGAGCATCGCCAAGCGCGCCAAAGAGACCGGCGCCAAGTTTGTCGGGCCAAATACGCTGGGCGTGCTCAGCCCCGACAAGGCGGTACTGGGTATGATGGGTGGCCAGGCGGCCTCGGCGCGATCCTGGTTCTTCCAGGGGCCGGTGGGCATCTCTTCTCGCAGCGGCGGCATCACCTCGTCCATGGCTTATTATCTGGCGCGAGAGGGCATTGGCGCGACGACGCTGGTGCATGTCGGTGGCGACGTCGTCGTCGGATTGCCGCACCCAGAAGTGATGCACCTTTTTGAACAAGACCCCGACACCAAAGCAGTGGTCATGTTCGGTGAGATCGGCACCAGCCAAGAGGAGCGAGTGGCCGATCTGATCGAAGCTGGCGAATTCACCAAGCCATTGGTCGCTTACATCGGTGGCAAGGCAGCCAAGAGCGGGACCCGTTTCTCTCACGCCGGGGCCATCGTCGAAGGCGGGCGAGGCACCTACGAGGGCAAGGTCGAACGCCTGCGCGAGGTAGGTGCGACCGTCGTCGAATCGTTTATGGATCTGCCAAGAGCCACCAAAGAAGTGCTGGCCAGTTTGGGTTTGTAGGGGTGTCGCTCTGCGCCACCTCACCGCCGTCGGATTCCCAAGATTATCACTCTGTCAAGGAGGACGAACAATGACCGAGCAAACCTGGTCACAACCGATCACCAAGATCGAGCCGAACAAAGTAGTCGTGCGCGGCTACCGCATTGACGAGTTGATGGGCCGCGTGCCATTCGCCCACGTGGTCTACCTGGTACTGACAGGCAATTTGCCCACCGAAGCCGAGGGCCGGGTCATGGACGCTATCCTGGTCTCCAGCGTGGACCACGGCGCGACGCCGCCTTCGGCGCTGGCCGCGCGGACGGTCACCTCCGGTGGCGCACCGCTGACCAGTGGCATCGCAGCGGGCATCATGACCATCAATCGCCATCACGGCGGAGCCATCGAGGGCTGCATGAACGTGCTCAAAGAAGCCGTGGCCCGCAAGCGCGAAAAGGGACAAGACGCCCTCACTGCCGCCCGGGAACTGGTGGCCGAATACCGGACGCAGAAGAAGCGCATTCCTGGTTACGGTCACCGGGTCCACACTGACGACCCGCGCACCAAAAGGCTGTTCGCCATCGCCGAGGAAGAGGGTGTGGCCGCCGAATTCGTGGAGATGGGCCAAGCGATCCGCCAGGCGATGAAAGAGACATTGGGCAAAGACCTGCCAATGAACGTAGATGGTGCCATCGCCGCCGTGCTGTGCGAGATGGACTTTCCGCCCGAGATGGGCAACGGCCTCTTTGCCATCGCTCGTACCGTGGGGTTGACAGCCCACGTCTTTGACGAGATCACTGCCCAGCGCCCCATGCGGCGCATCTCGCCCACGGCACAGGAATACAATGGTCCGCCAGAGCGCGAGCTATCTTGAACTGTGAAATGTGATGCGTCGAGTGCAACTCTCTTTTCAAGCATCACGTTTCACGCATCAGCTTACCAGTGGAGGGTACAATGAGAGAGAAACTCTTGGAACTAATCCCTGAATTCAATTTGGTTGAGAATGCCGACCTGCGCGAAAAGTGCCTCAGGACCTGGGAAGCGGCGATGGAAGAGGGCGGCTGGACGCCGGATGAC
>Ga0180438_10001375_pt1 | contig 43339 bp, 34 predicted proteins | sample SS_ome_12_FD_132455 | JGI IMG/M metagenome (GOLD analysis project Ga0180438, IMG submission 132455) | Hypersaline lake sediment archaeal communities from the Salton Sea, California, USA - SS_3_D_2 metaG | ecosystem: Environmental > Aquatic > Non-marine Saline and Alkaline > Hypersaline >...
AAAAAGGAAGCGGCGTACTATCAGATGTCATATCTCGAAAAACGCCGAAGAGATAAAATGTTCGGGAAGATGGTCAAGCAAGTCCTCAAGAATAAAGTTAAGAAAAGGCACTGACCGAGATCGTGAATGATCGGAATTCCCGTCGGGCAATGGTTCATCGCCGGGTAGTCTCCTCGTTATTGGAAGAGGATTCATGCAGTATTCGGAGAGAAACAGGGCGTTCAATCGGATGCGATTGGCCGTCGACCTTCCTGATGAGGATTGGGGAGGACTCCATAAGACGGGGCCATGGCTGCTTGGAGGTCATTTTTCCCAGTGCTGTTATTTCCACGGGCTGTGGAACGGTGGTACCGGTTCCTCCTCGGTTGATGAGAACACCTCATACTGGGGATCGCCCGACTAGCTCCGGATGGAGCATTGTACCGAATCCGATAAGACGCATCAGCAAAAATGATGCAAAGCCATAGTCCGCGATTTCCATCCTCGTGTTCTCTGCCGTGGGATTGAGGTGGTTTTTCGGTTATAGAAAAAGTTTAAAGAAGGGTTGAAAAAAGCATAAAAAAGATGGCTAGGATTAAAATAAGTGTCGAACGGATAGACGGCTATTGCAACCTGCCGATGCAGGTAGGGGATTATTTCTACGTACAGGATTCGAAACTCATCGTTCCCCAAGGGAAACATATCTGTATCTGGGCACTTCAAAGCATGATGCCCGTCTTTCCGATTCTCCAGGAACGGGATCACTTGAGTGACGGGCATTGGGTTCGAAGAGTTGACCGGTTTTCCTGCCCCGATCCCAACGGGCTTGTTCAATACCGTCTGGAGATTGTAGAATGATTCAAGGCATTCCTGGATATCTTGAACTTTTCACATCATCATCCGTCATGGAGGGCTTATAATGCAGAAGACCGTCTATGGCTCATGGCTTCTCACGATTTGCCTATTGTCGTGGCCGTGTCATCGTCTCGTAGCCCAGGAGGTGAAATCGGATCTGTCGCCATTCCTAAGGCCGACGGAATTCATCGACAGTGATCATCCCAAGATCGTGGCCAAGGCCGTTGACTTGACCAGGGGATGCAAGACCGATGCCGAGAAGGTCAAGGCCCTTTATGAATTCGTCAGAGATTCGTATAACGAGGCGCTTTTCGAAAGCTATAAAGCCAGTAAAGTACTGGCATTGGGCGGAAACTCATGCCATCGCCGGTCGAATCTGCTCGCGGCCCTCTGCCGCGCTGTGGACGTTCCGGCGAGGCTTCACCTGCAGCTGGTGACCATCAAGAATTTTCGATTTGAGTCGGGGGACGTCGACGATCTCTTGTTTACGCACGGAATCACGGGCATTCGACTTGACGCTGAATGGTATTTGTACGATCCCGTGGGCAACGATGCAAAATGGCGTGTGTGGGTCCAAGACGCATACGACGGACTTGATCGGACGATACCTTTCCATCCGGACAGAGATTGTCTTTTCGAGGAAACAGAAAAGATAAAAATAAAAACATTACCCGTCTACTTCACGGATCATACCGATTTTCTTTTAGCATTCCGGGAATGCGTACGAACCAGAGGTATCGGGTTTACCCGGTAGCATCGAAAATGCATTCATCTGCGCCGTTAAACAGGGAGAGAGACGGATGCGCATGGTCATATCAATAAAATCGACTATCAGGATGGGTCGATTCCTCGTTCAAATGTCTGCGTGGCTAATTTTATATGCGAGTAGTTGCGTCCATCAAGAAACCGCATGGATCGAGACAACCCAGGAAGACTTCGCCGACGGGCAATTAGACGATGGGGGCAACCTGTATGCTTCATGGAAAGGGGATATTCAGGTCGTGAACAGCTGGGACCTGAACGATGACGGTTATCTGGATATCGTGTTTTCGAATTACGGTTCGGACAGCACGTACAACATCCATTCGGATATCTACTGGGGATCGAAGGATGGTTTTCATCTTCAGAACAGGACGGAGTTGCTCACGTCGGCGTGCATCGCTTATGGCCTGGCCGACTTGAACAACGATGGATTCTTGGACATCATTTTCGGTAGCTGGCTCAATAAGGATCGGGAACGGGAGATCGATGCCCAGAACAAGGTCTGGTTTTTCGACGCATCTTCCCTCATCTACTGGGGATCGGACGACGGATTCAAAGAAGATCGCGTCACGGAGATACCGACATACGGCGCGACGGGTATATCCGTTGCAGACCTTAACAATGATGGCTATCTCGACATCATTGTCGCATCGGCCTATTATCGGGATGAATCCCAAAAATGGGATGGCGGTGCCGTGACGATTTACTGGGGAAATAAAGAAGGCTATCGTCAGGAGAAGACGTCCCGATTGGCCTTGTTCGGTGGAATGCTGGCATTTCCCGCCGACCTGAATCGCGACGGATTCCTGGATCTCATCGCCACCAATCTGGATGTGGAATCGCGGTCGGTCATTTATTATGGGAGTCCAGACGGTTTTTCCGATGAGAATACTGAATCCCTCGAGACGTCCCTCGTCCGTTCGGTTGCCGTTGCCGATTTGAATGCCGACTCGTTCCTCGACATCGTCTTTGCCAACGGGGCCGATGTGGCCGGTTATAAAACCAACTCGGCGATCTACTGGGGTTCCGATGGGGCGTATTCCGAGCGCCGACGCACGCTTCTGCCCACGATGTTCTGCATGCAGCCTGCCGTTGCCGATTTAAACGGCGATGGGTATCTGGATATCGTGTTTGCCAATTGTTATGATGGAGAAAGATACGATATCGATTCGTACATTTATTACGGTTCGGAGGAAGGATACACCGTCGACCATCGAGAGACGATTCCAACGTGTGGCGCTCACAGTGTGGCTGTGGCGGATTATGATGCTAACGGAGAACTGGACCTTGTGTTTTCCAACCGGTACGATCCGGAAGGGAAGACGGTCGATTATTTTTCGATGCTCTATTATCAGCGGGAGGGTACACTCGTCCTGTCCGATATACAATTTCCGACACACGATGGTCACCATAATATGAACCGGGATCTCGGCAATATCTATGATCGAGAATACCGGGACGCGTATACGTCGTCTGTTTTCGATGCCAAAGTCGATGTTCGATGGGAACGGGTCGAATGGGATGCTGACATCCAGGAAGGCTGCTCGCTCCAGGTTTTCATCCGAACAGCCGACCGCGACCAGGAGTTCGGATCCTGGGTAGAAGCCCGACACGGACACGTGCTGGATGAACCGTTGGTTTCTCGATACTGTCAGTATCGCGTCGTGTTTCATTACGATGGGAAGGGAAGACCCCGATTGAACGAGATACGTGTCTATTATACTGAAACTTCTGGGACCAAGGGGTGATGCGATTCCAGATCGTTGAGATGAAAGAGCAGGATTGGGAATCGGTCCGATCGATCTACGAGGAAGGCATTGCCACGGGGAACGCCACGTTTGAAACGGATGTGCCGGAGTGGGAGGCTTGGAACGATAACCATTTGAAAGAATGTCGCCTTGTAGCAACGGACGGCGGTCGGCCGCTGGGCTGGGCCGCACTCAGTCCTGTTTCCAGTCGGTATGCGTATCGCGGTGTGGCAGAAGTTAGTGTTTATGTCACTAACCAGGCTAGGAGTCGCGGAGTCGGCAAAGCCCTCCTAGAGGCACTCATCGAAGCGTCTGAACGTCAGGGAGTTTGGAGCCTGCAGGCAGGAATATTCCCCGAGAACACGGCCAGTATCGCTCTGCACAAGGCTTGTGGTTTTCGGGAAGTTGGCCGACGAGAGAAGATCGGTAAGTTGCACGGTCAGTGGCGAGATGTGGTGCTCCTGGAGTGTCGCAGCCGGAACGTCGGCACGGATGGATGGTAGGAGAATCAGCCAGTGATCGAACTGGATATAAACAAGTGCACGGGATGCCGCCGGTGTGAGACAGCCTGCACGTTTTTCCATTCGGGAAGGATCAATCGCTCCATGGCCAGGGTTAAGGTGCTGAATCTGTACGAGATCGGCATCGATGGGCCGGTGCTGTGTCGTCAGTGCCAGGAGCGGTATTGCATGAAATGCCCGGCCGATGCCCTGAGCCTGGGAGACGACGGTCAGGTGATCGTTTCCCGTACACTCTGCACGCTGTGCGGTGCGTGTGAGGATAACTGTCCCATCGGAACCGTTGAAATCTTCGACGGAATCGTGTACGTCTGTGACCTGTGCGGCGGAACTCCCAAATGTGTCGAAGCCTGCACCGAAGGGGCCCTCGTGTGGAATCCCGATGACGGTGAACATCCATCGTTCTTGGCAGTGAAAAAGGAGACGAAGAAGATGACACCGGATGAGAAGCGACAGCATTACCTGAGACGACAGGCCGCGGATATCCGAGAGGCATGGAGGAAGGGCATTGCTTAAATACGGTTACGGAGGACGGATACTCCGTGTCGATCTCACGAATCGCAGACATCGTATGGAACCGCTCGATCCGTCCTGGATCAAGCCCGTCATCGGCGGCCGGGCTGCCAATACACGACGGCTCATCGAAGAGCTCGACATAGACTGTGATCCCTTGGGACCGGAAAATCTGCTCATTTTTGGCATCGGACCGCTCACCGGTTCTCTCCTGCCGGCCTCGGCCTACTACACGGTGACGGCCAAGTCCCCTCTTACGGGCATCCTGGGCGACTCAGCTGCGGGTGGTCAGTTTGCTGCGGAAATGAAGCTCACGGGATTCGACCAGATCGTGATTACGGGCAAGGCGGATAAGCTCCTTTACATGATGATCACCGATGCAGGAGTGGATTTCGTGGAGTGCCCGGAGTATGCCGGAATGACTATACTCCAAACCACCGAAGCCATTCGTAGGGCATATCACGATTGTTCGATTCAGGCGGCCGCCATCGGATCGGCCGGTGAGCATCGCGTGCTTTTTTCGACCATCGTCTCCAGCGGGAACCGGGTGAACGGCCGTACGGGCATGGGTGCTGTGATGGGATCGAAGAATCTAAAAGCCGTGGCCGTCCGGGGATCGAAGTCCGTCGAGGTGTGCGATACGCTGGCGTTCCTCTCGGAAGTGCGGAAAATCGAAGACGACATACGGAATCACAACGAGTACCCCAAACGGTACCGGATGGGCACCACGATGCTGATGCAGGACCTGAACAGCATCGGTATCCTGCCCACCAACCATTTTCAGGATGGTGTCTGCGATTACATCGATGAGATCTCAGGACAGAAGCTGGCCGAGACGTATAAGGTAAAAAACAAGGCCTGCTTCAACTGCCATCTCCATTGCTCCCGTTATTACATCGTCCACAACGCCGAGGCGGAAGGCCCCGAATTTGAGACCCTATGCGGGTTCACGTCGCGTATCGGTAATAAAAATCTCCCGTTCGCACTGGAAATGAATCATACCCTGAACCAGATGGGATTGGATTCCATCACGGCCTCCGAGGTCATCGGGTGGATGATGGAGTGTCAGGAGAGGGGTATTATCTCCCCCGACGATCTGGATGGTTTCGAGATTTCCTGGGGGGATACCGAGAAAATCCGGGAAGCTGTGGATATGATCGTACACCGCCGGGGCATCGGCAACATCATGGCCGACGGAACCCTGAACATGTCGAAACGGTTCAGTGAGGAGGCGCAGAAGCTCGTGATGCATGTGAAGGGCCTGGATGTGATTTGCGGCGATCCACGGGGCATCAAGGCTTACGGATTGACGTATGCCATCGCTTCCCGGGGAGGGGATCATCTGAGGGCCGAGCCGTTTTTTGAACTGACCAACCGTAAACAGGAAGCTAAAAAAAGGTTCGGTACAGAAAAGGCGGCCGACCGTCTCTCTGAAGAAGGCAAGGCGGCCCTGGTGACCTGGTCGGAGAAAGTGGCTCTGCTCACCGACTGCATGACGATGTGCAAGAACATCGGCTTGTGCATGGATGTCCTGAATTTCGAGAAGGCGTCTGCCCTGCTTCGTACGGGAACAGGAGTGGATTATTCCCCTGAATATTTGGAGGAGATACTGGGCGAAGCCATCGAACGTGATCACCGGTTGAATCGAAAGTTCGGTGTGAAAAGAGCGGACGATACACTACCGGAGCGTTTTCGGAAGGAACCGCTAAAGAGAGGGCCGACCCAAGGATCGACGGTCGACATCCAGAAAATGGTGGACGAGTACTATCGGATGCATGAGTGGGATGATGAGAAGGATTCCCATGAGGCACAGACAGAACCGCCTTCGGATTAAAAAAGATGGTTGATGCCTGTTCGTTCGCTCAGCGAATCGTCGTTTATTCTCACAGGACTGTCCAAGAGGTAAGAAATTGAGTTCGAAACGAGAGACGTTTGCTTCCCATTTTGGACTGTTGATGTCGATGATCGGTGTGGCAGTGGGATTGGGTGCTGTCTGGCGGTTCCCGTACATGGTAGGACGGTTCGGCGGCGCTGCGTTCGTTCTCTTCTATCTGGTGGTCATCTTTTTTATCTGCATTCCCACGCTGATGGCCGAATGGACGTTAGGCCGGCATACCCAGCGGGGAACCCTGGGAGCGTATGAGAGAGGCGGTTTACCGGGTGGACGGATCGTCGGCGGATTTTTATACATCATCGTCTTCTGGGCATGCGGATACTATTCCAACGCCGTGGGCTGGGTGGGATACCATGCCATCTGCGAAGTGGTCAATGGTTTGGGCGGTCATCTGGATGCATCCGTCATCCTTCCGCCACCCGAGGGATTTAACCTCGCGTCATTTCTGTTACAGTTGATGATGACTGCTTTCGTGGTGACCACCTGTGCGCTTGTTATCATCAGAGGATTGAGGCAGGGCATCGAGAAGGTGAGCCGCTGGGTCGTGCCTACGCTCTTCGCCATCCTGGTGATTCTGATCGTTCGTTCAGCGACCCTTCCAGACGCCTCGGAGGGTATCCGGTGGTACATCGGAGGATTTCGTTTCGGCGAGCTCAGGCCTTCTGTGATGGCAGCGGCCATGGGCATGGCGTTTTTTTCCATGTCCCTGGGGGGGACGTTCATGGTGATCTACGGTTCCTATCTCGATAAACAGGCAAACATTCCCAAGAATGCCGTGTACACTGGAATCGGTGCATCCACGGCAGGCCTTCTGGCTGGTTTCGCCATATTCCCGGCTGTGTTCGCCTTTGGTCTGGAGCCTGCTTCGGGTCCCGGGCTCATCTTTTCCACCCTTCCTAGGACGTTCGACAAAATGCCTGCCGGATGGATATTCGGCCTGCTGTTCTTTGCGGGACTGTTCGGGGCGGCCTATCTTTCCGATGTGGCAGCGCTGGAAGTCCTGGTGGGAGGGATGGTGGATAACTCGGCTATTCCCAGGAAAAAAGCAGTGGTGTTGTGCAGCGCGATTGTGTTTGTCCTGGCCGTCCCGCCGATGATCAATTATCGAATTTTTATCCCTTGGGATCTCTTGTTCGGTTCCGGCATGCAGGTCGTCGGGTCCCTCATGGCCGTGGTGACCATGGCGTGGTGTATCAAACGGTCGAAGGCGATGGAGGAGGTGGCCATGGGAAGCGGTAAACCCTTCCCAACATTCCTGTACTGGTGGATGCGAGTGATCATCCCCGCAGCCATCCTGTTTGTCGGCCTGAATTGGCTTCTAGAATCGGTGTTGCACATCCACATTTTCGGATAATCTATCTACGTACACGAGCTGAAATGAAAAGGCCCTCGATGAATCATATCGAAGGCCTTTTATACAAATGCTTATCGGTGTTTTTACACGTATATCCTGGGGAGCAATGGGTTCATCAAAATAGGAACTTTGTACACGGAGCTATCTCCCCATTCGGCCACTTCATCGATGGTGATCTCGGCTTTGCCTTGTGATCCGAACAGGACGACCTCATCGCCGATCTTTATCCCCTTGTCTCCGGTGATATCCACGAACACGTGGTTGGCAGACATGTAGGCGACCATGGGCCAGCGGCGACCTTTGATCAGGACATCGGCCTTATTTACAGCTACAGAAGGATACCCGTCGGAATACCCCAGGGGCAGCGTGGCCATCAAGGTATCTCTCTCGATTTTATACTGTTGGTGATAAGCAACCGTTTGGCCGGGACGCATTTTCTTCACGTAGATGATGCGGGTTTTCAGCGACATAGAAGGTTTGAGGTCCAGATGGGGCAAGGATTCCAGCCCGTACAGGCAATTCCCCGGCCGGACCATGTCCAAGAAAGAACCGGGATAATTGGCCACGGCCAGGCTGCTGGCCGCGTGCCTCAGGCCCACGGAGATGCCCTTCTTTTTGGCGTCCTCGCAGACTCGGATGAGCCGTTCCACCTGAACTTTGTCGAAATCTTCCTCTTCTGTGAGCGTGGTGAAGATTCCCTCGATGGCTATGTCCGGCATGGAGGCGACTTTCTCGATGAACGAGAGCGCCTGATCGTAGGGGACGCCCACGCGTCCCAGTCCGGTATCCACTTTGATATGCACCTTGGCCTGCATATTTAACCTGCGCGCTGCTTCGGCCAGCGTCTCAACTGTGGGTGAGAAGACGGACTGGGAGATGTCGTGCCGGACGATATGTTCCGCTTCCGTACGAGAGAATGGGCCAAAGTTCAGGATCATCCCCTGGATGCCGTTCTCGCGTAGATCGATCCCCTCCTGTACCTTGACCACTGCGAATTTGTCGATGGCCTGCTCCTGGAGTGCCTTGGCCGTGCCCAAGAGTCCGTGCCCGTATGCGTTGCACTTGATGACAGCCATGATGGGGCGATTTTCCACCCTCCGACGCACCTGCGATACATTCCAAGCCAGGTTCTTGGTGTTAATCTCCAGCCAGGGATCGAAGAAATCGTTCCTATTATCATCGGATGGACCGTTTTTCCCGACACATCCTGCAGCAGCCAAACCCAGCGGAGCAACACCCGCAAAGGCCAAAAACGCGCGTCGGTTCATACCTTTTGTTTCCATGCCTTGCCTCCTAACCGCTTTACCTGCGCCGGATAAGGGCCCAGGCTATTTTAAGAATCATATGCCCGTGTTGTTCTTCTCAGGAGGATGACAAATAACATGATTTTAACGCGGTATTTGTCATGATCCTCCTGGCTATTTGACGTATGTCTCAAACCAATCGATCATGCGGTTCAGTACATCGAGCTGATGTTTCTCTTCGCGGATGCCGTGGCCTTCTCTGGGATAGATGACCAGTTCCGTGTCCACACGGTATCTCTTCAGTCCGCGATAAAACTGGTGGCATTGCTCCACAGGATCGATGGCGTCGTTTTCGCCGCACAGAAGAAGCGTGGGTGTCTTCACATGTTTTACGTGGGTCACAGGAGACCGCTGGATGAAGAGATCGAGATTCTCGTAGGGCGTACCCATGAACCAGGTGTCGTAGGCGTTGATGGAGGCCCTCTCGGACCCGTACTCGAATGCCAGGTCGGTCATGGGCGCTCCGGAAACAGATGCCTTGAACCGGTCGGTCTGGGTCACGGCCCAGGCAGCCATGTAACCCCCATATGACCAGCCGCCGATGCCCAGGCGTTCCGGGTCGGCAATACCTTGATCGATGAGGAAATCGACCCCGGCCATGACGTCCTTGTAATCGGCACCCCCCCAGTCCCTTCGGTTCATGGCCATGAATGCATAGCCGTAACCCGTTGATCCCCGGATATTGGGATTGAGCACGGCGAAGCCACGGTGGGCCAAAAGCTGCCCCCAGGCATGAAAGCGGTCGGACCAGCGGCCCGTGGGGCCGCCATGGACCAGCACGATGAGGGGCAGGCGCATGCCTTCCCGATAATCCGTAGGTTTTAGGAGCGAGGCTTCGATTTCTGTACCGTCAAAACTCGAATACGAAATTATCTCAGGCTGGATGACATGGAGGGTGTCCCACGCTTCGTTGAAACGGGTGATGGGTTCTGCTTTTCCCGGATGTCGTGAGAGCCATACTTCCGGTGCGCATATCGTCGTCTGACCTGTAAAAGCAATAGATTTGGAGTGTACAGCAAATGCCCCGATGGGATGAACGTCGAAAGGTTTCTGCTGTTTCGCTCGCCCATCCGGGGAAATCGTATAAAACACGTTCGTGAATCCTGTCATTACCTGAGCCAGTATTGAGCCGTCTTTTTGCCACGCGTAATCCCCGATGGGCCGGTCGATGGTACGCCGTGTGAGGTTTCGCATTTCCCCATCGGACAGTGAAAAAATAAACAGGTCGTGCGCTGTGGGACCGTCAGCGTGAGTCCCTGTAAAGGCGAGTGTGCTTCCGTCGCGTGACACTGATAATCCCCTGAAAGGTTGCGACGGAAACAGGATTTCCTTTATGTCTCCATCGGAAAGGCTTATCGTATAGATACGATTTGTTTCGAGCTCGGGCTGGGGGTGATCCGTGGCAGAGACGATCAGACGATCTCCTTCGGGTGCCCAGACGTATTCTGAGATTCGCCAGGGTTCGTGGGTGAGCTGCCGGACATCCCGGGAGTCGATATGGATGAGCCAGAGCTGTGCGTGTTTTTCATCTTTGTCCACGACACGGGCATCGTCTTTCTCTTTTTCCCGCTTTTCCTCTTCCTCTGTCTTGGGAATCTTCGCCAGAAAAGCGATGTGCTCTCCGTCGGGCGACCATTCAAAGGATTCGACGCCGGTCTTCGAGTCCGTCAGGGCCTCGGCTTCGCCGCCCCGCATGGAGAGGAGATATACCTGCGTCTTTTCGGACCGGTCGGAGAGAAAGGCCAGGATTTTCCCGTCTGGGGACCAACGCGGACGATGGTCTGATTTTTCCGATGTGGTCAGCCTAACCAAATCCCGATTCGGGATGTCGTACGCCCAGATATCCCTGTTGCGGTCTGTGCCTTCCACAGGCTCGGTGACCGTCATGACGATGGTGTTGCCATCGGGGGAGAAACGGAGATCGGCCATGCCGTAACGATGTAACGTTTGCTCGGACGTGAGTCGGGATGTCCCTGAGGATACGCCCTTCTGCTGGGCGGATAATGTCGAAGCAAAAGCAATGGCGATTATAAAAAGGATTATCTGTTTCTTGCTTAGATAATAGAGTTCTTTTTTATGCATCGTTGTTCTCTTCCATGAGTTTTTCGGCCATGCGGACGGTTTCCTCGGTGTGTTGAACGACCTGTGCGCGCAGTTTTTCGGCTTTTTTTAGGGTCTCGTCTGTAAATTTTTTATCCTGTATGCCCGGCAGGTTGATTTTTACGTTCAGGTAGGCGCCTTCGGCGCATGTCCGGGCCGAGAGAGCGGCTACCGCAGCATCGCTGATGGAATTTTTATTGCCCTTCTCCACGACGCCTCGTGCCAGCTTCGCGGCCTCCAGGGCGCGCTCCAGGACACCAAACGGAACGAGGGTTGCCTGTTTGGTGGCTTCTTCGATGGCCTCGGCCCGGGCCGCCTTGTCCTCATCGGTCTTCTTGGGCAGGCGCATGGCGTCCATGACCTTGTTGAAGGCATCTGTGTCTCGATCCACGTCAGTCATGAAGGCGTCCTTGAGTTTCTGGCCTTGTACGCCGATCTCCTCCATCTCATCGAAGACTTCCTCATATCCTTTTTTCCCGTGAGTCAGGGCTGCCACCATGGAGGAAAGGGCTCCGCTCAGACCGCCGCAAAGGGCTGCTACGCTTCCGCCTCCCGGTGCCGGTGAATCGGTCGACAGGAGATTGGTGAAGCCATCCACCTGCATGCGCGTTAACGTATTGCCCCTGTCGAACTGGCACTCGATGATCTTCTTGTCCTCTTCAAACGGATACAGGTCGCTCAGGCCCAGCGAGAGAACAGCGATGTGGACGAGTTCCGATTCGGGCACGCCCGTTGTCTTTCCCTGTTTTTTCAGGTAATGCCTTCCGGCCTGAAGCAGGGCTTCCAGGGGGATGAGTCCCACCAGTTCACTACCAGTAACGCGTACTCCCAGGCCAACGGCAAGTTTGCAGGCTTCATCAAAAACGATATGAGGCGGTGTGATCTTGTAATTCACAAAGTTGATGGATATTTGTGCGCGTCCAAAATCTTCCATGTACCAGCCAACGGCCTTGCAGGCCTTGAATTTTCCTTGAACACGGAGTGCGTTGCCATCTTTGTCTCGCACGACCTTGCCGTCTTTATTGCGTTTCAGCCGTCCCTTTTCACGGATCGAGAATGCGATATCCTTGGCGATCTTCACATCCCGGGTGTTCAGATTGATATTGTAAGCGATGAGGAATTCCCGGGCACCGGTGACCGTGGCACCCGCTTTGGCGTTGAACTCGGCAGGCCCGAAGTCAGGCTGCCATTCGGGGTCTTTCAGTTTTTCCGGAAGGCCTTCGTATTCGCCAGCTCGGACGTCGGCCAGGTTCTGTCGTTCGGGCCGGCTCGCCGCATTCTCGTACAGATAGACAGGGATTCCCAGTTCGTCTCCCACCCGTTTGCCCAGTTTTCGGGCCAGTTCGGCGCAGTCTTCCATGGTCACGCCGGACACGGGTACGAACGGGCAGACATCGGTTGCTCCCATTCGGGCATGGGCACCGGTGTGCTTGGACATATCGATCACGTCTGCTGCCTTGGCGATGGCCTTAAAAGCCGCTTCCAACACGCCCTGGGGCGTTCCGATGAAGGTCACGACGGTTCGGTTGGTATCCTTTCCGGGATCGACATCCAGGAGTTTGACGCCTTCGGTATCGCTGATTTCCTTTGTTATCTGATCGATCTTTGTCATGTCCCTGCCTTCGCTGAAGTTGGGGACACACTCCACGAGTTGAATCATAAGCTGCCCTCCACGCGATTATAATATGTCATGAATCGAACACGGCCTTTCGTTAAAGTCGATCTTAGAAGAAATATAATCCACCGATATCGGAAGTATCAATCGAACGAAGTAAAAAATCATATCATGCGTTTCCGTTATTTCTCCAAACTCCCAACGGCTTTTTCGACTTCCTCCAGGATCTCGCACGATTTAACCAGTTCCTTCATCCGGTTGTGATCGGGATACAGAGGACGATCCACATCCAGAAAATCCACGTGCCGGCGGATGACCTCCTTGGCTACGTTGACGCCTTTCCCGAAGTTGTAATCCCGAAAATCCAGGGCCTGAGCCGCGGCCATGAGTTCGATTCCCAGCACACCGTATGCGTTATCCAAGATTTGATTGTTCTTCAGGGCCGTGTTCATACCCATGGAGACGAAGTCTTCCTGATCGGCAGCAGCCGGTATGGATTGGATGGATGCAGGTGCGGACAGGATACGCTGCTCGACGATCTGCATGTCCGCCGTATACTGACTGAGCATCAACCCCGACATCATGCCGGCGCCCTTGGACAGGAAGGGCGGCAGTCCCACGCTCAGGGCCGGGTTGTTCAATCGGTTCATCCGCCGTTCCGATAGCACACAGACCATGGTCATGGCCACTCCTGCCATGTCCATGGGCAGAGAAACAGGCGAGCCCTGAAAGTTGGCACCGGTAAGCTGCAGGTTGCGGTCAGGAAAGAAGATGGGATTGTCTCCCACACCGTTAAGTTCGATCTCTACCTGGGATCGGGCGAATGCCAAGGCATCGTGCGCGGCGCCGATCACCTGGGGAGTGGAGCGCATGGAATAGGCATCCTGAACCTTGCATTTGATTCTACCTTCCGCCAGATCGCCGCCAGCCACCAGTTTCACGATGGCTTTGGCCGAGCGGACAGCACCGGAGAAACCCCGCACTTCATGAATCAGGGGCGTGTACGGTTTCATGTTAGCCTTCAGAGCCTCCAGGGACATGGCGGCTGCTATTTCTGCCTGCTTGAACCATCGATTGGCATCGAACAGGAAGAGAGCGCTCATGGCCGTCAGCACGTTGGAGCCGTTGATAATGCCCAATCCATCCCTGGCCTTGAGGCCGGGTATGGGGATTCCGGCTTTTTCCATGGCAGTTTTGCCATCCAAGAGTTCGCCTTTATAGTAGGCTTTGCCTTCTCCCATGAGCAAGAGAGCGATTTGAGACATGGGTGCCAAATCGCCACACGCGCCCACAGAACCCTTCTGGCAGACATGGGGCGTGACGCCCTTGTTCAGCATGTCCACCAATGTTTGCGTGATTTCCGGCCGGATGCCGGAATTCCCATGGGCATGGACGTTGATGCGGCCCAGCATGGCGCCCCGAACGTGCTCGATGGGAGCCGGATCGCCGATGCCGGCTGCGTGGTTATAAATCAGGTATTTTTGGAATTCCCTGACTTGCTCGTCGGTCAGGACGACTTCGGAGAATTCACCGATGCCCGTATTCACGCCGTACATGATCTCCCGGGCTTGGATTTTCTCTTCCAGCATAGCACGGCATTTCTTGATGCGTTCCACGGCATCGGGATGGAGCTCTACCCGTTCATTGTTCCGAGCCACGTGAACGACTTTGTCTATGGTTAAACCGGAACCGTCTAGAATGATAGCCATTTTCAAATTCCTTCAATATTAATTATTGGATTAAAGGTTCAGCCCATGTTGCTTCGCTATCCGTAGGGCAATCTCGTATCCGGCATCAGCGTGACGTATGACGCCCGTTGCAGGATCGTTGTAAAGTACGCGCCGGATGCATTTTTCGGCTCTCTCTGTGCCGTCCACCAGTAACACCATACCGGCATGCTGGGAGTAGCCGATGCCCACGCCACCGCCGTGGTGGAAGGAGACCCAGGTGGCTCCTCCGCACGTATTGGCCATCAGATTCAGTAGAGGCCAGTCGGAAACGGCATCGGTGCCATCCTTCATGCCCTCTGTTTCCCGATACGGGGAGGCCACAGAACCGCCGTCGAGATGATCGCGGCCGATAACGAGGGGCGCTTTCACGCGGCCCGATTTAACGAGATCGTTGAACAGGAGGCCGGCCTTTTCCCTCTCGCCCAGACCCAGCCAGCAAATCCGGCAGGGCAAGCCCTGGAAGGCGACCTTTTTTTGTGCCTGCTGAAGCCAGTTCGTCAAATGTTTATCCTTGGGAAAAGCCTCCATCAGCACACGATCCGTCTCGAATATATCCTCCGGATCACCGCTGAGAGCGGCCCAACGAAACGGCCCTTTCCCTTCACAGAACAAAGGCCGTATGTATTCGACGACGAATCCGGGGTAATCGAAGGCATTCTTCTCACCTCCCTGATAGGCAAATTCCCGGAGGTTGTTTCCGTAATCGAAGACGCGGCTGCCCCGTCTCTGGAGTTCCAGCATAGAGCCGACATGGCGAGCCATGCTCTTCAACGCGCGTTTCTTGTATTCTTCGGGATCTTTCTTCCGAAGCTCGAGGGCTTCTTTTAAGGACAGACCGGCAGGCACGTATCCGTTGATCGGATCATGGGCCGACGTTTGATCTGTCAGGATGTCGGGCGTAATGTTGTCTTTGATGAGGTTCTCAAGAAGGTCCCCGATGTTGGCCACTAGTCCCACGGACAAGGATAGACCTTTTTCTTTTGCCTCGAGAATCCACGTTCTGGCTTCTTCGTAGGACTCGGTCATTTTGTCGAGATACTTGGTATTGATCCGCTTTCGAACGCGTTCCGGGTCTACATCTGCTCCGAGAAATACGGCGCCGTTCATGGTGGCTGCCAGAGGCTGGGCACCGCCCATGCCGCCGAGCCCGCCACTGACCAATAGCTTGCGGCGCAGGCTGCCGTTAAAGTACTTGACACCACAGGAGGCAAATGTCTCGTAGGTTCCCTGGAGGATACCCTGAGTACCGATATAAATCCAACTTCCGGCCGTCATCTGGCCGAACATTATCAGGCCATTCTCCTTGAGTTTGTTGAAATGATCCCAGGTAGCCCAGTGGGGAACCAGGTTGCTATTGGCGATGAGGACACGCGGAGCTTCTGGATGCGAACGGACGATGCCCACGGGTTTGCCCGATTGAACCATGAGGCTTTCGTCTTCTTTCAGTACCAGAAGGCATTCCACCAGTTTTTGTACGGCCTCGACGTTGCGGGCTGCCTGTCCTGTGCCGCCGTATACGATGAGGTTTTCGGGATCCTCTGCCACTTCGGCGTTCAGGTTGTTGAGGAGCATGCGCAAGGGCGCTTCCGATTGCCATGACTTGGCGTGCAGTTTTGTACCGGTGGGAGCCCGGTACGTGGGATGGTTTGCATAGGTTTTGATGAATGTGGATTCGGTCATGGGTTTCTCCATTTAACGAATGTTTGTCATGTTCGCTGTTTGGGGAACGGCAGTGATCTAGTTGTTCTCTACCATCTGTTAGGTGAATTATGTTAGATGCAGGTCCATATTCAGAGTCCCTCGCTCCGTTTCACTATATGCCTCATCCGATGTCACGGACTGGAGTAGGAAACCCGCATCCTTGAAAAGCTTGATGACATGGCTCATCCGGCGGTCGAACTGAACGCGGATATGACGGATTTGCCGATTTTTCAGATTCTGTACCGCTTCTTGGACTAACTTCTTGCCGATTTGCCGTCTTTGCCAGGGTTCGTCGACGACCAGGTAAACGATCTCAGCCCTTCCATCGGCAACCTGAACGACGATGGTTCCGATGCATGCCTCCTGACTTTTTGCCATGAGGATCAGGGCGTCCTCTTGTCGGATTTTATCATCCGGGTGGTTGATCAGGTCAGAATCCGAGACGGTGCCCTCGTTGTTGTGAATGAGCCAGTTGAGAATCAAGTTCTTAAACGGACCTTCGTCGGCAGGTATATAGGGGCAAACGGTAATATCGCCAAGCTGAGTTTTTCTGACTTCCCTGATGATTCTTGCATAAAGGCTTTCCTTTTCTATGGAATCTTCCAGTTGAGAGAGAGCATCCAGCAGGTTGACACTGTCCTTACCTTCGGCCAGCAGGTTTTGCATGGCCTTCGTCATCGATTCCCAGATGGGTTCCAGGGTGGGTATAAGTCGAGACCCTTTGGCTGTAAAATCGACGAGCCGTTTTCTTCGGTCATTGGCATCGTCTGTGAATTTTATCAGTCTTTTCTTTTGCAGCACGTTGACCCACTGACTCACTGCCGAATGGGTAATCTGGAGTTCCCTGGCAATCTCCGTAACAGATAGCGCTCCCTTCTGGTTTAACAGGTAAAAGATGGGAAACCAGCTCACTTCGAAGGGAATATCCAACACTTTGTATACTTTGGAGACATCGGTCAAGAATTTTTCACTGACGCGCTTCAGCCGCGTACCAAAAATCAACTCGCCGGTTTTACGATAGAAATCCACGCTGCCAGTCCGTTATTAAAGCACTTACGTTAGTACTAACATACAAGTATAACAAATTTACCGTCACAAAACAAGGGGAAATTGTTTCTTGCTTTTTAGACCCAAACATCTTATAATTGGGATATTCTTAATCATTCAGGAGTGTTGTATGAGCCATCGACTGATATCGGAATTGACCGTGGAGACACTGGTGAAGGCTGATGCCGGGGCTGTCCAGGATATGAAGGAACTCTTCAGCAGGCCTTTCTTCGAGGGTGTTGTCAAGGGTGAGGACCGGAGTGGGTGGATCGGAAAGATTAACGTGGGTTTGTGGCCGACGAAAGATGGCTTTGAGAAGCGTTACATCATTCACACCTCCCTGGAGGGAACGGGCTATAGGACGCGGAACGTGGAGGTCGATAAAATCAGGGGATTTTTCATGGCCAAACATGTCATGCGAGCTATGATGGACGAATCCCGAACGGTGTATACGCCGGCCATAAAGGGCCAGAAGGTAATCCATGATGATCGAAATCGTGATCTTCGTATTCGCGAAATATACACGAATTACGAGCCGCGGATTTTAGCTTACAACGAAAAAGGCATTGCTCCCGACGATTATTCCTTCTTCTTGGGAAGGGATATGGCCCGGTTCATGTACGTGGGAATGACCAATGCTCCGAGGCATATTCGTCCCAATTATTCCAGGCCGTCGATTCGGAAAACATGTATGATCGACCTGGATACGTTCGATCCCAGGACGTTTTATTGGAATACAGCGGATCGTCATTCGCACGAAAGCCTTAATTACCAGGTATTGCTGAAGCACGAGACGAATTTTCTCCACGATGTTGGATTGTACTTTCTGCATCGTTTGCTACCCGATGAACATAGACGTGACAAGAAAGTGATTCAGAAATTACGATCCTGCTATCTCCATGGATTCGCTGAGGAGATCAGTTACATCAAGGGCAGTCGGAAGAGCGATGCCATCGTTTCTCGGTTCCAGTATTAATACAAACAGCGTCGAAGTAGCGTGTCAGATTTAAACCGAGCATGTAGACTTCAATCTGGCGGTCATGTGGTTTTGTTATTTTTTGTCTGCTGCCGGTGATCGAGTCGTTCCAGAAAGCACCTTAGAGATAAAAGTCCAATTATTCTAAGATGTTTACTCGTCCAGAACAAGCGATACACAAATAGTCACTGCGTGTTATTCCCGCCCCAGGCCCCCCAATCTCCCAATTTTTCAGACTCGATTGAGATGGGAGACAGAAACATTTTAATCGTCTTCCAAAATCCGCTCCGGCGGCCTTATTCCATGCGTCGTATAGCAATGATGATCTTTTGGATGGATAAGGACAGCCCGGCTGTCGTTTCTTACAATCCTGTATGGATAGATGACTTTCTTAAATCGGGCGCTGTATCAGCCGCAATCGACACGTGTGGTGATACCGATTCATCTGGAAGGTAATTGTCCGGGGAACAATGTGTTAGCTGATGTCGTTCATAATTGATACTAGTTATCATTACTTGTGGGACGTGTGTGCTTGATTTACATGCTTGGTGCGATGATGATTTTTCAGAAAGAAGCGGACGACTATACCTATCGGCGTCATGATGGAGAATAATCATCATAAAGGGAAAAAACAGGACGTGTTCACATCTGATAGAAGTATAGACGCCGATCGTAAGAAATCGTTTTTAAATCGTTTAAAAAATTGTTAAATTCAAAGCTAGGGTGAAAAAGCGATAAATCAATAGTGTAATGTGTTGATAGGGTAGATCAGGAAATTTTAAACGAGGAAAATTGATATATGATCCGTTCCGTACGAACCATCAGTTTGGGATTTGGTCTTTCCATGGGCATCATCGATCTTATGATCAATATTCACAAGCATCGGCCAAGCGCCTTCTTCTCGTTTTTTCATATGGCACTTCCTCTTGCTGTCGCTGTGTTCATCATGCTGGTTGTCTATTTGATTTTTTGGTTTCTTATGGGAAATGCTTTGCGGCGATTCTTTCAATTGGATAAGCATGCTCTGAGCATGGCATCGGCCGTGTTTTTAGGCATTCTTTTCGTGTCGTCTCGACTTTTTTCGATTGTTTCACCGGCATATACTACGTATATAAACATACCGATTTTTTTAATTGTCAGTATTGTCGCATTTCAAATTTCAACCGGAATCTACTATTTATGCCGATTGCTCCATAGCACATCCAATTATGAGAAAATCAAACGGGTATTTGCCTTTTCATGGGCGCTGATTTTTGTTACGGGTTTTATGACGTATTGGTTGTATCATTACTATTTAAAATATTATTCGATTATCATTCTATTTTTTATCTTTTTAGGAGTCGTCACACTGATACACTTGATGATTTGGCTGGTCAGTCGAAAATTTACTGGTCGTCGTTTGTTTATCATGTACGCCGCCATCGTGATGTTGATTTTTATCATCAATCCGCTCATCTACTTCATCCAGATAAAATCTCAAGATGCGGGAAGTAGGGAATTCACAGAACCATTCCAAGGAATTGCCGGTGGGATACCTCGCATACTGCTCATCTCGGTAGACACCCTGAGACCCGACCATTTGTCCTGTTATAATCCAGAAGAGGCCAATACACCCTATATGGACCAAATCGCTGACGACGGTATCCTTTTTCAGAAAGCCACTACCTCCGCTCCATGGACCTTACCTTCTTTTGCTTCTATCATGACAGGATTTCCTGCCTCGGTTCATACAGTAAGAACCGTCGAGAGCCGCGTGCCGGATACTCTCGTGACACTGGCCGAGGTGATGAAAAATAATCATTATCATACAGCTGCCATCGGCGACAACCCGTATCTGTCACCAAACTACAATTTGTCGCAAGGTTTTCTGGAATATGATTTCTTCCCCAAAACCGGGGTGAGTGTGGGCAATTCCCTGGGATCGACCATTGTAGCTGGATGGCTGTTGCCCAACGTATACAAGACGGATGCCTCTACATCCGATCTTACACAACTAACTCTCCAATGGCTGGATCGAAATCGTGATCACAATTTTTTTCTCTGGCTTCATTATTTTGATCCCCATATGCCTTACAGACCGCCGCCAGAATATCTTCCCGATATCCCGCCGGCACCTTCTATCGGAGTAAGTTTTGAGGACGAACAGCTTCATGATATTCGGTACGGCGATTATGTGCCGACGTCGAATGAACGGGAATGGATTAAGCTTTTGTATCGGAGTGAAGTCCACTACATTGATGACAACATTGGCCGTTTGATAACGTACTTGAAGAGGCACGATATATACCAAGAAACGTTAATCGTCTTTTTTAGTGATCACGGAGAAGAATTTTGGGAACACGGTGGGTTCGAACATGGGCATACGCTCTATAACGAGTTACTCTGGGTTCCCTTGATCATCAAGCTCCCAAGATCGCTTCAAACGGCAAAAGTCGAGCTCATCGAGAAGAGGGTGACCGTACAAAGCATCATGCCGACCGTTTTGGATTTGTGCGGCATCGATTTTCCGCGTACGGAGCTGACCAGTCCATCGCTCGCACCGATGTGGCATTCTCGCTCCTTCCCTCAGTATAAAGATCCCCTATACAGCACGGCACTCTATATCCGAGAAGACGGGGAATCGATTGTTATCGATGAAAAAATGAAGTATATAAGGTATGCTGTAACGCCTCGTGAGGAATTGTATGATTTAAAGAAGGATCCTAGGGAGCAGCATTCCGTAGCTGCATCCTTTCCTCGAACGTTACAAGAAGCAAAAACCATTCTTAATGACCACCAACAAAAGAGCACTGCGATTCGAGAGGCATTGGGCATTCCGTTGGAAGAAAGAGTGCAGATGGACGATGAGACGATGGAACGGTTAAGATCGTTGGGATATATCAAATGAGAAAAAAACTGCTATCGTCCGCAAAATGCGTTGCCTTGGTCGTCTTGCTTTTCATCCTCGTACCCGAACCGGCCCTGGCCTACATCGGGCCCGGAGCCGGGTTTGCACTTCTCTCTTCCTTGTTCGCGCTCCTGGTCTCCTTTTTCCTGGCTTTTATCTCTCTGCTCACATTGCCCTTCCGTTTTCTCGTTTTTATCCTAAAACAACGAAAGCGGTATGCACAGTCCCTCATAAAACGCGTCGTGGTTTTGGGATACGACGGACTCGATCCATCCCTGTGCGAAGAGTACATAAAAGCGGGAAAGCTCCCAAATTTCTCCAAGCTCATAGAGACGGGGTGCTTTAAAAGATTGGGCACGACGACGCCGCCGCTTTCTCCCGTGGCCTGGTCTACGTTTGCTACGGGTGTTAATCCCGCACGGCATCGTATTTTCGATTTTTTGGAGCGCAATCCCAAGACGTATCTCCCCGAGCTTTCATCTTCGAGAATCGGTCATGCACGAAAATCCATCAAGATAGGCAAGTATTCCATTCCTATTGCCAAGCCACCGCTACTGTTTTTGAGGAAAAGCAAATCGTTCTGGACGATTCTCGGGGAACACGGTATCTTCAGCCATATTCTGCGCGTACCCATCACGTTTCCCCCGGAAAAATTTAACGGGGCACTCCTTTCGGGGATGTGCGCGCCCGATATCCGCGGTACCCAGGGAACGTTCTCCTATTATTCTTCACGTCCAGAAAACGAAACGCCCGATTCTGAATATACAGGAGGAACGCGGCTGCCCTTAACCCGAAACGGACGTTTTTTATCCGGCGAGTTGCTGGGCCCCGAACACATCCTGCAGCCCGGATTTGGCCCCATGAGGCTTCCTTTCCGAATCGAAATCGATGAGGAAAAAGAAGAGGCCCGGTTACGGATACACGGAAGCACATACGACCTGAAGAAAAAGACATTCACGCCCTGGATTCGCGTCCATTTCAAGGCAGGATTTGGGATTAAGGTTCGCGGCATTTGTCAGTTTTATCTGAAGCGAATGTCTCCCGATGTGGAGCTGTACGTTTCTCCCATCCACATCGATCCCGAAAGGCCGGCACTCCCTATATCGCATCCGTATTTTTATTCCGTCTATTTAGCCAAACTCTTGGGGAATTACGGCACCCTGGGTCTGATGGAAGACACGTGGGCGTTGAATGAGCATGTCCTGGATGAGAAGGCATTCTTGGAACAGGTGTATCAGATGCACGAAGAGCGCGAGAAGCAGTTCTTTCATGCGCTGGGGCAGACCAAAAGGGGCGTTTGTGCCTGTGTATTCGACGCCACGGATCGCATCCAGCATATGTTCTTTCGGTTTCTCACGGATTCACAGGATTCGGATGAGGATGCATCATCCCGGGATTACAAAGCAGCCATTGAAGAGGTGTATCGACGAGCCGACGATTTGCTGGGACGTGTGATGGATCGTATCCGGGACGATACCGTCCTTCTGGTCATGTCGGATCACGGGTTCAAATCGTTCAACCGGGGAATCAACCTCAACACGTGGCTGCATCAAAACGGATATCTGACGCTGAAAGTCGACGATGGAGACGGGATGTATCTGAGCAACGTCGATTGGCAAAAGACCAGAGCGTACGCGTTGGGACTGGCGGGTATGTATTTGAATCAGCGGGGAAGGGAAAAGTTGGGCATCGTGGAACCGGACGGCGAGGCAACGAAACTCAAAGACGAAATCCGCAAGAAATTATCCGGCCTTCGCGATCCAGCCTCCAAGACCGTGGCAATAAGGGAGGTTTACGATAGCCATCATGTGTACTCGGGGCCCTATGTGAACGAGGCCCCGGATCTGATTGTCGGTTACAATGAAGGATTCCGGGTATCCTGGGATTCGGCCGTTGGAAAGACCACGGAAGACGTGTTCGAGGAAAACGAGAAATGCTGGAGCGGCGACCACGGCATCGATCCGAAGCTCGTTCCCGGTGTGCTATTCAGCAATCATCCCATCGATGCGTCCGATCCGAATATCAAAGATATCGCACCGACGATTTTGAAATTATTCGGTGTTCCGGTACCCCCATACATGGAGGGCAAACCATGGAAGCTACCGGAACTCGAAGATAAAAACATAAAGGATGAGTGATTCAGACATGAAGACATCCGGCATCAACCGCCGAGAATTTATAAAACAATCGGCTCAGGGGCTGGCCGGCTTGACCGTTGCTCTGCATTCGGGCAAGTCACTGTTTGCCGCACCCCACATTCAAAATTCGAAAATTTCGCAGAACGTATTCGTCCTGGGCATAGATGGTATGGATCCCCATCTGCTCAAGGCTTTTGTGGACAGAGGGGAAATGCCCACGTTTAAAAAATTTTTCGAATCATACTATTTTGGCCCGCTTCGAACGACGCTTCCCCCCCAGAGTCCCGTGGCATGGTCCAGCTTCATTACGGGGACGAATCCGGGGGGAAACGGCATTTACGATTTCATACATCGCGATCCTAAAACGTTCATTCCCCATCTTTCGACGACTCGCAGCCTGGGAATCCAGAAATCCGTGCGCTTGGGGAAATGGGCCATCCCTGTCCAAGGCGGAAAAATTGAATTGTTGCGGGGTGGTCAGCCTTTCTGGGCATACCTGGAGAAGGAACATATCCCGGCCACGTTCTATAAGATTCCTGCCAACTTCCCAGTGGCAGCCGGGGAATCCAGCATTATCAGCGGCATGAGCACGCCCGACCTTCTGGGCACGTACGGTACATTCACCTTGGTCACGGATATGGACATCCCCGATGCCGACCAATTCACAGGGGGGCGTGTCGTCCGGGTTAGGCCCGAGAACGATACCATCCGGTTCGCCCTAGAAGGTCCCCCTAACGAAATGCGCACCGACGGCCGGAATACGAAGATCGATATGACTGTGAATCGTGATCCTTGGGAAAACGTCGTGAAAATCGTCGTTGAGGATCGTGAATTCCTGATGAAGCAGGGAGAGTGGTCGGAATGGATTCCCATCACATTCGAACTCATGCCCGTGCTCGGCCGCGTACACGGCATGATCCGTATGTATGTGCAGCAGGTGCATCCCCATATCCGGTTGTACATTTCTCCGATAAACGTGGACCCGTTGAAGGCCGACCTGCCGATTTCGAACCCGGAATCGTACTCGCGAAACCTGGCCGAAGATGTGGGACGTTTTTATACCCAGGGTTTTCCCGAGGATACCAAGGCACTCTCTCACAACGTTTTTTCCGATGACGAATTCCTGCATCAATCCAACATAGTACTGGATGAACGCCTGCAAGCGTTTCACCATGAAATCGATGGATTCCAGGAAGGGCTCTTCTTTTTCTACTTTTCCACCATCGATCAGAATTCCCATATGATGCTGCGAAACATGGATCCGTCCCATCCGCTTTACGAACCCGAAGCCAGTCCTGCTGTTAAAAAGGCGATTTACCATTTCTATCGGGACATGGACGATGTGTTGAAGAAGACGCTTTCCCGGATGGATGCATCCAGTACGTTCATCTTGCTTTCCGATCATGGTTTTGCACCGTTCACTCGCGAACTTCATCTCAGCACATGGCTCGTAGAAAACGGGTATACCGCGGTCACGGACAGGGACAAAATCCACGAAAGTACGTATTTCGATCACGTGGATTGGTCGAGAACAAAAGCCTTTGCCTACGGGTTGAACGGGATTTACATCAATGCCTACGGTAGGGAGCCTTTCGGTTCGGTGTACCCGACCCATATCCCCCAAATCAAAGCCGAGATTATCGATAAACTGGAGCGCCTGCGCGATCCGAAAACGGGCCGACGCATCGTCCTGAAGGCTCACGATGCCAGTCGTGCATACTCGGGGCCTTATGCCAAGAACGCGCCCGATATCATCCTGGGGTACGCCAGTGGATACCGCATCTCCGATGAATCCGTGCTGGGCAAGTTTCCCAGAGGCATCGTGGGGGATCGGCGGGATAAATGGTCGGCGGATCATTGCATGGATCCCCAGGTCGTACCGGGGGTGCTTCTGACAAACCGGCTGGTGACATCCCCAGCGCCGGCGATTTGGGATTTGGGGCCGAGTATTTTAAAAAGTTACGGCATCGAAGTGCCCCGGGAAATGGATGGGAAGCCCATACTGGGATGATGTTCCATCAGATATTGATCGAAGATATCCCAACAGTAAACGATAAATACGAGAGGTCCTCATGGCGAGTAAGAAAATAAAAATCGACGGCGAACTTTACCATAAGGCCAAACAATACGCGGAAACGGCCGGGTATTCCTCTGTGGATGAGTTCATTACCCACATGCTGGAGAAAGCCCTGTCGGATATCGAAGAGGGCGGTGATTCCATCGAAGAAGTCGAGAAGCGATTGCGCGGTCTGGGATACATTTCTTAAACGGTGACCATGATCTTGAATGCTATCAATAAAATTGTGAACGGTGTGTTCGATGTGATCTTCTATCCGGCCTATCTTCTGCCCCCGGGCTGGGCTCTTTTCGTTGTCTCCGCGTTAACCGGGTTTTTGATGATCCTGATCTTCAAGAGAGTGTCGAATCAAACCGAGATTAAACGCGTGAAGAGCCGGATATGGGCTCACTTTCTGGGACTCCGGCTCTACAGGAACGATGCGGCGCTCTCCATAAAGGCCGTGCTGAACATGTTCGCCAACAACGGCAAGTATCTCACGTTGGCCATTAAGCCACTGCTCATCCTGATGATTCCCGTGCTCCTGGTCATCTTCCAACTGGCTTCACGCTACGAGTTCCGTCCCTTCAGGGTCGGAGAAAGAGCCATCGTCGAAGTGACGGTCGCGCAAGATGTCCCCCTTACCGACGTTTATCTCGACAGCCTGTCAGCCATCGACATCGAGACATCGCCGTTGCGGGTTTTGGGTGAGAATCAGATTTCCTGGCGAATTCGAGCCGGGGAGGAAGGCATCTGGACGTTGCGGTTTCGGCATGGAGATCGAACGGTTTCCAAGCAACTGGTCATCGGTAAGGATTGGATGAAAATGGCTGCTCACCGCGTGCGTGGGAATTCGGTACGGGCCATGCTGTTTCCTGCGGAATCCGCCATCTCGGGGAATGATTTTCTAAAAGACATACATGTGCAGTATCCGCAAAGAGACCTTGTCGTGGCTGGAATAAGAATCCACTGGTTTATTTTCTTTTTTATCGCCTCTATCCTGACAGGTTTTGTGTTCAAGCCTGTTTTCAAAGTAGAAATCTGAAATAGGACAAGTATGAGATTATTCCCGTTCAAGAGAAGTCGTCGTAAACAGAAGGTGTTCGTCATCGGTCTGGACTGTGCAGACCCGGAACTCGTGTTCAACAAGTGGCGCGATGACCTTCCCAACCTGAACGGTCTGGCAGCGTCGGGACTGTACGGGAATCTCCAGTCGACCATCCCCGCCATCACGGTTCCCGCCTGGAGTTCGATGCTTTCTTCCAAAGATCCCGGTACGCTCGGATTCTATGGATTCCGAAACCGGGCGAACTATACGTACGATAAGATGACGATAGCCATGGGCAATGCGGTCAGAGAGAAGCGCGTATGGAACTACCTTACGGACGCAGGTTTGACGAGTGTGGTTATCGGCGTGCCTCAAACCTACCCTGTGAGACCCCTGAAGGGGCATCTGATTTCGGGGTTTTTAACGCCGAATACGAAAAGCGACTTTACATACCCTCATGCATTCCGGAATGAAGTCCTCTCCGTGGCGCCTGAGTTTGATTTTGATGTCAAGGAATTCCGGACCGACGACAAAGACTTTCTGCTTGAACAGATTTATCGAATGACGGAGTCCCATTTTAAAGTCATCGATTATGCCCTGACGAAAAAGCCGTGGGATTTTTTCATGGCCATGGAGATAGGCGTTGATCGGATTCACCACGGATTCTGGCATTTCATGGACAAAGAACATTTTCGGTACAAGCCCGGGAATCCCTACGAGAACGTGATCCTCGACTATTACAAGACCATGGACACAAAAATCGGCGAATGGCTGTCCCATCTGGATGAGGATACAGTCGTCCTGATCGTCTCGGATCATGGCGCCAAGCGGATGGAAGGTGGCATTTGTATCAACGAATGGCTGTGGCGCAACGGATACCTACGTTTTATGCATGATCCGAAACCGGGACGTATCGTCAAATTTGAGGACATGGACGTGGACTGGGGACGGACGAAGGCGTGGGGAAGCGGTGGATATTACGGTCGGTTGTGCTTGAACGTCAAGGGGCGTGAGCCGGAAGGTACCGTCGATCCGTCGGAGTACGAAAAACTCTGCGATGAAATCATCGAAAAACTCACGGCGCTGCCCGACCCGGATGGGAAACCCATTCCCACCCGCATTTTTAAATCCCATGAAATTTACCGTAGCGTAAACGGAATCCCGCCCGATTTATTCGTGTATTTCGGCGACCTGTACTGGCGCTCGGTGGGTACGCTGGGGTATGAGAGCTGGCACACCTTCGAGAACGATACCGGGCCGGATTCCTGCAATCATGCCGAGTATGGCATGTTCATCTTTTACGATCCGAAGAATAAGAGAAACGGGCAAACGGTCGATGGGGCCCAACTGATGGACATCGCTCCTACGATTCTAGACTGTATGGGTGTTCGTATTCCCGATGACTTGCAGGGACGTTCCTTGAATCGTCTCGCTCCCTAAAACGATTCCTCTCATTGCTGCACCGACGCATCCTATGAACGTCTGTCACGTTTTAAAAACAATTGTTGAACATATATGGATATTTTTTTATCTTTCAGGCATGCAGAATGTTTTCCTTTCCAAATGGGATTCATCTTTTTATCGGTTGTCATAAAGTTGATGAAGGGAGGACCACCATGAGTAAAAACATCAACCGTCGTGCGTTCATCAAACAAAGCGCTGCCATTGGCGCTGCTTCCTTAGTGGGCAGCGGATTCGTGACTGGATGCGGCAAGCAGGGTGCATCCACCGTTCAAAAGACGGACATCGATATCGCCGTGGCACAAGGCGCGGATTACTTTGCCAACACGATGAAGGCCGTTCAGGAACTGGGCGGCATGGGTGCCTTTGTTCCCAAGGGATCGAAAGTGGCCATCCTGGCAAATCCGCAGCGGAACAATCCCGGCGCTTTTACCAAACCGGATATCCTTCGGGCTGCCATAAAAATGTGCAAGGAGGCGGGGGCAGGCCAGGTAACCTGTATCAGTCAACTCCCGGATCAGAACTGGGAAGCGACCGGTTTGAAGAAAGTGATCGAGGAGGAAGGGGCTGTATTGGTCATCGTTGACCGGAACGATGAAACCCAGTTTAAAACAGTGCCGGTTCCCAAGGGTGTCGCCCTGACCGAAGCACAGGTCATGAACGAATTCTACAGCCACGATGTCTTCATCGACATGCCCATCACCAAGGATCATGCGGGGAACAAGTTTACGGGTACGATGAAGAATCACATGGGCCTTTCGTCCCGGATTACCAACCGGTCGTTTCATAAGGAGAACTGGACGACGGATGTCGATGCCATCGCTCATCTAGAGCAGTGCATTGCGGATCTGAATACGGTGCTCACACCCGATCTCTGCATCGTCGATGCCACGGAATTCATCACGACCAACGGGCCGTTCGGTCCCGGAGAAATCATCACACCCCAGAAGGTCGTGGCCGGCACGGATCGTGTGGCCATCGATGCTTACTGTTGCACGTTGTGGGGTCTGGAAGCTCAGAATATCCTCCAGATCACCAAGGCACACGCCCATGGCCTGGGAGAGATCGACTTGACCAAGAAGAAGGTCAAGGAGATAAAAGTCTAAACACCGTGTTGTATAAACGCATGGCCTTGTCCCGTAGGAATCAGGCTCCTACGGGACAATTCTTTATTTTTATGTCGAATACGAAGGATTGTCACTTCGAGGGAGACGATCCCCGCTTCCAAAGGTGAGATTCGCCCGTAGAGAATACATCACCGATAGATTTGGAATCACACAAAGCATGAGGGATACCATGGAACGTCGCGATTTCATCAAGAAGAGTCTCGTCGTAGGCGCCTCCTCGTTCGTGGGGAGTACCGTTCTGTCTCGAATTTCAGGAAAAACAATGATACCCGTCCTCCAGGAGAAGATGCCCGATTTGGCCGTTGTCAAGGGTGCGGAATATTTCGGCAATACCATCAAGGCCGTGGAGCTATTGGGTGGAATGGAGACGTTTGTCACAAAAGGAACCCGTGTCGGCCTGCTCATCAACTCACCATGGAGAAATCCGGGGACATATACGAATCCCGATGTGGCCCTGGCCGTGGTTGAGATGTGCTACGATGCCGGTGCAAAGGAAATATACAGTGTGGAAGGTGCATCGGAAGCGTACTGGAGACGGAGTTCCCTGGCAGGTCAGTTTGCCGAGGAAATCGGCAGTCTGAAATCATCGGGCGGGAAGGATTTGAGAGTCGACATCCCGAAAGGCAAAAAGTTGAAGCAGGCCGATGTTTCCCGGACGCTGATGGAATGCGATGTTGTCATCAACATTCCGATTGCCAAGGATCACGAAGGTACGCATTTTACGTGTACGCTGAAGAACATGATGGGTGCCTCTCCGTATTTAACAAACCGGTTTTTCCACCACGGATCGGGCGCAGAAGGAGCGTACGATGATGTCCCGCATCTGTCCCAATGCATTGCAGATCTGAATCTTGTGCGCAAACCCGATCTCTTTGTCGTGGATGCCACGGAGTTCGTGACGACCAACGGTCCTGGAGGCCCGGGCGAGATGAAGAAACCCCGGAAGATCGTGGCAGGTACAGACGGCGTGGCCGTGGATGCGTACTGTGCGGAAGTACGTGGGCTGAAGAGTCAGGATGTCCTGATGATCACCATGGCCCACGAGCATGGGCTTGGTGAGATGAATGTTGGCAAACTCACGGTGAAAGAAGTCGATGTATAGAACGGGTGTTTTTGTCATCGATGTTCGGCTCCCCCGTGATTTTTATTAGAGAAAAAGAATCTTATCTCAAGTCGGGAATCCCCTACGGGAGTCTTCCCGATTTGTAATCGGTGGTAGAAGGAGGGATTGTATGAAAGGGCATTTTATGCATATTCTGGGATGGACGGGATTGATCCTTCTCATCCTTATCCATTGTTCTGGCGCACCCAGTCGTGAAGGTATTCTCGCGTATCTGCCGGAGAAGAACGAACTGGGAGACTGGAAACCCATGGACGATCCCCAGACAGCGGAAGGGGAGGACCTGTTCCTGCTCATCAACGGGGGCGCGGAGATATACTACGAATACGGGTTCAAGCGGGCCGTCATTCAATCCTACACATCAGAAAACGGTAAATCCATCAACATCGAGATGTACGAGATGGAAGACCCTGCGGCGGCGTACGGAGTGTATACCTTCAAGACGAGCGATCGCGGCAAGCCCGTGTCCATCGGCCAGGAAGCCCTGCAGGAAGATTACTATTTGAACTTCTGGAAAGGACATTTTCTCGTCACCCTCATCGGCTTTGATACGGATGAGGATACTCAAGCCGGGCTGATGATGATGGCCAGAGCCATCGAGGTAAAAATTACCGATGTCGGGCAGAAGCCTGTCCTCGCATCCTATTTGGACGATGCCCGTCACGTGACGTATCTGGAAGGCAACCTGGGCCTGTTCAACAAGTATGAATTCGACACCCAGAATATCTTTGCACTGAGGGAGGGCGTCATCGGTTATTATGACGATCACCGTGTTTTCATTTTTCAGTACGAAGATGAAGGCACATGCCAGGAATGGTTCCATCGTGCCGGGAATGCGTTAAAAGAGAATCCGCGGTTTCAAGATTATCAGAATGTGAGGAATGGTTTTGTGATCACGGATACACAAAATCAGAGGATTTATGTAACGACTCACCGGAATGCCATACTCATCTATCTCGGAGAACCAGGGGCGGATGCAGCAGCTGTTTTAAAGAATATGGAACAACGACTCGAATCTGCTTCGTTCGATTCAGAAAAATAAATAGAGATATAACGTTAGGCGGGCCGTCATGAGCATCGTTTATGTTCTGGCTCGAAAAGCGCTTTCCACTTTTTCTCGATAAAACACATTATACGAACAGAACGGGATCACTCTTCCGTCGGGCGTGGCGTAGTGGATGCAGCATCGCTTCACGCGCTGGAAGTCGAAGTTGTAGGGATCCATGAAGTGCATGGCGCCTACAAAAAGGACGGTCGGGTTGTTGGTGAAGGCGGAGGCTGAATCCACGCTCTGCTCGGTGAGCAGGTCGGATATCCAGTTTTTGATTCTCTTGGTATACCGAATACTTTGTGGCCTGATGAGACGGTGCAGTTTCGCGGTTATTTTCACTGCCAGCGAGGATTTGGAAGTCGTCTGGACAGTGTCCAGGAATGTCAGCAGTTCGTCGATGCGGATGATTCTCGTCAGAGGTATCAATTTCCCCTTATCCTTAAAAGCAAACGTCCATACACCGCATGCCGGATGTGTGGACAGGACCGGATACCGGCTGCCGCGGTTGAATCGCTCCAAGAATTCCAGCAGAGGCGACGCAGTGGAGACGGGCAGGAAGTCATCGATGCCTATCTCATTCTCCATCTGTTCCTGTACGGCGTGTATCAGGTCGGGAATGGTATACCGGCGGTTGAGCAATTCTTCGTTCTGAATCCTTCCTGTATACGCGACTGGCTGGAACACGACTCCCCGTACAACGTCGATATTCTCGGCAGCGAAACGGATGATATCCCCGATTTGATCGTCATTGATACTCTTGACGAGGGTGGGAACGAGCACGATATTCGGTCTGGGCCCGGACTTGCGTATATTTTCGATGGCCCGAATCTTTAAAGGCAGTGCATCGAATCCCCTGAGAGCGATGTAGGGTTCAGGCGTTACACCGTCGAACTGAAGATAGACCGTGTCGAAATCGGCCTGGGCAAGGCGTTTTGCAAAATCCGGGTCTTCGGCCAGGATTTTTCCGTTGGTGGCCACCTGTAGCTGGACGAATCCCTTTTCCCGGGCGAGCCGGGCGATCTCAAAAAAGTCCTCGTGGAGTGTGGGTTCGCCGCCGGAAAGCTGGAGTGCATGGCACGGTGGGTCGCCATGTCGAAGGATATCCATCATCCGTGCGACGTCGTTGATGGAGGGCTGATACAGGCATGCATCGTCCTCGGAATGCGCAAAACAAACGGGGCAACGGAAATTGCAGGCACTGGTCAAGTCGATGTTGGCCAGGATCGTGCTGCTCGTGTGGCTGTCGCAGATACCGCAGTTACTGGGGCAGTCGTCATCGGCCACGTCTGAATCATCGCCGTCGAAGTACTCCATAAACCTGGCGTACAATTGGGTGCTACCAAAGTAAACGTCTTTGAATTCGCCATGGTTTTTGCATTTTTTGACGAGATATACTTTCCCGTCCTCGTCGATGATGTCGGCGGGTATCTTGTCCAGACAGACCGGACAAGTGGACATGGTTTTTCGCAGTATGTTTATGTCTCTAGCTCCGATAATTGCTTTCGGTGGTTTGCATGGCGTGTCTCCGATTCATAGACAGTATCCATTTCTGATACAAGTGTTTCGTCCAATTTCTGATCAACCGGATGAAATCGACGACGGGTCTTAACGGGCACAAGTAACGGCACCAGGGCCGTTTGAGAAACAAGGATGTAACGAGCACAACGGCCAACAGGCCGAACTGCCAGTTGGACCCGATGAGGTGAAAGAGGGCGCCGAAGACCTCGTAGCTGGAAACGCTGGGATTGCGATAAATCAGAGCAACGATGATGGCCGAGAATGCCAGGATTCGCTGAAACCATTTTAATGGGGTGCGTAAGCGTTCCGGCGTTGGGACTCTGGCACCTCCGATGGCACCCAGGCATTCCTGAGCAGCCCCGAAAGGACAGAACCATTCACAGTAGGGATTCTTATTATCTGCGTTGAGTACAAAGACAATACCGACCAGGAGGATAATCCAATAGAGGTCGAGTCGCCATTGCGGCCAGAATCCCAGGAGCAGCCTATTGATGACTGTAAGGGTGAGGGGCCTGTTGAATACAAAGCCCAGGAATATCAGCCCCGTCAGCATGGATGCCCAGCGAAGTATGTTCGTGTATTTAAAGCGGTGTGCTCTTCCGATGAAGCCTGTGACGAACATGACGATGAGTAGGGACTCGGGAAGACCCCATTGGGTGGGTGGGGATGGCTCCGGTATCACGGGGAGTCCCAGGTTTCTGGAAGCGATCCTTCGGCTGGCTCTTCGGATGCATTCGGCCAGGGCCCGGGATGATACCGTGGCTCCGGTGACACCCTGGATGTCCTGGCCGAGAAGAAACGCATCGTTCACTGTTTGACCGACGAACTGTTCCAGAAAGTTCCTGCGCAACACACGACGGAGGAAAGAAGCCGTTTCCTTGTGGTCGATGATTGTCAAACCGACGATCGTACCCGCTGTATCCACACCGACGGCAACGCTCATTTGTCCGCCGTATCCGTGAGCTGTGCCTGTCGAGACGAAACCCATCAACCGGTCTTGTGTATCGTCTTCCCAAGCAGTATAGGTGGTTTTTTCGGTGAGCTTTAAAAAACCGGCTTCGGGCAAAGTCCGCTCCAGGTAGGACTGAAGATCACCCTCGGCCCGATAAAATCCAACAAACCAGGCACCGATCATCATGGCGATGGCACAGACAGCGAGTATTCGCTCTGTGCGTGTTGATGGGTCTTCTTTGCTGGCTGCGTTCATGTTCGCTATGTTTGAAAGTTTCAATTTATATGAGTTAAATCCATAAATCGGACATTTGTAACTGTTTTGATACGCTTCCTTTCGTATTCCATGAAGATTTACATCGATTCCCGACCTGTGATGGTCTTGTGTCCGCCCATTTTCCAGAATTCGGTGTCCTGGAGCTGCCTGCCGTAGCCGCTGGCCTGATCCAGGGACACCATCACTCTATTCAGAGGGACGATCCTGGTTTCGATAATCTTCCGAATCATCCGATGCAGCCATGAGTTGTTGGGCTTTGTGAAAGGACATACACGCTTGCAGTTGCTACAACTGAAGCCGTTGTAGTCGAAGCATGTCTCGGGATGGATATACCACTTGTACGTGCCCGGATTGTTGGAGGGCGAAGTGCCTTCCCAGGTACGCGGCCCATGGGAGATGGATTGACTGGGACAATCGTCGGCACACAGCTTACAAGCCTCGCAAAATTCGGGGACACCGAAGCGGATGGGCGCGTCGGATTTCAGAGGCATGTCGGTAATCACTTTGGCCAGACGAATTCGGGGACCGTATTTGGGCGTGATGAGCAGGCCCATACGACCCAGTTCGCCCAGGCCGGCGTCGATGGCCATGGGGATGCTGAGGCCGACACCGTTTCCGGCGGGCAGGGCTCTGTAGCCCAGGGCGCGGATAAACTCGGCCAGTGTGGTGGCTGTGACCGCCATCCTGGAATAACCGTTGCCCGTGGCTGCCGAGGCCAGTCTTCCCGGCGAGTTGGCGATGCCGTAGAAATCTTCCTCAAAGGCCAGGACGACGACACGGTTCATCGATTCAGGAATATACCAGGCGTCTTCCGTCTGCTGGAAGCGCTCTCCATCTGCACGCACAGGAATCGAGCGTTCACGGTCGTTACTCTCGGGGGAGAAATGATCGCAGTACAGCCACAACCGGTTCAGTTCAGCGATTCCGGCGAGGGAAGCTCCGAAAAACAATCCCGCGTGCTTGACGGCACCCGATGCATCCTCCCAGTTCATGTCGATGTCAGCTGGGTCCCAGGGGCCTAAGTCGGGGATGCTCTCACCACGAACGGCTCCAAAGGGCCCGTCCCAACGGTAGGTAATACCGCGGGAGTACGCATAAGTCCACGATGCCGACATCAAAGCGTAATCCAATCGTGTTTGGTTGGGAATCTTCCCTTTCCCTTCGACCAGGTTGATCACCCGTAAATCCTCAGTTAATCCCGGCCGGTCCTGGCGGAGTGGGTCCCAGACGTTGCGGCTGAAGACGGTTCTTTTTTCACTCATGGGTTGCAGAACGTCCGGTTTTATTCGATAAGGATACTCACGATCGGTCATTGTTTCCACTGCGAAGCCGCCGTATTCCTCGTGTGATTCTACCAATACACCATGGGGCGTTTTGGAAATGACTTTGGGTACGGTATACATGCCACCGATGGCTGTTCCGATTCCCAGCATCTTTAAAAAATCTCGTCGCCTCAGCGATGAGTCTGACATAGTCGCGTTCCCTCTATATAATAAAAAATGTGTTAATCGATGGATGAATCAACGGTACCGTCTTGAAAAAACGAATCGTCTCAGCAGTACTCCCCAGATCACGGCAAGGATCCCCATGATCATACCCATGACCAAGGCTCCCCGGATAGTGCCTTCCTCCAGGAATGTCACGATAGTGGCCAAGACGAACACGGCGTAGATAAAACAAAAGGCCGTTAGGAGCCACTGCCACCAGGTGATGTGCAGTCTGCGATTTTGTGCATGCCGGACGAGAATCCCAAAACCAGCCATGGAAACAGCCCCGATCAAAATATACACCATCGTCTTGTCTCCTCACTAAAGATCATTGTCAATGGTTGGTGATAACCAATTATTTAATCTACATATATACGAAGAAAGAATCAAGGGAAAACATCATTTCGGTTTTTACATTCTCGAAGGGGTGATACGTTGTCATATTCTCTTGCGATGAATGTCATCATGAGGGCATTCGATGGTATTGGAAAAACGGCATTTAATCAAGTGTACGGCCAGATGGTCGTAAAGACCAGATCATATACAGACTCGACTCCTCATGGAAAGGAGAACGGTCGTAATTGCCGTAGAGCGTCCCAGTTTGAAATCCCGCTTCATGAATGAGTTTTTCGAATGTGTCCTTTTGATGAAGTACGAACCGTACGTCCACGGTTCGTTTTTCCTCCAGGCGGCCGCCGGCGTCGTAAAATTCGATGAACTCCGATAACCGGACGTGAAGTGTCTCCGGATCGACGGTTTCGGCGCCACACAAGAGGACGGTGCCTTCCTTGGCTTTTCGGGGATAGGTTTTCCATAAACGGAGTTGTCCGTCCGCATGTTGGAGCCGTACTGTGGGATTGTGAAGGGTACAAATAAACCGACCGACGTTGGATAGATGGCGACGGATGGCCTCCAGAGCCCGTTTTTGATTCCCGACGGAGAGTATTTCTGAGAAGGACTGAAAGGGAAGGATGATCAAATCGAATGTCTCATCCAGGTCCAATTCGCAGACGTCCATCCGATGTACGGAAGCGGAAAGGTTCCTTTCGTTCAACTTATCCCGCAGGACAGACAGCATTTCCGGAGAGTTGTCTACACACGTCAGGGGTATTCCTTTTTCAAGAAGGGGAATGGATACGCGACCCGTACCCGACATCAATTCCAGGACGGGGCCGTCCGTGCTCATGCATTCCTCGAGGAAGAAGGGGATATCGAATGATTCTCGGACGAATTCATCGTAGATGTCCGCGATTTTCGTATAATCGATGGCTTCTTTCCTCATGCGGAGGATTTATCCTTATCAGTAGTCACATTGTCATCTTGGATATGAACCCGGTCCCGAAATGGGGTGTCTTCGCATGACATATGGCACCCTTTTTAACTCTGAAGGTTGGGCGCCGACTCGGCATTCGAAAAACGATTGAAAAGAGAATCCGTGGCGAGATCGATCCCCAGCATTCCCTCAATCCGTTCCTATAATCTCTTTCGCCGTTGCGATGATGTCTTTCAAATCATCTCGATCAAAATTCAATTCTTCCAGAAGACGATTCACCAGTTGTTCGGAATCGATATTCAGACCGTACAGAGTTTCTTCATGGTTTTCGTTGTCGTACGAGTACGAGACAACGACTTCCGATAACATGTTGATGGCCGACATGTGCATGAGCGTGGGATCCTCATCCAGGACCAAATCCGTCAGATGATGATTTTGAATCACCCGGCAAACGACGTCAGGTAATTGCCAGGACTTCGATACCACATACCCGACCACACTATGATTCGTCTTGAAATGATGTTCTTCTATTTCGACCAATGATCGGTGGTCAGACTCTGAGGATTGAATTTTTTCAAAATAATCTTGATATTTTTTGGCTAAAATCAGTATGCCGCAATCGTGAAACAGGCCGGCCATATAGGTTTGACTCGGGAAAATGAGGCCGCCGCTAAAAATCCGTGCCTTGTGAGTGATAAACTGGGATATACGCGCGACATGCATGGAATGGTTGAAAACCGTTTCGATAGCACTGTCCATAGTTGGTTCGCTCATCAGCATATCCCGGAGCGACGATGTGCAGACGATATTCGTAAAGTTTTCCAATCCCAAGACGGTCAAGGCGTGTTCGATGGAATGGACCTTGTACCTGAGACCAAAATACGCGGAGTTGGCTATTTTTACGATCTTCGCTGCCATGGAAATATCCTGGCTCACGTATTCCTTGAGTTTTTGAAATTCGGGTTCGGGTTTTTGAACCTCATCGTAGATGTTCATGAGTACCTGTGGATGGCTGGGGATATCGATGCTTTCGATAATCGCTTCCGCTTCTTTCATCAGAGTGGTGTCCATGGTTCAAAGTTCTCCTCTAGAAAATAACTACACAATTGTCCGGCAGATCGATGTGAGCATCGATGATGACAATACCCGCGAGAGCAATCTCAGCGTTTCCTCCCATCTGTGAGGAACAGTCCGACTTTCCCTTGATGCCACAAAATATGGAATCCGAAGGACAGGATGGAATACCGACCGATCATTCTCTCCCACGATCTGAAATTGTAGATGCGTTAATAAACGAGTGGATACTCTGCGGTTACTGCCCATCCATCGATGATACCGCAGGCAGAAAATTCGAATAGACCCTAAAAAACAGAGAGTCCTGCGACGATGGATATCTTCACATCCATGGTATCATGGGCATCGTATAAGCGGAGAATTCCCCATCGTCTTCATGATCGTGTAAATATAAAAATAAATGGGTGAATATTGCAAGGATTATTATTCAGGGCAGGTCTTCTGGTTCTGACGGACATCGGGTGAAATGTCGAGTCATCACCACGCGTACACGTGGCGATGACTCGATGAATCTGCTTCTATTGCGTTGGATAAATGTTTACGCCCAGTACGAAATTGAGAATCATGCCGATGATGATCAGGGCTGTCCAGATCAGCATGATGTTGGTGATTTTTTGGGCTTTGTGGTTGATCCATCCCCAGATAAACGTGTAGAGGGCACAGATGATGCCCAGTATCCCCAACCCGACGCCCTGCTTCTTGAACAGTTTGATGAGGACGAGGATGAAACACACCAAGGATCCAAGGCCGACAAGGTACATTAATGCTATCATATGGCACCTCCCATAAGTAAGTAATGGTTAGGATAGTGGCGGCTTCAATACGAAGTCATGAACGCCACACGAATGATCCAGTAGACGACCAGGATGATCATGACAACCGTCACGATTCCTGTATGCCTCTCGACATGTTCGATGGTTTGGATGGCACGTTTATGTGACTGTGTGGGTAGGAGTGAGATGATGAGTGTGAGAAAAAATCCCAGTATAAAAACCGGAGCCATCGCATGTTCGAGAAAAGCGGCGTGCCAGTGGCCGCTGAACAGATGTACCGTGGCTGCGGTAAGCCCGCATCCAGGACATCGAATTCCAAGTAATTCACGTACAGGACATGGCCAGCCGACGTGCAGGATAACAGACGTTGCAAGATGAACAGCGACGATGCTTACCAGTATCCAGGCATGGCGTCTGTCTTTGAGGAGTTTCGCAAAGACGGGAAGGCGCCATTGTTTTAAGAGCCAAGCTCGCAACGTCGGATGTACCATGGCCTCCTGTTTACGTTTTTTTAGCTACAAACGTACCGTTGGGCTGGTAGAAGACGACCTCAACGATTTCTCCATGCGTGTCTTTTTTGAACTCAACGCTGAATCCGTTCATTCCTTTGAGATCGAAATTCATCTCTCGTGTTGGAACCAGGGTATACGTGGGCTGCCCCGGTACGGTCAGGGTCAGAGTATCCTCTCCTCGCAAGTCAACCGTAATGACGGTTGAACCGAGCTCATACTGACCGACGAATTGCACCAGGACGTCTTTCTGCGACAACGATTCATCCACCACGAGCTGAAACACGATATCGTCGACACTGGATTCCAGGGGAATGGCCAGTTGGTCGATGTCTCCTTTTTTATTATAGAAAAACGTGACTTTCAATTCCTCCAGGGGATCCATGGGGGATTCGGGGATCTCGAAAATATCGTAATGATAATGCTGGAGGGGGCAGTGAAAACTGTTGAACGAGAGGTTTAACGCCTCATCCGCGAGTTCGACGGTCACGATTCCGTAACCGGGATGCTCGTATTGGCCGGTATAGTCGGTCAGGTCATGGGATGGCGTCGTGCCTTCTTTTCGATCGCTGTATTCGTCATCCTCGGCGTCTGCTTCGGCATTTTCGTTCTCTTCTTCCAGTTCTTTGATGCGGCTCACCCAATCGATGGGATCCAGACCCAGCAGACGGTCGTACAGGTTTCTGCTGATGATGGTGGGTACGGGATTGTTGCCAGACATGTTGGTGAGGATCATCGCGCCGATTTTTTTCTGCGGCATGAACGACAAGAGCGAAATGAATCCATCGATGCCTCCACCGTGATGAATCAGTACATGGCCGCGGTATGTCGTGATAAAGAGACCCATGCCGTAGCTGTTGTGGCCGAGTTCCTCGTAACGGATGGTGCCGGCCATGGGCATCTGGGGTGTCTGCATCTGTTGGGCCATGGTTTCGGAGAGTAATTGCTCGTCGCCGTGTTTACCCTTGTTTAGGTGGAGATTGACGTACCGGATCATCTCTTCCACACAGGAGTTAACGGACCCGGCCGGCCCGATTTCGTCGATGTTCCGATACGGTATCTTTATCACGTTATCCTCCAAGACCGCATAGGGCAACGCAAAATCGTCGGATTTTTGCATACCGTCCACGGAAAAGTTCGATCGTGTCATGTCCAGGGGCTGGAAGATTTTTTCTCGTATCAGATCCTCCCACGTGGTTCCTGCCACATGGCCTGCCAGATAACCGGCGGTCATAAACATCAGGTTCTGGTACTGGAAGGTGGATCGGAATGGATGGCTGGGCTCAATATATCGCAGCCGGTTGAATAATTCCTCGCGTGTAAAAGCAGCGCCGTACCACATCAGATCGTGACGAGGAAGACCGGAGCGGTGCGTGACCAGGTCTCGGGGCGTCATTTGCCGGGTCGCTACCTCGTCATGAAGCCGGAATTCGGGGAGAATCTCCTGCACGGGCTGATCCCAGTCGATCTTGCCTTCGTCGCTGAGCATACCGAGAATCGTCACAGTCATGGATTTGGTAACCGAGCCTATGGCAAACAGTGTCTTGGAAGTCACGGGCTGTTTGTTTTCCAAGTCTCTGTATCCATATCCCTTGGCAAGAATCACCTGGCCGTCCTCGACCACGGCTACGGCCATACCGGGAACTTTCCATTCCTTCATCACGCTGGTGGCAAAGGCATCGAAGCCTTTCAATTTCCCTTTTTGGGCATTCGCTTCAGCAGAGACAAGAAGTACCGAAACCAATCCTAAAACAATCAGGCTGCGTCTTGGTGATTTCATGAAATTACCTCCGTTACGTTTCTGTGTCCACGCGAATAAGAATACGAATTAGATGTCGTTCACCGTTTCCTTTACAGTCCAAAATATCCCGGATTCGCCCAGAGGGACACCGCGCCGATAAGGGCGATGATAGTGTAAATCCAGATGATTTTCAGCACACCCGTGTATTCTCGGAAGCTTTCTTTCAGGCCGAACTTGACCAGGCCCCACCGCTGAGCCGTGGCCATGATAGCAACGTAGAAATAGAACAAATACAAGTATGAGCACAGGACGAAACCCCATGGACGGGCTTTTAAAACGAAAAAGATGGCCAGGGGAACGATGATGATATGGGATACAACGTCGGCTACGGAGAATCCCCACTCCATGACCATATGGGTTCGATTCACCGTATCAGGGTCATTGGGTGCGTGTTCCTGCACACGAAGTTTCATGGCGAGTTTCCAGTCGATGACAGAGATGGCTTGAAAGATCAAATTCAATCCTGCGATGAGACCAAGAATGATGGAGGACAACCAGAGGCCCAAGGGAAGTTGTCCGACTGGCTGAGTCAGGAATGACATGTCACACCTCCTTGGAGCGAATCGTATTCCAGAAGGATGTTTTCAAAGATACAAAAATGAAAACAAGAAAAACAGGAAAATCTTCATCCGATGTTATAAAATCGAATAGGCCGAGCTATTAGCACTCTTATCCTACGCCCTGTATTTTCGCGAATCGTACGATGTTAAAGAGATGAAATAGACTATGATCGATAGCTTGCCGGTTGTTGGGCGAACAGGAAGTTACAAAGAAATGCCGGCTGTCAGCAGGATAATCGAGATGGGTTGGTCTTGATCGAATTCATCTTCCCCGGATTCGCCATAGAACTCTACTTCAACGGTTCCCTCGGCTTCGGGCTCGCGCATACCCAAGTATCTTAAACCGATGTTGATTTTATCGTTGAGGATCAATCCTATTCCAAAACAAAACCCCAAGGAGGAAGTCAGGCTGTATTTTACCTGTCTCGTATAATCGTACTCATTGCCAAACTCGTCAGAGATTGTCAAGTTTTCCTCGAAGCCAGGAAATTTGGCAAAGTTGATACCCGCTTGCCCGACTCCATATAGTTCGGCCGTCGGAGAGAGAGTCAATACCCATTTCAAGCCTGACATAATCGGTATGTTCAAGTACGAGCCGATTTCGAGGTCAAAATCCTCAATATCCAAATCATAATCAACGAATTCATCTTCGCGGGCATCCTCGACGTCATCTTTATCTACGTCGTAACCGTTGTACAATAACCACACATTCGAAGTCCAGAAAAGACCGGGAGTTCCCAGGGGATAGTTGAATTCGATACCGGCGCCAAAACCTGTCTTGGCGAGTCCGGCATCGAAACCTTGGTCGTCTCCAAAGTCACCGGATGGTATGGACAGAGTCCCGTACACGCCAAATCTTCCCTTCTGCAATTGACCATACAGGGCCGAAGAGAACACCCCTATTACAATCACAACAGTAAGTACGGAACGTTTCATGACCTTATCTCCCGTTTAGTCGATGTATCTTTGGTGTTGAGTAAATATCAGAATGAATCGTTTTTTAATTTCAATGAAGATTGTGCCCCCGTTTCATCAGGTGTTTATTCCTTTGCGAACGAATCACACGATATCTTCCGATTCTCAATTCGCAAAAAAGCGTCACGTTTTCCATCAGATAGTATTGTCTTTACAGATTACATTGAGATGTTTTTATACAAATCGTAACAACTTGATGTGAGATTCGGGCCTGAGATTCCGTTATCCTCGTGCTGACCGCACCAGACCCGTCAGCATGCGGCCCACTTCTTCCGTGGCCAGGAGCAGCTCCTCATGGTTTTTATAATACTCCAAATCCTTGGACAGGATAACATAGTATTTTAATTCCTCCAAGGCAACTTGGCAGGCTTTGTACGCAGTCTCTTTCTCGCGGGGATTGCGGCGCATGAAACCCTCGGCGATCTTGATGGGGATGGTCATGGCCGCTGTACGCATTCTGGAGACCAGCTCGGGTCGTTCCTCCTTGGGGAATTTTTTCGTAATTTCATACACGTCCATGACCAGATCATGAGCTTTCTGCCAAACGTTCAACTGGCGGAAGTCCGTTAATTTTTCAGACACGTGGTGCCTCCTCTTGATTTCAGGCGGATAGTAAGGGTAATGGGTTAAATGGTTCCTCTCAGTGTGACGATATACTGCCTGATGGGTTCGACGAATCGCTGCCGAAGTGTATAATGGTAATTCCTCAGGTTCTTTCCCTCAAGGCTGATTTGTATTCTGCTCCAATCAAAAATGATGCGTCCGTCCATGACGTGCATGGGAACGCGCTCGTCGGAACCGTATACATTCACGACGTTCTCCATCCGGCTGGCATACCGATAATCCCATCCCAGGGTCAGGCGCCAGAATTTAAGCTGAATGCCTGCGTTGAAACGATGCCTGGAACGGTAGTTCAGGGTTTCTCCGGTGTTCAGGTCTTCGGGATCGATCAGTGTATATCCGAAAGTCGTGGAGAGATGCTGGTCGTAGGCGCTTCCCATCAGGCGTATTTCCAATCCTTGATTCCTGGCTTTTCCCAGGTTGACGAATTGGAAAGCCAAGAGTTCGGGGTTGATATCCACATCGATCATGTTCCTGTATCGGCTCCAGAAGCCTGCGATGTCGATGATGAAGCTGGGATTGGCATGCTCGAATAC
>Ga0180438_10001376_pt1 | contig 43319 bp, 41 predicted proteins | sample SS_ome_12_FD_132455 | JGI IMG/M metagenome (GOLD analysis project Ga0180438, IMG submission 132455) | Hypersaline lake sediment archaeal communities from the Salton Sea, California, USA - SS_3_D_2 metaG | ecosystem: Environmental > Aquatic > Non-marine Saline and Alkaline > Hypersaline >...
ATTTCGGATTTCGGATTTCGGATTTCGGATTTCGGATTTCGGATTTCGGATTTCGGATTTCGGATTTCGGATTTCGGATTTCGGATTTCGGATTTCGGATTTCGGATTTCGGATTTCGGATTTTCCGACAGGATGCCTTCCGCCGTCATTCGTTGCCGCACTCATGCTTGACCACAAATTCATCGTCGATAACCCCGACCTCGTCAAACAAAACAACGCCAACCGCGGCGTGACGGCCGATGTCGATCGGTTGATCGCATTGGAAGAAAAACGCCGCGTCCAACTGGCCGAAACCCAGGAACTCAACCGCCAGGCCAACGAAGTCAGCAAGTCGATCGGCAAGGCCAAAGACGCGGAGCAGCGCGAGGCCCGCAAGGAAGAGGGCCGCCGTCTCCGCGAGCAAAAGGACGCCGCCCAAAAAGAGCATGATGAGTTGGACGCCCAGATTCTGGCCATTTTGGCGCTCATTCCCAATCTCTCACATCCCGCGGCGCCCATCGGCAAAGACGACAAGGCCAATCTCGAACTTGGACGCGGCAAATGCCGGCCGAAGACGTTCGACTTCAAACCGCTGGACCACGTCGAGCTTGGCGAGAAACTCGACCTGTTCGACTTCGAGGCCGGGGCCCGCGTCGCCGGGCACGGATTTTATTATCTGAAGAACGACGCGGCGCTGCTCGAACTCGCCTTGACGCAGTTTGCCGTCAACCGCCTGGTCGCGGCCGGTTTCACGCCGATGATCACCCCCGACCTGGCCCGCGACGAGGTGCTGCAAGGCGCCGGCTTCATCCCTCGCGGGCCGGAGACGCAGATCTATAGCGTGGCGGATACCGATCTGTCGCTCATCGCCACGGCCGAAATCACGCTCGGCGGTCTGCTTGCAGGTCAGACGCTGGATGCGGACGAACTACCCCTGAAGTTTTGCGGCGTGAGCCATTGCTACCGCACGGAGGCCGGCGCCCACGGCAAAGCCACCCGCGGCCTGTTCCGCGTGCACCAGTTCACCAAGATCGAGATGTTCGCCTTCACCACGCCCGAGCAAAGCGAGGCGATGCACGAGGAGTTGCTGAGGCTGGAATGCGAACTCTTCGACGAGCTGGAGATCCCGTACCGCGTGGTCGATACGGCGACGGGCGACCTCGGCGGGCCGGCCTATCGCAAGTTCGATCTCGAGGCCTGGATGCCCGGCCGGGGCGAGGGCGGCGAATTCGGCGAGGTCACCAGCACCAGCAACTGCACCGACTACCAGGCCCGGCGTCTGAACATCCGCTTCAAAAAGAAAGGCGAAAAGGGGTCCCAATTCGTCCACACGCTCAACGGCACGGCCATCGCCATCAGCCGGGGCCTGATCGCGCTGCTGGAAAATCACCAGCGCGCCGACGGCGGGATCGACGTTCCGGCGGCGCTGCAACCTTTGCTGGGAAAGACGGAGTTGGCGGCCTCACCTGGAACGCGCTAGCGTGCCATGTCGAAGGCTCGCTCGTTTAACCGCAAGCCGAAGGCGCCACGTCTTGCCCGCATGGGCGCCCCGTCGCCTGCGGCTCGGGGTTCAACGAATGAACGGGGTTGGGGACTTTCAGGCTCGATACCGGATCTCGCCCCCAAAACCCAGCACATCTTGCCCAGTTTCGCCGCCGCAGCAAGAAAAATTCTGGCCGAGGGTCTTTGCCACCGTTTGACAATGGGGGGCCGGTTCGCTAAATTAACCATCGTCTCCTATTCTTATCTGCAGCGTCGTTTGCGCTGCGAACCGGAACAAAGAAAGCGGAATAGCGAGGCGGATGAGGCCGCAGCCTGCGTACGGCTGCGCGATTTTATTTCTTTCTTCACTCTGGGAGGTGTGGCATGGCTACACGAATCCGCTGCGGAAGACGAGGCTTTACCCTCGTCGAGTTGTTGGTGGTGATTGCGATCATCGCCATTCTGGTGTTGCTGCTCTTGCCGGCGATCAACGCCGCGCGGGAAGCGGCTCGTCGTAACGGCTGCTCGAACAACATTCGGCAGGTCGGTCTGGCGCTGAAGAACTTCGAAAGCGCCACGCGTCGGTATCCGATCGTCAGTGACACGCTCGCCGACGATACCCCGCTGCTTGGCACGGGGGCCCCCGCGCCGGGCGCCATCACCTCGGGCGAGGAAGCGGGCTACAGTTGGTTGGTGAAGGTCCTGCCCTACATCGAAGAGCGCCTGCTCTACGATGAGATCACGGCCAAGTCCAGCAAGTTCTCGATAGCTGCCCTCGCGACCACCATGGAGCGGGTAGCGGAAACGCACTTTGCCGAGATTCCCGTCAATTCCCTGACGTGCCCCAGCTACGGCGGTTCGCCCACGGTTCTGGACGTGACGGCGTATTCCACGGCCACGGAAGCGGCGATCGGCAACTACATGGCGCTTTCGGCGACCCATAAGAACAGCACCACCGGCCTGTTCGAGCAAGGTGTCATCGTTTCCAAGGCCGAGAACAGCAATCGCGGCCTGAGAGTCGAGGACATCCGCGACGGCGAGTCCAAGACGCTGGTGGCTTGCGAGTCGAAGGACGAGCAGATCGGCTCGTGGTACGATGGTCAGTCGACGTGGGTTACCGCGTTGATTCTCGAAGACATCACCACGCCCGACGTCACCGCTCCCACGGCGGCCTTTACGAACGCCGCGGACGGCAGCCCCCCCGGAAATATCCAAGACGGGCACCTGGGGATCAACGCCGGCAGCAAAGACATTGCTGGCGACGTCTACCTGAAATCGGCGCCTTTCACGACGGCAAAGCGCGGCTGGGGCGCAAGTTCGGACCACTCCGGCAACGTTGTGCTGCACGTGTTTGCCGACAATCACGTGCAGGGCTTGACCGACGCCACGGACGTGGCGCTCTACTATCGCCTCGCCACCCGCGCTGGCAAAGAGCCTGTGAACATGGATGAACTCTAAGCCACGCTTCAGGCCGACGGCCTGAACCGGTTGAAACCCGAAACGGCCTCGAGCCCCGCGCTCGAGGCCGTTTTTGTTGGGCCGTCGTCGTTTCGCCGTTGTCGATGGGTCGTTGTCGATGGGTCGTTTAGCCGTCGTCGGCACGACGACGGCGGGTCGGCCAATCCACGCGGCGGACCCCTTGAACCTCCCGCCCCCACGACTTATCTTTGTTGATAGGTAGGCGAGGACGGGTCAGGAGCCCTCGGTCTGCGGGCGCTGGGTATTCCAACGTCCCGCTCGCAGCGGCGTTCCGGCCCCATACGCCCACCACCACTTGCCGAAGTGGCGGAATTGGCAGACGCGCTAGATTCAGGTTCTAGTGGGGGTTAACCCCGTGGAGGTTCAAGTCCTCTCTTCGGCACCTCGCCACCAAAACCGTTACGTCCAACCATTTCCTGGCCGCTGGTCCGGGCTAGGGCTGGGATGGTGAATCCGCCCCTTCCGCTGGGCCGTAGTCGTACACGCGGTAGGTCTTCGACCGCCGGGCGCCGCCGCGTTCCAGCGTTTTGCGCGAGAGGTGGTTGCTCTCCGCGACCCAGGAGAATTCTCCCTCCTCGATGCCCCAATCCAGGGCGTCGAACAGGATGCGGTTGAGCAGCACCAGCGGCAGCCCCCACCGCTGGAATTCGGGCGTGACGTTGGTCGCCAAGAGCCGGCAGCGTTTGATCTTCCGGCGTCCGTAGAAGAGCTTCATCCAGCCGAAGGGGAAGAGCCGGCCGTTCATTTCCTTGATCCGGCCGTTGTAGTCGAGCATGCCAAAACAGGAGGCGACCGACTTCCCATCGACCTCGGCGATGGAGGTGATCTCCGGCACGATCAGCTTCCGCATGGCCTTGACGCCATGCGCCACCTCGCCCTCGCTCATCGGAACGAATCCCCAGGTGCCGGGCAGCGAATCATTGTAGATCCGCAGCCACGTGGCGGCGTCCTCGTGGAACCGTTTGCGGTCGAGCTTCCGCACTTGGATATTGAAGCGGCGTTTTACTTCGTCGATGACGAACTGCAGCTTGGGATCGACACTGTCGAGCATGCTGATATCCGCGACGAAGGCGTATAAATCCTGCGTCTTGACGAAGCCGTACTCCTCGATCAACCGCCCGTAAAACGGCGGATTGTAGGTCATCATGAACATCGGCGGGTCGTCGAAGCCCTCGACCAGCAGCCCCACCTCGTAATTGAGCGACGGGTTGACCGGGCCGCGAAGTTTCTCGATGCGCTTTTCGCCCAGATACGCCCGCGCGGCGTCGAATAGGGCCGCCGCCACGTCGGCGTCATCCACACACTCGAAGAAGCCGAAAAAGCCGCGGGTTTCTTTGTGGACCTCGTTATGGCGATGGTTGATGATCGCCAGCACGCGGCCGATGGGCTCCTTCCCGCGATAGGCGATGTACGCCTCCCGCTCGGCGTACTCGTAGAAGGGATGCCGCGCGAAGCCGGTCATCTCCTTTTGCGTCTTTCGCAGCGGCGGAATCCAGACAGGGTCGTTCTGATAGAGCCGCCACGGCAGGTTCAAGAAATCTTTGCGCTCCCGCCGTGTCCTGACAGGCCGGACTTCAAAAGTGGACATGAGGCTTCCTTACCTGGTGAGGCGAGTGCGCGGCGCCGGGCTCGCGCGGCGGTCCGCCGGAAGCGACTCACTCTACCCCCGCTGCTTGAGACCGGTCAACCGCGACTCGGCGTCGTCTCTCGACGAACGTTTGCCAGAGACCGTCGAGTGGCGCCGGGCCGAAGGCTCGCTGGCGCCGCCAGCCGTTGTGGGCTGGATCGCAAAATCCAAGGTTGCGCCCGCGGCCAACCCCGCAAGCGGGTCGACTTCGGTCTGAATTCAAGGAACTCCCTTTTCCAAAAAAAATTCTGCCGCGGCTTGATGCACACCGACATAAATGCTATATTTGCCGTAGCAATTATAGAAATCCGAGCCGGGTCTCACCCGGTCTCGTCGCCCCCACCAGACACTGCCCCACTGGTGGGGGCATTTTTTTCCGATATTACCGGCTTGGCGCCACCGCCTGGCCGTCTTGGAGCGAACTGGCCGGCGCGACGATCACCTGCTGCTTCGGCGTAAGTCCCTCCACGATTTCCACTTGCTGGTCGTTGATCAGCCCCGTTTTCACGGCGACGAGTTCGGCCCGGCCTCCCCGCACCGCAAATGCCTTCCACTGGCCGTCCGCTCCGCGGAAAACGGCCGACCGCGGCACGAACACGCCGCTGGGCTTCTCCTTGGTGAACACGCGGACCCGTACGCGGTAGCCGACGCGCAAGCCGCGGGTCGTGAGCAACCCGGCAAGCCGCTCTTTATCGAACTCGATCATCACCAGCACCCGCTGCTGTTCCACTCCCAGCGAACTCACCTTCGTGAATCCCTCGGGGTTCACGCGTTTGACCGTCCCGGCGACGCCTTTTCCGACGCCCGCGCCAATCGCCGGCCCGTATATCTCCGCGCGATCCCCGGGCCGAATTTCGACGGCCTCTTCGCTGAGGATTTCGGCCGCGACCTCGAGTTCCTCGAGTTTGCCGATCTTGGCCAGCAGTTCTCCGGCGGCGGCCACTTGCTCGGTGTGCGTGTCTCGCACTTCCAGGACCACCCCGTCCACCGGGCTTCGCATGGCGCCACGCTCCTTGCGGGCCTTCACCTGATTAAGCCGGGCGACCGCTTCGGCCTTTTCCTTTTCGAGAACGGCGGCCGCGAGTTGCTTGCGGTCGATGTATTGGGTGATGAGTGTGGGCAGGAGTCGCGTCGCGGCCTCGATGGATCGCATCGCTTCCCAAACGAGCACATCCTGGCGGTAATCGACCGCGGCGGTGACCGCGTCCACCTGGGCCCGCTGCAGTTCGTCGGGCGTTACCGCGATCGACGCCTGCCGCAAGCGCCCGAGGTAGCTTTCCGCGTAATCGAGCCGGGCCTGGCCCGACTTTTTCCGCTCGTCGGCGGCTTCGACGGTCGCTTCCATCGACTTGACGAATTCGAACGCCTGCTGCCGCGATGTCGTTTCCACGGTGGCGTCGTTGTTTTCGGCGATGGCCCGATCCAGCCGATCGACCACGGCCTGGGCCTCGTCGAGTTCGTACTGGAGGTCGGCCGGCGCCACCTGGGCCACCAGATCGCCGGCTTGGATCGCTTGCCCCTCGACCAGTTCGATCTCCTCCAGCCGGGCGTCGAAGGGCATCGTGATGTCGTACGAGCGGGGCAGGCGAGTCTTTCCCTGCTCATCGACATACTCGGCGATCCAGCCCTGCTCGACGGTCGCCACCTCGACCGGTTCGCCGTTGTTCATTTGCGAGTAGCCGATCAACGCCGCGATGACCAGAACCGCCACGGCGGCGATCACGTATTTCCAGGGCATGGGGTAACCCTCCCTTTTATGCGAAGCAAAATGTGACCATCATAAGTCCCTGCCATTCTAACCAATCCTGCCAACGGAAGTGGGACCATGCGTATTCCCAAGCACTGGGTTTTGGGGGAACATCGGGAACAAGACCCTCAAGGCCGCGCGCATCGCTTCGTGGCCTGGGGAAGCTCGCTGACCAGCGACGAAGACGCCGAGCGCGATGCCCGCCAGCGGGCCGAACGGCTGGCCTCGGCCGTCATCAACGGCCGCCGGCCCGATCCCTACGAGTACCTCAGCGACCGTCCGCTGAAGGAGCCGATCATCCGCGAGATGGAAGAGGACGGCCAGGTGGCGGCCGCGATTACCCGCAACCGGTACGGCGCCGCCGTGCTCAACACCGCCGACATCTGTTTCGTGGACGTCGATACGCCGGCGGGGCGGGCCAAAGGTTTCTTCGACGCGATCAAGCTGATCTTTAGACCCAAAACGGCCACGGAGCGTTTTGAAGCCGCCCGCCAAGAGCAGGCCGAGCGGATTCGGCAGTGGGGAGAACTCAACGGCCGGGCGCTGCGGCTGTACCAGACGGCCCGCGGGCTCCGCGTGCTGATGACCGACGGCCGCCACGACCCAACGAGCCCGGCCACGCTGGAACTCTTCCATGAATTCGGCGCCGACCACCGGTATCGGCAATTGACCAAGGCGCAGGAGTGCTTTCGGGCCCGATTAACCCCCAAGCCTTGGCGGTGCGGCTGCGAACGGCCGCCGTGTTCGTTTCCTTTTGTGTCGCACGAGCAGCGGGAGAAGTTCGACGCGTGGCTCGCCAAGTATGAGCGGAAGCGGCGGGAGTACGCCACCTGCCGCCTGGTCGCGGAGGTCGGCCAGCCGCAGGACGACGCGCAGTTGCGGCTCATCGTGGGCCTGCATGACGAACTGAGCGGTGTGCATACGGAATTGCCGCTGGCGTAACGTGCGCCGCCGCCAGCGTGTACGGTAGACGGGCAGATAGCCCCGGCCACTGGCCGGGGAGAGCGACGTCACAGCGCCCAATGGCGATCCCTTCCCAAATCACCCGCCCCTGACCAATGGTCAGGGCTATGACCTATCCCATGCGATCCCTTCCCACCTACGCCATTCGTTGGGTGTGTTTTTGCCCACTGGCCATGTGCCTTTTCGTTCCGTTGGCGGCGCCCCGAGGCGTCGGCGCCGCCGAAGACAACGCCGCCGGGCCGCCCCGCCGCGTCGCACGCCAGATCGCCACCTTGAATAACAAGCGAATCAACGAGAGCAGCGGCCTGGCGTGTTCCCACCGATTCCGCGATTTGTTGTATACGCACAACGATTCGGGCGACCGTCCGCGGATTTATGCGATCTCGACCGGCGGCGCCGACGAGGGCACTTTCGAACTGGCCAAGACCGCCGCCCTTGACTGGGAGGACATGTGCTCGTTTCAGATGGGCGGCAAAAGCTACCTCCTGGTGGGCGACATCGGCGACAATTTCAAACTGCGGCCGACCGTCACGCTCTATTTGGCGGAGGAGCCGGCGACGAAGGCCGCCCGCGGCAACGTGCAGCGGATCGAGGATTGGAAGCGGTTGGACGTGAAGCTCAACGGCGGCGCCGTCGATCTGGAAGGACTGGCCGTGGACGCGCCGGGGCGAACCGTGCTGCTGGCGACCAAGGAATTCTGGAAGAACGACGCCGGGGCACGGAAGCACCGCTGCCGCATCTTTTTCTTCGCGTTCCCGCGGGAGATTCCCAAGGGGCCGATCACGGCTCGTTTTCTCTGCGACGTGAGCACGCCCAGCATGGTGACGGCGATGGATGTCTCCTCGAGCGGCGACCGGGCCTTGCTCCTGACGTATCGGGACCTGGTGGAATTCGTCCGCCGGCCCACGCCGATTGGCGACCTCGAACCGTGGGAGGACGCGTTCAAGCGTGGCGGCCAGGTGATCACGGTGGCCCGCCAGGCTCAGCCCGAAGCCGCGTGCTACGGCCCGGACGGCCGGACGATCTACATCACCAGCGAAGGCGTGCCGACGCCGCTGTTGAAGGTGGATGGAGAGTAGTAGCTCGGCATCGGTTGTCGTTCTTGGGGTCGATGCCGGTTTGCATGGAAGGTGGTTCTCGAGTGGCAGGGATGACTCGTTAAGCGGGGCCCCGGTAGAGCCGGGGGCTAACGTGGCGTGAAGTCGGATTCCAACGCCACTCCCTCCGCAAACGCCGCCAGCAGGTCCGCCGCATGGTCGATGTCGGAAAGGCTGATCATCTCGACCGCGCTGTGCATGTAGCGGTTGGGGATCGAGACGAGACCGGCCGCGACGCCCGCCCGGTTGATTTGGATGGCGTTGGCGTCGTTGGGTTGGGCCCGGCCGCTGGCGGCGAGCTGGAAGGGGATTTCCTTGGCGTCCGCGGCCGCCATCAGCCGGTCGGTCACCGCATGGTTCATGTTGGGGCCGCGGTAGATAACCGGGCCTTTGCCCAGGGCGATGTCGCCGTCCTGCTTCTTGTCAATCGTCGGGCAATCGGTCGCGTGGGTCACGTCAACGGCGACGCCCACCTGCGGGTCGATGCCGAACGCGCTGGTACGGGCCCCTCTAAGGCCGATCTCTTCTTGCACTGTTGAAACCGCGTAGAGCGAGCAATTCAGTGTCGCCGCGTCCGCCCGCCGCAAGGCCTCGATCACGACGTACACGCCGGTCTTGTCGTCCATGCCGGGCGAGTTCATCAAATCGCCCCGCATTTGCTGGTAGCCCAGCTCGAGCGTCACGGCGTCGCCCACGGCGACCACGCTGGCCGCCTCGTCCTTGTCCGCGGCCCCGATGTCGAGCCACAGGTCCTTCATCTTGAGCTGCTGCTTCTGCTCCTCGTCGGTCAAAAGGTGAATCGCCTTGCGGGCGATGACGGCGGGAATCGGCCCGCTGGCGGTATAGATGGTCATTCGTTGGCCGATAAGCTGCATCGGGTCCCACCCGCCGATGGGCGCCGCGTAGAGAAACCCCTCATCACCGATGTGGGTGACGATCATGCCGATCTGGTCGCAGTGCCCGGCCAGCATGATCCGCAGGTCGGCTCCGGGGTTCTTGCAGGCGATGACGTTGCCGTGGGCGTCGGTCCGCACGTCGTCGCAGAATTCGGACAGATAATCGCGAACGACGTCCTGGATCGGCCCTTCATACCCGGAGGGGCTGGGGGTGGTGAGCAGCTTTTTGAAAAAATCGTGCGGGGCGGTGGGCATGGGATCGTATTGCGAGTGTTGCGCTGGGTCGTCAGCGGAACGGCCAGGTCTTGCCGAGGGCTTCTTTCTGCTGTTCCCCCAGTTCCACAATTCCCTTGCGGCCGAGCGTGAGCAGCGACGAGAGCTGTTTCTCGCTGAAGGTGGCGCCCTCGCCGCTTCCTTGCACCTCGACGAACTGGCCGCGGCCGGTCATCACCACGTTCATGTCGACCTCGGCCTTGGCGTCTTCCTCGTAATTCAAATCGAGGGTGGCCCGGCCGGCAACGACGCCGACGCTAATGGCTGCCACGCTGTCGCGGAGCGGATACATGGTTCCGGGAAGTTTTTCCTGCGCCGCGTGAATCGCATCGACCAGGGCGACAAAGCCCGCCGTGATGGCGGCGGTGCGGGTGCCACCGTCGGCCTGGAGCACGTCACAGTCGACGACGACGCTGCGTTCGCCGAGGGCCTCCAGATTGGCGATCGCCCGTAGCGAGCGGCCGATGAGCCGCTGAATCTCGACGCTGCGGCCGTCCGGCTGGCCGCGATCCCGCCGCGACCGCGGGCTGGTGCTGCCCGGCAGCATGCTGTACTCGGCGGTGATCCAACCGCGGCCCTGGCCGGCCAGCCAAGGCGGCACACGCTCGTCGACGCTGGCCGTGCAGAGCACCGTCGTGGCGCCGCACTGGTAAAGCACGCTGCCGGGGGCGCTGCCGGTGAATCCCCGCGTGATGTTCACGGGGCGTAGCTGTTCCGGAAGTCGGCCGTCAAGTCGAGCCATCGCGGGCCTTGTGGGAAGGTTGCACGCAAGGCCCAAAGAATAGCGGGCAGGCGCCGCGGATGCAACGCCCGGAAGAGGCGGGTCGCGGCGCTACGGCTGCGGCGCCAGCAATTCGCGGTCGATGCGGGCCGCCGCCCGCTCTTCGGCCGCTTTGGCGGCGCCCGTCATCCGGCGGTACGTTTCGAAACGGACCTTGTCAAGCTCTGCCTCCACGGCGACGTTCTGGCGGTAGAGCGTGCTGAGCTGGCCGAACACCTCGGCGTGTTGCTGCTTGAGCGCGTCGAGATACTCGATTAGAAGTCGCTTTTCTTCGTTGAGCCTGGCGAGGTCGCCCGAGAGTTCATTCCGCTCACCGCCGACGCTCTCGACTGTCTCGACGGAGCCCCGCCCGGTGTCAATGAGCACCTGGGTATCGGTGCGGATGCGATGGCTGGCGTCTTCGAGTTCCTGAAGCTGGGAGAAGATATTTGCAAATTGGTAGTCGTAATCCCGCAGCTCGCGGAGGTAGATGCCCTCGACCAGTTCGCAGACGCCGGCCGCGATCAGCTCGTCGGCGTTCGGCCCATAGAGGACTGCCTCGTCGCCGGGTTCGAACCGCACGCGTCCGGCTTCTCGGTCATCGGCGGCGACTTCCCCGCCGCCGCCCCCGCCATCATCGGCCGGCGCGGTCTCCCCGATGCGGATGGGCGCCGCCAGGGCCCGCCCTTGCTCGTCGAAGTAGGTCTTGGGCAGGCGGGGGGCGTTCTCGCCGGCGTCCACCTCGATGCCCGGCACTTCTTCGCCGGCTTCGTTCTTCAGCGGCGGGTAGAACTCGGTGAATCGGACCCGCTTCCAAATCCGCGTCGGATCGTCGTCGGGCCGCACCTCGGTCGATTGGTCGCGGACGAATTGATCGATCACCCGCTGATACCGCTCATCGGAAATGGCCATGCCGCTTCGCGGCATGATCTCGATCAGCTCTTCCTGGGTGAAGCCCTCGAAGACGTCGCGGCGGTCGGTGGGCATCGTGTCGTACAGGGCCCATGTCGCGGTGGTGTCGGTCGCCCAGATTGCCTGATTGGGCGTCAGCGGCAAGGTAGGTTTGAGCGTGATGGTCCGCGGTGTCACCGCCGTCACTTCGAACGAACCGATGAACCCGGCCGGAACCTTGCCGCCCACGGCGTCGTCCATCCGCTCGCGGAAGGCATGCAGCAGCATCCCTTCCTTGATTTGGTGCGGGCGAATTTCATCGTCGGGCGTGTCGGCCGAGACGACGTCTGCCTTCACAGAATCGCCCGCCAGGCCTCCGGGGACCGTGTTCCGCCACACGCGACCACGGTCGATGAGGATGCCCGCCAGTTCGGACTCGACTTGGGGGATCGAGCTGTCGACCTTTTGCAGCTTGCCTTCCAGGTCGGGGTAGGCGCCGGTGGAGGTGAGTTGGTTGATCTTCACCTCCTCTTGCTCGATCAGGCCTTCGAGCCGCACGTATTCGCGCCGCCAGGTGGCGTGGGTTTTGAGGGTCCAGGTGGCCAGCACGGCGAAGTAGCCGCAGGCGAGAAACAGCAGGCACACCAGGATGATGTGAATCACCCGCCACGTCTTGGCGCTGAAGAAGATGAACACGAAAAAGGCGATGACGAGCAAGCCGAGCCCGATCATCAGCATGGTTGGAGCATCCATCGAGATCCGCTCATGGCTAGCGATACAAAGGATGGAAAGGGCGTACCGACAGCGCCGGACGGCCAAATCGCCTCACGCCCATTCTCTGATGATAATTTGGGGGCACTGGGGCGTCAAGGAATTCTATCCGGGCGGGCCGTATTCCCGCCCTGGTTTTTGCTACGGCGATGGACCGCCGCCGGATCATCCCCGCAATAGGAAAAATCGCTACGAGCCGACGCGATTATTGCCGGGGCAGGTCACAAGCAAATCCGAAGCACGAATATCGAAATCCGAATCAAATGCAAAGCACGAAGGTTCCAAATCCAAGACCACCAGCACGACGTGGCCTCGGTGGTTTCAAACATTCTGGTTTGGAATTTTGGATTTGTTCAGGATTTGGAAATTAGGATTTGGGATTTGAGCATGCCTGAATGGCGCGCTGAACTTACGCTGGAATATCCTAAGAGACTAAAACTGCCCCAATAACCGCACGTCATTCTTGAACAAGTCGCGAATGTCGCTGACGCCGTGCCGCCGCATGCACAGCCGTTCCACTCCCAGGCCGAAGGCGAAGCCGGTAACCGCTTCCGGATCGTAGCCCACCGCGGCGAGCACATTCGGATCGACCATGCCCGCCCCGCCGACCTCCAGCCAACCGCCGTTCCAGCTCATGTCCACCTCGACGCTCGGCTCCGTAAAGGGGAAGAACGACGGGCGAAAGCGAATCTCGACCCCGGACCCGAGGTAGCTTTGAGCGAACATGGTGAGCGTGGCTTTGAGGTCCGTCAGGGTGACCCGCTCGTCCACGAGGAGCCCTTCCATCTGGTGGAACATGGGGTAGTGCGTCGCGTCGGCGGTGTCGGGGCGGTAAACGCGGCCGAGCGAAATAATGCGGATGGGCGGCGGCGTGGTCTCCATCACGCGGATTTGCACGGTGCTGGTTTGGGAACGCAGCAGGAGCTGGCCGCCGCTTCCCGCCGCCGAGCCTGCCGCGGCCTTCAGGTAGAAATTGTCCAGCGGGTCGCGGGCCGGGTGCTCGCGAGGAATATTCAGCGCTTCGAAATTGTGCCGCTCGTCCTCGATCTCCGGGCCGTCGGCGACGGTGAAGCCGAGCCGGCCCATGATCTCCTTGAGTTCTTCCATCGTTTGGGTGATGGGGTGGAGCCGGCCGAGCCGTGCCGGGGCAAGGCGGCCCATGACGCGGCCGGGCAGGGTGGGGTCGAACCACTCCGCGGACTGCGGCGCCGCCTGCGAATCGAGCCGGGCCTGGGCGGCTTCCAAAAGCCCCGTCAGACGCTGCTTGGTCTCATTGAAAAGCTTGCCGACGTCCGGTTTCTCTTCCTTGGCAACGCCGCCCATTTCCTTTTGCAGGGTTTTCAACAGGCCCTGCTTGGCGCCGAGAAAGCGGACACGGAGCGCTTCGACGGCGTTAGAATCCGACGCCGATTCGAAGGCCTGCTCGGCGTCGGCTTGGAGCTGGCGAAGCTTGTCGGCAAGGGAAGACATAGGCGCGAGAGGTCCGGTTGCCGGTTTCCATAGCCCCGACCACGGGTCGGGGAGTGGGTCGTCGCGCGCATGACTCGCGCTGTTTTGCGGGCAGCGCGGGCAATCGGTGTACGCGCGCGTCCCCCGACCAGTGGCCGGGACGATGGCGCCGTCTTCAGGCGGCCAAGGCGTTCTTCGCTTCTTCCACCACGACCTCAAAGCCCGCCGGGTCTTCGACCGCGAGCTGGGCGAGCATCTTGCGGTCGAGTTGAATGTCCGCCTTTTTCAGCCCGGCGATGAACTCGCTGTACCGCAGGCCGTGCATACGGCAGGCGGCGTTGACACGGATGATCCACAGCTTGCGGAATTCCCGCTTGCGGTTCTTGCGGTCGCGGTAGGCGTACGTGCCGGCCTTGACGACCGTTTCCTTGACGGTCCGCAGCAGCCGCCTGCGGCCGCCGACGTAGCCTTTGGCTTTCTTGAAAAGCCGCCGCTTCTTTTTCGCGCGGGCGGCGCCGGTGGTGGTTCTCATGGTGGGGCTCGCTTATCGTCGCATTTCGCTCTGCGAAACGACGCTCGTTCGCGGAGCGAACGGCGACTATTCGCTAATTGCTGTACTTGCCCAGGGCCCGGGCGATGCGGGGGACGTCGCAGTCGGCCAGCGTGGTCGTGCCGCGGAGCTTCCGCTTCCGCTTCTGGCTCATGCGGGTGGCCAGGTGGCTGGTGCCGGCCTGGCGGTGCTTCACCTTGCCGGTCCCGGTCAGCCGGAACCGTTTTTTGATGCCTTTATGGGTTTTTTGCTTGGGCATGGCCGAAGCCTTTCAAAAACTTGACACGAGCGCCGAGGCGGCTGATCTGGCGATGAATTCACACCCTCGGAGCCGACCGGGATTCAGGGGGAAACCACGAATTATAGGCGGCATACCGCGGGCATGCAATGGGCCGATTCTGACGGTTTACCCCGTCTACCCCCCAATGGATGCAGGAGATAAAAACCCGCCCCGGACCGCGCCGCGCGGCTCAGTCCGTCCGCAGCCGCTGCTTTCGCGCCATTCGTTGCCGGTCATCCTTGCAGACCGGCGCCGCGGCGGGGCCGAGCATGTCCTCCCGCGGCTGCTTTGCCAGTGTGGACTGGCCAGATTGAATCATCGCCAGGGTCTGCCGGTAGGCGTCGCCGTTCTTGTCAGGGACGCTGGCCAGGATCGGGCTCAATTCCGGCCGGGAGAAACTGATCAGGTTCAGCTCTTCCCGCGCATGGTCTCCCTTCGCCCGCACGCCGCCGCGACCCGCCAATCGACAGAGTTCGCCCAGTTGTTCGTCGCTAATCGGCGAGCGGCCAAAGGGATGGTCGCGATAAACCGCGAAATAGCTGCCGTAATACGGCGCATTGAGGTCAATCCACGTGACAACGCGGGCCAGGTCTTCCTCGCTCAGCTTCACGTCATAATGCTCGCCCCGCATCACGTCGATCAGCTTGCTGCGGTGGGAGCCCCAGGCGTACGCCGGGAGCACGCCGGGCGGGCCGTCGTGGATCGCGCTGATCAGCCGCCTGGCGCCGCGCGGCTGGTCGGGCGTCCAACGAATGGCCGACCGCGCGTGCAGCTCGACGTATGACGTGTTGAAGACCAGTCCGAGATCGCCCGCCAGGTTCAATACTTCGCCCGCCGCCTGGCCGTAGTCGTGGCAGCGGACACAGTGGGCGTCAAAGACCGGCTGAACTTCCGTGAGGTAGTTGAAATCGCGCTCGGGGCCATACCACGGCGTGAGTTCTTCGGGGACGCGGAGCAGAGCCCGCCGGGTGAGTTTTTCGGGCGCAAGCGGCGGCGCCGCGCCGCGGTCTTCGTGGCAGCCGGCGCAGCCCGCCGTCTCGCCCGACATGAGCGTCGTGCCCGACCGCATCGACTGGACCATCATCTTGTTGGCGTTTAGCAGTTGAAAATAGACGAACTTGTCGGCCGGAACTGCGAAATACGCGGAGCCGTCGTCGGCTACGGAAGCATCGCCAAGGATGCGTTTGTTGGTGGTGAGATTCCAATTCATCGCCGGGGCCTGCGTCGCATCGATGCCGTAGGCCGTGTGGGTCCAGGCTCGCTTCGGCGGAGCCTGAACAACGCGGACGTGCTTGATCGTTCCCCGCTTCACGGCTTTCATGCCCGAACCTTGATACACGTCGTGCACGTAGAAGTAGCCGACGTCGCGGTCCGGGTCGGTGCGGTCGGGAATCACCGGCGGCGTTCGCCGTGCGGCGATGGGGATTGGATCGTAGCAGCCGAGGTCGCCGTCTTCCGCGTGGATCAGCGTTTCGTTTCCGGCCACGTCGATCAGGTAAATGCCCATCTTCTCGGCGCCGGCGTCGATTTGCCGCGAGACCAAAAAATACTCGCCGGCCGCGCCGCTTTCGGGATCGCACAGCGGGTAGGGATCTTCGTACTTGGGCCGCACGCGACTGAACAGATCGATTTTGCCCCGCTCCTCCATCGCGAAGTTATCAATCCCTTCCAGAAGACGCCGGGCCGACTCGGGCCAGACGCGGACGACCGGCTCGCTGCCGTCCATGCCCCGCCTGCGGTCCACGATGGCGATCGCCCCCCAGGGCCGGTCATGGCAGGCGCCAAACGTGCACACCACCCGCTCGCTGCCGGGGATGACGCGGGCGTCGTAGATCGCCCCGGGGCTCCAGGCGTTGTTACCGTAGAACAATGCATGGTTCGTGCCGTCGGGGTTGCAGGTCCAAAGACCGAACGATGGCCCGAATTGCCGATCCACGTACTCCCACCGCGAGTAAAGAATCCGCCCGTCGGGCATGGCGCTGGCGTGAATCTCCGCCAAATTGTTGCGTCCGATTTGCGTCAGCGTTCCTGGCAAATCGAGCACAAACAGATTCGGGCAGATATGCCGGTTGCACTGGCAATACTTCACATCGCGCGTGCTGCTAAAGACGATCCGCCCGTCGGGGAGATACGCGGGGTCGGTGTCCGCCAGTTCGCTGCCAGCGGTAAGCTGCCGCGGCTCGCCGCCGGCAAGCGACATTTCGTAGAGGTGGTAATCATCCTGCTGATCCCGCCGCATCGAAAAAACGACCCGCGCGCCGTCGAAGCTGATCTCCGGATCGCGGATGACGCCGGCAAGCGCCTCGCACAGGGTTTGCGTGGAAGTCCTGCCGCTCTCGTCAACGGCCAGAATCTTCAACGCGCCGGGCCCGCGGAACTTCCTCGTCGCGATCTCGCCATTTTGGAACATCGTCTCCGTGCCATGGTGATCGGAGGCATATTGATGTCGAACGACATACAGTATCCGCTGCCCGTGGAGTAAAGGAGGGGCGACCGTCTCCGCCGTGTCGGCCGCCGTCAAGCCAGCGGCGAACATCGCGGCGACGACCACGGCAAGGGCAAGTAGCAAACGGGACGCACAGGAGGGATTCATACGGCGGATGCTTCGGGAAGGATGGCGGCGACGGGCGAAATTATAGCCGCCACAAACTCGCAGCGCCACCCAAAAAGAAAATCAAGGTGATTTACGAACTCGTTCCCAGGCTCTGCCAGAAAATCAGGTGGCTCGTCCCTAGCCGTCCCCCCCGCCAGTCGCTAACCTACCGGAATGCCTCTTGCTGCGAAGTTTTTGGATCATTCCGATGACGCCCCCGTCCGACGCATCGAGCGGAAGTCGAAGCGGGAGATTGCCCGCATGCGCGAAGCGGGACGGCTGGTCCGCCGCGCCCACGAACTGGTCCGCGAGATGGTGCGTCCCGGTGTGACGACCCGCCAGATCGATACGGAAGTCGAGAAGCTATTCACCCGGCACAATGCGATCCCGCTATTCAAAAATTATCCGGGCGAAGTCCTCTTCCCGACGGTTACGTGCATGTCGGTAAACAACGCCGTGGTGCACGGCATTCCCAACAACAAGCCGCTGAAAGAAGGCGACATCCTCAGCGTCGATACTGGCTGCAATCTCGGCGGCTGGTGCGGCGACTCGGCCTGGACCTACGCGGTGGGAGAAGTCTCTCCGCTGCGAAAAAAGCTGCTGGAAGTAACGGAGGAATCGCTGTGGGTGGCGATCGAGGCTCTCGGCCGGCGCCAGTGGTGGAGCGAGGTGGCCGATGAGATCACCCGCTGCGTCCATGCGGCCGGGTTCTCGCTGGTCAGCGACTTCGTTGGCCACGGCATCGGGCGGGAGATGCACGAGGACCCGCAGGTTCCGAATATCGTGGATGACGACTTCCGCGCCAGACACGACTTCCGCATCAAGCCCGGGCTGGTCCTCGCGGTCGAGCCGATGGTGAACACCGGCGTTCAGGATTGCCGGGTGCTGGGCGATAAATGGACGCAAGTCACCGCCGACGGCAGCGACAGCGCCCATTTCGAACACACCGTGGCGATCACCAACAGCGGCGTACAGGTGCTGACGGGGCCGGACGAGTAAGTCGCGGTAAAGAACTGCGAGGGCGCCGGTTTCGACGTCGTTTTCCCCGGCCAATGGCCGGGGCTATGGCTGGGTGGACTTCGGCGGCAGCGGGGGGACATGGCTGGCGCCGATCACGGCGTCGTCGGGGTGCAAGCCGGCTTCCATTCGGCCGGCGTCGTTAGCGAAGAAGAGGTCGCCCGTCGGCGGAAGGCGGCATTCGGAAAGATACCGCACATGCCCGTCTTCAAACAGCAGGTTCTGCCCGCGTCCGCCGTGGTTGAGGCTGTTGGACCCGATCTCGCGATCGCGGGGCATGTCACTCATAATGGCGAAGTGCGGACGGGCCCGGTTCCGTGGGCCCACCACCTGGCCGCCCAGGCGGTATCCCAGGCTGTAGCCGTAGCTGCCGCCCATCTTCCGCTGGAGGCGAACCAGTTCCGGCCCTTTGGCTGCTTCGAGTTCCGCGCGGGTGGGAAGGACAAAATCCTCCTCCTCCGCCTGCGGCGACGCCGGGCAAATGACCAGCCGTTCGTTCAGCAGCAATGCATTCTCCCGCAAGATGGGCGCGTACACGCCGGCGGCGGCAAGGTTGCCTTCCGTCGCCGCCTCGGGGAACGCCCCGTTGTTGAGGTCGGCGAAATTCGTCAAAGCCACGCCCAGTTCCCGCAGGTGGTTCTGGCATTCGGCCAGCCGGGCGTGGTAGCGGCTTTGGGAAATGGCAGGGAAGAATAGCAGGGCCGCCGCCAGCAGCACCGTCCCTGCAATGAGCGTATCGCTGAACGTCCAGTCGCGGAAATCGCGGCGGCCCGACCGCGGGTACACGGAAAGTCCTCCGTCTTTCTCCGCGGCGGCGGGCCAGGGCCCTTGGTCGAGCCGCGCGAACACCATTTCACAGGTGCGGGCAGCCAGCCCCAACGGCGGCTGGTGTTCATGCGGAAGGCGGAGCCGCTCGCGAATCCGCCGGCCCAGTCGGTCGGCTTCCGCTTTCAATTCCGGGTCCGCTTCGATACGGCGGGAAAGGTCGGCGTGCTCGGACTCATCGAGCCCGCCGATCACATAGTCGAGCACTTCCTCTCGCATGGCGTTCTACTCACACCTTTTCGTGTCGCGAGCTTTGTTGTTTCGCTTCGTTTTCGAATCCGAACTCAGGTCTCGAGGGACCCGAGCCCGCTCTGTATCTTTTCAAGGGCGGTGTGCATGCGGCTCTTTACGGTTCCCACGGGGATGCCGAGGATGTCGGCCGCTTCCCGGTATTTGAGTCCTTGATAATACAGCAGGATCACCACTTGGCGGTAGGTTTCCGGCAGCGCGTCCACGACTTCCCTTAGCGCGGTTTGCTCTTCCGCAGCCTCGGTTTGCGAAAGCGGGTTGACCTCTTCCGATTCCAGCACGTTGACCAGTTGGCCCAACGCTTCATCGTTTCCTCGGGGGCGATCCAGGCTGACCGCCTGATGACGCTTGTTCCGCCGGCCCGCGTCGATCGCCTGGTTGGTGGCGACCGTGTACAACCACGGGCGGAAACGCCGGGAAGCGTCGAACTGGTCGGCCTTCAGGTGCACCTGCAAAAAGGTGGTCTGAAAGCAGTCTTCCGCCAGATCAGCGTCTCCCAAGTAGCGACGCAGGTAGTTGTACAGTTCTCGCTCGTAGCGGCTCACCAACTCCTCGAAGTATTCGGCGTCGCCGGTCTCGCGGTAAGCGGCCAGCAGCGATTCATCGCTGGGAGGGTTGCTGTCCTCGGCGGGGGGCCGCGATTTCGCGGAACGGTCCCACGTCATGCTATCGGTGTCGTACAGGGCTTCAGTCATTGGTTACGTACCGGACAAGAGTTGGTTCGCAGGAAAGTGACGACGAGTTTTCCGGCGGCCCTGCCTTTTCCGTGGCGCCGCGGGTTTTTCCTGCGAACGCATCGCTTGTCGGCAAACGGTTTGCCTCAGCGGCGCTTTCCCAGGTATTCGTTCGCGGCGTGGCTTCCTTGCCCGGCGAGTGTTTGACAGCCCTCACGACGCGTCTTACACTCACGACTCCTACGCTCCGCAAAACCCGTGCCAGAAGTTCTTCCATGAGCGAAACGCGGCCAACCTGGGCCCGCCCCGGCGACGTTAACGCCTTCTTTGGCCTGATGTTAGACAATATCGCGGATCTTGTGATCACCGTAAGCGTACTCTCGTACACGTTTGGATTTCCTGCAAAATTTGCATTAACGCACATGGCCCCGGGGACGGCCATTGGGGTGCTGGTGGGACTGCCACAAGATGCAACGGAGCCTGCCAAACTGGCGGACGACCCCGTCTTGGGAGCAAAAGTGCTTCAAGCGGCCACGTTCACCTGGCACGTGGGAATTTGTGCAATTGTGATCAGCGGGGTGTTCAATTTCGCCTGCGGCCTGGAAAGGACCGAGCCGAACGATGATCATCATCACGATTGACGGACCGGCCGGCGCCGGCAAGAGCAGCGTGGCCCGCAAGCTGGCTGGACGGCTGGGTTTCGACATCCTTGACACCGGAGCGACCTACCGGGCGGTGACGTACGCCGCATTCTCCCGCGGCGTTGATTTGGCCGACGATGACGCCATGGCCCGGCTGGCAGGTGAGATCGATATTCGAGTCGAAGGCCCGCGGGTAACGGTTGACGGAACCGACGTCTCCGACGCCATCCGCACGCCGGAAGTTACGAGCGCCATCCACTTCGCGGCGGATAACCCGGCGGTCCGCGAGAAGATGGCCGCCCTACAGCGGCGCCTCGCCGCCGGGCGAGACATCGTGACGGAAGGCCGGGACCAGGGGACGGTCGTCTTTCCCGACGCGGCCGTCAAGATTTTCCTCACCGCGTCACCCGAAGAACGCGCCCGCCGCCGGCACGCGGAACTCGTCGCCCGCGGCGCCACGATCAGCTACGAAGAAACCCTCGCCACGCAGGAAGACCGCGACCGCCGCGACGCCGCCCGGCCCATCGGCGCCCTCAAACGCCCCCCCGGCGCCGTCGAGGTGGCCACGGACGGCATGGACGAAGACGCGGTGGTTCAGCGGCTGGTGGAAGTGGTGCAAGCAACGGCGCCGGGAATCGGTTCCCCGGCCAATGGCCGGGGCGATGGCCGATAGCCCTGACCATTGGTCAGGGAAGGGGCGTTTGTCTCACAGACGAGCGCGTTTTGCCCCTGCCACGTCGCTTTCCCCGGCCAATGGCGGGGGCTATGGTCGCCGCCACATCATCTCGCTGTGGCCGATGTGGTCTTCCAAGCCGTGCTCGTAGGGCTCGGCGGCGAAGGTCGGCAGTTTGCCGGTGGGCGCCAGTTCCGCGATCAGCCGTCCCGCCGGGGTTTGGCCCGAAAGCCGAATGCGGAACAGATCCTCGATCACGTAGTTGTTGTTCTCATCGAGGCCGTGGATTTCGCTGATGCGGCTTATGCGGCGGGAGCCGTCTTGCGAAAAGCGCTCAAGCTGCACCACCAGGTGAATCGCCGCCGCCACCTGGGCCCGGGCCACGTAGACGGGGATATCGACGTCGGCCATCAGCGAGAGCGTTTCGAGCCTCACCAACGCGTCGTGCGAGGTGTTGGCGTGCACCGTCGTCAGGCTGCCGGCGTGGCCGGAGAGCATCGACTGCACCATGTCGAGGGCCTCGCCGCTGCGGACCTCGCCCACGATGATCCGGTCGGGCCGCATCCGCAGGCTGGTGGTGAAGAGCTGCCGGATGTTCAGCCCGCCCCGGCCGAACTGGTCGGGCCGCTGCACCTCCAGGTAGATGCAGTGCTCTTGCGGCAGGCGGAGTTCGCTGGTGTCTTCGATGACGACGACGCGCTCGCCCGTGGGGATGGCGACGCACAGGGCCCCGAGCAGCACCGTCTTGCCCGTGCCGGTGCCGCCGGAGATGACGGTGTTCTTGTGGAGCCGCACGCACAGTTCCAAAAATTCGGCGGCGGCGTCCGACAGGCTGCCGAGCCGGATCAAATCGCCCAGCGACATCCCGCCCTTGCGAAACGTGCGGATCGTCACGCACACGCCCGTGCGGCATCCCGGCGGGATGATGCAGTGCACGCGGGACCCGTTGGGCAGCCGGGCGTCCATGATCGGGTTTCCCTCATCGATCCGCCGGCCGACCCACTGGGCGACGTTATGCACGGCGGAGAGGAGCGCATCCTCGCTCTCGAAGCGGGCGTCCGTCTTCTCGAGCCGCCCGTGCCGCTCGATGTAGATGGTGTCCCACCGATTAACCATCACCTCCGTCACCGACTCGTCTTCCAAAAACGGACGAATCGGCGAGAGGAAGTAATCGACGCTCGCTTCGTAGATGGTTTCGCGGGACACGGGGGGAAGGCGGAAGTCGGAAGTGTGAAGTCGGGAATCAACCTTACGAACTCGCGGCGCAAGCAAGTGTATCTGCAGAACGGCCTTCACTCGCTTGCGCGTCGAGCTTGTATGCGTTTCCAAACAAAACCTAATCGCTTTCGCTCGACAGCAAGGATGCGGCTTCGGTCAACAGTTTCGGTAAATGGATCTCTACGACATTCCAAACCACGAGGGTCTTGCCAGCGGTGAACTGCTGAATCAGATCCGCTGCGATGCGCATATCTTCCAAGCGTTTGGCGGTCTCACGTGACATAGAACGGTTGACGGGACGCGTTGACACCTTGGCGAAAGTACTTGTTCCGAATGGCCCGCTCCATCACCAAATCGACCATGCTCGATCTCCCGGAGTCCATGATTGTAGCGATCCCTTCCCGGCAAGGAAGGTGCGGCCTACCGTCTGGGAGGGGGTCGGGAGTCTTTTTCGGTCGTCGTCTTTCCATTGGGTTTGCCGGTAGAACCGAAAAAGACTCCCGACCCCCGTTTCGTTCCCCTGCTTACTGCTTACCGCTTCTTCCCACCCGTTCCATATCCGCGTCTACCATCATCTTTACGAGTTCCTCGAAGCTGACGGTCGGCCGCCAGCCGAGCGTTTCCCGTGCCTTGGTATAGTCGCCCCGCAGGGTGAAAACGTCGGCCGGGCGGATCAGCGCGCGGTCGATCTCGACGTATTCTTCGTAGTCCAATCCCACGTGTGCGAACGCCCGTTGGGCGAACTCGCGGACCGAGTGTTTTTCACCCGTGGCGATCACGTAGTCGTCCGCCTGGTCCTGCTGCAGCATCCGCCACATGGCGTCCACGTAATCACCGGCGAAGCCCCAGTCCCGCTGGGCGTCGAGATTGCCCAGCGACAGTTTCTCTTGCCGGCCATGCTTGATGTTGGCCACCGCCAACGAAATCTTCCGCGTAACAAACTCCTCGCCCCGCAGCGGAGACTCGTGGTTGAACAGAATGCCGCTGACCGTATACAGCCCGTAGCACTCGCGGTAATTCACCGTCATGTGGTGCCCGTACACCTTGGCGACGCCGTAGGGGCTGCGGGGATGGAAGTGGGTTTGTTCATTTTGCGGTTCCTCCGGCGCGGCGCCGTACATCTCGCTGCTGCTGGCCTGGTAGAAACGGATGCCGGGATCGACCATTCGAATCGCCTCCAACATGCGGGTCACGCCCAGGGCCGTGAATTCGCCCGTCAAAAGCGGTTGGGTGAAGCTGGTCGGCACGAAGCTCTGCGACGCGAGGTTGTACAACTCGTGCGGCTGGACCTCCTGGAGAATGTGAATGATGGAGATCAGATCGAGCAAATCGCCCTGATGCAGCCGCAGCGCGTCGAGGATATCCGCGATGCGTTCGTAATTATCGAGGCTGGCCCGCCGGACGACCCCGTGGATTTGGTAGCCTTTCTCCAGCAGCAGCCGGGCCAGGTAGGCGCCGTCCTGGCCGGTGATCCCGGTAATCAGTGCGCGTCGCGTCATGCGGATCGGGTGGTGGAAGCGGCGGTCAGCGGTGCAGAAACCAACATCAAAGGTAGCCGCGGCCCCATTCCCTGGCCGCGCGCGAACCTCCATTATTACACGAGACACGCCGACGTGTCAGGCGTGCGGCGGCGAGGATTTCGAGATTCGGTGAACACCGAACCACGACCGTAAGGGAGTGGCGGCGCCGGCGCTGCCCTGCCTCGGGCCGCTTCCTGACGGGCGCGGCTCGGCGTCTAGGCGTCGTGGCGTTGCCCGTGGCGGCGCGTCGGTCTATAACTGCCCGGCTGAGGCGTCACGCGGTGGCGCCCGTCCCGCGCTGCCCATCCCGGAGCCTTTGCGATGCGATTCGCCTGCCCGATTCGTTTTGGAATTTCCGCCTCTTTTTTGGCCGGGCTGGCCGTGCTGGTCGGCTGCGGCCCGTCGGCCGAGCAGAAGCTGATTGGCAAGTGGAAGGCGGACATCGATAAGGAGCAGATCGAGAAAGAGGCCGAAGACGACCCCGGCGCCGCGCTGGGGGCGGCCATGATGGAGAGCATGAATCTCACGATGGAATTCAAGCCGAAGAACAAAATGGAAATGAAGATGGCGTTCGGCCCGATGAACATCTCCATCGAAGGCGACTGGAAGGTCGTCCAGGACAACGGCGCCTCCGCCATCGTCGAGTTGTCGATGAAAAACCCGAACTCGGACGAGACCAAGAAGAACAACGGGACGATCAAGTTTGTGGACGCCGACACCATCGAGCTTGTGCCCAAGGACGCCGACAAGGATAGTCCGCTGGGCGAACGGATGACGCTGAAGCGGGTGAAGGAGTAGCGGTGTTGTTGTATCCGAGGAAATGACGGGTGGCGGCCGAAGGCCGCGTTAGGTAGTCGGGTGGCACGCCCTGAGCCCTTCAGGGCGGTGGGCGTGGGAAGTGGCGCCGAGGTATTCACGCCCATCGCTCCCGGCGTCGCAATGCAAACTCGCTCGGGATATTGGACAGCACGTGACCGCGACGACGATCCGGTTGGTCCGCTTTGGGCGTGCCACCCGTCAAGACGCGGCGGCGTTTCAAGTTTCCGCCGCCTCGAAGGTGAGCAGACCGTCCAAGTCCCACGGCGGGTCGGGCGGGAAGGCGTCCTCGGACAGCCCTGTTTCGATGCCGGCTTCCTTCACCGCTTGCGGGTAGAGCGTCGCGAACTGTTCGAGCGCGTGCGGCCGCAAGACACCGCTCGCCGCATCCTTTTTGATTTCGTGCTGTCCGTTGACGATCGACAGCCGCCAACTCGGCGTGTGTCGCTCCGGCTGGAATTCCCATTTCAGCGCGTGCCGCATGAGCACGAGCAAGCGGCTTTCCACCTCCCGCTTGTCGCGGCGTGCCATATCGCTCAGATACTCCGCAAGGTGAGGGAAGTCCAACTCGTCCCAGCGATCGCTCGCGATCAATCCGGCCATCCGCTCGAGCCAGGCCGTTTCGTCGGCGGTGTAGAGATCGGCCAAGGCGCAATCGGCGTCGGGTTGTTGTTGGCTGAGGGTTTGCTGGGCGGGGCGAATCATGGGCGCATGAGCGATTTCTGGGACATCCACTGCTTCTACCATTTTCCGCCAGAGAGGTCCTGGCGTCAATCTTGCTTACGCAGCGGGCTCTTTCCCTTGCTTACACGGCGGGCTCCGTTCGGTCATATTGGGCCTCATGGTCGACCGCGTTGTGAAGCCCGATTCCATTTCCTCTCGCACGCATGTTTGCCCGGCGTGTGGTTTGGGGTGTGATGATTTGGTAATCACGGTTGCGGGTGGTGATGGCGCGGCGCCGTCGCTGGAGTTGGCGCCGAGTTGCCCGCTTGCGGAGCGGTTCTTTGTGCCGCGGGTTGAGCGATTGGCCGCGAACAAGGGTGAGAGCGAAGCGGCTGTCGCGGCGGCGGTCGAGCAAGTGGCGGAGTTGGTCAAGACCGCGCGGCGGCCCCTGATCACCGGTCTGGTCGGCCTCGGGGTGGAGGACTGCCGGGCGGTTTTGGATTTTGCTCAGCGGCGCGGGATTGCCGTGGCGCCGCATGTCTCGCCGTTGGTCGCCGCCGTGGCCGCCGCCGAGACGGAAGTCGGCGCCGCGGAGTGTTCTTTTGGAGAAATCCTCACGCGGGCCGACGTCGTCGCCTTTTTACACGTGGACCCGGCCACGTCCCACCCGCGGCTTGGCGAGCGGTTGCTCGGCCCGCGACCGGATTTCCAGCGGCAGGTGTGGATGTTCGGCGAGGAACCGCCGCCCGCATCCAAGGCGTCGTCGAACGGCGCCGAGAAGTCGGTTCGCTTCATGCCCATCCCGCCGGGCGGCAGTTATGCATGGCTGACGGCGCTGCGGGCAACGCTTCGCGGCGTCGGCCACGCGCTTGACGGGTCTTTGGAGGACGGCCTCGCCGACTTCGCAACCGCGCTAAAGCGGCGCCGGTACGGCGTCCTTTTTTTCGGACTGCCGCCGGAGGCCGATTCCGCAAGTTACGCCGCCCGGTGGGTCGAACAGCTCTTTCGTCTCATCCACGAACTCGACACCGGGCCGCCGATGCGGGCCCTTCCCCTGGTGGCGAACGAGCGGCTCGGCGCCGCCGCCGAGGTGGTTGGCTGGCGTTATGGGCCGGACGGGGCGGCGCTTCGCGGACCCGTTCTCAGGGCAACGCAAAGGTCGGCCGCGTTGGCCGAGGCCGATCTCATCATCCATTGCGGTCGCTGGACGGTCCCGATGGAGACGGTGAGCGGCGGGCGGGCCGCCCCGCTCGTCTACCTTGGTCCGCAAGCAGACGTGGCGAACGCCGCGGAACCCGCCTTGCACTTCGACTGTGCGCAAGCCGGCGTGGATGCTGGCGACACGGTTTTTCGCGGCGATGGCGTGGCCCTTGCGGCGAAACCGCTCCTACCAACCGGCCGACGGCCGACCCTCCGCGACGCCCTGGCCGCCGTCGAGCAAGCCGCACGTCAAGATTGACCGACCAGGCTCAGGCCCCTACGATTGCGGAGATTGCCGCGAGGCAAGCGCGTCGTATTCCGTGTGACGGGTTTCCGGTTGACTCCCCTCAGTCCCGAGGTCATTTCTTGCGTAGACTGCTGCGACTGCTGCTGATCACCGCCCTGCTGCTGACGCTGGCCGCGATCGCCGTTGTGGGCGTTAGCTGCGTGCTCCTCAGTCGCCAGCCGGAGTGGTATCAGCAGGCCCTCGCGGCGCCGCCGGCCGCCGAGAAAAAGGCCGACGAATTTGAACGCCGTGTCGCGGCCCTCGGCAGCGACGTGCGACTGGAGCAGCAGTGGGAGGCGGTCTTCACCCAGGCCGAGATCAACTCCTTTCTCGCCACGCGGCTGAACGACGAATTCGCCAAGATGCTGCCGGCCGGTGTCTCCGACCCGCGGGTGGTGCTCCGCGACGGCGAGATGCTCCTCGGCGCCCGCTACCACCGAGGGGCCATCAACTCGATCCTGACCGTCCGGGCCACGGCCCATCTGACGGACAACGCGAATGAAGTGGCGGTCGCGCTGCGCGACTCGCGGGCCGGAGCCGTGCCGATTCCCTTGTCGAAGCTCGTAGAAGAAATCGAGGAACTCGCCCAGCGGGAAGGCATCGACGTCCGCTTGCGCGACACGCCCGATGGTCCGGTCATCCTGGCCCAATTGCCAGAAGAGCACGACAAGGTGGTGGGCAGGGTTCACGTCAAAACGATTGAAGTGCTGTCCGGCGAGGTGTACCTGGCGGGTAGGACCCTGGCCTACGAGCCGAATTGACCGGGGGCTAACGCGGGTCAGTCCAGCTTGATCTGCCGAAAGAGCGGGGCGTGCCGGTAGTAGATTTCCAGCGTGCAGACGGCGAGGCTGGTCATGTAGAGGCGGCCGCCGGTGCGGTCGTGCTGGCCGCGGGGCGTCCAGCTTCCCGCGTCGCGGTCCCTGGTCTCCTGGGTGTTGACGAGGATGTCCCGCATCTTCAGGTTCCAGCGCTCCCACGCTGGCCCGCCGTGGTGGTGCATGGCCTGCGTGGCGTAATACCAGTAATACATATTGCTCTGGCCGGCGTGGGGGGGATGGTTTTCCGAGAGCCACTCGATGCCCTCGGAAAGCTCGGGATTGAGCCTGAGGTTCCAGCCCAGGTACATCCTCGAGAGCAGTCCCTCGGCGGTCATCGCTTCGTTGATGCGGCCGCCGGGCGTGTATTGGTACTGGGCGCCGCCGGCGACCGAGACGCTGTCCATGAAGGCGGCGGCCCGGTCCAGCGTTTCCTGCGGCACGTCGAGCTGGGCGGCCCTCGCGCTTTGCAGGGCCATGAGTTGCCAGCCGGTGACGCTCAAATCGCCCGCCTCGCCCGGTTCGTACCGCCAACCGCCGGCGGGATGCTGGGCCTTGACGATGAAGTCGATCGACCTCTGCGCGGCGGCGCGGAGCTGCTCGTCCCCGGTCATCTTGAAGGCTTCGCAGAGGACGATGGCGGCCTGGCCGTGGGCGTACATGCCGTGTTGGCGGTTGACGTTGACCCGCAAATCGCCGCTTTCTTTCTGATGTTCAAGCATCCACCGCAGGCCGTGGGCGACGTGGTCCTTGTAGCGGCCCACCTGGTGGGTCTGCCCGGCGCCGAGGAATGGAAGCAAGGCCAGTGACGCGCCGGCCGAGTCGCTCTTTCCGCCGGAGAGCCCCCAACCGCCGTCCTGGTTTTGCTGCTCGGCCATCCACCTTAGCCCGCGGGAGACCGCCGCTTCCGTCAGGGTCGTGCCGCCCTCGTTCTTGACCACCTCGACGCGAAGCCGCGGGTCGCGGGCCATCAGCATCCGCGTCCCGGCCGTGGAGGTCGTCAGCTTTTGCTTCACGTCGTTTACCTCCGGCAATTGCGGGAAAGGGGCGTCGGGGTCGAGCCGCAGTTCCCGCGCATCCTGGTCGGCTACGATAAGGGCTTCCTTGGCGGCCTCCGTTTTGGGGATTTTTTCGGTGGGCACGGGCAACTCGAACCGCACCTTATCGAGGACCACCGCGTTCTTGCTTTCGCCTTCGTCCCGGATGTGGCTGGGGTCGAGGCTCAAAAGCACGAACGGCTCCTCCTCTGTATCACCGTAGGTGAGCAGGGCGAAGAGCGTCAGGGCGGCCATATGAATGAGCAGGCTGATCAACCACGCCGGCATGTCGCGGAAGAGCGTGCGGAAGAAGACGGCAAGCGGGCTGGCGGTCGCTTGCCGGCGCAGTCGATTGCGGGCCGCGGCGTAACCGCGCGGGGCCGCCCGTTTTCGCTCGGGCTTGGGACGCGGTGACGCGGGAGGGGGAGGGGGAGGTTCCCGAAGGGGTTGTTTGGCGCCGGGCCGCGGCAACACCGGTTCGTCACGCGGCTGGGCAGGTGCGCTTGGGGCCGCTTTTTCAGCCGGGGGCGGCGGGGGCGTCGCCGACTGCCGCAGTTCTTCCCGCCGGCGGATCAGTTGGCGGGCCTCCCGCTCCTGTTCCTCGGTAAGCTCGACCACCGTGGCGCATCGCCAGCACTCGGCGACCATCAACCAGATGCGGACCGACATCGGCGCCTTGCAGTCGGGGCATGCGCACATCAGTACATCGCCGGAGAGCCACAGCGAGCCATCGGCCGACTGCAATCGGGGTTCCGCCGCGCGCTGTGTGCCGGTCGCCGGAAACGATTCGGCAAACTCCGTCGCAAAGCCCGCGAACGACGTCCCGTCGAAGTTGTCCTGATAGGCGGCCAATCCCGGCCGGGGACCGGCGAGAGGAACGGCCGCCGCAATCTCATTCAAGTCGAACGGCAGCGGACCCTCGCCGCTCAGGTCGAGGACCGGCAGTTCGTCAAAATTGCGGGCCGGCCCGGGCTGGTGTCCGCCGCGGGGCCGGGGCTCGCGCAGTGGCTGCGTTTGCGCTTCCGGCGGCGCCGGAGGCGACACTCGACGACCGGCATCGGACGTGGTGACCGACAATGAAGGCGATTCCCACTGAGAAGGGTATGTTCAACAACTTTCCACTTTAACAGCCGACCACTGGAGAAAACAACCTCCACGCTTGAAGCGACGCGGACGTGGACCTATCCTTAAGAGTTTGCGTCAACCGCCATCCCCCAACCAGGAGCCCCGCGTGTCCACTGCGACCGCTGCCCCAAAATCGACCATGCTTTCCGGAGCCGACATTCTGGTCCAGTCTCTGGTCAATCATGGGGTCGAGGTGATTTGGGCCTATCCCGGCGGGGCCAGCATGCCGTTGCATCAGGCCCTCACCCGGCACGCCGATAAAATCCGCACTATCCTCCCGCGGCAGGAACAGGGGGGCGGGTTCGCCGCCTCCGGCTATGCCCGCGCCACCGGCAAGGTCGGCGTGTGCATGTCGACCAGCGGGCCCGGCGCCACCAACTTCGTCACGTGCCTGGCCGATTGCAAGCTCGACAGCGTGCCCATCATCGCCATCACCGGCCAGGTCGGCACCCCCGTGATCGGCACCGACGCCTTCCAGGAAACCCCCATCGTCGAAGTCTGCCGCGGCATCACCAAGCACCATTATCTCGTGACCGACATCAAGGACCTGCCGCGGATCATGAAGGAGGCGTTTTACATCGCCTCCACCGGCCGGCCGGGGCCGGTCATCGTCGACGTGCCCAAGGACATTCAAAATCGCGTGATGGAAGTCGATTTCGATCCGCCAATGAATCTGCCCGGTTACCAGGTGGGTCATCGCAAGGCCCGGCCGGAGCAGATTCGGCAGGTGGCGGCGGCCATCGCCCGCAGCCGCAAGCCGGTCATCTACGCGGGTGGCGGCGTCATCACCGGCGAGGCCAGCGAAGAACTCCGCGAATTCGTCGCGAAGACCCAAATCCCCGTCACGACGACGCTCATGGGCCTGGGCGCGTATCCCTCGCGGGATGAACGGTCGCTCGACATGCTCGGGATGCACGGCGCCGTGTACGCCAACTACGCGGTCGAAGCGTGCGACGTGCTCCTGGCGTTCGGCGTGCGGTTCGACGACCGCGTGACCGGCAAGGTAAGCGGGTTCGCCGCCAACGCCAAAATCGTACATATCGACATCGATCCGAGCGAAATCAACAAGAACAAAGAAGCCCATATTCCGATCGCCGGGGACATCAAGGACGCCCTCGCGCAGCTCAACGCCGTCGTCGAGCCGCCGGAGGACCTGACCGAATGGCACGAGCAGATCGCCGCCTGGAAGAAAAGTGACCCCTTCAAGTACGACACCAAGAGCCCGTACATTCTTCCGCAACATGCGATCAGCGAGTTGGCCAGGTTGACGGAGGCGACCGGACGCGACACGTTGGTCTCGGTCGGTGTGGGACAGCACCAGATGTGGACGGCCCAGTTCTTCCCGTTCACGCGGCCGCGGCAATGGGCTTCCAGCAGCGGGCTGGGGACGATGGGTTTCGGCCTGCCCGCGGCGATGGGCATGCAAATTGCCCACCCGGAGGCCCTGGTGATCGACATCGACGGCGACGGCAGCTTCCTGATGAACATCCAGGAACTGGCCACCTGCCACTGCGAGGATATCCCCGTGAAGGTGCTGCTGCTGAACAACCAGCACCTGGGGATGGTGGTGCAGTGGGAGGACCGCTTTGAAGGCGGCAACCGGGCCCATACCTACCTCGGTCCCATCGGCCGGCCGGAAGCGAAGGGCAGCGGCGTGGGCTTTACCGAGACGCAGGACCGCTACCCGGATTTCGTCACCATTGCCAAGGGCTTCGGCTGCGGGGCCGCGACAATCCGGCATAAGGAGGACCTGGTCCCCGCCCTCAAAGAAATGCTCCAATACCCCGGCCCATTCGTCCTCGACGTCCAAACGCCCTACCAGGAACACGTCCTGCCGATGATTCCCAGCGGGGGAACGGTAAGGGACATGATCAAGGTGTAATCAGCCCCCGGTGAACCTACATGAAATCCTCTCTCATCCGCCATCGCAGTGACGCCAGGCCGATCGATTGCCCCTTCGGCCACGTGCAGCGGATGGTGACCGGCGGGGAGGGCGGGGTGGCGAACGTGCATGTGGTCCGCGTGACGCAGGGCCTGCCGCACAAGCACGCCGCGTATGACGAGGTCTACTACTTCTTAGGCGGCGAAGGCGAAATGACCGTGGGCGCCTTGACCGAGCGGGTCCGGCCGGGCTCTGTGGCGGTCATTCCCGCGGGCACGCCGCACAGTCTTGCCGCGGACAAAGATGGCGCCCTGGAGTTCATCATCTTCGGAACGCCGCCCATTCCCATCGACGACCCCCGCGCCGCCCCGCAGCGGGTCGATCCTTAGCCCTGACCACCGTTAGCCCTGACCACTGGTCAGGGAGAGCGAATTGGTAAATCCTCGCTGGGTTGTCTTGCAGGATAGACGCCGGCGGGTAACAGGGATTCGACGGGTGGCACGCCCTGAGCCCTTTAGGGCGGTGGGCGTGGGAAGCGGTGTACAGGTTGTCCACGCCCATCGCTCCCGGCGACTCGCTGCAAACGCCCTCGGAATGGCGCCCGCCTCGCAAACGCGGCAATGATCCACGATCGTCCGCTATGGGCGTGCCACCCGTCCCCCATCCCGTGGTCGGGGCGATGGTCCGTTATCGAATGGTTCCCGGGTCTTCCGCCGGCGGCGTCGCGTATTCCTGTGGGACCGTCGCGGTGCGGGCCGCTTCGACGGCGGCGCGGGCACGGGCTTCTGCTTCTTCCCGTTGCCGTTGGGCCTCTTCGGGATTCTCGAAGTTGATGAGCAAATCCTGCTCGGCGGCGCGGGCCATCAGGCCCATGATCCGCCAGCCGGCGGGTTCTTTCCGCAGGATCCAGGCGACTTCGAGTTGCTCCTCGAAGCCCGCCGGGTTCTTCTCCACCCACACGCCCATGACATGGGCGCCGGGGGGATCGTCGATCATGCTCACCTCGCCCACGGAGAACTCCGCGGCGGGGCTGGCCGACGTTTTGATCGCCAGTTCCTGGTGCTTATCGAGTTCTGCCCGTGCCTTGGTGGTCAGCAGCAACCGCAGCCGCTGTTCATCGCCGCTGCGGAGGGCCTCGAAGAACTCGGCGACCGCCTCGGTGGGGGTGGCGGCGCGGATTTGAATGGTAGACGATTCGGCGGAGGACGCCGCAGGCGCGGCCTGGGCGGCGGCGTCGTTGTCGCCGTCCTTATCTTTCGTGGGACCGCAACCGATCAGGACCAGCGCGGAAAGCGTCAGCAGCAGCGGTAGATAGCGTAGCATGGGGGAACTTCCTTCCTCTCCGGCGTCGTTTTGGCTGGCGGCCCAGCGGCGGCATCCTGCCCGCGGGCGCCCGAGAACCGTCGTAAATCGGATGCGGAGTGTGCCAAATCGCCCGGTGGCGGGCAAGGGCAGAATTCCCTGCTAGCACCGGACGTTTGGTGGCGGCGGTGCGCGTAAACGCTCGCGACGGGCCCGTTTGGCCGCGACGCCGCAGGCTCGCGGCATCCGGCGACTGTTCCGATTTTGCAAATGCGATAAACTCGCGGTAGAGGAACAACACGGACATCCCGGATGGCGCAGCCGTCGGCCAACCCATAGCCAATAGCCAACAACCAACACCCCGAGGCCCCAAATGCTCGACACCCTCGCCGTAATCCTCGCCGGCGGCAAAGGCACCCGGCTCGAGCCGCTCACCCGCGACCGGGCCAAGCCGGCCGTCCCCTTCGGCGGCGTCTATCGCATCGTCGATTTTGTTCTTTCCAATTGCCTCAACAGCGGGCTGCGGCGGATGCTGGTCCTCACGCAGTACAAGGCGATGAGCCTCGACCGCCACATCAACCACGGTTGGGGCCGGTTCTTCTGCCGGGAACTCGGCGAGTTTCTCGACGTCGTGCCGCCGCAGCAGCGGATCGACGAGAACTGGTACCAGGGCACCGCCGACGCCGTCTACCAAAACATCTACGCGATAGAAAAGGAACTGCCGAAGAAGGTCGTCATCCTCGCCGGCGACCACATCTACAAAATGAACTATGCCGGCATGGTGGAATACCACGAAGACACGGGCGCCGACGTGACGGTGGGCGCCCTGCGGGTCTCACCGGCCGAAGCAACGCAATTCGGCGTGATGCAGGTGGACGACAAGCAGCGGATCATCGGCTTTCAAGAGAAGCCGGCCCACCCGCAGACCATTCCCGGCGACGACCAGCACTGTCTCGCCTCGATGGGCATCTACGTCTTCAACGCGGCGTTCCTTTTCGATCACCTTTGCAAGGACGCGACCGACCGCAGCAGCGCCCACGACTTCGGCAAGAACATCATCCCAGGCATCATCGAACAGCACCGGGTCTTCGCCTTTCCCTTCCGCGATGAGAACCGCAAGACCGACGCCTACTGGCGGGACGTGGGGACGCTCGACGCCTACTTCGAGGCGAACATGGACCTGGTGTCGGTCGATCCCCTCTTGAATCTCTACGACGAAGAATGGCCCATCCGCACCTACCAACCCAACCTGCCGCCGCCCAAGACGGTCTTCTCCGGCGACCACGACGGCGCCCGCGTGGGCCACGCCCTCGACAGCATGATGTGCCAGGGGACCATTGTTTCCGGCGGCGAGGTCCGCAAGGCGATCCTCGGTCCGCGGGTGCGCGTGAACAGCTACTCGCAGGTGGAGGAGTCGATTCTGTTCGCCGGCGTGGACGTCGGCCGGCACGCTAAGATCCGCCGGGCGATTGTCGACAAGGGAGTTCAAGTGCCGCAGGGGATGGAGATTGGTTACGACCTAGACCGCGACCGAGCCCGCGGCTTCGCCGTGACCGACAACGGCGTCGTGGTGATCGCCAAGGCGGCGGGGCTGGAGCACATGGTGTGACAGCCCTGACCATCGGATAGCCCTGACCATCATATAGCCCTGACCATTGGTCAGGGAATCGGCGTTGAAAGCTTTACGCCGCGTGAACGGCCGATTCGCGGGTCACGACGAGGTTCGGCGATACAAAGCCATAGCGGACGAACTCGCATTTCCAACGCCCGTTCCCCGGCCACTGGCCGGGGCTATACCCCGCGAGGCCTTCGGCCGCAACCAAAGAAAGAACCGCAGATGGACGCAGATGGACGCAGAGAATTTCGCAAAACGAATTTCACAAAACGCCACTTGTGCAAATCGGCGTTGCGGCGTATCAATTGCGGTGGCGATCGACTGCGGCGGATCCTTCCCCGCGCTGAATATCTGCGTGTACGCCGCCATCGAGCGGCACGAACTGGTGCTGCTTCAGTCTCACACCTTTGAAGATGCCGTACAGATGCGGCTCGACCTGTATCGCCGCGTCGCCGGGCGAAAGCCGACCAAGGCCTATATCAACTTGGGGGGCGGCGCCGTCTCGGTGGGCCGCCACATCGGCAAGAAAATACTCAGCCCGGGACTGAACCTGCGGCCCCCCGAGCATATCGACGCGATTCAGGGAGTCGCTCCGCAGTTTGCCGCCGGCGGTGTGCCGGTCATCCACCTGGTACAAATTGTGGAAATGGCGGAAAAAAACGGTTTGCCAATCGCCCCGGCGCCCACCCCCGAACCGGGCGAAGGCCAAATCTCCGTCGCGGAGCGTTACAACCTGTACCTGACGATCGGCGTGTTGGCGGTGGTGCTCGCGGCCCTGTGGCGTTTCATCCGCAGCGACGTCGGCTTCCGTATGCTCAAGATCGGCAAACCCAAGCCAGAAACGGCGCATCCGGAGCCGATGGTCTAGATAGAGTCGTCCAGCGCAACATCTGCATGGTCTGAGGAGTTCATCGCGTGTACGAAGTCGGTCCCATCCTCGCCGCCTTGGCGGTGTTTCTGGCCCGCGTGCTCGATGTCTCCATCGGCACGTTGCGGACGATGCTGGTGGTGCAGGGCAGGGTGGCCCTTTCCGTCACGCTCGGTTTTTTTGAAGTGGTGCTCTGGATGAGCGCCCTGACCTTCGTCTTTTCCCAGTTGGAGCGGTATCCGTGGCTGCTTCTCGCGTACGCCGCCGGGTTCGCCACCGGCAACGCCCTGGGCATTCGGATGGAGCAGTGGCTGGCGATCGGCCTGGTCGAGGTCCGCATCCTTTCCGACGATTGGACCAGTTACGCCACCCGGCGGCTGTTCGAGGCGGGCTGGAGCCCGACGGTCTTTCCCGGCCAGAATACCGCCGGCGCCAACATGATGATCTGCGTCATCAGCGCCCGCAAAAAGCTCGGTAAACTGCTGGACCTGGTGCGAGAACTCGACCACGACATGGCCTTTACGATTATCCCCGTCCGCCAACACGCCTCGGCGCTGCAAGCCTGGCAACCGACGGGCTGGCGGGCGATTCTCAAGCGGAAATGACGCCGCCGCCGGCGGCGCCGCCGAAAACGCCCCGCTGCGGCCTTGACTTTTCCCTCTCCTTTACCAACAATGTTTTTAGAAAGAAGTGAGGAGATCGTAACGAACTGCCGCACCCCAGCATTCCCCGAACCGCCGCCCGCCCATGCTTCCCCTCATCGCCATTGGAGACAGTCTTACCCAGGGGTTCCAAAGCGGGGCCATTTGCCGCTGCCAGTGGAGCTACCCGGCAATGGTGGCCCGGGCCCTGGGAGCGTTTCCCGACCGCTTTCGCGTGGCCGATTTCTCCGGCGAGGGGGGCCTGCCGCTGAATCTCGAACTCCTCACGCGGCGGCTGGCCAGATACGGCCCGCGAATTCGCTGGTGGAGCTGGTTTCCCGCCCTCCTTGCGGCCAACACCTTCATCGGCGCCGTCGAGGACTACTGGGAACGCGGTGCGGGCGGGGCGCCGAGCGACACCGGCCCGCTGCATCACAACCTGGCCTCATGGGGATTCGAGGTTCAGGACGCGCTGTTGATCGACGGCGACGAATCGCTAGTCCGCATGCAATGGCAGCAAGACCACTGGTTCGACCAGATTCCCGAGAGCGCGTTCTACCGGTCGGCCCGGCGAACGCTCAATCCCTCGCAACAACCCGCGCTCGACACGCTCGGCCAGATCGACATCGCCCAGCGGCTCTCGGACGCCGCGGGCGGAGTGGAAACGCTCATCTTCGGCCTGGGCGCCAACAACGCACTCGGCACGGCCCTTCGGCTGGATCTGACCTGGAGTGAAACCGAGGGCTTCGATCGGCTGCCGCCAGACCGGGCGGCCACCCTCTGGCGTCCGGAGCATTTTCGAACCCTTTACCGCAAGGTGGCCGAGGAGGTGACCAAGATCCCCGCGCGGTTCGTCGCGGTGACCAACGTGCCCAAGGTCACCATTCCGCCGGTGACCCGCGGGGTGAACGTGTCGCGCCGGGACCGGGACGAACAGGGTTATTTCGAATACTACACCAGATTTTGGATTTGGGACGATGATTTCCGCCGCAATCCCGCAAGCTTTACGTATTTGACTCGGGACGAGATCGCCGAGATCGATGCGACGGTCGTGAACTACAATGAAACGATCGCGGCCGTCGTGGACGAGATGAACGCCCGCGAGGATGTGTCGGCCCGGTGGGTCCTGGTGGACGTGGCGTCGCAACTCGACCGGTTGGCGTTTCGGCGGCGGGGCGGCGACACGACCTATCAGTGGCCGCCGGAGTTGATCGCCGCCCTCCGCGAACACCCGAAGCTGGAATATCTGGCCAAGAAACACGACGAAGGTCGTCCGCCTATCGACACGCGGTTTCTCATGGCCACGAAGAAGGGCGAGATCTTGCAGGGCGGGCTGATCGGCCTCGATGGCATCCACCCCAGCACGCTCGGATACGGACTGATGGCCCACGAAGTGGTGACTTCCCTAAACGTGGCCCGTAGCGAAGCCGGACTCAGACCGATCTCGCTCGCGCAAGACTGGTGGACCGACATTTTGAACGCTGACACTCTGCTGACCAACCCGCCGCGAAACCTCAACTACCTCCGCAACCTGCTGGGCTTTTTGGCGGGGCGGCGGATTCTCACGTCGCTGATACCGGGGCTGGCGGGGGGATTGTGAGTTGGTTTTCGCTGGGACATGGTACATTGCTCGTTGATATCCTCGTGAAACCACCCAAATCGCAAAGGCGCAACCCATGATCGCCCTGATTGCCCACGACCGGAAGAAGGACGACATGCTCGCGTTCGTGCGTCGGCACGTTGACTTTTTCCGCACGCGCCGGCTGGTGGCGACCGGCAATACCGGCGGCATGCTGCATGACAAGCTCGAGCTGGAAATCGAGCGAGTGGAGCACGGCCCCTACGGTGGCGACCTGATCATCGGCGCCCGGGTGGCCACCGGCGAAGTGAAGGCGATCCTTTTCTTCCGCGACCCGCTGACGGCCCAGCCGCATGAGCCGGACGTTTCCGCCCTGATGCGGGTTTGCGACGTCCACAACACGCCGCTGGCGACGAACGTCGGCACGGCGGAGGCGATTGTGGCGTCCTGGAAGGCGACCGCCCACCATTGAGAAAGCCACGGTCGTCTGCTGAATCGCGAAAACGCGAAAACGCGAAAGGAGGGGCCACACAGCCGATCCGCGCATCTTTCGCGTCTTCGCGCTTTCGCGATCATTTCCAACAACCCGCAATCCGCAAGCAGACTGGACGGCGGCAGGGCGGCAGGGCGGCAGGGGCAGGCCAGTTTTGATCTTCGCCCGTTTTCGCCAATTCGCTATATTGGCGGCGGATTTTGCCGCCAGGCGGCCCGTAACGCCGCGGCCCCCGGGTCGCGGAATCCATCTCCGCGTGCAAGGAAGCCGAGCATGGAGTTTTTCGATCTTCTCATGCTGATGACGCTGCTGATCGCCACGGTCTGGGGCGCCTGGAAGGGCCTCGCCTGGCAAATTGCGTCGGGCGCCTCCATCGTGCTCAGTTACTTCGTCTCGACGCAGTTGCGGGGGCCGTTGGCCAAGTACCTCTCGGACGAACCGCGGTTGTGGCATCGCGGCCTGGCGATGCTAGCCCTTTTTCTCATCACGTCGCTGTTGGTGTGGGTCGCCTTTCGCTTCGTTCGCGACATGATCGACCAGGCCCGGCTGCGGGATTGGGACCGCCACACCGGGGCCGTGGTCGGTTTCTTGAAGGGCTGCGCGCTGTGTGTATTGATAACGCTCTTCGGAGTTTCGCTTTTCGGCGAGGCCCGGCGGGACGCGATTCTCAGCACCCCGTCGGCCCAGGTGGTGGTGTGGATGGTCGACCGGTTCAAGGCGTTCGCGCCCACCGAGATGGTCGAGGCGCTGCATCGCATCAAGGACCACGCGCCCGCGGGCAATGGCAGCGAGCTGGCGGACGCGAAGGACCCCTCCGGGACCAACGAATTGGACCCGCGAGCCGGGGCAGGGCCGCCGCGGGCCGCGATCGCGGCGCCGCCCGGAGATACAACCTACGACCGCTGGTCCGGCGGATCGCCGACGCTAAGGGAACCGGCGCCACTTCGGCCGTCGTTCGAGTCACCCAGTCTGGTGTCGCCACGCGAGCCATCGCAACCGCTACGCGACGACCGCTATGCGCTGCGAGATCCTCGCGGGGATTTCGGGGCCGGCGGCTCGTCGTCCTCGCCGGCCTCGCCGCGTTGGCTAAGCGGGCTGGCGGCTCGGGAGACGGCCCCTCAGCCGGCGCCGCAACCGGCCGGTCCGGCGCCGCCGCCGACCTCCAACGCGCTGACCGACGGACCGGCCGCCGCCGCCGAGCCGAACGATCCGACCACGCCGTCCGACGAAGCAGTCCTTAAGGCGCTCGAGCAGGGCGATCCGCCGGCGGGCAGCGGGTCTTCCGTCGTGCGGCAGAACGTCCGCATTCACAAGGAACGCATCGCGGACGAAGCCGGGCCGCCGCAGTTCATTCCGATGGTCGGCCGGGCCGCGCTGCATCATGCCCGGTTCCGCTGCACCGTCATCTCGGACAAGGCGGTCCGCAGCGACTCGGGCGCGGGCTTCAATCACACCTTCCGCAACCTGGCGGAGGAGGTGGTGATCGACCATTTGTATCATCAGCTTGTGGAATGAGCAGGGCGCCACGTTGAACCGCAAGCGGAAGGCGCCGCGGGGTTTTCCCGGCATTTCTTACCGGCAAACCGAACATAAGAAACATTATCGGACGTTGGGGACCGGTTCCTTCCCCCACGCGGCGCTTCTCGCCTGGACCTCTTCGGGCGTCTATAATCGAGAAGACCTCTGGCCAATTGTCTTACCGTAACACGGGAGGTTCATCGTGACTCGAGAAGACCTCGTGGAACTTCTGGCGGAACGGCCATTTATTCCCCAGCGTTTACACCTGAGCAACGGCCGCTCTCACGACATCATGCATCCCGAGATGGCGATTGTCTCGGACTGGCTGGTTGCGATCGGCGTTCCGCGGGATGAGGATCCCTCGGCGGTCGGCCGAATTCGTTTGTGCGATCTGCGCCATGTCGTGGAGGCCGAACCGTTACGAACTGCGGACGCGGCGCCGGAGTGACCTCTCAGTGAAAGTCGTTGACCGCTAGGACTCTTCGGCCGCAAGTTCGAGCTATTCGCTTGCGCCTCCGGAATCTTGCCGCAAGCGTTCGCGGTAGTACTCCCGGCAACGCGACAGAAACGCCTGGTAATCGGCCCGCTGATAGTTGGGATACGTCCACTCGAACGCTCGCCAGGCTCCGTGTGTGTAACGGAGCGTAATCTCGGCGAAGACGCCGTCGCGGAGATAAAGGCGGTGGTCGCGATCTTTGGTCGTCGCCAGGACGAACTTCGCCTCGGTGAGGTAGCCGGGGTCGATGTTGACTGGCCGCGACGAGACCGTTGAACCCGCGAGCGTCCGGCCCGAGTGTTCCGCCCGCCACCTGGCGAGTTCCTGTTCCAGCCGGTTGCTCGCCCGTTTCATCTCGGGCAATTGCGATGGGTCGATCAGCCGCTCGAAAGCGTAGAGGGTCAACTGCAAACCGGGCCCCATTTCCGCTTCATAATAGGCCGTTTCATCGAAGGCGAACGGGTCGCTCGTCAACGCCACGGGCCCCCAGCGGTCGGCCAGCGCGCCGCGGGCGGTCTCGATGAGCGCGGGATCGGCGCTGAATACCGGCGCGATCAGCAGCGCAGGTTTGGGAAGGCGTTCGTAGCCCATCGGAATCTCCGTGACCCGCCCGATTGTACCGCCGCGCGCGACGCGGCGCCGCCCCGCCTTCGCCCCCTTGCGGAATCCTGCCGTCGATCCGAACATGATCCCCTATGCTGGAACCGCAGACACATGCCTCACATGCCCTTGGGCGGGAGGAATTCGACGTGCCCGAAAACGAAACCGCGAAAAGCGAACCGACGACGCGCGGGCAAAACCCGGCCTGGATCGGTTTCGATCTTGGCGGAACCAAGATGCTTTCGGTGGTGTACGACGACCAGTTCAATGAACTGGGCCGCAAGCGCAGCAAGACATTTGGACACGCCGGCGCGGACGTGGGCATGGAGAAGATCGGCGACACGATTGCCAAGGCGATCGCCAAGGTCCAGGAAGACGATCTGACGATCGCCGGCATCGGCGTCGGCTGCCCTGGCCCGCTCGACTTGGATCGCGGCGTCATCCTGCACGCGCCGAATCTCGGTTGGGAAAACGTCGCCTTGAAGGATGCGTTGACCGAGCGGTTTGAGTGCCCGGTGTACGTGCTCAACGACGTGGACGCGGGGGTGTACGGCGAGTACCGCTTCGGCGCCGGAAAGGACGCCCGCTGCCTGGTGGGCGTCTTTCCCGGCACGGGCATCGGCGGCGGGTGCGTGTATCAGGGGGAGATCATCCGAGGCAAGAGCGGCAGTTGCTTTGAAATCGGTCACATCCGGGTGGCGCCCGATGGGCCGCTTTGCGGCTGCGGCCGGCGGGGTTGTTTGGAGGCGGTCGCCAGCCGGCTGGCGATCGCGGCGAGCGCGGCCCAGGCGGCGTATCGCGGGCAGGCCCCCTACCTGCTCAAGACCGCCGGCGTGGATTTGGCCGAGATCCGCAGCAGCGTCTTGGCGGAGGCGGCGGCCCACGGCGACGCGGTGGTTGAACAGATCATTCGCCAGGCCGCCCAACACATCGGCGCGGCGCTGGGTTCGGTCGTCAGTCTGCTGGCGCCGGACCGCGTGGTGCTGGGCGGCGGTCTGGTAGAAGCGATGCCGGAGCTGTTTGTCGCGGAAGTCGAGAAGTCAGCGAACAAGAACACGATGGATGCCTTTGCCGGCTCCTTCAAGGTCTTCGCAGCCAGGCTGGCCGACGATGCGGGCGTGATGGGCGCCGCGGCCTGGGCTCGGCGCCGCGTGCAGGAAGATTAGCCACCCGCCACCGTGACCGCGGGACGGCCCGCTCACCGGGGCGGATGTTTCCGCCCATTGACATCCTCACCCAGTCTCTTATGCTTTGCCGTTTACCGGGTCCGCCCCGCGGCATGGGGCCGACGGGCGAATTGTGGAGAGTTCCTTCGCGGAGCGGACAGCGCGATGACATCCCCTTCCTTTGTTCCCAGCGAAGCCTTCTTCACACGCGGCTCGGGTCGGCACAAGAACAAGCTGCAAAGCTTCGAACTTGCGTTGCGGGAGGCGGGGATCGAGAAATGCAACCTGGTGCGGGTCTCCAGCATCCTTCCCGCCGGTTGCAAGATCATCGAACCGGAAATCGGGCTCGAAAAGCTCGCCGCCGGGCAGATCACCTTTTGCGTGCTGGCGGAGGCGGCGACGAATGAGCCCTCCCGCTTGATCGGGGCGGGCATCGGGCTGGCGCGGCCGGCCGAAGGCCATCAGTACGGCTACATCAGCGAGCACCACGGCTTCGGCATGACCGAACTCAAACTGGCCGACTACGTGGAAGATATGGCGGCCACCATGCTCGCCACCACGCTGGGCATCGAGTTCGATCCTGAAACCGCCTACGACGAGCGGAAGGAGATCTACCGCATGTCGGGCAAGATCGTCGAAACGCAGGCGTGCGTGCAAACGGCGGAAGGGGAAGACGACGATTTATGGACGACGGTGGTGTCGGCGGCGGTCTTCTCGGCGTAAGCCTCGTTTCCTAGGAATCGGCTGCGGCCCCTCCCCTGCCCCGTTCAATGATTGCACGGAGCCGGCGCACCTCTTCTTCCGCGGCCTCTCTGGCGGCCCGCTCGACGTTGGCCCGCGTCTCTTCCGCGTTGGCCCGCGTCTCTTCGGCGTTGGCCCGCGTCTCTTCGGCGTTGGCCCGCGTCTCTTCCGTGTTGGCCCGCATCGCTTCCGTGTTGGCCCGCACTTCTTCCGTGTTGGCCCGCACTTCTTCCGCCTCTGCCTGAGAAACGATTCGCTTGCCGGTCGCAACATCAGTGAGGATCAACGCCCCGCCTTCAAGCCGCATGCTGATTCCCAGTTCCGCCGAATGAATGGCGCCGAGATCATCGGGTTCAATGCGTACAAATCCGGCGTCGCGGGCGCCATCGTCATTCAGCCGATAACCCACCAGCGGCGGCTTGAGGTAGTCGGCCGTGGGATCGTACAGAAAGAGTTCTTTCACGCCAATTTCGGCGTAGATGTGGATCTTCTCCTTGGAATCCTCCTTGCGGGTGTACTTGGAAGTCACCTCCCACACCACCGTCGGCGCCCGTCGCTCTTCCCAAATCTTGAAGGTTCGTCGCTCCGACGGGTCGCAGTCGAGCACGACAAAGGCGTCGGGGGCCACGCACCGCCTCGGGTTCCCTTCTACGTAATAGACCAACAGATTGCCGCTGACGTACACATGCTGCTCCCGATAATGGTACTGGAGCGAATGGCACTTAATCGGCGCAAGTTCGTTTCTGGTTGGGACTTAATTGAGGTAGACAAGAAGGGGCCTCTTGTGGGTAGTCTTTGGGCTTTCCCAGAAGACCGTTCGTC